>Ga0316604_10001523_pt1 | contig 20049 bp, 14 predicted proteins | sample OWC_soil_day20_C_FD_207650 | JGI IMG/M metagenome (GOLD analysis project Ga0316604, IMG submission 207650) | Wetland soil microbial communities from Old Woman Creek delta, Ohio, United States - OWC_soil_day20_CT | ecosystem: Environmental > Terrestrial > Soil > Wetlands | place: USA: Ohio...
GTGAGCGAAGAGATTCCTTGTAACCGGTGGCACGAATGTAGTAAGTCGAAGCTTTTCTTCTCAGGTTCAGCGGACCGGGTAGCACGCCTTCCTCTTCTAATCCACGATGAATGGCTTCCTTCATCGTGTTCCAAACGACTTCCAGATAATCCCAAATATCTTCCTCTTCGCACTCCTTCACATATTCCCAATAACTCTTTCCGCTATGTTCGCACCAACTCAGAATTTCGGTCATGCTGTTCATCTCATACACCTCTCTGCTTTCGATGGTCGGTTTATCGTTGTTTTCAGCCAAAGCTCCGCCACCGACGCTGTATACCGTCCAGTTTTCAAGCAACTTTTTGTTTGCATCGAAGGCGGCAAACGTCATCGCATTAGGATGAAAAGGAAGGAACACTTTTGGTTGCCACACTATTTCCACAGGAGCAGCAGGTTGCAGCGTGTCGTTGATGGCAACATCCGTCATGTGCCCTTTTCCGGTAGCGGCAAGGCTTCCATAGAGCGTTACTTTGAATGATGCGGCATCTTTGTGCCGTCCCAGAAATATTTCGGCCGCTTTTCGAGGTCCCATCGTGTGGCTACTCGACGGACCTGTGCCAATGCGGTATAGTTCTTTTATAGATTTCATTTTCTTCTTTTAGTAACTTAATTCCATTTCTTTTTCTTCATATACCAATACACCAAGCCTCCTATAATAATCATAGATACCCATGCCATGAGGTATCCATATTGCCATCTTAGCTCGGGCATTACGTCGAAGTTCATTCCCCAAACGCCTACCAGAAAGGTAAGTGGGATAAAGATAGTCGAGATAACCGTGAGTCGTTTCATGATATCATTCATCCGCAGATCGTTGTTCGAAATGTATAAATCGACCAATGACGATAACGTTTCCCGACAGATATCTATTGTTTGCAACACAAATTGTAAGTGGTCGTTTACATCATTGAAGTAAGGACGATTCAGCTTGTGCATGATTTCGTTTTCAGAACGCAGCAGTTTGACGTATTGTTCTTTTAGCGGGAAAACAGCTCTCTTTATTTGCATGTATTGTCGACGTAGCGATTGGATGCGTGCTCCGATGTCACGTCTGTTGTTGATTGTCAGAAGTTTTTCTTCCAGCTCCTCCAACGCCTCATCTATGCGAGAAACAACCGAAATATAATCACCCATCACGCTATTGAGCAATACGCTCAGCAGATAGTCGCTTTGCTTGTTGCGTATTTTTAGGATATTGGTGGTGATAGCAGTGGTCACGTCGTCAAAGAAATCCGTTTCATCTTCGAAGAACGTGAGTAGGAAGTTGCTGCCGTGTATGAGGCAGAGCTGTTGTTGGTTCAACTCCTCCTGGTCATCATCTAAAGTAAAGAGTTTGAGAATGAGCACGGTATAGTTGTCGTGCTCTTCTATCTTGGTGGGGTGCTTTGGGTTGAGAATATCTTGCAGAACAAGAAAATCTATTTCAAAGTGATTGCATATTTCGCGGATGGTTTCCGTGTCCTTCATACCATGTACTTGCAACCAGTTTATGCGTTTGGCATCAAGTTTGGAGGAAATAGAAGCAAATGTCTTGCCGGTTGCCTCTTGCAGCTCTTTGTCGTTGTAACTGCACAGATGTAAGTGGGTGGCTGTTTTGCTCTGACCCGTGTATGTTAGCTTCTCGCTTAGCAGATTATTCCTCATATTTCTTTCTCTTTAATGAACTGCTACAAAAGTAACTGTTTTGCTCATGCGAACAAGCAATTGGAGGCTTCTTTGTACTTACGCTAAATCGACGACGGTAATTCCCGATCCACCAAACTGTACATGCTCGTCGTTGAAAGATTTAATTCCAGATACAGTCTCAAGGTATTGGCGAATCAGTTTGCGTAAGATTCCCGTGCCCGTGCCGTGCAAGATGCGTACCCTGCCCATGCCTACGAGTATGGCGTCGTCGATGAAATAAGTGATTGCCTGCAACGCCTCTTCACCCCTCATGCCCCGCACATCGATATCTTGTCTAAAATTCAGCTTCTTTTCGTACATCTGGTCTTGCGTCTGACTGCTGACGAACGTGCTTTTTGCAATCTCTTGCTTTTGCGGTGTTCCGCTTGTCGGATCCAGTCGGTCGAGCTTCATGGTCGTTTTGATACTGCCAAAAGCGACAGTTGCATTCTTACCTTTCACTTCCAACACCTCGCCCACAGTCGTTTGCCCCTTCATCTTTACATAACTGCCCTCTTTGATCGTTACCACTTTGGGTTTGATGGGCGCTTCCGTTTTCTTCTCGCCTGCTTTTGTCGGAGTAGGAGAGGCCTTTCGTTCCTGTTTGCGGCGAAGCTTTTCCATTTGCTGCGCCACTCGATCTTCCTGCTCCTTCACGCCCAATTTCTCCACCGATTCCTTGAAATCAGTGAGTTCCTGCCTCGCTTGGCGGGTTTTCTCCTTGTCGGCTTGCGCCTCTTTGATAGTACGAATGGTGTTTTCTATCTTCGCATTCGACTCTTGCAACAACCGTTGCGCCTCGTCTTTAGCCTGGCGGATAATCTCTTTGCGAGATTTGTGTAGTTCCTCCACTTCAGCCTCGTAGCGTGCGATAGTCTCCTCCATCAACTTCTCCCGCTGACGGATGGTCTGCCGCTTACCTTCCCAATAACGCTTGTCGCGCACGATGTCTTGCAGATACTTATCCGCACTGATATATTCACTACCCACAATCTCCGACGCATCGGCTATCACATCTTCAGGCAAACCAATCTTGCGGGCAATCTCCACAGCAAACGAGCTGCCCGGATTGCCTATCTGCAACTGAAACAGCGCCTGCATCACGTGTCTGTCATACAGCATCGCCCCGTTCACCACTCCCTCGTGATCTTCGGCAAAATGTTTCAGATTCTGGTAGTGCGTGGTGATAACGCCAAACGTTTGCTTCTCGTTGAAACGCTTCAACACCGCCTCCGCAATGGCGCCACCTATCTGCGGCTCCGTGCCTCCGCCAAACTCATCGATCAAGATGAGGCTACGCTCGTCGCATCCCTTCATCATCATCTTCATGTTGGTTAAGTGAGACGAATAAGTACTCAGATCATCTTCGATGGATTGCTCATCGCCTATGTCAATAAAGATACTGCCGAAAATGCCTGCGTGACTGCGCTCATGCATGGGGATGAGCATGCCGCACTGCAACATATATTGCAGTAAGCCCACCGTCTTGAGGCATACCGACTTGCCGCCCGCATTGGGGCCCGATATAATCAATATTCGTTGCTTTGTATTCAGTTCGATATCCAGCGGAACCACCTTCTTGCCGTGTTTGGCAAGCGAGAGTTGCAAGAGCGGATGCACCGCCATCGTCCAATCCAGCAGTTGCTCATTCTCCAGCGCAGGTTTCAGCGCATTCGTCTGTATGGCAAAGTAACTCTTTGCACGGATGAAATCAATCTCCGCCAAGAACTCGTACGACTGCAAAATATCGTCTATCGAAGGGCGTAGCGTATTCGAGAACTCCGTCAAGATGCGAATGATCTCCCGTCGTTCTTCCCCCTCCAGCTCACGTACCCGATTGTTAGCCTCTACCACCTCCGCCGGTTCAATGAACACCGTCTTTCCGCTGGCCGACTCATCGTGCACAATACCTTTGATCTTCCGTTTCAAGCCCGGAGCCACCGGAATCACCAGTCGCCCGTCTCGCATGGTCGGCGTCACATCCTTGTCCACATAACCCTCCGACTGTGCGCTACGCAAAATCCCGTTCAACGAACGAGAAATGCCACTTATTGTACTGGCCAACTCCCTGCGGATGCGCGCCAATTCCGTAGAAGCATTATCTTTTATCTTACCATACTTATTCAGTATGCCATCAATCTTCGTAATCAGTTGTGGAAACACAGCAATATCCCCCGCCAGCTTCCTTAGATTAGGATAAGGCGAATCCGACTCCTCGTCCTCCTCTTTGCGTTGTAGAAATCGCACGATATCCCTGATCGTCTCCAGTGAGCGGCGCAAGTCGAACAACTCCTGCTCATCCATATATAACCCCTCTATGCGCACCCTCTTTAGCGACGGCCGCACATCAAAGAAGAACTGATCCGGAAAACTCTCCTCCTCCTGAATGATCCGCACAAACTCCGTAAGCTGGTTCAGTCTTTCTTCCACCACCTCAAAACGATCCGAAAAATCCATATCCGTCACCCTCTCTTCTCCAAGCGGGCTGAGACATTTCTCTTGCAGTAACTGTCTGATTTGGTCGAAACCTATTTTTTGCTCAAAATTCTGGGGATATATCATGTGGGTTGCTCTGTTTATCTATATACTTCATTTTCAGGAATTTACTCGCTACTTTGCGCTCCTGTACCTGTTCTTTGCTATCACTTTGCACTGCAAAAATACAATTATTTAGTGAAAAATGACGATGAATGTTTGCATATTTAAAAATCATTCGTACCTTTGCAGCGCTTTCAACGGAAAGCATCATAAAAACAGTATTGGAGAGATGGCAGAGTGGTCGATTGCGGCGGTCTTGAAAACCGTTGAACTGCGAGGTTCCTGGGGTTCGAATCCCTATCTCTCCGCTGAAAGGTCTGGACAAAGACAGATGATAAAACCTACAAGTTAATTACTTGTAGGTTTTTTTTGTATCTATAAAGTTCATTCGTTGCCATTCTATTCTTGGATACCTGTTACTGCTATAGCTAGAAAACCAAAAACCTGTTTACTTTATTAAAGTCATAAATTGATTTGATCAGGGTCTTAAATTTTGCGATATAGTATTTACATCTCACTTATAAGAGCCTGAAATCTTTGCTTAACTTCATATTTATCCGAGATATTGTTTATCATAACCTCTTTAGCCAAATGAAACAATTCCAATGCCATTGGTTGCAGCCTAATTCCATCCCATCTTACAGTCTCATTTGATATGGAATTGATAATGTTAGGACTTATTCGTTTTATATCAATGTAATGAAAACTAAACTGAATGCCAAAGCAACGAATATACACGCATCGTTTTTTGTTCTTATGGTTCTAATAATCTGTCTTATAGCTTCATCTACTTCATTTTTCATTTTTATTCTTTGTGATTAATGGCAAACCAAGTTCAGCGAGAAACTTATTGTGTCGCTCCGAAGCATCTGCTATTTTATCTTCTAAATCAATCAATTTTTTATTGACTTCCAGCAGATCAATTTTCACATCTTCTTTGGCAATGCTTACGTAGCGTGATACATTTAGATTATAGCCGTTCTTTTCGATTTTTTCCATCGAAACAGCACGCGAGTATCTATCTTTTGATTCGCGTCCTTTATAAGTGTCTATAATCTTTCTAATATCCTCAGGTCTTAACTTGTTTTGCCGTTTACCCTTCTCGAAATGCTCGCTTGCGTTGATAAACAAGACATCCTCAGATTTTTTGCATTTCTTGAGTACCAAGATACACACCGGAATACCCGTCGAGAAGAAAAGGTTTGCAGGCAACCCAATGACAGCATCAATATTGCCATCTTTAAGTAATTTTGTGCGGATGCGCTCTTCAGCTCCTCCTCTGAAAAGCACGCCGTGAGGCAGAATGATTGCCATTGTACCATCTTGTTTTAAAAAATGGAAACCGTGAAGCAAGAAAGCAAAGTCTGCTGCTGATTTCGGAGCAAGCCCATAGTTGCTGAAGCGGAAGTCTTTACCCATCTCTTCCGTAGGTTCCCATCGGTAGCTGAACGGTGGGTTTGCAACAATTGCATCAAACTCTACTTTTTTAGCAGGGTTCATTTCATTGAGCATAGTCCAGTCATTGAGAAGCGAGTCGCCGTGATGAATTTCGAACTCAGAGTCTTTCATCCCGTGCAGAATCATATTCATGCGGGCTAAGTTGTAGGTGGTAATATTTTTCTCCTGCCCGTATATTTTGCCAATACTTCCATCATTCTTTTTCATCCTGTGGCGTACATTGAGCAGCAACGAGCCGGAGCCACAGGCAAAGTCGAACACCTTGTCGAGTTTCCTTTTCATACCTGACTGGGGATTCTGGCAATCTAATGTAACAATGCCCGACAAAATGCTTGATAACTCTTGTGGAGTGTAGAACTCGCCAGCCTTTTGACCGGATCCCGCTGCAAATTCACCAATCAGGTACTCGTACGCATCGCCCAAAATATCCGTATCGGTAGAGAATTGAGCTATTCCTTCGGCGATTTTTGTTATCACTTTGCAAAGCAAGGCGTTGCGTTCTTCATAATTCTTGCCCAATTTCTCTGAATTCAGGTTTATTTCAGAAAAAAGCCCTTGAAAAGCATTTTCGAAAGATTCGTTTTCTATGTATTTGAACCCTTCATATAGAGTTTCAAGCAAATACGAACTTTGAGTTCGGGCATGTTCCACAATGCTATCCCACAAATGTTGCGGTTCAATTACATAATGTACCTTTCGGCGCATTTGTTTCTCAAATTGAGAAATATCTTCGTTGTTCTCTTCGTACCACAATTGTAGTGGAGTGGAAACACCACATACATTTAATTCCTCAAGCCTTTTATCGGGATAATCGTCTCCAAGCTCTTTTTTTGCAGCTTCTATGTAGTTGTCAGATAGATAACGCAGGAATAGGAATGATAACATATAATCACGAAAGTCATCTGCCATCATTGAACCTCTAAGGTTATCTGCAATACCCCAAAGGGTTTTACCTAATTTATTTTTTTCTTGTTGTGTCATTGTTATGATATTGAGAATGGGAATTTAGTCATTAATTTATTTAATGTCTCAATTAGTAATCTTTTATCATCTGGATTTAATATCTCTAATTTGTTAGTGTATATCTTTTCGTGTGAAAGTGCGTTGATTATATCCGTTCTGGTATTTGCATCTTCAAAATCCAGTTCTTCCAACACATATCCAAATCTTCCTTCACCTAAGAAGGAGGCTATACTTTCTAATACCTGTCGTAGCAAGGCCAAATGATAAGTGTTTATATTGTTATTTAATATTGCTTCGTCTAAGATTCGCAATAGCAATAAATGATATTGGTGTAAGCCTTTATTTTTACCAACAAGTTTATATCTACCATCTTTGATTTCCAACAGCCGTATCAAGTACCGAGGTTCTTCTATTGCTTCCTTTATCACATCCGCTCCTCTTCTGGTTTCTTTGATGTTCTTTGTTTTAAATTTAGAAGCGTTTTCTCCTTTTTTAAGCCAATCTTGCAATATAGAAAAAATGCCCATGTGGTGGGTTGTTATGATTATTTTTCTTTTATCGCAATGCTTTTCCATAAATTTCAGCAGAAGATGCGCTGTGATGAATATGTTGTGATCATCTAAACTTGAAACAGGATCATCAATGAAGAAATGTTGATCTTGAACATCTGCCCAACCTTCAACTTCAAACATTGCTAAAAAGAAACACCAAATGAAGATGCGCTCTTCTCCTCGAGATATTTTTATTGGTGTTTGTTTTCTGTCTTCTATAAGAAAAAATGTAATGCTTTCAATGCCCGACTCAGGGTCTTCTGCACTAGCATTTGTGAATTTGAAATCATATTTTGGTTTGTATGATTGTAGCTTTTCACGAACAGCGTCCTCTGTCAGCAAAGAGTGATATTTGTTGAGACTGCTTTTTTGAATCGTTAGAGTGACATCTTTATTATCATTCTCCTCATCGTTGTCCCATACAAAAAGATCTTCACTGAATGCATTATAATATACACCAGCGTGCTTATTCCCATTTGCCTTTTTGGTTATATCTTTATAGGCAACAGATAGACGGGTTTTTCCTGTTGCGTTGAAAGCATAAATGAGAACTATCGTCTCTTTGGCGCTTTTTATTTCTTGAGCTACATCTTTCATCATATTATTTGTTTATGGTTGGAAATAATTGTTGCATTAAGCCTTTTTTGTGAGTTTTTAGCTGATCAAGTTTGTCTGTTTCGGCTGATATGAGTTTGTCCACAGATGAAAGGAAATCTGCTATTTTCTGCTGTTCTAAGACATTTTTAGTTATTCTCGTCTTCCAACCTTCAATAGCTTCTTTGGTTATATGTAGAAGGCCTAAACCTTTTGCTTGCTGTTTTTTTATTCGTTCAGTTTCATGGCTTAGTAAAGTAAATAGAAAATCTTTACTAATGCCTTTATGTTCTATTACTTTCCAAATGTGATAGTGAAAAATTACTTTTTCCTCATTCCACATTCTTGGACCAAATGATGCAGACCATGCGTAGAGAAGATCTCCTTTGATGCAATATTTGTTGTCTTCTAGCTCTAAATTTGAATAATACCAATTGTTATTAGAGAAGAAATTGCCTACTCTAAGAACTCTATATTTTCCTGATTCCAATAATTCATTTTGCTTGTATGCTCTACCATTTATAAATGTTGAGATATTGCCTAGTAAAATTTCGTCCCATTCTCCTGCATTCTGAAATTCGGGAAAGCGTAGGGTGGGAGTGGTTTTACCTTCGGCGGGGAATAGTTGTTGCATCAGTCCCTTTTTGTACTCTTTCAGTGCCTCTATCTTATCTGTTACGACACTTATCAAATCATCTAGGCTACCTAAACAATCAGCTATTTTTTGTTGCTCTTTATTTCCTATTTGCTTATTGTTCTCTTTTGGAATAGAAACAGCTATTTTCTTAATAACTTCAACTGAAAGACCTGGTTGGGCTTGGCCAGTAGCATATTGATTAAGATTCGATTTAGTAAATTGATAGTATAGCCAATGAGGAACGATTCCTTCTTTACATGTTACGACCACAGCATGTTCTGTTGCATGAAATGTTTCATCTACAAAAGTAACATTTCCGCATAAAGCCCCTTGTCTGCCAATTAATAAATATACTCCTGAGTGCGTAAATGAATATGTATATCCTCGCAGGCCGTTTCCACCGTAACAAGGATACATTTCATTTTCTCTTTTCTCGTAAATATCAGAAGCAGATACAAACTTACCTGCTTGCATCTCACAGGTATTTTCAAATGTTGTTTGTTCCCACCCCTCAGCATCCCGAAACTCAGGAAAGCGTAAAGATGGAACAATCGTTTTTATATCTTTGTCTTTTATCTTCATATTAATCTTCATAAGCTGAAAGTCCCGAAATTTCTTGTTCGCCGGCTAAACGTTTTAATAGTGGAACCAGATCTTCCATCAATGCCAATTCGGCTTTGCTGCGAGCTTTCCATCCTAGCTCCAGCGGAGCTAACAAATCATTTAATTTCTCACCGTCAAAAATCATCCGGCTCATTATCTGTTCTACAAATTCACGTAAGGAATTTGCGGTAATGCCGTGCCTGTTGGCAATAACAGCCAATTCATTATCGTATTTCTCAGCCTTAAACGCTTCGTAGCCATCTTTTATTTCCTGCTCTGTTTTTCCGTTCACTTCATCAAGGCTGTTGATGTACTCCCGAATATCATCTCGCTCATCAATCAGGTTGGCACTCGATGCTACAAGGCTAATCAACTGCTCTTTGGTCATTCGTTGCTTACTGCTACCGCCATTAGTGTAGCGAGCAATCAATCCCATAATATAGTCGTAGTCGATAACTGCCGAAGCAAATAGCACAAACTCAAAATCAAGCTCTTCAACCAACGGGCTTACCTCACCGCCTTTGCTCTTCTCTTGCAGTTTGCGTAGTTGTTGTGCAGTTTCAATATATGCCCCACGGAACGACCGCAATGTTTCTTCCGGCAGCAGTTCTTCTATTTGTGCTTTGTCCTGCTCGTCTATATCGGTGTATTGTTCCAACTGTGTTCTATATCGCTGTACCTCTTTGAAACAATTGATGAAGCCGGCACGAGCATCATCACCCTGCAAGTTGTAAACTTCTTCTGCCTCACATTCCAACCCTTGAGACTGCATATATTCGCTCAATCGTTGCACTGCCTCTTGGAATTTAGCTATCACTTTCGGAGCAGAATCTACAAGCCATATCTCTCTCGGATTATCAATATTTTCGCCTGAGAATGTGGCAATTGCTTCATTAACGGCCTCTTGCTGACCTCGGAAATCCAAAATATTGCCATACGGCTTGGTGTCATTCAAAATACGGTTGGTGCGCGAAAATGCCTGTATCAAACCATGATATTTCAGGTTCTTGTCTACATACAGCGTATTGAGATATTTGGAGTCAAAGCCCGTGAGCAACATATCTACAACAATTGTTATATCTATCTTATTCTTGTGTGGATAGTCTTTATTGCTATATTTTTGATCTTTGATTCGCTTCTGCACATCCTGGTAATAGGCATCAAACTCCGTTATTACGTGGTTGGTTTTGTACTGCTCGTTATAGTCATCTATAATCGTTTTCAGTGCTCTTTTCTTTTCTTCGGGGTCTTTGCGGTTATCGTCCTGTTCCTGTGGCAAATCGTCCTGTATCTGTTGAATATCTTTGTTTCCCTCGGCAGGTGGCGAGAATACGCAGGCTATATGAAGCGGTTCGAAATTTTCGTCCTGTTGCTTCAAACCTCTCTGTACTCTGCGAAATAGTTCATAATACTCAATAGCGTCATTGATGGAGGCGGTGGCAAACACAGAGTTGAACCTACGAGAGTGAGTTGCCGCATCGTGTTTTGACAATATGGCATCTACTACTGCCTGTTTTTTAAGTGTACCATCTGCTATACGGTCACTCGTTTCTTTGGGCTTAAAGTAATCAACGTGAAAACGCAACACGTTTTTATCTTCAATAGCGTGGGTTATAGTGTAGGTATGCAACCTGCTGGGAAATATGTCTTCCGTAATCTTGTAGGAAGCTTCCTCGCCATCTATTTTTGTATAGGTAGCGTTTTTATCAAATATAGGCGTTCCTGTGAAACCGAAAAGTTGAGAGTCCGGGAAAAACTCTTTGATAGCTTTGTGATTATCTCCAAATTGAGAGCGGTGGCACTCATCGAAAATAAATACAATCTTCTTATTCTTCAAATGAATTAAGCGGTCACTGTATTTGTCTTCTTTATCTGATGATGTGTCAAGCGCAATGCCCAGCTTTTGAATGGTAGTAACAATTACCTTGTCGGCATAGTCGTCTGACAGCATACGTCTAACCAGTGTCTCGGTATTGGTATTTTCCTCTACACAGTTCTCCTGAAACCGGTTAAACTCTTCACGTGTTTGCTTATCTAAGTCCTTGCGGTCAACCACAAACAAACATTTGTCAATATCAGGGTTATCTTTCAGGAGCGTAGAAGCTTTGAATGAAGTGAGCGTTTTGCCGCTACCCGTGGTGTGCCACACATAGCCGTTGCCCCTGTTTTGATGAATGCAGTCTACTATTGCTTTTACCGCATATATTTGGTAGGGGCGCATGATGAGCAATTTTTGTTCGCTGACAATCAAAACCATGTAGCGGCTAATCATCTCTCCAAGTATGCACTTAGAAAGAAATGCCGTAGAAAATGTATCAAGGTGGGTGATCTTTCTGTTTGATTCTGTTGCGTATTGATAGACCGGCAAAAATTGCTCGTCAGCATTGAAACAGAAATGCTGGTTGTTATTGTTAGTAAAATAGTAGGTATTTTTCTGATTGCTTACGATAAATAGTTGTATAAAGCATAGCAATGTGTTTGTATATCCATTACCTGCATCATTTTTGTAATCAACAATTTGTTGCATGGCGCGACGAGGGCTTACATCCGAAGCCTTTAACTCAACCTGAACTACAGGAATACCATTAATCAATAAAATAACATCATACCGATGATGGCTGTTCTTGGTATTTATACGCAACTGATTAATTACTTCATAGTCGTTTTTACACCAATCTTTGATATTAACCAATGTGTACTGCAACGGTGTTCCATCTTCGCGCATAAAGGTGTTAATTGCTCGTAACCTTTTGGAAGATGCGAACACATCAGCATTAATAATTTCATCAAGCAGACGATTAAATTCAGAATCTGTTAAACGAACTCTGTTTAATGACTCGAACTTTGCTCTAAAGTTCTGCTCAAGAGCATCTCGGTCGCGAATGTCTTCACGATATGTATATTTAAGTTCTATTAGCTTCTTAACAAAGCTATCTTCAGTCTGTCTTTCTCTGTTCATGCCAATATTTTGAGTTAATATAAGGCCTTGCTGAAAGGCGCAATACACCAATTATCTACAAACCTACATAAAAATCCTGAGTTATAAGCGTGCTCAACAAAAATAAAGACCATTCCGCTCGTTTATTTATCAAGTATTTCAGAAAATATAGTATCTTGCAAATGTAACGATAAAAGAGCTAATTATGAATAACGTATGTGGCCTTGATGTGTATAAAGAAATATCGTCTAAATTTTACGCTGAGATATGTTCAATACCCTTAGACAGAGTTCTCCAAGAGATAACCAAGACCATAGCCATACCCCGAATAAAGATAGTTGCGATAACTCAAATCATTCAAGTAGAATTTACAATTGCCCGAAATGCTATCTTTGCCTGGTCAAGCATAGAAGAAGTGTAATCAACTCCACTGATATCATACCCATCTCTTGCAATTGGAATAGTAAGTCTGCCTGTACCACAACAAAGTTCAAGTATGCGAGCATCCTTATTTTTTGGTAGCCACCGCTTATAGAATTGTAAATCAATCAAGCTGGTATTCATTCCATCATAAATATTTGCATCATAAATCAAATCGCCAACTTTATAATCATTATTCATTTATATCCTCCAATATCTGTTATTTCATATTTATTAATCCATTCTGTTTTAAGTTTTGCGTAAATTATATCATCTACCCAATCCCCGCGCAAATAGTAACTTTCTTTAAGGTGGGCTTCCTTTCTGAATCCCAACCGTTCTATTAATTGGATAGAAGCTATATTTCTTGGATCGACTGAGGCTATAATCCGATGTTTATTCAGCGTTCCAAAAAGAAAAGCGACCATTCCCTTCAATGACTCTGTGGCATAACCTTTTTTCTGGTAATCTTTATGCAGTGTACATCCAATTTCAGCCTGCATATTGTTGTAATTGGTAAAGCTGATTCCCATATCACCAATCAACCTGTTTTCATCTACAAGAATAATGGCAAACTGAAAACATATATTGGCAATATCTATTGTCTCCGGCGTATTACTTATATAATCACGGACTTCTTCGACCGAATCAGGAAGCCACCCCTGATACTTATTTTCGGCTAAGTCAGAACGGTAAGAAAAAATGCCTTCTGCATCTTCCGGTTCAGCAAGCCGTATGATTAACCTTTCGGTTTTAATGAAATATCTCATCTTGTTGTTTATAAAGGTTCAAATTTAGTAAATATTTGAGAAATAGCCATGTTTAGCTCCTAATTCCTTTATTCTTTTCAGGCTTTTGAATGATCCTAACTGATTGCTTTAGTTCCTGATATTTCTGCCAGTTAAAACATTGAGAACAAAAGGTTTTGCGAATACAAAAATGGGCTGTATTTTTGAACCAAGATATATGCAGAAGAGTATCGGTCAAAGGCGGATAAATAAGGCTGCAAAGCTTGTGCTTAATTTGTTTCTGATAATAGTAGTTGTTTCTTATAGCTAACCGCACCACTGTTTGCAAATAGAGTGTTTAATTCTCGGTACTGCGGCAAAATACGCATTGAAACTTGCCGATAACGGCAAAAAACACTATCTTTGAAGTCTAATTGTGGCTCAAAACTTGCCGATAAGATTTCTACTATGGGATATATTTCAGTAAGCGACTTCGCTAAAAAATATGATATTTCGGAACGTACTGTTCGAAACTACTGTGCTGTTGGTAAAATTGACGGAGCATTTTTAACGGGTAAAACTTGGAATATACCCGAAGATTCCATCTTGCCATCACGTAAAAAATCACAATCTGCAATATCTCCACTACTCAAAGCGCTACGTGAGCAGAAGTCTATGAAATTGAAAGGTGGCATTTATCACCGCACCCAGATTGATCTGACCTATAATTCTAATCACATTGAAGGTAGCCGCCTGACACATGACCAAACTCGCTACATATTCGAGACCAATACAATTGGTGTTTCAGACGAAAGCGTTAATGTGGACGATATTATCGAGACCACAAACCACTTTCGTTGCATTGATTTAATCATTGACCGAGCCGAAGAACGTTTATCGGAAGGTTTTATTAAAGAACTGCATCGTATACTCAAAGAGGGAACCTCTGACAGTCGTAAGGATTGGTTTGCAGTGGGTGATTACAAACGTCTGCCCAATGAGGTTGGAGGTAATGAAACTACTGCCCCGGAAAATGTTCACAGAGAAATGAAAGCATTGCTCTCCGAATATAATGCCAAGAAAGATAAGACCTTTGAAGATATTATTGACCTGCATCAGCGTTTCGAGAGTATTCACCCATTTCAAGATGGTAATGGTCGTGTTGGACGACTCGTCACATTCAAAGAGTGCTTGGCAAATGCCGCAGTGCCGTTTATTATTACCGATGAGCTAAAAATGTTCTATTACAGAGGACTCCAACAGTGGAATACTCAACGAGGTTATTTGCTCGATACCTGCCTTTCGGCTCAGGATAGCTACAAAGCTATTTTGAACTACTTCAAAATAAAGTATTAATTTCGCTTGTCGTTAGTTGGGTCTTTGATTGCCTATTTATCCACGATGTTTTTTGCCAGAAACAGGCTTACCCTGTCGATAAAGTTATCAAAGTCAATCATGATTGGATCTTCTTTTCCTCCATGAGCTGCATTTTTGACTACCATTAATTCTCTGGGAATATCAGATGGCAGTAAATCCAATACTTTACGGCTCATCCATACAGGCGTACGAATATCATTTTCTCCATTTATTAAGAAAATAGGTTTTCTGAATTTAGGTGCTATACGAATAGGCATTTTATCTGTCGGGAAATTTTCAGGTACAATTAGCTCGCTCTTAGTTTTGTTGCGTACTTTCATAACTAAAGGAATAAAATCATCGAAAGTAGTGGGCAGTGACCGACCTATAAAAGCACTAACATTATTGTTGTCATACGCGGTTATCATTGATAGATACGCCCCTGTTGACCATCCCATAATAACAATAGCATCTTTTCGTACTTCTGGTTGTTGTGCTACGGTGTTTATAACTGCATTGTAATCTTCGAGCATCTCGGTATAACACAAGAAATTTTTATCCATTGGGAAATAGGTGCTTGCACCAAAGCCTCTCCAGTCAAATGTTACAACATTGAATCCCATATTACAAAATGCTTCTGCTAAATGTAGCTGAAAATAGGACATATTTCCTGCATCGCCATTGCAAATTATGATAGTTAGGCGTTTTTTGTTGTCTAGTTTTCCATACTTCCTTTTTGTTCCGTTAAGCATCTCCAGTTCTGATTCTGATAGACTGTTTTGAGCAGGGAAAAACCACGTTGCAATGTGATATTCATCATTTGTTTTTACCTCCAGTTCTTTGTACATCAAACCTAGCTCTTCCGGTTTGCGTATATATACAGTGTCCGGAAGAATCGCAAAGGTGCTCTGAGTTAGTAATGTGAGAAATAATAATAATATTAGTTTCCAACGATCAAAAACCTTAAAATCGGCAGGTTTGTATTGCTTGTGCAGTGATTCTGCCCAAATACAGGCAACGATAGATTCTTCCAAATATCCGGCTTGCCAAAGCTCTTCGCAAAGTTCAAGTATTTCTTTCTTCGGCTGGTGCTTTATCTGCTTCAAACCCTCTTTGGCAATTTTGCTTACTTCACCTGTACGTACGCCGTGTACTCTGGGCGCTTCGCCCTCTTTATGATAACTAGCAGATGAGGCGAGTGCCGCTAAATCAATGCTGTCGATCAAGGTTTGACGAATGTCGGCAATGATCGGATTAGTTGTTTTTTTCATTTTGGGATAATATAATATCGTCTAAATTCCACGCTGAGACATGTTCAATACCCTCGTTAGTGGGGATTTTATAATCGTCCATACTCACCACATATTTATCGAAATTATCATCTATGAGCTTTAATGAACGATACTCTCTTTCGACTGTCTGCTCTTCTGTCAATTGAAGCGTAACTTGTAAGTATAGTTTCTTGTCACCTTTTATAGCGACGAAATCAACCTCTGCATCTTTGATTGATCCCACATAAACCTGATAACCTGCACGCCTCAAACTCAAATAGACAGCGTTCTCCAAGAGATAACCAAGACCATAGCCATACCCCGAATAAAGATAGTTGCGATAGCTCAAATCATTTAAATAGAATTTACAGTTTCCTGAAATGGTATCCTTGCCTTTGATGTTATATCTCTCTGCACGATGGACTAAAAAAGAGTTTTCAAGATAGGTTATATATGTCGATAATGTCTCATAGTTAGTCTTTCTTTTTTTTGATGCAAAGAAATTTATGATGTTTGTCACCGACACGATACTTGCAGCACTGTTTACTAAATAGACAAACAGATCATCCAATAATTTAACATCTTTAACCTTGTATCTACCTACTATGTCTCGCAACATAACAGTATCTTTAATTGAAGATACATAGTTCTGTTTCATCTCATCGTTGGGCAAGTTGAAGAGTTCAGGCAAAGCTCCGCTTTGAAGATATTTTTTATAACTATTACTGCCTATTTCCTGCTCCGTTATTCCACAATACTCCGTATAACTAAATGGAAATACCTCAAACTCTACATAACGACCAGACAAAAGAGTTGCCAACTCGCCCGATAGTAGATTGGAGTTTGAACCACTTATGAACAGTTCGCAAGGCTCGGCAAAATCTTGAGAATGGGAGTTCACAAATCGTTCCCATTGATCAATATACTGTATTTCATCGATAAAGAGATAGACTTTACCTTGTGGTTTTAATTCCTGACGATACGCCTTGTATAGCTCCTCTAACTCAATGGCACTCCGTAGCGTTATAAACTCCATATACTCTTTATTTATGTAGAGTATATTCTCACTCTTAACTCCTTGAGTGATTAATTTAGATGCTATTTGGCGCAGAATATAGCTCTTGCCTGCCCGACGTTGCCCGACCAATACTTTGACTAATTTATTGCCAATATATTGCCCGATCTTGTCGGTATAAAGCATGCGTCTGTAACCCGAATCAACAGAGTTGCCATCCCAGTAATTATACTTCCTTATGGAATTGATTATTTCAATCATAACCGAATGTTTTCTGCAAATATAATAATTTTCAACTATACTTGAATATATTACATTGTTTTATTGTGTATTGCAAGTAGTATTAGTGCCTAAATCGTTAGCATAGCGATGTTTCGGTTTGTGCCTGTTTTCCATGGGGCAAAGTCGGAAGATAACATAAACCACTGGCAACCAATCTTTATTGCGCAAAGAATTGCATTTTATCATCAAGTAGAATCTGCACGGTTTAGTTGCCTCAACTGCACGGTTCTCTTTCACCAACTAAACGGCTCTCTTGAAGCAACTGCACGGTGCTCTTGAACAGCAGAATTATCTCATTTATCGACCATCCGAAACATAGCAAGCGAAGCGATCACCCCGCTAAAGCAAAACTTTTGTGCCGGAGATCAGCTGAAGGAGGTGGGCGTAGCATCAAGCAAGAGATTGAACTTGAACGCAACAAGTTGAATCGCTCGTAGCTACAATCATCATGGAAGTAAGCCGAAACGAGAAGTTTGGAGGTTGGCACTTTGCTTCTTTCTTTTTTGTGGCAAACCAAAAATGGAAGAATAGAAACTTGGCAATTGTTTGTGGTTGTGGAAGTTGTTACGCGCGCAGTTGTTGTACCACAACAACCATACTTTCCTTTATCTTTTTCTACTTTCCTTTCCTCTTCTAGAGAACACGTTGCAACTCGTTCATTATCAGCGTTTTGCAAAAGTGCATTTTTTGTTGTTTTTGCACTGTTTTGCACATCGTTTTGCATGTTGTTTTGTGCACTTTCAAACAGTTCGTTTGCACATTTGTGCATCACTTCCGAACAAGTTATTTCTGATTCGTTTGCAACCAAATCAACAACTTCCGAAGTGGCAGTGCCAACAATTTGTGTCTCCTTTTTCGCTGCCATTACTTTGCGTTTCTCCTCGAGTGGTCTCATTCGTTTGCTGAGTCCGGGGGAGGAAAAGTACTGATCATTTTTCATTCAGCAAAGGTTGCGAAAAAAAAGAGGCTTCTTGTTACGTAATAACGCAACAGGGACAACAATAATAAAATATAAGGTATTGGCTTAAATCTGAAAACCGGATTCAATAGCCAGTAATGCTTGGTGTTTTATTTACAAACAAAGGTTTTTTTGGAGATGACATAACTTCAGCGTGTTGAACGTCCGAGATCAGCGTGTTGAAAACGGACATTCAACACGCTGATCTCGGACATTCAATAAACCCCTCTCAGAAGGCCTGTAGAGGCCGATCTGTAATCTTTACATTAGAAGACTTTATCTCTTATTTCGCTGATTGAGTTTGTGCTTGGAAAGTGATCAATTTTATCTGTGATACAAATACAGCCCCAAATGCTTACCCGTTAGCGATACTTTATCTGCAATAATATCTTTAGGAACTCCTTCGAATATGATCTTTCCGCCATCTTTACCCGCACCAAGTCCCATGTCTATGATCCAATCGGCTTGACTGATAATATCCATGTTATGCTCAATGATAATAACGGTGTTTTTATTATCGACTAACTTGTCGAAAAGTTTTATGAGTTTGGATATATCCGAGCCGTGAAGCCCTGTGGTCGGTTCGTCAAAGACATATATGTTTCCTTTATTTCCCAATTCGGTTGCAAGTTTAAGACGCTGACGTTCCCCACCTGAAAATGTATTTAATGATTGGCCCAATGTCAAATAATCCAGGCCGACTTCGCAAAGCCGATTAAGTGGCTGAATTATTTCCTGTTCACTGAAAAAAGTATTCGCTTCACTAATGGTCATTGCCATAATATCCGTAATGCTTTTATCTTTCAGTTTGTATCTTACGACGTCCGGCTTAAATCCGCTGCCGTTGCAATGCTCGCAACGTATTTCCACTGCATCCAAAAAAGCAAGGTCGGTCGATATAATACCTAACCCTTTGCATTCGGGACAAGCGCCATCCGAATTATTACTAAACAGTGATTGATTGACGCCGTTTTGCTTTGCAAACAATCCCCTTATTACATCCAATATCCTTGTATATGTTGCGATATTCGACCTTTTGCTGCCTCGCAAAGCACTCTGATCTATTACAACTGTATCTTTATATTGATTGACTAATGACTTTACTAGTGAACTTTTGCCGGAACCAGCTACTCCTGTAATGACTGTTAATATCTTTTTGGGGATCTGAACCGAGACACCTTTCAAATTGTGAAGTGTGCTATTTTGTATGAAAAGATAATTCGAAGGTTTTCTGCAGTTGGGTTTAAGTAGATTCTTGCGGTTGAGATAATTGCCTGTCGGTGTCTCCGCTTTTTTCAATCCTTCAAAATCTCCTTCATAGACAATATTCCCACCTTTTTTCCCTGCACCGATTCCCATATCGACAATATGGTCGGCAATGGCTATTACATCCGGATCATGTTCTATAATTAACACGGTATTACCTTTATCCCTCAATTCGATTAACAGCTTGTTTAATCGTTGCACATCATTCGGATGCAATCCGACACTTGGCTCATCGAATATGTAAGTAAGGTCTGTCAGACTGCTACCCAGATGTCGGACAAGCTTTATTCGTTGTGATTCTCCGCCCGACAATGAGGATGTTTCCCTGCTTAAAGTCAGATAGCCCAACCCAATAGCCAATAAGTTTTCAAGATTTTTGATGATTGAATCCAATAATGGGGCAACAGAACTGTCTTTCAATGTTCTAACAAATTCAAGCAAATCATCAATCTGCATATTACAACAGTCTGCAATATTCTTTCCTCCTATTTTGCAAGCTAAGATTTGAGGATTCAGGCGAGTTCCGTTACATTCAGGGCAGATACCTTGTTTTACAACTTCTTTATATCGAGATGCATTTTTACCTGCAATCTCTTTCGATTCTTTCTTGAAGAAACTTCGCTCAAAACGTGGTAAAATGCCCTCGTATATTCCTGTTTTTGGAAACCGAGAATCTGGATTAGTTAGCTTCAAATCGTTTGCATAAACAAGATTATGCCACTCTTCTTCGGTATAATCCTTTATTTTTTTGTCATTATCAAACAGCC
>Ga0316604_10001524_pt1 | contig 20042 bp, 23 predicted proteins | sample OWC_soil_day20_C_FD_207650 | JGI IMG/M metagenome (GOLD analysis project Ga0316604, IMG submission 207650) | Wetland soil microbial communities from Old Woman Creek delta, Ohio, United States - OWC_soil_day20_CT | ecosystem: Environmental > Terrestrial > Soil > Wetlands | place: USA: Ohio...
CGGACGGCAGACACTGGTCGTCGAGTGCGATGTTTTTGGCGCCGATGACGTTGTTCTGGTCAAGGCGCGGGGGACTTTTTTTGTCGTTGGGAAGTTTGACCTTGCATTGAATGAAAACAACACGTGAGAATATACTACATATGGTGATAGGCCTACCTATTTAAGGGGGGGTGTGAGTGAAGGGAAAAAAGTGTTTGGTCATTGGAGCGTGTCTAATTGTATTGTTTCTGAACGTTGCCGGATGTGGCGGCAAAGATAAGCCTGATGCTCCGGCGAAAGTACAGAGTATCAATATTGCTACAGGTACGACCGGCAGCGCGTATTATCCACTGGGTAAAGCAATGGCTAACCTCTTTGACCGAAAAATTTCCGGTCTCAAAACAGTCGCAGTCGCTACAGCGGGAACAGCGCAAAATATTTTTATGATGCAGAAAAAAGAAGTGGAAATAGCCTTTGCCCACAATGGTGTAGCCTATTATGCCTATAATGGCAAAGGGATGTTCCAGGATAAACCGGCCAGTTTCCTGCGCGGCATTACCAATTTATATCCCAATGTCGTGCATATCATGGTGGCGGCAAATTCCAACATCACGTCGATCAAAGATTTTAGGGGGAAAACATTTGTATTCGGAGCCGTCGGCAGCGCTTCAGAAATCAATTTAACCGAGATCTTGAATCTGCATGGAATTAACTATAAAGAAGATGGGAAAAGCAAATTTTTGGACTATCCCGAGGCGGCAGCGGCATTAAAAGAAGGACTCATAGACGGAATTATCATTGCGAGAAGACTGCCGATCACTTCGATACAAAATTTTGCATCCTTACAACAAATGCGAATTCTCTCCATCGAGCCGGATATGATTGCTAAAATGAAGGAAACCATGCCATGGTACTCCGAAATCACCATTCCCAAGGGAACCTATAAGGACCAAACGGAAGAGGTAAAGACAATCGTAGCGGCCAATCTGCTGATTTGTCGAGATGATTTGAGCACTGATCTCGTCTACAATATGACGAAAACCTTGTATGAGAACCGGGAGGAATTGATTGCGGCCAACTTGCTGGCGAAGGACATGACGCTGCAGGATGCTCTTAAAGGCATGACTTTGCCGCTTCATCCCGGCGCTGAAAAATACTACAGAGAACAGGGAATCATTAAGTAATCCTGAAGAACAGGAGTATGTTACGTTGCTTCTGTGAAAAACTTAACTTACTAAAGCTCGTTTCAGGTCTTAACAAATTTTCCTGTATAAGGTATACTTATGCCTAAGGGTTTTTTCCCTAACCGACAACATCGAGGAGGAAATTCATGGACTTCAATTTTACTCCGGACCAACTCGCCCTCAAAAAGATGGCGCAAGAACTGGTCGCGAAAGAAATCACCCCCTATGTTCACGAGATGGATGAAAAAAGTGAGATGCGTCCCGGTCTCATTGAGAAATTAAATGCTGCGGGTATTCTAGGGTTGGTAGTACCGGAAGAATATGACGGCCCTGGGTTGGACGCGCTATCGATCGCATTGATTTATGAAGAACTGGGCAAAGGGTGCGCCGGAGTCGCTACATCAGCGGCGGCCAATGCACTGGCGTCTTATCCGGTTGTCGTGGCTGGATCGGAAATGCAGAAACGAAAAATGTTTGATGCGCTAAATGACGGAAAACTTGCGGCTTTTGCCCTCACTGAACCCAATGCGGGTTCCGATGCCGGCGGGGTGTCTACTTCGGCGGTGAGAGACGGCGAAGACTACATTCTTAACGGAACCAAGTGTTTTATTACCAATGGTGGAATTTCCGATATTTACACAGTCTTTGCCAATGCTCGCAAATCCGCCGGCATTCGAGGGCTGACCGCTTTTATCGTTGATCGTAACACACCAGGTTTTTCAGTGGGAAAAAAGGAAGACAAGATGGGCATGCGCCCTTCCAATACTACAGAGCTGATTCTAGACAATGTTCGTGTGCATGAAAGCATGCGGATTGGTAAGGAAGGCGAAGGCTTCAAGATTGCAATGAAGACGTTGGATGCGGCCCGTCCATTGGTCGGGGCGGTAGCAGTTGGATTAGCCGCTGCGGCGCTTGAAGCGGCCTGTAAATATGCCAAGGAACGCCAACAATTCGGCAAACCGATTGCTTCGTTCCAATTGGTACAGGCGATGATCGCGGACATGGCGATGGCTGTTGAGACTGCACGGCTAATGGTGTATAAAGCTTGCTGGATGAAGGATCAGGGCATGGACTACAAGTTGGAATCGGCTATGGCCAAATGCCTGTCCGCCGATGTCGCAATGAAAGTCACTACCGATGCTGTTCAGGTCATGGGCGGTTATGGCTACATGAAGGAATATCCGGTGGAGAAAATGATGCGAGATGCCAAACTGTTGCAGATCTATGAAGGAACGAATCAGATCCAACGGCTGGTCATTGCCAACAGCATTCTCTACTAATCCTTGAGGGTAAGGGCTTTGTTGCCTCTTGACAAAAGCGGAATGCACGTACTATAATAACCTTTGTCACACATCACAGTTGCCTTGGGGTTATAGCTCAGTTGGTTAGAGCGCTTCGTTGACATCGAAGAGGTCTGCGGTTCGAGTCCGCCTAACCCCACCAGAACAAAATAAAGGCTTCCGAGAGTTTTCTTGGAAGCCTTTTTTAACGCTTGGGGACAGTTTTGGGGACAGTGGTCTGAAAACTGTCCCCAATGAGTAACAACTAATACCAATAAATCATTGTAAATAGTAGACTGCGAGTCTACTATTTTTTTTGAGCAGTTTTCCGGTTTGAATTTGAAGAATCAGCGATATTAACTGCTTTATTTTTATTGGGATCCAACTTTTTTTCGGTAGCAGTGGATAGAAAGGCTTCCATGGTATTTGCTGTTTCTTGCTCGGCATTACCTACGAGATGACTGTAAATATCCAGGGTTACACTGGTACGACTATGTCCCAGTTTCCCGCTCACCGTTCGGATATCGGTACCGCTGGTAATCAAATATGTTGCGGACATGTGTCGAAACATGTGGGGGCTGATATTGGGGAATTTGTTTTCAGTGCAAAATTTTCGAATCCAGGTATTAAAACTGTGAGGGTGGGCCGGTATTCCGTTCCATTGGGTAAATACACGCCCAGATTCTTGCCATTTATCGCCGAGCTTCAGCCGCGTTTTGGCTTGCTCCGATTTATGTAATTTTAGCAGTTTTATAACACTGGCTGGAACACTGATAACACAATTGCTTGATTTGTTTTTAGTATCTTTGAGTATGGTTCCAGTTGCAACGGTATAGACGCTGGCTTGAGCAATTCGAAGGGGGCATTTTTCAAAGTTGACATGCTTCCACTCAAGGCCGAATATTTCTTCGCGCCTCAGACCACCCGTGAACGCCAACAATACCCATAGGCGGCATTTTATATCTTCAGTTTCGATTTTCTGAAGGAAGCTCAACAATGTTTTTTGGTCGTAGAGCTCTTTTTGACTTCGAATCAATTTTGGCGGTTCGACTCGCGAACAAGGATTATTCGGCAAGAGTTCCCAGCGTACTGCTTTGGCAAAAATACAGGAAAGTAGTTCGTAATGTTTTTTGATGCTGGATGGTGCCAGACACTCTTTTGGCGCGGAAACTATTTTTTTTGGGTCTTTAGTTTTCGGTGTTTTTTTGATCCCAGGCTCGGCTAAGTTTGCCATTAAGGCTTGAATATGTTTGGGTTCTATTTTATCTATTCTTTTTTTTTCCAAGAGTAGCTTTAATACGAGGAAAAATTAATTCATAGGTCGATCGTGTAGTTGCGGCAAGATTGGTGTCGGCATAGTGTTTTTTCCAGTATTCATAGAGTTCTTCCACGGTCATTTTACCTGAATTTGCATTTTGTTGGTTTTCCACTTCAACCATAAATCGAGCTAATGCTTTTTCTGCCTCTTTTTCGGAGCAATTTACGGTTTGGTTTTTTTAATTCGTCGTCCAATTTCGTCAAACCCGCAGGAAATTGTTAGACGAAAAGATTTTTCACCGCGTTTTTCGATTGATCCCGTTGCCATTAATCATCACATCTCTCTCTGCGATTTTGGTCAGTGTAAAGATCTGGAAAAATTATAAACGTTTCTTCGTATCAAAAGAAGGTCGAAAAGTGAGCTCCATGAAAGCAACTCCATGGGTACGTGCAGTGATCAGCGGCGAAAATGAGATCATCCCCAGTAGATTCGGCAGGAAGTACAAATCCGTCATTGTCGAAGGGGGAATTGAACTGATCGACGAACCGGAGTTCAAACGGCAAGTGATGACCTGGGTTGTGAAACGTAAAAGTCCTGATTACTTTGAAAAAGGGCTGACAGTAATCGAAAAGATGTTGGACCGAGTTTTAGTCTATAAAATGAATATGGAGACTGTCTCTGGAAAGCACGGCTTGTAGTGTTCGACTCACGATATTTCAGTTCAATAATCGGACAAACCCAAAAAAAATATGCAAGGGGGCTTAATAATGGCATTTACAATTAAACCAGGGGTTACGTGGGTAGGAAAGATTGACTGGGAGCTGCGCAAATTTCATGGCGAAGAGTATTCAACCCATCGGGGCTCTTCGTACAACTTCTATTTGATTCAGGATGAAAAAACCGTCCTTGTTGACACGGTATGGCTGCCATTTGCCAAGGAATTTGTCCACAATCTCGAGCAGACAGTAGCTCTCGCTTCGATTGACGCGATTATCATGAACCACGGCGAGGTCGACCATAGCGGGTCGTTGCCGGAACTGATGCGACATATTCCGGATACACCCATATACTGTACTGCCAACGCTGTAAAATCGCTTAAAGGTCAATACGGGTAGGACTGGAACTTCAAGGTTGTGAAAACAGGGGACAAATTCAATTTGGGTACAAAAGAGCTGACTTTTATTGAAATGCCCATGCTCCATTGGCCGGACAGCAAGCTTAGCTATCTTGCCGGTGACAACATCGTTTTTAGCAATGACGCCTTCGGCCAGCATTACGCTTCGGAGCAGATGTACAATGACTTGGTCGATCCGCACGAACTATATGCCGAGTGCATCAAATACTATGCCAATATCTTGAATCCTTTTAGTCCGCTGGTGGCGAAAAAAATCAATGACATCGTCGCTCTCCATCTGCCAATCGATATGATTTGTCCCAGCCATGGAGTCTTCTGGCGCAACAACCCGCTCCAAATCGTAGAAAACTATGCGAAATGGGCCGCGGCTTACAAAGAAAATCAGATCACGATCATTTACGACACTATGTGGGACGGAACCCGTCGCATGGCGGAAGGAATCGCAACCGGAATACGAACTGCCGATACTGATGTCATCGTGAAACTCTACAACAGTTCCCGCATGGACAAGAACGATATCATCACTGAAGTATTTAAATCCAAGGCCATCCTTGCAGGTTGTCCAACAGTCAACAAGGGGATATTATCTTCTCTTGCGGGATTAATGGAAGAGATTAAAGGCCTCGCCTTCAAAGAAAAAAAGCAGCAACGTTTGGCACAACATATGGCTGGAGTGGCGAAGGACCCAAGGTCTTGGCGCGCCTGTTCATAGAAGACGGTTTTGCGGTCATGGACAGCGAATTGAAAGGTTTGTGGAGTCCTGATAAGAAGGCTTGCCTTGAATTTGGTCGGCGGTTTTCAGAATTCAGCAAGTGAGGAAGGGAACAATGCAAAGAATTTTAGATGGAGGTGTGAAACATGTAGGCTACGGATTTACTTATAGAAGAACATCATGGGGTGAAAATCGCTCTTCGCAGTCTCGAAATAATTGCCACCAAACTAGAGGCGGCCGTTGGAGCTGAAGCAACTCCATATGCAGATGATCTAGTTGAGATTGATCGAGTTTCTCAAAGTCTTCGTCGACAAGTGCCATCACGCAAAAGAAGAGGAAGTATTGTTCCCTGCATTGGTCGAAGGTGGAGCGCCGAATGCGAATGATGTGGTGAAAGTATTGTTGGCAGAACATGCTGAAGCCAGAAAACTGGTGGCCGAAATGGCTGAAGCGCTAGCCGGATACCAGGCGGGGAAAAGGGATATCGTGTCCGATTTACGCGGGGCCGCGAGGAGTTACACTCAACTTCTGACCTGCCACATTGCCAAAGAGGATAACGATCTTTATCCGATGGCTGATGAAAAGATTTCCGCAGCGGACCAACAAGAAATGGCGAAAGTCTTTGAAAAAATCGAGACAGAACGCATTGGGCTGGGAACGCATGAAAAATTTCACACAATGCTTGACGAATTTAAACAAAAGTATCTGAAAAAATAAAATGATGAAGTGCGGCGAAATTGCAATTGCGCGTTGAGCTTGTGCTCAGATATATAGGCACCCGCTGATAATGTTGCAAAATGATAAAAAATGGTATCACCCCTTACTTTGAAGGGATTCGAGGTTCAAAAAAAACACACCCCTTCACCCCCCCAGGGGTCGAAACAAATTCGCAAAATCCAATTCCGTGTGACAGTATCAAATCCTTGTCCCAACAAACATTGAGACCGTTACAGTCCTCGAAAGAAAAAATATCATAATATAGTGTTTTATTCCAATGAATAAGACACAAGATGCGGTGTTGCCATTTGCAAAACTGTATCTTGTGGCTTTCTTCATTGGCCGAGTGCGGAAACATTATGTTGAGGTTGACTTTCAAGTGCAATAGATAAGGACTGATCGCCCCTCCCCAAAAAAAATTTCTTGGTGAATCGGCGGTGCCTTGAACAGGGGAAACTGCATGTCAAAGTCTCAGCATTAGAACATGGCATTCAGGTGCTGGAGCATGCTACCGTAGGCAACCCCTTTGCAGGCCGAGTGATTTGCGGTTCCTGCGGCCATGCATATGGCAGAAAAGTATGGAATTCAACCGATGATCGGCTAATGCGAATCATCTGGCGATGCAATTGCAAATACGTAACAAAGGGGGAAAAGGGCTGTGAAAGTAGGCATATTGACGATGGTTTTTTTTACCAAGCCTTCATAAATGTATTTAATGCAATGATCGAAAACAAGGCTTACATTATTGGGAAGTGGCAGGAACGGTTGCGGAGCGATAACGCATTGGTACGATATAAAGCGAAGCAATCAATATAACCCTGTCCCGCCGGATCATCAATGGCGCCTCAAAATAAATCATTCTAGGTCCGGGATTTGATAATCAATAATGAGAGTCCGAGCCTCTAATCTTAAAGTGGAATGGAACGATGTAGTGCTTAGGTAAATATTTTTTTGCCATAGGTTGTTCGGGAGGAATAATATAAATATTCGCGAACCATTATATATAATTGGAATTATTAGCTATTTCGTTTTTGGGAGGGGATTCCCTGATGGACAAAGCATGTACTCACGAACCGCAACAACTGCCCAAATGTCTTACCGGTATCCAGGGCCTTGATGAAGTAACCAACGGAGGCCTGCCTAAAGGCCGCACCGCGCTGGTCTGCGGCTCGGCCGGTTGCGGCAAGACGCTGCTGGCGATGCAGTTTTTAGTCAACGGCGCCACGATATACGATGAACCCGGCGTGTTCATGTCCTTTGAGGAAAATGAGAAAGAGCTTGAAGAAAACGTCGCCTCCCTGGGCATCGACCTGAAAGAGTTGGTGGCGGAGAAGAAAATATCCCTGGACTATGTGTACTTCGATAAAAACGAGATTAGCGAGACCGGCGAATATGACCTGGACGGTCTGTTCGTCCGGCTGGAATATGCGATTAAAACCACAGGCGCCAAGCGCGTGGTATTGGATACTATCGAAGCCCTCTTCTCCGGCCTGTCCAACGAATCTATCGTTCGGGCGGAGCTGCGCCGCCTGTTCCGCTGGCTAAAAGACAGGGGCGTCACCGCCATCGTCACCGGCGAAAAAGGGGCTGGTACCTTTACCCGCCACGGCATCGAGGAATACGTCTCCGACTGTGTCATTCTGTTAGATAACCTAGTGCATGATCAGATTTCCACCCGAAGGATGCGGATCATCAAATACCGGGGCAGCTCTCACGGAACCAATGAATATCCCTTCCTTATCGACGAAGACGGCATCTGCATTATGCCCATCACCTCCGTCGGCCTCACCGCGCTGGCTCCCACCGAACGGATTTCGACCGGCGTCGAGCGTCTGGACATCATGCTGGGCGGTAAAGGGTATTACAACGGCAGCAGCATCCTGATCTCCGGCACGGCCGGGACTGGCAAATCTACCCTGGCCGCCTATGCAGCCGACGCTGCCTGCCGGAGGGGCGAGCGCTGCCTGTACTTTGCTTTTGAAGAGTCGGACCACCAGATCATCCGTAACATGAAAAGCGTCGGTCTGGACCTGAAACAGTGGCAGGAGCAGGGTCTGCTCCGCTTCGTCGCCTCCCGGCCCACGCTGCTCGGATTGGAAATGCATCTTGTCCGGATGTACAAGCTGGTGAATGAATTCAAGCCCCGGCTGGTGATATTGGACCCGATCTCCAATCTCACAGCCAGCGGTGAGACCGGTGAAGTGAAGATCATGCTGACCCGGTTGCTGGATTTCCTAAAACTGCAGGGGATTACCGCGATATTCACCAATCTGTCTTCGCCAAACCAAACGGAGACAACTGAACTGCAGACATCTTCCTTGATTGACACCTGGATCGCACTGCGGGACATCGAGATGAACGGGGAGCGGAACCGGGGCCTGTATATCCTGAAATCGCGGGGCATGGCCCACTCCAACCAAATCCGCGAGTTTATCCTATCGGACCAGGGGATCGACCTTGTCGATGTGTATACCGGAACCGAGGGAATCCTCACCGGATCGGCTCGCTTTGACCAGGAAGGCAAGGACGCGGCCCAGCGCCTGCTGGTTCAGCAGGAGATCGAACGCAAACAGCGCGAGGTGGACCGCAAGCGCGCGAAGATGGAGGCGGAAATTGCTTCCCTGCAGCTCGCCTTCGATGCCGACGAAGAGGAACTGAAGAAACTGATTGCGGAAGAAGCGGCGCAGCTAGGCGCACTGGCCAAGGCGCAAAAAGACATCGCCGCCCTGCGAAAAGGCGATAAATAAATTTTTTGGAGGCCGAACATGAGCGAAGATGAAATGTTGGATAAGGAAACCACCGAGCCGGAAGTGTGGCTGCTACGGCTGTACATCGCCGGCCAGACCCCGAAATCGGTGCGGGCGATTGCCAATCTCCGCAAGATTTGCGAAACCCATCTGGAGAATAGATGCCAAATCGAAGTCGTTGATCTAATGGAGCATCCCGAGATCGGCCGGACGGATCAAATCCTGGCCATTCCGACCCTGGTGCGAAGGCTGCCCGAACCGATCACCAAGATTATCGGCGACTTGTCGAACACCGAGCGGGTACTGGTGGGACTTGACATTATTCAGATTGGAGGAGTGGATGGAAATGACGCCACGGATCCAATCCGCAAATAACGGCGGAGAAGATGGCTCCAATCGGAAAGCCTACGACCTCACCCTGTACATTGCCGGGTCTTCGCCGCGTTCACTGAAAGCGGTCTCCAATGTCCGAAAGCTCTGCGAGAACTCCCTGACCGGAGTTTGCGAATTCAAGGTGATAGATATTCTTCAGGACCCGGAAGCGGCGAAAGCTGACCAGATCATCGCCGTGCCCACCCTGATCAAACGGCCGCATCCGATTCGGCTGTTTATCGGAGATATGTCCGACACCGAGGATATTCTGCGGGAACTGGAGGAGTAGACTTGTGGGGGACAATGGACATCCAAGGGAGAACATCCCAGATCAGCTGGCTGAAAGTAATGAACTTCGCCGGCAGCTAAAGGAAACCAGCAGGCAGTTAAAGGAAGCAAACAACATCATTGCCGCCATTCGGGACGGCGAAATTGACGCGCTCCTGGTCTCGGAGAACAAGAAGGACCAAGTGTATATTCTACAGGGCGCAGACCTTGTGTACCGCGAGATCGTCGAAGAAATGCAGGAAGGTTATGTCACTCTGGGTAAAGACGGGGTGATTCTCTTTTGCAACCGAAACTTCGCCCGCCTGCTGCGCAGACCGCTTGAGCAAGTAATTGGCAGCTCGATTTATGAACTGCTGCCGCCGGCAGAGATGGAATTCTTTCAGCGGTCACTCGCCCGGGAAGACATCTTTAAACGGGAGTTCAGTCTCACTGCGACCGATGGCTTGCAAGTTCCGGTGTTGTTCTCCGCAAATTGCTGTTTCGAGAAGATGCAATTTGTATACGTTGTAGTAACCGACCTTACCGAGCAGAAACGCTGCGAGCAGCAATTCATGCACCGGGTCTTCGAGCAGGCCGGTGAAGCAATCATTGTCTGCGATGTGGCCGGGAAGATTATCCGGGTCAACAAAGTTACGACAGAGTTGTTCGGTGCGGATCTCCTACAGCATAAGATAGACCAAACCCTGCCGCTTTTCGTTGAGACGGATGAAAAGCCCTTCTTGATCCAACGCGCCCTGCGCAAAGACAATATTAGCGGGATCGAGGCCAGGTATTCCGGTCGCGACGGCAAGAACTTTAACTTTTTGATAAGCGCCGGGTGGCTAAACGGAATGGAACCCGGAGAACGGATCGGATTTATCGTCACACTTGCCGATATTAGCCAGCAAAAACTTGCGGAAGAAAGAACCGTGAAACTTAACTCCGAGTTGCAGCAGCTAAACGCGACTCTAGAAGAAGAGGTCATGGCGCGACAGGCGGCGCAAGCGGCTGTCCAGCGGGAGAAAGACCTTCTATCCTCGTTGCTCAATAATATTAGCGACGAAATTTGGTTCGCTGATAGAAAAAAACACTTCACATTTGCAAATCCGGCGGCTGTCCGGGAGTTCCGCCTTGACTCTGAGTCGAACGTTGTGGAAGAGCTAGCTAGTAGCCTGGAAGTATTGCGTCCGGACGGGAGTCCGCGCCCAATCGAAGAGGCTCCTCCACTGCGGGCCCTACAGGGGGAAGTCATAATGAACCAGCAGGAAATCATCCGAACCCCGGAAAAAGGAGAATTGAGGTACCGTGAGGTCTGTGCCAGTCCTATTCGGGACGTTGACGGAAGCATCATCGGGTCTGTGGCTGTCGTGCGAGATATCACCGAACGCAGGCAGACGGAAGAAGCGTTGAAAGTAGCCAACATCAAACTAACGGAGGCTTCCAAAGCCAAATCGGGTTTCCTGTCCAGCATGTCACATGAATTTCGCACACCGCTCAACGTAATCATCGGATTTTCCGAAGTATTGCAAGACCAATTGTTCGGGCAGCTAAATGAAAAACAGACGGGATACGTAAAGAATATTGAGAACAGTGGAAGGCATCTGCTCAGTCTCATCAATGACATACTCGACATCGGCAAAGTGGAAGCAAACAAAATACATCTGGAGCTGACGCGGGTTAATTTTGCCGAACTATGCACGCTCACAGTAGCCTCGTTCAATGAGATTGCCAAGAAGCAACAAATCACGTTATCCTACGCGATTGACTCCAACATGGATGACGTGCTCGTTGACGCTGACGAGCGCAAAATAAAGCAAATTCTATATAACCTTATCGGAAACGGCATAAAGTTCAATCGTCCGCATGGAACCGTAGCCATAACAATGCGAAAAACAAGTGGCATTTTGCACTCCACGGTTGTGGAGATTGTGGTGGAAGATACCGGTATTGGGATAGCCGAGGAAGACCGGGAGAAGTTGTTTCTGCCTTTTAGTCAATTGGCGCAGACGATAAATAATGCACCAATAGAAGGCACAGGGCTGGGATTGGCATTGACAAAGCATTTAGTGGAGTTGCATGGCGGCGAGATTTCTGTGGAGAGCGAATTTGGCAAAGGCAGCCGATTTATCGTATTGATTCCAATTCGGGGGGGGAACAGGCATGAAGACGATACTTGTTGTGGAAGATAACGAATCTTGTATGATATTGATAGCCGAACTTATGCGCCACTGTGGCATCTTGTGATACAAGCCTCAAATGGCTGTGAAGCCTTGGAATTGGCTAGAAATCATAATGCGGATCTGATATTGATGGATATTCAAATGCCGGTTATGGACGGAATTGAGGCCATAAAACGGTTGCGGACCGATGGGAAAACTGCTGGAATAAAAATCATCGCGGTCACTGCTTTTGTCTTGGAAGAAGAGAAACAACGTATATTGGAGACCGGAGTGGATGGATATCTCACAAAGCCAATTGATACAAGAAAGCTACCTGTAATTGTGCAGCAGATACTTGATGGGATCCGATGAAGAGCCGTCAAATCTCGAACTAACGGAAAATATGCATACGTCTGCAGGTTCTGCATTATTCTGAAATCGGCTTAATTAATGGCGCTAATGGGTAACCAGGGTGGTTTTGTAACAATGTTATAAAATTTCCCTGGTTTTCTTATGGAAACTTTGTATCGTCTGGCTAATGAACTATGCATTAAATTATCATAATCTATTTACAAACAGACCTGTGCAGGGGATATTGGCGATGGATGACTATAAAAAGTAGGTACAAGCAGTATTGGAAGGAGTGGTTTCACGGAATTCCGTAGAATGGTTCTATTTTTTTCAATAAAGATTTTACGTCAAGATAATGTATTTTGAAGCTAACATAAACTTTTAGACAGAGAAAGCGTTCCATAAACTAACGAGAGAAGGAGGTGCGCCATGTTTGTGGTCAGGACGATTACGCAACTGAAGGAAGCCCTCAGGGAAAACGCCCGCGAAGTGATGGTAGTCGGAAAATTGGCTCCTGAAATGCTGGAAATAACGGACTTGTCTTCTGAAAAAGCCGACAGCAGCTTTCCGGCAGATTTTCCTTTTACTCAGCTGTTTGAAAGATTCAACATCCTTGCGGTCCATGATGGAAGTAAGAATATAATAGCCACTGTTTTTCAACAGCGGGACGGTTTATCAACACCTTAGGAGCAAGATTTTCGCAGATGTTGGTTGTGACCATATTCTGCTTGTAATAGCCGTTAAAATATTTCTGTTTACCATTATCTCAGTCCGGCGGAGTGTGTAGGCGCGGCAATGCAGGTTGCATTCGCGGGTCATAAAGAAGGAGGAATAAAAATGTTACTAAAGGATTTATTGCCAAAAGTTAAACTGGAACGTAAAAGCGAAGTCCGTAAAAAAATAGCAATTAGTGCCGCCGTAGGTTTGACAGCGGGCGCAGTTACCGGTGTATTGCTGGCCCCTAAAGCTGGCAAGGACACTCGCGAGGGTCTAAAGAAGACTATTCATGAATTGCTGGAAAAGGTCAAACCGTTATCTGACAAAGTGCAGGAGATAATCAGTGGAACCAAAAAAAAAATTACAGAAAGAACTCATAAGGTCATGGGTGAAGCAAAAGAAAAGGGTTCTGGCATAAATAACGAGGTGCATGATGGCATGTATTTCAAGAAGCTAACTGCAAGAGCCGAAGAAGCGGCCGATGATTTCCAAAGGAATCGGAAATAGCGAACAATTATCGAGTATTGGAAACACTTTTCTTAGATTATATTGATAATGATTGTTTCAATAGTTTCAATTAGAATACCTGTATGGCGTGCTGGGGTTTACTGCCTACGAGACCATTGGTGAAATCATCATGGCAACCCTTGGTGCCATAATACTATTGTGGGTCATACGATTGTTCAAGTGACCGGCGGTTGGCAGGAGATGAAACCATGCGCGAAAATGGATTGATGATGCAATATTTCGAATGGTTTCTGAATGATGATGGTAAGTAGACAAACCCCAGCGATTCAGGTTAGGTCGACTTGACTGAAAAGGGTGTTGCGTGATGAAGTCCCGATAACGAAAGGGGAGGATATTTATGCTTAGCCGTTTACTAATCGGAACCCTGATTTTTATGACGATGACACTTGCTACAGGTAATGTATTTGCGGCCCCGGTAAGCCCAACGGGTGGAGGCACCACGATAGCCGGTCTGACTGCGATGCTTGAAAACCAGAGGGCCGGGTTGACAAAAGAACAGATGATGATGGTGACCAAGGATCAAATGACCCTGTTGACGGAAAAGATGATCATCGAAAAGTTGATCAAATTAGTTATGAGAAAAGACCAGGTGATTGCGATGATGGCGGGAATAGCCGCGGATAGTAGGTATTGGCATTAAGCGATGAACAGGCACAGATGCTGAAAAGTGGACAGACTTTGGAAGATAAAAGCCATATGCTGGCAATGTTGGATAAACTGATGATCACTCTGACCAAAGACCAGATGATGATGATGGTGGACCAGATGATGCTAACAATGAACAAAGACCAGATGATGCTGATGTTGGACAATATGATGAAGATCGACGCCTGGTAACAGGCTAATGTACTATGCGTTAAATTATCATAAGCTGTTAACATACAGACCCGCGTAGTGTCATTGGCGATCATTTTTCGATCCCCAATCGAAATTGAATTGACGGAGGCTTTAGGTATGGTTCAAGAAATTAACGTTGCTGAAAATCATGTTAGGGTGAATTTGTCCGGCAGCATGTACGTTGCAGAAGCTGCTCTGCTTCGCGAGATCTGATCGATCACATCGCTAAAGGTCACAAAAACTTTATTGTCGATTTAAGAAACCTTGATTATATCGACAGTAGTGTTTTGGGAACACTTCTTCATATTCGAAAACAGACCCTGCAAAACGGCGGCAGTGTCATCATCAAGGGACTGCAGGGATTGGTCAAGGAATTGTTTGAAATGACACGGGCGAGCAACCTGTTCGAGATTCAGTAGATAACTGATTCATTATAACTAGGAGGATAATTATGAACGACTATGCAGGACAAAGATTTCGAGATGGATGGTTACTTCGACATTGCTCACAGTTCTTATCCTAATCAATAGCGAACATCTTGTCTTTACCAATCTGTCATCTTTGGCAAAGGATACGGAAATTGAATAACAAACAAAAGTGGAGGGTAAGGAATTATGTTGGGGTCAATTTTGGCCGTGATGTGGCTGATAGGCATGGTTACTTCAAATACCATGGGTGGTCTGATTCATATTCTGCTCATAATTTCCGTCGTGATGTTCCTAGTTAACCTCGTTGCAAAAAGACAGGCCGAATAGTCGCGTTCCATAGGCTTGAAAATTAATAGTTAGCAGTTCATTTTAAGGAAACTTGTCCACAAGGAAAAGGAGGAGGTATGGCTACGATGTCGGGAAAAAAGAATGTCGCGTTTTTGAGTACGTATCCGCCCCGCGAATGCGGGTTGGCCACATTTACGGAAGACCTGGTGAACGGAGTCAGCATATCGGGCTTGGTTCGACCTTGTATTATCGCTGTTACTGCCGATATGGAAGAATACGATGACTCACGGGTACAGTACAGACTTCACCAACATGAACGCACAAGCTATCTGTGGACAGCACGCTGGGCGAATAACAATGCCGATTTGTTGGTCGTCGAACACGAATATGGAATATTTGGTGGAGAATCAGGTGAATATATTCTTGATTTGGTGAAAAACCTGGAGATTCCTTTTGTCGTCACCACACATACCGTATTGGAAGCTCCATCCCCGAAGCAACAGGTTGTTTTGCGGGAACTTGGACATCTAAGCGTGAAGGTGGTCACAATGGCGGAAAGCTCGGTGCCGCTATTGAGCGAAACATACGGGATCGCGCCGGAAAAAATAGTGGTGATTCCACATGGGGTTCCTAGTATACCGGTGGGGACGAGAAAAAATCTAAAAGCCAGTTATGGCTTCCTGGATAAACAGATCATCAGCAGTTTCGGCCTTCTCAGCCCGGATAAAGGGATCGAATATGGCATCGAAGCCGTTGCGAAAGTCGCGGCGGATTTCGCCAACTTAATTTATCTGGTTTTGGGCAAGACCCATCCTACTGTCAAACAAAATTCCGGTGAAAGTTACAGGCAATCACTTATGGACCTGGCGGAAAAACTCGGGGTGCGTGATAATGTCCGATTTGTTGACAAGTACCTGACCAAAGAAGAAGTGATCACGTACCTGCAGATGTCCGACATCTATATGACGCCATATCTGTCAAAAGAACAGGCAGTCAGCGGGACGCTGGCATATGCGGTTGGCTGTGGGAGGGTCGTGGTGTCGACTCCGTACCGTTATGCACAGGAAATGTTGGGAGAGGGACGGGGGATGCTTGCCGAATTTAGGAACTCCAACTCGTTGGCGTCTTGTCTTGGTCACATATTACGCAACCCTCTCGAGAAACGAGCGATGGAGCAAAAGACATTAGCGGTTGGACGGCTGATGACCTGGGACAAAGTCGGCAACAGCTATACCCAACTGTTTCTTAACATCATGGGAAATTTCCAGGTGGATGTGGGTGAAGCGGTTTCGATTCAACAATCCCCGTGTTCATTTGATAGAAATACAGAAGAATTTCTGCTGGACACTGCGGTGCAGGGATAAATTCCCTTGCCCAGGATCAAAATGACTGGGCTTTGGGATCGTGCTCTCCGGCAATGGCAGCGACGGCACAGGGAGAGGGAGGCATGGTGATAGTCCAGCAGCAAGGAGATCCATGACATGTTGTTTTTGGTTGCCGAGTCTCAGAGGGCCAGCGAGGAATATTTATAACAACGTTATAAATATTTTCTGGTTTTCCTATATAAGCTTCGTTTCGCTGTTCTAATAGCGAAATGAACGGCGCACGATTATTTGCATACAATAAAATCAGAGTAGGGCGGCGATTCAGCGTGGCGCGCCAGATGATAAAGCTTTCCCTGCCCTGCATTTATTGATAAAAGACAAAGCGCGACTGAAACGCAGGAAAGGATGATGATTATGTTATCCAAAGCAAAAAGAATGGAAGGCTTCAAATTGCACAGTCTCGATGGAGAAATTGGGAAAGTAAAGGAACTCTAATTTGATGACCATTATTGGACCGTCCGCTATCTGGTTGTCGACACAGGAAACTGGATTGCGAGCAGAAAGGTGCTGATATCCCCATATGTGCTGACTGCTGTTATTAAAGAAGAGCAGTACATCACTGTAGATTTGACAAAGAAGCAGATTGAAGGCAGCCCAACTTTGGACACTGATAAGCCGGTATCACAGCAATTCGAGGATTCTTACAACGGATATTATGGGCTTCCGACGTATTGGAACGGTTCATCCGTGTAGGGAGCATATCCAAACCTTGAGAGATCCCTAGGAAAATCGACAGAAGTGAACCCGGGCGGAAAACCTTGGAATCCAAGCCTGCGTAGTACTTCCGAAGTGAGCGGATACAACATTCAAGCTTCAGACGGCGAGCTTGGCCATGTCGATGATTTTATCATTGATGATGCGACGTGGGAGATTCGTTACCTAGTCATTGATACAGTAAATTGGTGGCCGGTGAAAAAAGTTCTGATTTCACCACGCTGGATCGAACGCGTGAGTTGGGACCAGAAGAAAGTAGTTATCAATCTTTCCCGAGAGGCCATCAAACAGACCCCGGAATATACGGAGGAGTCTCTGATGACCCGGGATTATGAGATCGAACTCCATCGACATTACAACCGTCAAGGATACTGGGCTGATGAAGTTGCTGCCAAGACTCATTCTCGTTAAGGGAGGTCGCAGATTTTACGCAATTTGTGGAACTTCACGTGTTCATAAAAAAACAGGGAGGATGTCATCATGAAATTTGCCGAAGTAGTTCAAACAGGCGATTGGAAAGCCGAAAAACATGTGCCGGTGATTGTTGCTCCTAAATCAGTGAAATCAGGAGAAAAGTTTGTTGTAGAAGTGTCTGTGGGCAAGGAAATTCCCCACCCCAATACAACAGAGCATCATATTCGTTGGATTCGCCTGTTTTTCAAGCCGGAAGCCGGAAAATTTGCCAGTGAGGTAGGTAGCTTTGAATTCAATGCTCATGCGGAGTCGGTCGACGGTCCGAACAAAGGTCCCGTTTTAACGGAACCGTTTGTACAAGCCGCTCTGAAACTTGCAGGGTCCGGAACGTTTCTGGCTATGGGATACTGCAATATCCATGGGTTATGGGAGAGTTTCCATGAAATCAAAGTGGAAGCATAGCTTATCAATCCAGCCCAAATTAGTGTGAAAGGGATAATTGGTTAAATGAAAGGCAATCCGAAACTAAACGAAGCTTTGAACGGGCAACTGTTTGATGAATTGACGGCTATCAACCAGAGCATATCGTGCATGCGGAAATGTGTGCCAACTGGGGTTATGGAAAATTGCACGACCATTTCGAAAAAAGAACCATTGATGAAATGAAAAATGCAGGGAGTTGATTTCCCGCATTCTCTTCCTTGAGGGTAAACCTATTGTCAGCGAAGTGAATAAGATTCATATAGGCAGCGACGTCGCCCAAATGTTCAAAAATGATCATGAACATGAAAAAAACACGATTGTGGCATACAACGAAGCAATCAAGCTGGCATGCGAAGTTAAAGATTTTGCCACACGTGAAATTCTGGAACAAATTCTTAGCGATGAGGATGGGCATATCGACGCCATCGAAGAGGTATGCGGTTCGAGTCCGCCTAACCCCACCATTGCAAATGCGAGACGCTGTACGCAAATACAGCGTTTCTTTTTTTTGCCAATTTGAGTGGCTAAGATGTCTTTTGACTTGCGACGATAAAAACGTCATCATATCCAGAGTGATTTCCTGCTTTCTGGCGCAAACCCTTAATCGACAAGACGGGGAACTTGACAAGCATACAGGAAAAATAGCGCGTGGGGGCTCTTAGAACAGCCAGTAAATCAGAAAATAAGCTGTTACGAGCCAGCAACAGAGGACAAGGCCGATTCCGAAAAAGTACAGACTGCGTGGAATGGGAGTATTGCGGGACCGTAGGCTACATTCACGCCAAACCCAAGAAGGAATTAGCGTGCCTGCAATATATAATCCCACTGGAATCAGCAGCAAATCGTCGAGGTATCCCAAAATGGGAATGAAGTCCGGGATCAAATCGATTGGACTGACGACATAAGCAATGATTAAGGCGACAAAAAGACGGGCATACCAAGGCGTACCCGGATGTCGCATGGCGGAAATCAATGTGTTTAGGTTAGTTTTTAATTTGCTAGCCTGTTGGCGCCACCACTGAAAAAACGAAGCGGAATTCACAAGTGCAAGCCTCCCGATTATCTATTTTATTATCTCATGCCAGAGACTTAATGGGGAACCCTCTTTTTCTTGCCCCGATGGACGTGAAAAGGTGCAAGCAAGGAGAAAAAGCTCGCTGGAGGTGATGCTGAAAGCGACCCGGAGGAGACGGCAAAAGAAAGCCCGCCACCTGGTTGGTGACGGAGGGTAAGTAGTTTGAGCTGCAGAACAGGAATAATAAGAATAGCTTTGCCGGAAAGCCGAACGTTATTCGGCCTCACCAATATAATGTGTGATGAAATTTCAGAGTCGGCAGTTAGAGAAATTTATGTAATGACAAAGCCCCTTGTCGAAGTCTTTGTCCAATATTGTTCAGTATGCCGGTGTGATTAGTGACAGTCCCTATGGGAATGGAACAAACGACACCGTGCTCACCCGCAGGACTGGCATCCAGTGGGTGCCATATATTATAGTACCTCCATTTTTTTTTGGAGCAAAATGCGGGGCAACGATTGGATTGGTAGTAGCCTTCGGCAAGAAAGTAGGGGCTAGCGTAAGGTCTCATAGGATGCTGTTTTTTGTTTTTCTGAAACAAAGTCGATAAATGCATGGGCAGCTTTCGATAAATATCTGTCCTTATTCCAGGCTAAACCCATCTGGACAATTAGTGGTTCTGCCAACGGTAGTCCAACAATATTTGCATATTTACGGACGGTGGAATCAAGGAGAAAGGTGACACCGGCACCCTCCTGCACAAGACTTACAATGGTTTCAATTTGGCTTGAAGAAAAAGCGATCTTGGGAGTGATCTGTTTTTTTGTGCACTCTTGCAAGATGATTTGCCGCAAATAGGTGTCCTCTTTAAACAAGAGAAAGGGATAATCTTTAAGAGCTTTAAAGGTTATTTTTTTGCTGTCTACCAATGGATGGTCAGTTGGTAGGCAAAGTACGATTTGTTCTGTTTTTAAGGGCAACATTTCTAATCCGGACGCTAAATCCGAATTTATTATGATGCCTAGATCCAGTTCACCTTGCTCCAATAGTTTAACAACTGCCAGCGAGCCTT
>Ga0316604_10001525_pt1 | contig 20037 bp, 23 predicted proteins | sample OWC_soil_day20_C_FD_207650 | JGI IMG/M metagenome (GOLD analysis project Ga0316604, IMG submission 207650) | Wetland soil microbial communities from Old Woman Creek delta, Ohio, United States - OWC_soil_day20_CT | ecosystem: Environmental > Terrestrial > Soil > Wetlands | place: USA: Ohio...
AGCGCGTATGAAACGCTTCTGAAAGCCTGCGGCAGCAGCGCCGCCCGCGTCCTGCAAGAGTACGCATATTTTTCAACGGAACTGCGAGCGATTCTGGAAAAGGTGGCGGCGATACAGGCGAACAAAAGCCGCGCCGCCGGAATCTTTACCCTTCCGAAAACCTCCCCGTGGGGAGATGTCCAGACCTGCGACATGCTTTGCCCCGGCGTGTTCTTGGTCAGCACGGCCAGCCACGGCGGGACGATGGTTGCAAAGGACATGGCGGCAATGCTTTCCCCCGCCGCCCGGAAATGCGGCTTCAAACAGGGCGATTTCCTCTGCTTTGAGGAAGATGCACAGGAGGATGTCGTATTCCGGGAACTGCTGGACAAAAAGCTCTGGACAATTCCCGACCGCATCAAGGACACCGCGAAATATGAGGAAAACATCAACAAGTCTCTCCGGGAGTACAACCCGGACTATTGGCGGGCGCGTCAGGCCGGGCTTGAAAAAGCCCCGGCCCGGCAGACCGCCACGGCGCACAGCGCCGAACGCTAACCCACATCGGGCCAAGTTGGCCCGATGTTTCATTTCACCCGGAAGGAGAATTTCACCCTATGGCTTATGTCAACGTACCCAACAACCTATCGAAAATTAAAACCAAAGTGGCGTTCAATCTCACCAAGCGCCAGCTTATCTGCTTTGGCATCGCGGCGGTTGTCGGTATCCCGACGTATCTTCTCACCCGTTCGGCAATCGGGAACACGGCGGGAATGCTCGTCATGATCGCCCTGATGCTCCCGTGCTTTTTCTTCGCCATGTATGAGCGCGACGGATTGCCCTTTGAAAAGGTAATCCGAAACGTTGCCCGCGCCGCGTTCCTGTGGCCCCGTGTCCGGCCCTACCGGACGGAGAATTTTTACGCGCTGTTCGTCAGCGGAAGAAAGGAGGAACCCCAGCTTGAAACAGGCAAAACAGGCAAAGCCCGCGCCCGTTCCCGTAAAGGGCGGTAAGAAAAAACGGCGCGGCCCTCAATCCGCGCAACAGACCCTCCCGTATGTGGAAATGCTGAAAGACGGCATCTGCAAGGTGCGGGAGGGCTTCTACACCAAGACCATCGAATATGAGGACATCAACTATTCGGTGGCCTCGTCGGACGATCAGGCCGCTATCTTTGACGGCTACTGCTCGTTTCTCAATTATTTTGACAGCGCCCTTCCGTTCCAGCTTTCCTTCATCAATCATCGTTCCCAAGGCGGGCGGCGGTATCAGGTCAACATCCCCATGCAACGCGACGAGTACGACAGCATACGGGGCGAATATGTGGATATGCTCACCGGGCAGATTGCCAAGAGCAACAACGGCATCGTCCGCTCCAAGTACATCACCTTCGGCATCAACGCCGACGGCATCGGTATGGCCCGGCCCCGGCTGGAACGGGTGGAGGCAGACCTCATGAGCAACTTCAAAAAGCTCGGCGTCCAGTCCCGGCCCCTCGCCGGACGGGAGCGCATGGAGGTGCTGCACGGTCAGCTTCACCCCGGAAGCCGGGAGCCGTTCGTATTTTCATGGGACATGATACCGCAGACCGGCATGGGGACAAAGGATTTCATCGCCCCCGCCGCGTTCGACTTCCGGCAGAGCCGCGCTTTCCGTGTCGGTACGACGTGGGGCGCGGCTTCGTATATGCAGATTATGGCGTCGGAATTGTCCGACAAGCTCCTTGCGGAGCTTCTGGAAATGGACGCCGAAATGACCGTCACCCTCCACGTCCAGACGGTAGACCAAAGTAAAGCCATCAAGACCATCAAAAGCAAAATCAGCGACATTGATAAAATGCGCGTGGACGAACAGAAAAAGGCGGTGCGTTCCGGCTATGACATCGACATCCTGCCGCCCGATCTGGTTACGTTCAGCAAGGACGCGGCGGCACTCCTGTCCGATTTGCAGAGCCGGAACGAAAGAATGTTCCTCCTGACCTTTCTTATCCTCAACACAGCCTCCACCCGCCAGCGGCTTGAAAACGAACTTTTCACCGTCGCGGGCATCGTGCAGAAATACAATTGCGTGCTGAAACGGCTGGACTTCCAGCAGGAGGCCGGGTACATGTCCAGCCTCATTCTCGGCGGCAACGGCATTGAGATCCAGCGCGGCATGACAACTTCCTCGACGGCGATTTTCGTTCCCTTCATGACGCGGGAGCTGCGCATGGCCGGGGAATCCCTGTACTACGGACAAAACGCCCTTTCCCACAACGTCATTATGGCCGACCGGAAAAAACTCAAAAACCCGAACGGCCTGTATCTCGGCGTTCCGGGCAGTGGCAAGAGCTTCGCCGCCAAGCGGGAACTGGTCAACGTGTTCCTCGCCACGCGGGACAGAATTATTGTCGTTGACCCTATGGGAGAATACGCGCCCCTTGTGCGGCGGTTGGGCGGGCAGGTCATTGAAATTGCGCCGGACAGCCCGAACCACATCAATCCGATGGACATTCAAATGAGCATGTCCGGGGACGAGAGCCCGCTTTCCCTGAAAGCGGATTTCCTGTTGTCGCTGTGCGAACTGATTCTCGGCGGCAGGGACGGCTTGCAGCCTATCGAGCGGACAGTCGTTGACCGTTGCGTGCGGCTGGTGTATCGTGACATCGCCCTCGGCCTGAACACGGCGAAAACGCCCGTCCTGCAAGACCTGTACGAACTGCTCTGCGCACAGCCGGAGCCGGAGGCGAAGCGCATCGCCACGGCTCTGGAGCTATACTGCACCGGCTCCCTGAATCTCTTTAACCACGAAACGAATGTCAACCTGAACAGCCGCGTGGTGTGCTTCGTGCTCAAGGGCATGGGCGAAGGCTTGCGGAAAATCGCCATGCACATCACCAACGAGCTTGTGACCTCGGCGGTGGGCGCGAACTTCAAGGAGGGCATTGCCACATGGTGCTATTTCGATGAATTTCATGCCCTGCTCAACGACGCGCTGACCGCCAGCTACTTTGTGACTATCTGGAAGATGCTCCGCAAAATGTACTGCATCCCCAGCGGCCTGACGCAGAATGTGAAGTTTTTGCTGGGAAGCCCGGAGATTGAAAACATTCTGGAAAACAGCGACTTCATGGTTCTGCTCTCGCAGGCTCCCGGCGACCGGCAGATTCTCGCGCAGAAGCTCGGCATTTCGCCGCACCAGCTTTCCTATGTGACCCACTCCAATTCCGGCGAAGGGCTGTTGTTCTATGGAAACGTGATTATTCCCTTCGCTGACCGCTTCCCGCAGGGAGAGATTTACCGGCTCCTGACCACCCGCCCGGAGGACGTGACCAATGGAAAAGCGAAAGACTAACCCGGCTTCGGGCCATGTTGGCCCGAAGCCCTCCGCCAAGCGCCGGACGCCGGAAACGGACGAACGGCGCTTTTCTTATGAGGACGGAAACAGCCCGCAGGGGCCGCCTCCCGGCGCCTCGGGCCAACATGGCCCGAAGCAAAAAGCGGGCGGCAAGTTCCGGCAGGAGAGCAAAGAGGCCCGCCCTTCCGACCGCCTGCGGCACGACGGGGACGAAGCGCCGCCCGGCGGGGATAGCGTCCATTCGTCGGCGGAGCCGGGTAAAAAGGCCGCGCGGGACGGCAAGCGGCTGAACAAGTCCAAGCTCCGGGCCGAAAAAAGTAGCGCGAAGCTCACCACCGCCAAGGATAAGCTGGCCGCGCAAAAACCTGCCAAGCCGCCCGGCCCCGTCAAAACCCTTGCGAAAAGGGCCGGAACCGGGGCGTGGTATTACGCCCATCAAAAAATCCATGAGGTGGAGCATGAGAATGTCGGCGTGGAGGCCGCCCACCGCACGGAGCTTGCGGGTGAAACGGCTGTCCGGGGCGGGACGCGCTTTGTCAAACACCGTATCCGCACCCACCCCGCCCGCCGTGTTGCCAAGCTGGAAAAGAAGGACATTCGCGCAAGGGCGGATTTTCAATTCCGGCAGACGGCGCAGGAGCACCCCGAACTGAAAAGCAACGCGGTTTCCCGGTTCGCGCAGAAGCAGAGAATCAAACGCCAGTATCAGAAGCAGGCGCGGGAGGCGGCGAAGCAGGGCGCGAAGGCCGCGCAGAAAACGGCGGTCACGACGGAGAAAATCGCCCGCGCTGTCGCCGGATTCGTCAAGCGGCATCCGGGAGGCGTGTTGATCGCGCTGGGAGTAATCCTGCTGATCGTCATGTTACAAGCCTGTATTGCCTCGATGGGTTCCATCGGTAACGGCCTGATCGGAGCCGTGGGCGGCACGACCTATCTCTCCTCTGACAGCGACATTGAAACCGTGGAAGCCAACTACACGGCGTTGGAATCAGACCTGCGGGCGAAAATGGGTCGTATTGAAAGCGACTACCCCGGCTACGACGAATACCGCTACACCGTGGATGAAATCGGCCATGACCCTTACGAGCTGGCTTCCTACCTGACCACCAAATACGCCGCCTATACGCCCGCTATGGTGCAGGCCGAATTACAAGCCCTGATTCGTCAGCAATATACCCTGACTACGACCCGTACCGTGGAAGTGCGTTACCGTACCGAAACCCGCACCGGGACGTATACGACCACCGACCCGGACACGGGGGAAACGCAAACGCACAGCTACACCTACGAGGTTCAGGTTCCCTACAATTATTACATTCTAAACGTCACCCTGACCAACAACACCCTGGGCGCGGTCATAGCGGCAAACCTCACCGCAGAAGAACAGGAACGGTACGCGGTCTATCAGCGGACGCAGGGCAACCGCCCGTATCTGTTCGCGGGCAACATCTACGCCCACCCCACAGGCGAGTACACCGACTACGAGATACCGCCCGCCGCTCTTGCCGACCAGGAGTTTGCCGCGCTGATCGCGGAGGCAGAAAAGTATTTGGGCTACCCCTACGTTTGGGGCGGCTCCAAGCCCGCCACGTCCTTTGACTGTTCCGGCTTTGTCTGCTGGGTGCTGAACAATTCCGGCGTATACCCCATGAGCCGCACAACCGCGCAGGGCATTTTCAACCAGACCACGCCCATAACGCCCAGCGAGGCCAAGCCCGGCGACATCATCTTTTTCACCGGAACTTACGATTCTCCCGGGCCGGTATCCCATGTGGGCATTTACGTTGGCGACAACATGATGATTCATTGCGCCAGCGGCGGCGTCCAGTACGCCCGGATGGACACAAAGTATTGGAAACAGCATTTTTACGCTTTTGGGCGGCTCAACTACGATTAACGGAAACGGAGGTGCCATTTTTGAACGCCAAAATCGAGCGCATCAACAAGGACATTGACAAAACCAAGGAAAAAATTAACGAATTTCAAGGCAAGCTCCGGGAATTTGAAAAGCAGAAAACGGAGCTTGAAAACATCGAGATTGTGGAGGCCGTGCGCGGTATGGACATTCCGCTTGACGGCCTCGCTTCCATCCTCAAGGCGTTCCGTAATCAAGGCGGGACGCCTGTTTCATCCCCTTCGGGCCATGTTGGCCCGAAGGCCACAACCAACACCGATAAGGAGGAAAACGAACAATGAAGAAAATCCGCAGTCTGGCGGTCTTGCTGATCGCCGTTATCCTGATGCTCTCCTTTACCACCGTGGCCTATGCCTACGGCGCAGAACCCACGGAGGGAGCCGCAACGCCCAGCCCCGCGCCAACCGTGACGGCTACACCAACCGCCACCAGCCAGCCCAATCCCTTCACTCCTTCCGGGACGGGGACGGTAGTCAATACCGCCACCGACGCGGACGGCAAGCAGTTTTACACCATCACCACCCCCGACGAAAATGTGTTTTACCTTGTGATCGATCTTCAGCGCGAAACTGACAACGTGTATTTCCTCAACGCCGTGACGGAGCAAGACCTTCAGGCCCTTGCGGAAAAGTCCGGGGATTCGGAGGAAAACGCCAGCGCGGCATCCACGCCGGAGCCGGAAAAAACGCCGGCTGTCACTTCCTCATCCGAAACCACGGCTCCCACGGGGCAGACCTCCGCGCCGGCGCAGAGCAATAACATGGTGACGCTCCTGCTGGTGCTGGCGGTGGTGGTGATCGGCGGCGGGGCCGGGTACTATTTCAAGGTGTACCGTCCCAAAAAGCAGCGGGCCGAAAGTGAGGAAGAAGCCGACTACACCCCCGAGGAAAGCGTCTATGACGCGGAGGAGGCCGACGAACTGCCACCTTGGAAGGACGAGGACAACGGGGATGGTCAGGCATGAATTTTACCGACAGCCCCTTTGAAAAAATGATGAAGCAGATACCGCGCCAATCTCACGACCGCCCCATCCCCAAGCCGCCCCGCCGTTCTCCCTGCCGGGGATGCGGCTATTGGGACGGGCGGGCCTGCGTCGGCGTTTGCTACCGCGAACTGATTGTTGAGAGGAAAACGGGGACATCGGGCCAACATGGCCCGATGTCCCCGGAGCGGTGAACGGCATGGAACTGACCAGATACGAGCAGGAAACCATCATCAACTACAACGAGGGTGAGGATACGGCCAGCGTCTACACCCACGATAAAAGATTGCGCGATAAGCTGGAAACACTCGCCCTGAAATATCCCGATAAGATAACGCTGGAACGGACTTTCCCGAACGGCGCGGTGGAATACGGCGTTCCCAAGCGGTGCGTGTCCATCCGGGAGCCTTATAGCGACGCCCGCCGCGCGGCAGACAGCGCAAGGGCGAAACAGGCGGGTGTGTTTCCGCCGGGAAGGACGGAGGCCGTCTGCCGGGGCGTATGCTCCCAAAGCGGGCAAGCGCGGGGCCGGGATGGGTAACGCTCCACCCCGGCCCGGATTGTTCTAGAAACAGGGGGATACGCCCCGGAAACGGAGGTCAAAACGTGAAGGAAAACGCATCAACCAATCCTCCCAACGAGGAACGGATACACGGTTACACAATCAAACAGTCAATCGTCTTTGAAAACGACCGGGGCTTTGCACTTGCCGAGAACCCCAGCGCCCCGCAGCCCTTCGTCACATGGCAGCTGACCGCGAGGGCGTGGAGCATGGCAGTTTCCGGGCGTGGAGCTATCTCCTGTACGGCGCGCCCCTCACGCAAAAGCAGATGGATGATTACGAGCTTCGGGCCGCGCCGGGCAATCCCGACCGGGTACGGCTGGAAGGACAGGAAAAGGCCGAAAAGAAGAAACCCCATTCCCGTGAGGACAGATAAGGAGGATTTTACCATGAACGAAAAGGACAATTGCCTGAAAAACGCGGAGCTTTCCACAGAACAGAATTACAATATGATCGACGGCATCCCGAATAATATCGCCTTGCCCGTCCCGCCCGCCGTGCCTTTGCCGGAGGTCAAGCCGCTGGATAGGGTCAAGGAGCCGCCCGCCAAAAAGCGGAGCCGGGAACTGGAACGGTGAACCGCCCCAAACGCAGGCGCGATATTCCGCTGTATGTCTGGATAAGCCAGGACGAGTTTGATACCATCCGCCAGCGCATGGAGGAAGTCGGCACACAGAATATGAGCGCCTACGTCCGCAAAATGGCGGTAAACGGCTACGTTCTCTATATTGACCTTTCCCCCGTAAAGGAGCTTGTTTCCCTGCAACGCCGGTGCTCAAACAATCTGAACCAGATCGCCATTCACGCCAACACCTACGGCGTGTATCAGTCGGAAATATCCGCGCTGCAAAAGGACTACGCCGAACTGTGGGGCCGGATATCCGATGTGCTCAAACAGCTTGCGGCAGTAGTGAATCTATGACGGAATGGGGAGCGGCGGCAAACTGCCTCCGCTCCCCGGTTTCTTTTATATCCGGCAGCATCGGGCCAACTTGGCCCGATGCTAAGTGTTCGCTCAATAAATTGAAATTTGTCAGCTTCATGTTATGCTCATTAAAGGCTTGTAATTTTGCTGGTCTTGCGCGCAATTACTTTTAATATGCCAAAAAGCCAGCAACGGAAAGTCAAGTGATGCAGGAAATCGCTTTTTATCACCAATCGTCCACTGATGGTTTATATTGTGCACCTCTTGACATTTTGTACTTAATGAGATAATGTAAATCAAACGATTGATTTAATATTGAGGTGCTTATGTCAGAACTGGATACAAAGCTGAAAATGATACAGGCAGCCAAAAAATTGTTTGCACAAAACGGATTTGACGGTACATCAACAAGAGACATTGTTTCTGTTGCAGGTGTAAATATCTCACTGATTTCGTATTATTTTGGAAGCAAGGAAAAGCTGTTTTGTGCGCTGTTTGAAGGATTTCCAGCCCCCGCATATGACAGAATGCCAGAGAATTGCGACCAACTTCTGGAGGAACTGGCCGGTATCATTGCCGGAATTGTAATGTTGCGGTTTGAGGAACCGGATCTGGTCACTATTTTACAGCAGGAGCTTTATCGGCAGAGTGCGAGATCGGAAAAGCTGGTGGAGCTTTTAGCCCCTACCTGGAACCGTATCCGTGCGCTTATTGAGTTGGGCAAGGCGCAAGGTCTTTTCCGAGTGGAGCACGTGGACACGGCATTATCCTTTGTCATGGCGGCAGCGTCTTTCCCGAGACAGCATTCTTTATATCGGGATTATCTGCGGGAAAAAGAAACTCCGCAGGACGTCGCCAGAGAAACCTTAAAGTTTATTCTTAGAGGCTTGGGCTGCATCGAGCAAGAACAAGGAGGCGAGTTAGAATGAAGTTATTTTTTAAGGATCAAGCGTTTTCTTTTGAACTGCTGCGTGCGGTTTCCTACAGCGGCTATCAGGGTGCGGAGCTGGGAGAATGTTTGGCGATTGCGGCGAATATCCGCGAGGGAGATTTTAACAGTTGGTTCGTCGAGTGGAACAAAGCCGCCGAACGCCTGCACAAGCTTGGCAAATCCTGTCTGGAAAATGGCCGGAAGGTCAGTGGCCGGGAGGCTCTGCTGCGTGCGTCCAATTACTACAGGACGGCGGAGTTTTTTCTCTCCCCCGACGATCCCCGGCGGGAGGCGTCGTATCGGGGAAGCACCGATACCTTCCGGGAGGCCATACGCCATATGGATTTCTACTGCGAAGCCGTGAAATTCCCCTATGAAGGAAGCTATCTGTCCGGTTATTTTTTTCGCGCTTCCGGTGACGACGCTTCCGTCCCGAAGGCAACTCTGGTGATGCTGGGAGGCTTCGATTCCACTTGCGAGGAGCTTTATTTTGCCGGTGCTGCCGCTGCGATCAAGAGAGGATACCATTGCCTGATTTTCGACGGACCCGGCCAGGGCGAAACCCTTCGCATTCAGAAAAAGCCCACGCGCTTTGATTTTGAAGTGCCTGTGGGCGCGGCACTGGATCATCTGGAAACACGGCCCGAAGTCGATCAACGGCGCATCGCGCTGATGGGAATGAGTATGGGTGGATATTACGCGCCTCGGGCAGCGGCATTTGATAAAAGAATCTCCGCTTGCATCGCCTTTGACGTGCTTTATGACGCATGGACTTCGATGCTGAATAAAAACCCCAAGCTACGGATCGTCGAACGGCTTTCACCCGCAGCCGCCGAGTTTGTCATGGGTATGGCTATGAAAACCAACATCTCTTTGCGCTGGATGGTTCAAAACGCTCTGTGGGTTTACGGGCTGGAGCATCGGTATGAACTTCTAAAAGCCGTTCCCCAATTCACTCTGCGGGAGGTGGCTGGCAAGATCAAATGCCCTATGCTTATCCTTGTTGGAGAGGGCGATCATTTTGTTTCTGCGGAACAAGTTGACGAGCTTGTAGAACGGCTACACTGTCCTTCCACGGTGCGTATATTCACGAAAAGGGAGGGCGCGGAGGAACATTGTCAGGAAGGAAATCATGCGCTGTTGCATCAGGTCGTTTTCGATTGGTTGGATGAGCAACTACCTTCCAAATCCATATAAGAACCGGTATGCGTAAATAAAACAGGGTGTCTGCCTATATGGTTGCAGACGCCCTCTTCTATTTGGAAGAGCTATCTGTAGATGCTTTACAATAATGCCATACAACCTTGAAATCAAAAAGAAAACCATTTATCACATCGGGCCAACTTGGCCCGATGTCTGTTTGACGACAAGATCGGCAAAGTCCCGACAACATTGTTGGCCTACCCCCGAAATGGTACAATTTAGGTAGGATAAAAAAGTATCAGAAAGGGGCTGTAATCATGAAATTCCTATTTAAGATTATCGCTATACCATTTGTCATTGCGCTGACCATCCTATATGCTGTTTTGGTTTTTCTGTTTGTGATTGCACAGGAGATTCTTAACTTTGCGTCTGGCCTGTCAATCCTGACTGCAATTATCCTCATGGCCGCTTTGCATAACTGGGTTGGAGGCGCTGTATTCCTCGTGATTGCTTTTCTTATCTCACCCGTTGGCATTCCGGCAATCGCGGACTGGCTCATAGCAAAGCTGGGCGCTGCCAATTATGCGCTGCGGGATTTTATCACAGGCTGACATCAGGCGGGCCACATCGGGCCAACTTGGCCCGATGATAGCAAAGCGGCTGTGGCAATCACGGCCGCTTTTATAATGCCGGAAAGGGGGCGCGCATGGCAACTACTCGTCTTATCACCCATCACATCAGCAAGGGAGAAACCATTGCCCAATCCCTTGCTGACCGTTTCGATTATGGGCAGAACCCGGACAAAACGCAGGGCGGCGAATTGATTACCGCTTATCAGTGCGACCCGGAAACAGCCGACGCCGAATTTCTGTTGAGCAAGGCGCAGTACAGAGCCATTACAGGCCGGGAACAGAAAAGGGACAGCGATGTTCTCTGTTACCAAATACGGCAATCCTTTCTGCCCGGCGAGATTAGCCCGGAGGAAGCCAACAAAATTGGCTATGAGCTTGCCATGCGCTGGACGAAAGGCAAATACGCTTTTTTTGTCGCTACCCATGTAGACCGTGCGCATATCCATAACCACGTTTATTACAATTCCACGGCGTTGGACTGTACCCGGAAATTCCGGGATTTTCTCGGTTCGGCGCGGGCCTTGCGTCGGCTTTCCGACTGCATTTGCCTTGAAAACAACTTGTCTGTTATCGCCCACCCCAAGCTGAAAAGCAAGGGAAAATACCAGCACTACGGCGAGTGGCAGGGCGACGGCAGACCGCTGACTTTTCAGGAAAAGCTAAAGGCACAGATTGATATTTGCCTTGACGAAAAGCCGCCGAATATGGATGCCTTTTTACAGGCAATGGCGACGGCGGGCTATGAAGCCAAGTATGGGCGCGGCGGCGTGCTGAGCTTCCGTGCGTCCGGACAGGAACGCTTTACCCACCTGCGTTCCTCCACGCTGGGCGAAGGCTACGGGCAGGAAGATATTCAGGCCATTATTGAGGGCCGCGTCCCCTTGCCGGAAGCCCGGAGCAAAGCGCCGCGCAAGGTCAATCTCATTATTGATATTCAGTTCCGCATGAGGGCCGGGAAAGGTCCCGCCTATGAACGGTGGGCCAAGGTGTACAACCTGAAAATGATGGCCCAAACGCTCCAATATTTGCAGGAGAACAACCTCCTGGAATATGAACAGCTTGAAACCAAGACAGCACAGGCGGCAGACCGTTTTCATATGCTGTCCGCTCAAATCAAGACTGTCGAAACCGCCATGAGCGCCAATAAGGAACTGATGGGCGCGACGGTGGATTATGCCAAGACCCGCACCGTGTTTGAGGGATACAAGGCCGCGAAGTACAGCAAGAAATATTATGACGAGCATGAAGCGGACATTGAGGTTCACCGGGCGGCGCAGGCCACTTTCCGGCGCGTTCTTTCCGGGGCGAAGCTGCCCAAGATGGATTCACTCAAAGCCGAATGGCAGAAGCTCTCCGCAGAGAAAAAGGACTTCTACAAAGAGTACCGGGCGGCACAGAAAGATATGCGCGAGTTGGTCACGGTGAAAAGTAATATAGATCATCTGCTCGGCCTGACGGACGTGCAAAAAAATAAGGAAATGGAGCGATAGCGACATGACGCAACAAAGAAGCGAAGCGACCCAGCTTCGGGCCATGTTGGCCCGAGGCGACAAGGGTTTGGGGCTGGCCCCAACAAGCATGATTTTTCATGTTTTGCCGGAGGGCAAAATGAGAAAAATTTGCAAGTGTAAAGACACTTGCCCTGCTTGCTGATTATTGCAACCACGAAAGTTGTATGAAAAAGCGAGGGTTTTCGTATAGCAGTTAAAGTAATGCTTGCCTTTTTATACACACAATATTATGATTGTATGCAAATAGCAAAGGAGGTGAAATAATGCCTTTTAACTCTTTCGACCAATACCCGCTGACTTGGAGGCCGACGTTAATAAAAACGTCCATACCGCTTTATATTAGCTTGGCAAACCAACTGGAAAAGGACATTGCTGACGGGATACTTCGCCCTGGAACCAAGTTACCTCCGCAACGTGAACTGGCAGACTTTTTAGATATTAATGTCAGCACCGTTTCAAGAGCATTTAAAATCTGTGCAAACAAAGGTCTTTTGAGTGGAATAGTTGGCAGCGGTACTTATGTGGCCTATGATGTTGAAACGAATATATTTGTAACACCAGAACACTACAAACCACATCTGATTGAACTTGGCTCCATGATGCCTGAAACAATTCCGCAGGATGAAGTAATTGCTTTATTACTGAAGATGCTGACTGAGCCGGATTCCGGAGCATTGTTCCAATATACCCACGGAGAACCGCGATGGCACAAAGAAGCGGCTGTTAAGCTCATTGCAAAAGCAGGGTACCCTGCTTGTCAAGAGAATGTGTTAATGGCTAATGGCGGTCAAAATGCACTGGCAGCTATCTTTGCCGGTCTATTTCAGCCGGGTGACAAGCTTGGAACTGACCCTTTGGTTTATCCGGGATTGAAAAGTGCTGCAAAATTATTTGGTATTCAGCTTGTTCCAATACAACATGAGAACGGTGAGTTGTCCAAAGAGGGTATTCAATACGCTGTAAAGAACGATAATGTCAAAGCAATTTATGTTATGCCGGATTCTCAGAATCCAACAGCACATACGATGTCTTATGCTTGCAGAGATATGATAGCCAACTCTGCAAAGGAAATGAATCTACTGATTATTGAAGATGGTATCAACAGTCTATTACTTAAAAAACCAATGAAAGCTATCGCTGCAAAAGCCCCTGAGAATGTAATCTATATATCCAGTCTTTCAAAAACAATTATCCCTGCTTTGCGTCTAGCTTATATTGTCACGCCCAAACAATATTATCATGACTTAGACAATGCATTGTATAACATCAATCTTTCGCAATCGGCACTCTTAACCGAGCTTGCTTCCCGCATGATTGTTTCTGGTCGTTTGGAAAGCTTATTAGAAACACGCCGCACGGGATTAAAAAGGCGAAACCAGCTCACAGATCGGATTTTACAAGGCTATGAAGTTTGGGGAGGCGAAGAAAGCCTGAGTCGATGGCTGATTTTACCGGGTGGTATTACAGGCCATCAGTTTGAGAATTTGGCGCTTCAAAAAGGCGTTTTTATCTTTGGGTCTGAACGATTTGCTGTCGGAAAAGATGCCCCTGTCGGGGCGGCAAGGCTTGCCATCTGTGCACCCAAAAGCTTAGAAGAACTGGAACAGGGGCTAATGATTCTAAAAGAACTTTTGCAATCGTTATAATGAAAATTGTATTGCACACAATTTTATTATTGTGTGCAATGTTTTTTTGCGTTACTATAATGATAGGCTATATATAGTTATGGAGAATGATAAAATTATGGGTTTTACAGCGCTTTTTTCTTATGTTTTGATAACGACAATCACACCCGGTCCCAATAATATTATGGCAATGTCAAATGCCAGCAAATTCGGTTTTAAAAAAGGATTTCGCTTCAACATCGGGGTGTTGCTTGGGATTTTGGGCGTCTTGGTGTGTTGCGCTATCTTTAGCACCTTATTATTTAGTTACATTCCTATAATGGAACCTGCGATGCGATATATCGGTGCGGTTTACATTATCTGGCTGGCTTGGTCGATTTTTCGAGAACATCAACAAGAAAAGAAAAAAAGGTTAGAAACAAACAGCATTGTTTCCGGCATGGTTTTGCAGTTTATCAATGTCAAGGTCATTATCTATGGTATTACGGTCATGTCCACATTTATACTGCCATACTATAAAAGCCCAGAAATAATTGCTTTATTTGTAATTTCATTATCGATTGTTGGTTTTGCGGGAACCTGCTGTTGGGCACTGTTCGGAGCGGTATTTGAAAAAATATTTCGAGAGCATAAAAAATTACTTAATACCATCATGGCATTGCTGCTGGTCTATTGTGCCATTTCACTTATTATAAAATAATCAAAGCGGAAGGTGAATTTATGAAGTATTATGTTGTAGATGCGTTTGCTGATAAAGTATTTGAAGGGAATCCCGCCGGTATCTGTGTTATGGAACACTGGATGTCCGACGAATTGATGCAAATGATCGCTATGGAAAATAATCTGTCAGAAACGGCTTTTGCCGTACAAGAGGACAAGGGCTACCGGCTTCGCTGGTTTACACCCGGTGGGGAAATTGATCTGTGCGGACATGCGACATTGGCCACCGCCTATATCATTATGCGGTTTGTGGAACCGAACAAAACCGCCGTATGTTTTCATACTGCCAGTGGCGAGTTGACCGTTACCAAAAAAGATGATCTGTATGAAATGGATTTTCCAATCTATCAACTGGAGCCGGTGGAAGTGACCGCTCAAATGGAGAAGGTCATTGGGGTTTGTCCTGTCGAAGCATGGTTGGGCCGTGATCTTGTATGTGTATTAAAAAACGAAGAACAGGTCTATCAGGCAAAAATTGATTTTCAAAAAGCGCTGGAGTTAGATGGTCTATTGCTTCATCTGACTACCAAAGGCTCCACGTATGATTGTGTTACAAGGAGCTTCGCACCCAAACTGGGCGTCAGTGAAGATCCTGTTTGCGGTTCCGGCCATTGCCATGTAGCGCCATTGTGGGCAAAAAAGCTGAATAAAAACAATTTGATAGCTCGTCAAGGCTCCAAACGAGGAGGTACATTATACTGTTCAATCAATGGCAACAGAATAAAAATGTCCGGTAGGGCCGTACTATATTCAACAGCCGACCTCCATATCGAGGAGGTCTTGCATTGAGTCAGAAGCAACAATACCTTATGGGAGTTCGTGCTGGTATCCCGGTTATACTTGGCTTTGTTCCAGTCGGTATCGCTTATGCCATTATGGCACAACAGGCTGGATTTACGACTTCTGAAATTATTTTAATGTCAATCACTGTCTTTGCGGGTGCAAGCCAGATGATGGCGGTCGGAATGTATGTACAGGGAGCGAGTATCGTCGCTATGATTTTAGCAACATTTATTTTGAATCTGCGCCATCTGATTATGAGTACCTGTGTTGTCAGCCGCATGAAGAACGAAAAGATTGGACGCAAGCTGTTAGCGACCTTTGGGGTAACGGATGAATCCTTTGCAATTTTTACAACAGAAAAAGAAGAAAACTGTTCGGCTTTGTATTTTCTCGGACTTATTACAGTTACCTATTCGTCGTGGATTGCCGGATCAGCAATCGGCGCTGTAGCCTCTCGTTTTCTACCAGCTATCCTTTCCGCCAGCCTTGGGATTGCTCTTTATGCAATGTTTATTGGTATATTGATTCCAAATGCAAAGCATAACCTGCGGCTTGGAATTCTTATTGCGCTAACTGCCGTTGTCAATTCGATTCTAACACATTTTATTGCATCCAGTTGGGCTTTGATTGTCTCTACGCTTGTATGTGCAGCTATTGGCGTGTTCTTCGTGGATTTAAGCAAACAGGAGGACACCGCAGATGAACAGTAGTATTTTTCTTTTAATTACAGGCATGGCTGTGGTGACTTACATACCGCGCGCAATTCCGGCTGTTTTGATTGAAAAAATGAAATTCAGCCCCCGTATGGAAAAATTCTTGCGACTGATTCCATACACCGCAATGGCGGCGCTAATCTTTCCGGGTGTGCTGACCGTAGATGCTGAACGGTTGTCTATCGGTATCGTTGGTGCCATTGTGGCCGGAATTTTCGCTTGGAGAAAGATGCCTGTGATGGTGTCTGTTGCCGCAGCCATTCTTGCTGATTTACTTCTGTATATCATAACTTGAAGGTAATCCAGATTAAAGCACTTCGGTAAATTTAGACTGGTTCATAGGTATGCCCAACAATTACAGCGTACTTGTTAAGTAGCTTTGTACAACAAAAAATCACCTCACCTTACGGCATTAAAAAAAACCGTTGGTTTGGTGGCTATCTACCTATGCCTTAATACAAACGGCGGTTTTGAAATAGTCAGAACCGCCGTTTTCGCTTTTTAGAGGGATTGCAAGAGCGTAATTATAGAAAATTATATATCCCTTAACAACATTGGCGGCTTGATTACGAAAGGGTAGCTTTATGTACACTAAGCCGCTGTCTTTTGCTCCGGAGGGGTTGTCGCTTTATCGTGACGGCCAAATGTAGCAGAAGTCTTAATCACTCAAAACTTCAAAAAAATACTAACAAAAATGAGCGCGTTTTGCGCTCATTTTTCTTTCGACATCTTTCGAGGCATTTCCTGTAAAGATGTTTTTTTATACTTATTTTCTATTACTTTCGAGTCAGAAAACACGCGTCTATCGGACAAGCCCCTATGCAGCATCGGGTCAACTTGGCCCGATGTAGGTTTTAACCCCGGTTGCCGTTCCCCACCACCTCCGTTTCAATTTTGCCACTTCAAAAATTGAAACGGAGGAAAAGTTAATGAAAACCATCAATCTGCGGGATTATTACCCGTTTTATAACGTGGACATGCTGATCGACGTACCCGAGGATGTGGCGGCGGCTCTGCTGGAGGCCGAACGGCTGGAAGAAGCGTACAGACGGCGTGTTTACCGGCATAAGGCGCAGTATTCCCTTGACCGGGGCGACGGTCTTGAGTACGACATCCGCTTTTTGTCCCTATCGCCTTGCGAGGTATACGAGAGCAAAATGACCGCCGAACAGCTTCACGCCGCTATCGCCTCTCTGCCGGACAAGCAGGGCAAGCGGATTTACGCCTATTACATACTCGGCATGAGTGAAACCAATATCGCAAGGGCCGAGGGCGTGGCGAAAAGCAGCGTATCCGAAAGCATTAAACGCGGCTTGCGGAGCATGGAAATTTATTTGAAAAAAATGCTCTGACAACCCGAACTCTTGCCCCTAAAATGTCACGGTTATTGGAAGGAGTTTTTCCCTCCGATGTACGTTGACAACTGAATACCGATGGCCCTGATACGTTCGTTGCGTGAAGGAGCCACGCCGCAGAGTGCGCCACGACTTTTCAGACGGGCATCGCGTCCGCATGGAAACGAGCGAGAACACCGCTGCGGTAAGCAGGCCGTGGCAGGTCTGCGGGCGACGATCTTACGCACGGCTGGATACTTGCGACTTGAACGCTTCACAGCATTGGTCGCCGCGCCATAAGCATGGGGCGGGGTGAAATTCCCATGAGGGCGAAGCCATCGCCCGTCCGGGCCATCGTTAAAAACTTTCCATAAAGGACGCGCCGCGCCGGGAAAGACTGTCTTTGTCTTATGACAGCCCACAATATCCGGCGCGGCGTTTCCTATTTCTACACGGAGGAATCATCATGGAAGGACTGAACAAGCTCATTGAAGATATGACGGCGGAGCGTTGGAGCAACGCGGCCTGCCGTGGCTATGTCATTTGGGCAATGGAAAACTGCGGTTTTCCGTCCGCCGACATTCAGCGCGTGGTGGCCAAGCTTCATGAGGTTTTCGATTTCAGGGCCATTAAGGAAGCTGAACAGCACTACTACAAAAGCCCCTATTGACCTCGGGCCAAGTTGCCCCGAGGCGTGGAGCAAGATGAAAGTGCGGCACCGCGATCATAACGGTTCCGCCCTTTTGTGTTTCCCCACGGGACATGCGGGAAACATACTCAAACAACGGAAAGCGAGGTACATATGCAGATCACCGAACAAAGCAGAAATACCTGCCGTTCCGGCGAGGTCATTTCGGAATTTCAGGCGGGGCGGCTTTCTGTACGGCTGATTTCTTCGTTTGGCGATAGGGCGTCGTTTGACAATTTGCTGTATGCTATTGCCTGTCAGAAAATTACGGAACGCATGGCGCAAAAGCGCGACAACATTGCGCTTGCCGGTGGCTATGGTACACTATTAGTAGGCAAATGATAGGCCGTCCACCGGGAGCCGCGCTTTCTTGTGAAGCGAATGGAGGAGTTTCACAATGACAAGAGCGCAAACCATAGTCAGAGAAATTTATGTTGCAATTTATCTCCGACTGAGCAGGGACGACCAAAACGGCGGTGTCGAGAGCATGAGCATCGGGCACCAGCGCGATATGCTTATGGCCTACTGTGAGGAAAGGGGATGGAAGATTTACGATATCTATATAGACGACGGTTTTACAGGGACAAACTTTGAGCGCCCCGGCTTTCTGCGAATGATCGAGGACATCAAGTCCGGCAATATTAACGTCGTGCTAACGAAAGACCTCTCCCGTTTGGGCCGCAACTACGTCATGACCGGGCAGTACACAGATTTTTTCTTCCCGGAGCATGGCGTCCGGTATGTGGCGGTCAACGACAGCTACGACAGCGCCAAGGACGATAACGACATTGCCCCTTTTAAGAACATCCTGAATGAAATGTACGCGAAGGATATTTCCAAGAAGGTGCGTTCCGTTCGGCAGATGAGCGCCAAGCAGGGCAAGTTTATGGGGAGCAAGCCGCCGTTCGGCTACCTCAAGTCGCCCGAGGATAAGCATGTGCTGGTAATCGACCCGCCCGCTGCTGAAATTGTCAAACGGCTGTTCCGCGAGTTCGCGGGCGGCGACAGCGGACGCAATATGGCCGCCAAACTCAACGCCGAGAGCGTGGACACCCCCGCCGAATACTATTTCAGGCAGACTGGAAAGCGGTCAACGCGAAGCGACAACTGCCAGCAATGGGGCAGCGCCACGATCCTACAGCTTTTGAAAAACCAAGTCTATATAGGCAACATGGTGCAAGGCAAGCAAAAAGTCGCATCCTTCAAAACGAAAAAACGGCTCGTCACAAGCCCGGACGATTGGGTAATCGTCGAAAACACCCATGAACCGCTTATCGACCTGTACACATGGGATTGTGTACAGCGGCGCATGGAGGGCACCCGGCAGGCACCATCCAACAACGCGATTAAGACCAGCGGCACAAATGAAGTCAATACTTTTTCCGGGATTATCCGATGCGCCGACTGCGGGGCAGTTATGGCCCTTGTCCGGCGCGAGAGGAAATACGGCAGTGATAAGCTAGTCTATCGGTGCAGCCGCTATAACAACAGCGGCAAAGGGGCCTGTTCCACGCACACCATCGACGCGGAGGTGCTAGAAAGCGTCGTTCTGGCGGACATTCAGCATCACGCGGACGCGGCGCTCAGAAATGAGCGGGGGCTTCTCAACAGACTGCTTTCCTTCTCCGGGAATGAACAGGAGAACAAAAAAGCCGCGCAGGAAAAGGCCCTACGCGACGCGACAAACCGTATTTCGTTTATAGAGGATGCCAGCAAGCGCCTGCTTGAAGAAAAAATCTCCGGCAACGTGCCGGACAGCCTGTTCAAAAAGATGTTTTCCGACTACGAACGGGAGCTTGGCGAGCTTGAGGCAAACAAACAAGGCCAAAGATTCCTCTGCGGGAGGACACCGAAATCAAGAATTTTCTTGACATGATCACACTGGATATCATAAAATTTCAGACCGACCATTTCATTTACGGAAACAGCTACCGCTGCGTATGAGCTCTGCGGGAGTATCAAATTAAGGCGGTTATAGAGGATGAAAAGCAATGGAAAGCTGACGCAGTACATCAGCTTTCCATTTTGCTCATAATTCAGTTAAAGTTCATATTCATCTGGATGTCGTAACGATTAACATTCAATCCCGATTCCTCGCCGTGAATTGTGTCGACATATACACCGCCGTTGGCAAGAATTGTTTTTTTGCTGCCAATGTTTATATCACGACAAATAATTCGCACTTTATCAAGGCCGAATGTTTTTGCTTTCTGTAAGCCAAGTCGTAACTGTTCTTTTGCGTACCCTTTACCACGTTC
>Ga0316604_10001526_pt1 | contig 20027 bp, 14 predicted proteins | sample OWC_soil_day20_C_FD_207650 | JGI IMG/M metagenome (GOLD analysis project Ga0316604, IMG submission 207650) | Wetland soil microbial communities from Old Woman Creek delta, Ohio, United States - OWC_soil_day20_CT | ecosystem: Environmental > Terrestrial > Soil > Wetlands | place: USA: Ohio...
ATTGGCTGGGTTTCACGCGGAATAATTGGCTGGTTTATGTGAATTAAGTGGCTGGATTTGGTGCGAAATACTCAAAAATATTACTATCTTTCAATACCTGAATGAATTTTTCACCTTTATCAGTACCTTGGAAATATTTAACAATAAATGATTCAATTTGCTTGATGTTGAAATTTGTAATCTTAACATTTCTGACATTTCCAAAATTCAAATCATCACTATTCCTTTGAGTAATAATGAATCTACTTTCATCTGTACAATATTCCTCAAGATTTTTAGCAAGAACTAACTTTTCTTCCTTGGTAAGAATATCAATTTCATCTATCAAAAGTATTTTCTTGTAAACATCGATTTGATCTTTAAAATCAGGAACAAAAGCAATAAGATTTTCCGTTATAGTTTCAGAAATATTGAAGTTTTTGTCTCGAAGTTCTTTCCCTTTTAATTTTACAGGTAAAATTTTTTCTTCATTTATTTTTTGGGGGTCTAATAATAGACTCGTAAGGTTATTTAATATTTTAGTTTTACCACTTCCTGGATCTCCAGTTAATATGAAACAATCTGACGAATTAATTATTGTACTTATTGAGATTAATTTTCTTTCAATCTTTTTTCTATTATCTTCATTAGGAGTTGTTGATACAAATGATTCAATAAGTCTTGGCTCAACAAATATTTCAATTAATCGTTTTATTTTTACATCTTCTATTCTTCTAATTGACAATTCTTTTAGCTCAAATTCTTCACTTATCTTTGCACTTACATTCTTTATGTATTCTTTACTGAATTGGTCACCCGGTAGCCAAAAATCATTATAAGATTTGTCGATTAGATCAATCAAAGTTTCGTTCCACCAAAAATCAAAATTTCTATATATTTTTAAATCAGGGCTATTTTCAATGGAATTTTGGGCACCAGATGTGAAATTTTCATTTGTAATAACCTTTACTTTATTTATAGTCTGCTTATGTCCTGTTAGGTTTGAATAAGGATATTCAAAGCTTTGCTTTATTTGACTTTTTATTGTTTCGACTTCAACACTCCCACCACCTATTCTTCCCAATTTTACGACGAAAGCATACCATTCGCTACCTTCAATATCATGATCTCTCCTTGCGATTATATCCTTACCTAATTCGGGTGACCCATATCTATGTGTATGGAGTACATCTTTAAATCCATTTTTCTTTAACAAGTCAACTAAAAATTCTCTAAACTCTTTCTCATTTTTAAACGATTTTAACTTCTCGATCTTTTCTTGATTGCTCATAAAATGAATTTATTTATAGAATAAAATGGATAGGCTATTGTCCATAGCCAAATAGCCAATTTCTTTATAAGCAAATTCTAATGAGATTTTTTTAATGCAGTGGGATAAATTTATTATAAGATTATAATATTAAAACTCTCAATAACACATAATAAAAGAAATAGTTTAAATGATGAGGAATTTTTTATGGTGATCCCGAATTAAGTTTACATCGTTAATGTAAGCAGAACACGAGAATAAGCTCCGGAAGGTTTGTATTATTGTTATTAATACGCCTTCTTGCTCAGTCAAAAAAAATCCCAGCAAAATATGTTACCCTTCACCTACTTCTGCAATAAAAGAGAGTTAATTTGTTTCCCTTGACCTGTTAAACCAAAACTCATTAATGAAAATCGACATAAGATCAAAGATGCCAAAATCGTAGAGTGCTAATTTCAAATGCTTGTTAGCAAACCATTAGCATAATATTAAACTAGTAATGCAGAATGTTCGCCGACGATAGTAAATTCAATCTCCTAAACGAGATATCAATAAATAATATCTATAAATTACTCATTCCAGAACCGTATGTGGGAAAAGCACTTATATGGTTGTATGATAAGTTCGAAAACAATTCCTCTCCATACAAATCCTTTAAAGAATCAGATATTCATGAAGCACTTCGCCTCATGGATAACCCGGATTTAGTGAACAATTTAAAGGAAAAGTATAATGACAAAATAAGTGAACTACAGGAATATTTTTTACGATTCGATAAGGATACCCATCAATATTCCTTTCAATATCACGGCATCCAATTTTTCGATTTTATCAGCCGCACATTAAAAAAATATTTCAATCCCACCAAAATTGAAATAATTTATAAGGATCTATTACAAAAGCTGGAAAAATGTGATTCAGAAACTGAAATTCTAAACTGGTTCAGCATTCATTTTGATGCCTTTAAGCCAGAATTGAGGAATCAACTTGACTATTTAGACAAACAAATAAATAAATCAGTTGTCGAATTTAGACAAAACAGAAAGCTAAATCTTCAAGAAGGGGACATTTTAGAAATCTTAGAACAAATCGATGAAAAATTTGATACCATCAGGAAACAAAACAGCGATTTAGGGAACGCATTTCTAATCACTGACAAAATAAGAGAAATACTCAATACCTGTGCTGTAAAATTTAATACCGACGCAGTCCATAATCAAGTGCATGACGCCACCATTTACTTCCAGCAAATCCAAAGTCAACTCAACAATATAGACAAACAACTAGACTTCATACATCCGAGAATTAGGCAACTATTTAAAAACTTAAATAAACCCTTTTTCTATAAAAAGTTCGACAAGTTTCTAGCATATGTTATTGATAACAGCTATGAAGACACTTCTCAAAAAAACAAAATATTACTACCTGAAAACATACCAGCCATCTCTATTCATAGTAGAATTAGCCGTTTCACTGTTATTGAAAGGAAAACTTCTCTTTTCCCCACCCGGGCAAAGAAAAGAATAGTTGCTCAGGAAGATATTGCATTAAAAGATAAAGCTTTTGTTGACAGTATTAACAAAATAAAAGAACAGCATGAAATTGATAAATGGCTAAAAATTATTGAAAATGATGTGCAAAATAATGGAGAGATAGAATTATCTCAATATTTCTTTAAAATATTCAACCAGGAAAATGATTCATTATCACTCAGCCTTGCCATCAATGTGATCTATGAGTCCATAAAACACTTTGAGCAAATAGTCGGATATACCGTTACTATCGACCCTGATTCATTTAAAAGCTGGCCAGGGATTAAAACAAAAATATTTGAATTATGGATAAGAAAGAATTAACACCTTATAATTTTTTAGAACACCCGGACGCAACACTTTATTTCAAAAAAATCGATTACGCATTAAAAAATGGTGTTCACATCCAGCAATGGAAAGAACAATATTACTGGTTTAAATTCATTAATAGTAACGAAGAGAGTCTCAAACTTTACTACCAAAAATACTTTGATTTAAAGCTTGAAAATGGTGGTGATGGAAACGACAAGTACTATTACATCGACTTCATGACTGACTTAAAGGGGAGCATTCCAACCAGAAACAAAAAACAATTACCGAATGAACAGGTAATCATAGGCATCCTCATTTATAAAATAATCTTTATAGATGGGTATCTTGAAATATCAACAGTCTCCCAACTTCAAAAGACAATCCACAATGAATACGAGGATTTAAAAGACGGCTTATGTAAAATAATCACTAATACAAAAGGCAGTCATTATACCCAAAAAGATTACGACAAACTCAATGATACTATTACGTCAGCCTGTAAATCTTTTGACAGAATAGGCTGGATTGAGTTGTCAGAAGATACCCTACATACCTTGCCATCTTTTCATCGACTACGTCAAATATATGGCGAGTACATCGAAAAAATTGATGATATCATTCACAATCCCACTCAAAGATGAAACAATATCCCCGTATTTACAGTTTATCAACCGTTGGACTCATACATCATAATAATTATGACTATTTGTTTCACCCTATACGCACCGACTTTATTGGAGAAAGTGGTGCTGGTAAAAGTATTATAGCAGATCTGATCCAACTCATTTTTGTAGGTGGAGGTGTTTTTGAATCTGCGACTAAAAGTACTGACATACGAGAACCGGCAGGCTTGGTATTAACCCAGGGAGGAAATACAAATACAATCGGCTATGCATTTTTAAATATTGAGATGCAACCAAGCAAGTATTTTGTGATAGGTATGCATCTCGAAACTGGCAATAAAAGTGTCTTACCTTTTACTATACAACAAGGATTTAACGATGATAACATCACCTATCTCGATACCCCCATTAACTGTGAGCACTTTGTAAAGGATGATGAGATCCAACCTATCAATGAGCTTTCTGATCACATGAACGACAAGGGGTTATATTGTAAATCATTTTACCACTTAAAGAAGTACCATGAATTACTTTATAACCTAAACATACTTCCTATCAACATGGCTGCGAGCGAACGCGATTTAAAAGACTATGCAGAAATATTACAAGCATTGTCCAGAGGAAGATCCTTAAATACAAAAAATAGCGAAAGCTTAAAAAACTTCCTATTTGGCAAGAATGATGCAAAAGAAATAATTGAAGAATATAACGCAGCTGTCAGAGACTTAGAAGCCACCATAGGAGAATATGGTACCAACCTGCAGGAAATTGAAAGAGTAAACAGTAAACAAACTGCCTTAATACATCTTAAATCTCATAAAGACATATTGGAAAAATGTCAAAAAATCTGGATGGATAAAAAATTGCTATTTTATTACCAGGAAGTTTCCAACAGTTTGCATGAGATAAAAACTATTTCGCAAGATTTTATACAATCCAGTCAACACTTTGACATTTTACAGGAACTAATCCGGGAAGAACTGGCACGAATTCGAACAACATTGCCTACTTATCAATCACAGCTGACTAAAATTCAGAAGGAATTGATCAATATATCAGCCAATAACAACGCTATTAACAAAGTGGAAAAATTGTTAATAGAAAATAATTGTGATTTAGATGTTCTGAAGAGGCTTTATGAAGAAAACTCGGCTGTAAGCTCCCAAAAACAACATTTGCAAATTTTTTCCAATAAACTAAATGACCGACAAGTAACAAATAGTTTTGAAAATATCGAAGATAAAACGACTATTCCTTCATTAATTACTGCTTTAGACAATTTATTAACACGATACAATAATGAATTAATAAAGCAAGAAAGTCTCAAGAAATTTTACAATTTAAATGACCCCAAATCATTTGCTTACTGGGCTATTCAGCAAAAACGCGCATTTACTTTACAAGAGGAAAGTGCAATTTTAAAATATCAGGCATTACCTCGACATAAGAATAACAAAAGTGACTATTTACCTTCTCCTGAAACTTTCATTAAGGCATTAAAAATAGTGGAAGAAGAAGCGCATGGATGCTGGATAGATTTGGCAGGCATTAAAAGCTATATCACTTACACTACGCAACCCATATTTAACACTGCTGACACCAATACTATTAGTGCCTATTTTTCTACACATGCTGGCTCATTGGATATTGAAATTAAAAATACAAAACGTTTTATAGAAGAGTATAATGCCATCAAAGAAATAATATTGAGCATACCAAACCCTGGAGAGTCATTATCAGCCTACCACCAGAAGGAATACCTCATAAATTATACACTCAACCATTCCCTAAATATCAAAAGAGAGTTATTTGAAGAATATTTAGACCTTTTTAAAAACAAAGATGCCATAAAAAAAGCCTATCATGACCTGACCGAACAAGAAAATGAACTTAATGAAATAATTTATGATCATGGTTCACTTGAAAGAGTTTTAAAAAACATTCCCAATGTCAATTATTATCCTAAAGACATTTCAATTGAATCTGTATTACAGGATATTGGTGCTGAATACATTATCGAAAATATCAAAACTCACTATTTAAATATCAAAACCAATATAAAGGCATCATTCAAAAATTCACATGACAAATCTGCTTATATTCAAAAAAACTTTGAAGAAATCAGGCCAAAACTCGAAGCTGGCAAACAAATAGAACAGATCAAAGCAAAATTTGATAGCAATACTGCTTTTTTAGATAAGGCTAAATCAGATTATTTAAACTTCTATGCTACCTTACCTGAAACCCTCGAGGCAGATCAGTATATACCCGACCCAAAGAAAGAATATGATGAATATTTTGCGGCGGAAGCAAACTACAATGCCAACTACAAAAATGTTATAAACCAATTTATCCCCACCGAATCCTACAGATTATCGGCAAAGGATAACTTTAAAGATATTGCCATCGTCTTGTTGCCAGAGGCATTCCATGATATTATACTAAGTGAACACACAAACATTGATGTGCTGGAAAAGATAAATAATTACTTAACCCGTATCAATGAAAAAAATAGTAAGCTCAATAGCCGAAAGCTTTTACAGATCAAATTTTTATTGCACAAAGTAGATACAGCCATTACTGAGCAGGAAGATAAAGTCCGAAGAATAGATAACTTCCTTAAAAACCAGGACAATATCACAGGAGGGTATAAAGCCAGATTAAGAAAAGCGCCTTCACCAGGCTATCCAAGAGAATGGATGTCAAAATTCAAACAAGATATTGATGAAAACGCAAATGGACTTGCCAATCTCTTATCTCAAAAAATTGACCTTGAAAATATGATGAAGACTGCTTTTCAAAATTGTGGCGGACGCTTTGGTAACGACACGACTGTAAAAGAGCTACTCAACCCAGCTTCCTACTATGAATTATCTTTTAGTATGGAATCCGCTTCCGGTCGAAATAATATAGGAAGTACAGGTCAAACATATGCAGCCATCGCACTTCTCTGCATTGCCAGACTGTCTGTAATGGACAGGGAAGAAGGAAAAAATCAACGGCCCGCCGTACGTGTCATGCCTATTGATGAAGCCCAAGGATTGGGCTCCAATTACGATCTACTTTACGATATTGCCAAAGCATTCGACTATCAAATACTGTCATTTTCAATTGGCCCGGTAGGTAAATTAGTAGATGGAGAACAATACATGTACATTCTCCACAAAAATCCGCAACTGGATATACCAATTAATTTCACCCCCATGGCTTTTATCAATTAATACACATATGAATCAAAAACAATTAGACTGGAGATATTTAAAAGCTTTACATGAATTATACACCCAAAAAAGTACAGATGCAAAAATCACTGGCAATGACTATATAAAAAATATCTTAATGGATCAGCGTAAGCTAATTCATTATAAATCTGATAATAAAAAAATACTGGTAGCCGATCTGGCTTATCCGCTATTCTATCAACAACACTTTGAAAGCAATTATCTATTATATGAGCAATTCTTAATCGCCCAAGGTCTTGAAACAGATGCCAGAAGGCGATATACAGAATATGATATCGAAACCCTAATGTTTATTGCTCAGGAAAAAGAGGAGCTGATAAAAAACCTAACTACACAAAGAACATTTTCCAGCCAAATATTCAAAAGCCAAGGATCTAAATATCTTGAGAGCAAACCTGCTCTACTGGAGGCTGTCTGTAAAATCCTGGGGATAATAGAGTTTCCGGACAAAGACCCCAAAAACCTCCAATGGCGCTTTGTAGTAGACTGCCTGGATCCTCAATATATCATATTATGCGAAAATATCGCCCATCTCAAAACCCCTTGGAAAGCACGTGAAAATAATATTGAGCTTTGGTATGTAGGTGGAAACAATATCAGCATGATTGATTTCATCTCCCCTAATAAATTAACCAAACCTATATTTTATTCCTGTGACTGGGATTATAACGGATTGGATATTTTTACCCGAATCAAAAATAAATTATCAGATAAACAGTGCAATATCCACTTATTATTGCCATATACGTATGTGACCGCCTTACCTACTAGTTCTCCTAACCATGACAGTAAATGGAATTTTAACAAAAATCTATCAGGGCTTTCAGCATCCGCATTTTTTGAGGAGGCTATTTTATTAATTAATAAACTCATAAAAGAGGATAAATGGATCGAAGAAGAATCCTTGGATTTACTAAAGCTATTACATGAAAACCTTCAATTATTCCCGATCTCCTAAATACCCATCTATTATTTTACCTATATTTTCCCCATATGATTTCCATAACCCCTCGTTAAACCTATTTGGATTATGCCGTCCCCATCCATTTTCAGCATCTCCTATCCGAATATCTACCATTCCCACTCCAATCAAATATACACCTGCATAGCCCTCCTGGCTGCCATCTTTATCTGGATCATTTTCAAAATCATCTATCCTTATCCCTTCATCACCATCGACTCCTACTATTATATAGCTGCTGCTTATCAAAACGCTAGCGCTGGTTCCTGGCCTATAGGCTATTCCAAGTTTATCCAATTGGTCGGACTTATATCTCAAGCTCCTACCCTATTAGTAACCATCCAATTTATCATCCTTTACTTTTCTTTTTTAGTCTTTTTCCTCACTATACGCACTTGTTTTCGCTTACCTCAATGGTCTTGCCTAATCCTATTTATCTTCCTTTTCTTCAATCCTCTATTCATCTATGCCAGCAACCACATTATGTCTGACATCCTCTTTACGGGACTAAGCATGCTCTGGTTCTCACAATTAATTTGGATTATTCTCAACCCCAAACCGTATATGCTTTTTACCCAGGCATTATTACTTCTTATTATATTCACTATTCGCTACACGGCCCTTATTTATCCAATCATCTCTGTACTCGTCTTTATATTCAATCCTCAACCCCGATGGCAAAAACTAATTGGCATCGCTTTAACCGCGCTCTTCTTATTGGCGTTTATTCAATTTACCCGTATCAAAATGGAAGAAATTGGTGGAGTACGTCAATTTTCGTCTGCCAGTGGCTGGAAACAAGCTAGTAATGCTCTTTACATGTATGAGCATATTGCCAATGAGGACCATGACATCGTCCCTCAAAAGTTCCAGGTCTTACATCAATTGACGAAAACCTATTTCAAAAACACTCATTTCCATGTAGATCTCTATCACATTGATCAGGATTTTACTACAGGTAGTTACTACGTAGCGGCTTACGAGTCTCCACTCATGCAGTATCTCCGCATCAAAAAGGGGCAAAATGCTGATGTATTTGATTTCAAAAATATCGCTCCCTTCGGTCCCTACTTTAACGATTACGGTAATTACCTCATCCTCCATCACCCATTCGCCTTTGTTGAGCACGTAGTACTACCTGATTTTATGGCTTACCTATTTCCTTTTGCAGAAATTTATGGAGCTCCCAATGACCTGTATGGGCTTTGGTCTAACTACATGGGAGATATGGCTAAAAGCTGGTTTGGTATTACTAACGTGACAATACCTGTCAATTTCATCCAGATCAGGGCCGCCATCCTAAAACCATGGCCCATTTTATTTACCATCATCCACATACTCTTCATCCTATCACTATTTGTTCTATTCACCTTCAATATATATAAATCGTTGAGCCTCCCACTACAGTACTGTTTATTAACATTAGTACTAATTTGCATACTGAATTTCTTCTTTACTATTCTTTCTGCAGCTTCTGTACTTAGATTTCAATTTAGCGTAGTCATATTAGAATTTGTTATCACCATCATTCTTAGCTCCAAGCTCACAAAAACAAATTAATGACTGAATGCTTCAACTTTTAAATATCACTTGGGCATGGATTATTCATTGACAAATCTACCTGTATTTTTTCTAGCACTGCTAGGCTCATCCTATGAATAGTATTCATTCCTGCTTGTATTCTAATAATTAGATACTCCCCAATTATTAGAATTCCACATACCTGTGAAAGGCTAAAAAAGACAGTAATAACGAAACTGAAAAAGAGAACGGTAAAGAATAACATATAGAAACATATTAGCGATTAGCTATTTCGGGTTAGGAAAACTGGTAATCTTTCAAATGGCCCACTGAATAGGCTGAACACTCACGCACTGCGTAAGCTTTAGCTGTTTGGGGAATCGGTATACCAGTAATATCTTACCATTAGCTAAATGTCCCAAGCTAATTTTTTACAATTACTTCATCTGGGGCAGTGAAGAACTATTAATTACACCCCCTTAAAATGGATTCGCTTAATCTTACACCAGAACAAAAACGTGAAAAAGCATTACAAGACGTTAAACTTTACATGGCGGCCGCCTGGGACATACAAGAAGAAACGCCTGAGTACTTTCTATTAAAACAAAACAAAGCTAGTAAAACAGGCCATTTCTTTATCTTCTTATTTTTCGGCTGGTGGCTATTGCTTATTCCCAACATTCTCTACCACTTTCTATCGAAGGAAAACAAGAAAATTATCAAATAAAAAAAGAAAGAGACGAAAAAAACTTCCGTCTCTTTTCAAAATATGGTTTATAAAATTAGTCCCAAGTATTCTCACCCTTTTTCATCTTTTCCAGCGTCGCCTTTAACCCTTCTTTATCCTGTTTTGGCGCTAAATTCACTGCTCTTTCTTCCACAGGTATTGCCTCTTCTTTTCTCCCCAACTTATAAAGCAAATTAGCATAGGTGTCCATATATCCCGGATCATCCCCTTCCTGCAACACTCTCTTGCTCCAACCTAATGCCGCTAAAAGCACAGTCTTATCATTATTTTGCTGGAACAACGCCCACGCATAATTATTCATATCATAAGATGATACATGGGTACCAAATTTTTCCATATAAGGGACCACATTCTTCGCAAATTGATCCCAATCCTTCTTATTCATGTAATGAATCGTCTTCGCCCTTAACAAAATTTCTTCCCCTGCAACCCCATATTTATCAACCACCGTCTTTTCCAATTGATCCCAATTCGGGTTAGCTTTTTCATATGGATCTATCTCTTCCATATAAATGACATACATCACCATATTATTAGCCGTACCTGGTCCAGATACCTTATCTATGTTTGAGGCATCTTTGTAAAAGATCTTAAATCCAGGATCTGTACTATGCTGTGTAAAATTCTGCATAAACATTACATCCTCTTTTGAATAAGGAGCCTTCAATTGAGCGATGTAGTCATTTGCAATTACCTTGGCACTCCCATTATCGCCTAATCTAGATGCCGTATTAGCCAGCTCTCTCAAAAACTGTAGTTCCTTTTTTCCTTGCTTATATTCCTCCAATTGACTTGCATACTGCCTATCCGGATTACTAGTATCAGCCAATTTTGCATTAAACACCCCTGGAGCAGCAGCGTAACTTTCTGCCTGTGGCACTAGCATAGTATGGAACTGGCGAAGCTGTTCTGCCGATATTTTAATCACTTCCCGATCATACGTCATTAGCCCATTCTCCTCCGTCTCTACATCAAATGGTTCTGTATAAATGGATCCTGAAAGACCTTCTTCTTCAAACACCTTCAAGTGTTTAATCATAAATTGATACTTTTTCAAGAAATCTGCACTTCTCACCTGAATATATCCCCATCCATTAGCCGCATACCACTGGTGCTCAGGTGTAGGTACTCTCACTCCTCCCCATTCTCCTAATACTCTTGCTTTACCATGTATATAAGGCGCAATACCTGGTCCAGGATAATCATGAATATCAGTCAAATCACTACTTATCCATTTTTTAACGGGGTTATTGGGCGATTCTCTATCATAATTCTCGCCAGTATGACCATCAATTACTCTCGAAGGATCAGCTTTTTTCATCCATTCTGTCAATCTTTGTTGGTCATACCTGGCCCATCCTTCATTAAATAATACCCAAATAACAATACTGGGATAATTATGTAACAAGGCTATATTTTCTTTATTTTCTTTTTCAAACTCCACATGTGCATCATCACTTCCATTGGCACAAGTCACCATATCCTGCCATACCAATACCCCCATTTTATCTGCATAATAATACCACCTGGCTGGTTCAATTTTAATATGTTTTCGGATGGTATTGAAACCCATGTTTCTAATAGCCATGATGTCAAATTGCAAAGCAGCGTCTGTTGGAGCTGTATACAATCCCTCCGGCCAAAAACCCTGGTCCAATACACCCAAATGATAAACGTACTTATTGTTCAAAAAAAGTCGCTCCATTCCCAACTCATCCTTCTTCACCTCTATTTTTCTCATTCCAAAATAACTGCCTACAGAATCAACCATCTTCCCCTTATACAGTAATCGTACATTCAAATGATATAAATAAGGGTCATCAGGGCTCCAGAGCCTGGCATTTTTAACATTTAAATGTAACTCCTCACCTGGCTTTCCTTTAATAGAGCTCCCATTAGCAGCTATAGCCTCCACAGTGTAATCCTTGATATTCCCGCCAGCATTAACAGTTAAACTCAAAAAGCTACTATCCACATTTGGAGTCATATACAGGTTATCAATATAAGTAGCTGGCACCTTCTCCATCCAAACTGTCTGCCAAATACCGCTACTAGCCGTATAAAGAATATTTTGAGGTTGCAATACCTGTTTACCATGAGGATTAGCGCCCTGATCTGTAGGATCATATACACTTATAACCAGGTCATTAGCCCCACTCTTCAAGGCAGTCGTGATATCAATAGTAAATGCCTGGTAGCCACCAGTGTGCCCACCCACTTCTTTTCCATTCACATATACAATGGCTTGCCAATCTATCGCCCCAAAATGCAGAAGAACTCTTTCGCCCTTCCTAATGCCGGGGTTGGTAATTGTTCTCTTATACCATAAACGTTGCGTTGGTAGCAAACTTTTCTTTACCCCAGAAAGAGCAGATTCTATAGGATAAGGAACTAATATATCTCCATCAAATTGAGCAGGCTGCCCTGCATCCTTATTAACAATTGCATACTTCCATAAACCATTCAAATTCTCCCATTCATTACGTACAAGCTGAGGCCGTGGATATTCTGGCAGCACATTTCCAGGATCCACATCTTTAGCCCAACGGGTTTTGATTTTTACAGGTTGCATTTTCCATGCGGTATATCCCTGAGCATAGGTATCATTCACCCACACAAAGATTATCGCTACAATGGCAAGCGTCTTTTTCAATTCTTTCATATTAGCTGTATTCGATAGATTTTCACTTAGAAATAATAGTAAGAACCTATTCAATTGCACTAATAAAGAAAAAATAACATCACCATACTAACTTAACACCTCTATTGTATGCACTCGATTATCTCAATCGGATGTATGATTTATTGGTCATTAGTTAGGAAAATCTCTGGGAGTTTTATCAATCTTATCAACGAGGATGACACTACTTATAGGTACTTCTTCTATTTTTTCATAATCCTTCAAATTCTTTAAACCTATTAAACCAGTCCCTTCCATTCCATGAGATTGTACAATTGCGGTCACCATTGCACATAATTCAATGAAATGTTCATGTTGATAGCTTTTTCTTTTTAAGAACTTGAACTTTCGGCCACATAATTTTCCATAGCCTTAATATAAATACCCAAATCATTCCCTATTAAAACAATCTATCATCGCCTTGCGATAAGGCTTAAGATCTTTAAAGGTTGAGGAAAGATATATTGAATACTTCGGCATATGGGATGCTACTTAATGGAACAAACCTATCAGGGATTTGGGGGTATAAGCATTGTTATAAAATGTAATTATTGTAGGCATTTATAATTATTTCTTGTGAATTATGTTAATGCCCAGTTAACAAAAATAAAAACATATAATATTTCATCAAGTGGGTAAACTTATTAGTTAATAGGTAGTATTTTACCATTACGAAATAATATATAATATCATGTCTAAATTCAATTCCATAATAATATGGACGCTTTTAAGCATTATACCTTTTACAGTTAAAGGGCAAAAAGCTATACCATTATATAAAAAAGGTAAAATTCCAGGTGCCATCAAAACCAAAATCCTAAACGATACAGTTTATGGACAAAGTTGGCTTACAGGAAAGGACACAACAATTATTCGCCCGAAAACGATCATGCCTACTCTAACCATTTATACTCCAGGGAAAGGTAAATCCAATGGAACTGCCGTTATCATATGTTCGGGAGGATCTTATCGAAATGTAGCGGATTATCAGGAGGGGTTTCCTGCAGCTGAAAAATTGGCAGCAGCTGGCATCACTGCTTTTGTTTTACATTATAGAGTTCCAAGAAATGATTTAATGAAAAATAAAGAAATAGCGCCATTACAGGATGTGCAAATGGCAATTCAATATGTAAGAGAACATGCAGCTAAATATCAAATTAACAATAATAGATTAGGAATTATGGGATTTTCCGCAGGAGGACATTTGGTATCTACAGTTGGTACTCATCCTCATGACATTTATATCAGCAATAAAGGCAAGATTAATTTAAAGCCGGATTTTATGATTCTGGTTTACCCTGTTATTAGCTTTTCAGATAGCTTAACTCACTTACTTTCAAGACAAAATCTTATTGGTCCTAATATCACACCCGAAAAGGTCCATAAGTATAGTAATGAATTACACGTTGACGCTAATACACCGCCCACTTTTATTATTCATTCTATTGACGACGATATTGTTAAAGTAGAGAATACTTTGCAATTTTACGCGGCGTTAAATCAAGCACATGTACCTGCTGAAATCTTCCTTTACAGAAATGGTGGCCATGGATATGGCATAACAAACAAAACCACCCAACAACAGTGGACAGCCCCATGTATCAATTGGATATTAACTGATAAATGGCAAAATCAGGAGACATTTCTTCCATCCTCCAAATAATCTTTGATTCTTTTTGATACCTTTGGAGTAGCATTAATAAACGGTTGTTCAATAAACTTATATGTAATAGAACATATAAAAATCAGAAAGACACAAGTTAATCCAATAAATAGCCAATAAGTATCTGGCTCACTCACTGCCCATTTCCCCAATCCGGGAATGCATCTCAATGCAACATATAAGCATATACCGTGCATCAAATAGATACTATAAGATATTTGTCCTAATAATTGCGAAAGGTTATTTGTTAAGATTCCAAATAGGGTATTTCCAGCACCAATTGCAATAAAGGTAAACACCATACATAAATAAGGAATAATGGAATAAGCATCTGGGAAGAAACACACAGCGCAAATAACCAGTCCGATAATAGCGATAGAAATATACTTGGAACCAACAATATCTCTAACTGAAGTAAATCTACTTATAAAAGCCGCAGCTATACCTCCCAAAAATGGGCATAGTCTTCTAATAGCTCCAATCGGATAATACTGCCAAATTATAAATATAAATACGCACAAGAATATAAGTGATATTAACAACGTTAAAATTGACACCCTGATTTTTAATAAAAAAATTGCCAATAAAGGCAGGGAAAAATAAAACATCCACTCAAATGCTAGGCTCCATATCACTCTTGCTACTATTAATCTAGTTTCAGGATAGCCATTAATTTCAGTTTGTATAAAGCACAACCATTGAATACACTCATAAAGAACTTCTTCAATTGGTTCAATCAACCGCCATTGACTCATTGTCATCACAATAATAAAAACTATAAAAAAAATAAATGCATATAACGGTATAATCCTGAAAATCCTTGATATATATAACCGAATCCAATCAATTGATTGATGTTTTGCGTCAATCAATTTAGACACAAATAAAAAAGAAGTGATCATAAAAAATAGTCCTACACTAGTAGGACCTAAATGATTATATAAATTAGAAGGTGGAAATGCCCAATTTCCGGTAAGAATATAAAAATGCCATACAATAGAATGGTGAATAAATACAAATAACGCAAGATATCCTCTTAATCCATCTATAGAAGAATATCTTCCTTTGGGAATTGATATTTTTATAAATCGATTAAAAATATCAATTGCAATAAGAGCTATTGCAATTACAACAAAAAAAGGGGGAATACTTATTAGGTTCATAATAATAATGGTTTTTAAAGGATGAAGAAACTTACCGACTCTTAGCAAGTTCTTAAATCCCCAAAAACCTTTTAAGCATCTATGTACTTCTTGATTTCTGCCAAACCAATTTTTCCTGCAAAAGCTGCCGTTAATTTACCTTCACGATTATAGATCACAGTATAAGGAACACCTGGAACATTAAAATGTTTACTAAAAAACCCAGCAACATCTTTCCCTGGGAATACATTGCGATACCCCCAAATGGCATATGCATCCCGAAACTTCAAAATTGCGGGAAAATCTTCAGCGGTAATCAAATAAAAACCTACATATTTGAGATCATCTGCGCCTTCCAATATTTCTTGTATTTCACTCCTAGAATATGGACAATTTGTACCGTAATAAACCATTACTATAGGATTCCCTTTGGGTATTTTTGAAGTGTAGAAACCAGAAATACTATCTTTCTGAATTCTGAAATTAGGAATTGGCTTACCTTCTTCACCTGTTTTGTCTGGGACACGTGCGTAACATCCTGATATTAATGCCAATAATATAAAAAGGGTTAACTGTTTCATACATCTTAAGAATTGATGCTAATGATAAGTATTTACAACAAATATAAATTTCATAAGCTCAATCCTATTTAGGATGTTGCGCAAAAACATTAGACATGGTGATCCTAAACTAGCTTTATCTAAAAATGTAATTACCACACTACAATTGACTGATTTTTCTGGCCAACATTAGGGTATAACAGTGTTTCACCACTTAGTAATTCCCCTTCAATATGATATTCAAAATCTTTATTTTTATATTTATCACTTGATAGACACAATTTGAATACACTACTACCTTCATTAGATAAATTTACCATTTGATAAGATTTTTCACCTATATTTTTCCAATAAATCTTAACACTTTTTACCTTATCCGAGGACAATATTCTAATTCGTAAATTTAGATCTTCCCCTATTGATAAAGCAGTCCTTTTACAAGTATTTATAATGCGAGATCTTCCATGATAGGTCTTTGAAAACTTGAATGGTTCCAATGGATGAAGCAATCTAGAACTTAATAAGCTATCATATTTTCTCAATAGTCCTACTCTCTCCATATTATGTTGTTCAAGATTTGCTATCATTCCCATTTCTCCAGTTGTGCTTACAAATTGTAATAAATGAGTACCCATTGTATCCCATATGCTCGCAGTTTTTTCTCTTAAAGCATTTAAGGAATCAACTAGCAACTTCTGATTTTTAACGTCTAGTTCCTTAGATAAAAATCTAGCCACTGTATCCATTTGCCCTAATAAACATCCTAACTGTGCCATCGATTTTGCATAATAAAATGTATGTAACCAATAATTATAATGCTCAATATTTGATTTTTGCTTAATCATTGGTGCACATTTCTCATATTCATCAATAAAATTGTACTGCTCCTTTACTTCTTGCCATGGCTTCCTATTAGCAATGATTTGCCCTGGCCCTTTCTCCCACCAATAAGACGCACGATGAAAATATGCAGTATATTGCCATTTTTCCGGTGTAACTGGATCCGCTCCATCAAATTTTTGAAAAATTGCAGACATCATTTTTGCAGCAGCTGCTCCAAATTGTAATGTTGCCCATTCATCATACAAATCATTTACCGGATAATCTCTCTTATCCTTCGGAATCTCTTTATTGTACGTATCCGCTTCCCACCCAGCCCTAGCCAAAGCCATAAATGCAGGTGACAAATTACGTGTCCTCCAATGTATTCCCATTAACCCTGTGCAACCATAACTGTATGCATCTTGAGCATCTTTTCTGGTCCGCCCTGCCCAAAATTGAGGAGAGATCAATGCAGGATCATCTTCCATCCAGGAAATCTGCCATTTAGGTCTATCCTTAATGCTTGCAAAAGTAGGTTCAACTCGTGCATAGCCTTGCTGTCTATTAATAACCCCAAAAGGCATATCCTTTGGCAATAATTGATCAAATTCAGCTCTATTCCTAGATGGCCCTAATACCCACCCACATGTCGCAAGTGTAAAAGGTGCATCTACATTTTTTGCTGCCTTTACAGCATTCATCAAATCATTTTCTACTTGATCTACCGCTCCAGGCTGTTCCCCTTCCCATGTCCACCCCTCATCAGTCCAGAACCAATAATAGTCCAATGGATGCTTTGCTTTTATTCTAGAAAAGATTCCCTCATAAACTTCTTGCTTAGCAGAGTCAATATTTTTACCTTCAGTTATCAATTTCTGTTTTACTTCATTAGGAATAGCCAATGGAGTTTCAGTACCAATACAGGTTTTAATACCCAACTCCCTTGCTAAGGAAAAGGCATCATGTAATAGGTCGCCTACTTTATTAAAAATATCGATATTCTCTTGGCTATCATGTGGCCATTTGGATATGCCTTTCATATAATCAGCCCCATAATTATCAGTTTCAAATAACTGGTCAGCACCAAAATTAAAATCAGATGTTTTTTTAGGGTAATAATCCCAAGTGCTATCATTGGTGTTAAAATGTAATACAGGATACGCACTGTTTATTCTACCATCCTTACCAAATTGCTCCTTTGTTCCTATCCAAACAATAGGTTCTGGTTTAGAGTAGCCATTAAAAGGTTTACTAGGATATGTATGAAATCCTATAAAATTCATACCCATTTTGGGCAATTGGGTAATAATAGCCTCGTAATCATCTTCATTCCACCAATCCGGCCCCTCAGGAAAATCATGGAAAGGTTGAATACCGCGTAATGCAAAAGCAGGCTTATAAGTTCTATTAAATCCTGTAATTTTAATAGAACTTACTTTCTTGTCTGGAATAATATCTTCATCTAAAGCAAATCCAATTCCAGTAGATTCAAGAAATTTGTAGGTACCATAAAGTGTTCCTATCTCACTCCCACCAATTATTAATAAGCGGTTTCCAGAAGACAACAATTGATATGATTCCCCAGTTAACTTTTCATCAATATTAGAGTCTTTGATGCGAGTATATGAGTTTAACTCATTTATTGTAGCTACAAAAATTGAATTCCCAGGTAATTGCTCACTTTCACTGAAAGCCTTTATATTAGGTAGCTCTCCCGTTCTAACATATAAATAACGCCTTAATTCTTTAACAGCCAAAATAGTGGTCCTTGTCGCTGATTTGTCATGGAAAATTGTTGGAACATTGGCTAATCCATGAAAACAACTGATCAAACAACAAATGGAAATGAACAGAATATATTTCATTAAAATACTTTTATCTGAATCCGTTATGGATAATAATAGATCGAAGAATACCTTTCTAAGTACTCAATTTTAAAAGACATATATGTGCATTATATTATACAAAAAGTAAATTATTTTTATTCCTTAAATAACCTCTGGCTTAAAGGATATCTATTTTTATTATCGTTAAATATGTATTCTAAACAAATTAATAGTAGAATAAATTCTATAATTGTTATAAAAAGCTGGTATCTTAATAAACTGGTTGTTGAAACAACCATGAATAAAAAATTTATTAGCCAAAATATACCAATAAAGTATATAAATATTTTTTGTGTATTCCCAATTTTTTCGGGTCCTTTTAAAACAAAAAACGCCACAAAAACAATAATAAATATGAAATGGGTATAATAATTAACTAATGGGTAACGTGTAAATAGTCTAGTTCTATATTGAATTGCTTTTGAAGAAGTTTTTAAATCCAATCCTTTATACCAGTTCATAGCTACATTCTTTAATGTATCATAATAAAAAGGATGAAAAATTGTTGTATCATTATATACTTCCGGGTATGGACTAAAATATGTAGTCGCATTTGGCAAAACAAAGTATCTAACAAAAGTAATCGGGTAATTTCTAATAATAAAAGATCCATAATCAGCATATAATGGGCCCAATTTTGAAAGTGTATTAAAATTCATTAAAAATCTCCCATCCGATCCTAAAGTTCGATCTCGGTAAATTAATAACGGAGATGGATAATTAAACATGTAAAAGCTACCCGATGAGGGATCTTCGTTTTGGACCATAACGTGCTCATGTGGAGAACTAAAGTATTGATGTACTATTCCATCTAATTGTATAAACCTTTTAGGAACCGTGATAACTTTTGAACTTGGTACATGTTCATAAGCATATAATGCATTACTCGCCAACTTCCATCCTTGGAATGGTGAAAATTGATTTATCCCATAAATTTGATGATTCCTATTAATTGAAAAGAGAATAAAGCATCCAATTAATAAAGTAGGAACTGTTACTCCAATTATTTTTAAAACAATTGAGCTTCTACTTATTAAAATTACAATCAGCCCAATCAAGGGATAAAATAATGCACTATTTCTAATG
>Ga0316604_10001527_pt1 | contig 20023 bp, 11 predicted proteins | sample OWC_soil_day20_C_FD_207650 | JGI IMG/M metagenome (GOLD analysis project Ga0316604, IMG submission 207650) | Wetland soil microbial communities from Old Woman Creek delta, Ohio, United States - OWC_soil_day20_CT | ecosystem: Environmental > Terrestrial > Soil > Wetlands | place: USA: Ohio...
TTGGGGCGGCTGACTGGGGCAACCGCGAGATGCTGACCGATGCCATCCTCAAGGACCTGATTGAGGGGCTTACGGAGGTCTCGCTCGGCAACGCGGCGGTGAGTTCCGACATCCTCGGCGACGCCTACGAGTACCTGATTGGCAAGTTCGCTGACATCACGAAGCGCAAGAAGGCCGGCGAGTTCTACACCCCGCGCAGCGTGGTGCGGCTGATGATCGACATGCTCGACCCCAAGGAAGCCGAGACCATCTACGACCCGGCCTGTGGCACCGGCGGCATGTTGCTGGCCGCCGTGCAGCACGTGAAGGAACAGCATGGCGACGTGAAGCGGCTGTGGGGTAAGCTGTACGGACAGGAGAAGAATCTCACCACCTCATCCATTGCGCGGATGAACCTGTTCCTCCACGGTATCGAGGACTTCCAGGTGGTGCGCGGCGACACGCTGCGCAACCCAGCCTTCTTCGAGGTTGATCAGCTTGCCACGTTCGACTGCGTAATCGCCAATCCGCCGTTCTCACTGGAAAAGTGGGGCGAGGATCTGTGGCTGAACGATCCCTTTGGTCGCAACTTTGCCGGCCTGCCGCCCTCATCCAGCGGTGACTTTGCCTGGGTGCAGCACATGGTCAAGTCGATGGCCGACCTCAGCGGTCGGATGGCCGTGGTGCTGCCCCAAGGCGCTCTGTTCCGCAAAGGTGTGGAAGGCAGCATTCGCCAGAAGCTGCTGGAGATGGATCTGGTCGAGGCCGTGATCGGCTTGGCGCCCAACCTTTTCTACGGCACCGGTCTCGCTGCGTGCATCCTGGTCCTGCGCAAGCGCAAACTGGTCAAGCACAAGAAAAAGGTGTTGATCGCCGATGCTTCACGCCTGTTCCGCCGGGGCCGCGCGCAGAACTATCTGGAGCCCGAGCACGCCGCCGAGATCCTTGGCTGGTATCGAGGCTTTGCCGATGTGCAAGACGCGGTCCGCGTGGTCAGTCTCGATGAGATCAAGGCCGAGGACTGGACGCTGAACATCTCGCGCTATGTCCTGTCGCCATTGCAAGAAGACATCCCTCCGCTGCCCGAGGCCATCGCGGCATTCAAGGACGCGCTCACCCGCTGCCGTGAAGCCGAAGAACGGCTCACGAAGGTCATGACTGAAGGGGGATGGCTGCAATGAGGCACCCAAGCAAACGCATCAGCCAGCAAGAACTCGAAAGCTACCTGTGGGGCGCCGCCGTGTTGCTGCGTGGTCTCATCGACGCCGGCGACTACAAGCAGTTCATCTTCCCGTTGCTGTTCTACAAGCGCGTGTCGGATGTTTGGGAAGAGGAATACCAAGCTGCGCTGGCAAATTCAAACGGCGATCTGTCCTATGCGCAGTTCGCCGAGAACCATCGCTTCCAGATCCCTGCAGGCGCCCATTGGAACGATGTACGCCAGGCACCCAAGAACGTCGGCGCCGCCCTTCAGAAGGCCATGCGGGCCATCGAGACCGCCAACCCGGATCTGCTCGATGGCATCTTCGGCGACGCCCCCTGGACCAACCGCGAGCGACTGCCCGACGAAACGCTGAAGAACCTTATAGAGCACTTCTCTACGCAGACGCTGTCGGTGGCAAACGTACCCGAGGACGAGCTCGGTAACGCCTACGAGTACCTGATCAAAAAGTTCGCAGACGACTCCGGCCACACGGCGGCCGAGTTCTACACCAACCGCACCGTTGTGCACCTGATGACGCAACTTCTGGCACCGCAGGCAGGCGAGTCGATCTACGACCCCACCTGCGGTACCGGCGGTATGCTGATTTCGGCGTTGGACGAAGTGAAGCGCTCCGGCGGCGAATACCGCACGCTCAAACTCTACGGGCAGGAACGCAACCTCATCACATCAAGCATTGCCCGCATGAACCTGTTTCTGCATGGCGTGGAGGACTTCGAAATCATCCGGGGCGACACCCTCGCCGAACCCAAGCACATCGAAGGTGACCGCCTGCGCCAGTTCGACGTGATCTTGGCTAATCCGCCGTACTCCATCAAGCAGTGGAACCGCGAAGCATGGAGCAGTGACAAGTGGGGCCGCAACTCTCTTGGCACGCCGCCGCAAGGCCGCGCCGATTACGCCTTCCAGCAGCACATCCTGACCAGCCTTACGGCCAAGGGGCGTAGTGCCGTGCTCTGGCCCCACGGCGTGCTGTTCCGCAACGAAGAGCAGGCCATGCGCGCCAAGATGGTCAAGCAGGACTGGGTGGAGGCGGTCATTGGCTTAGGTCCCAACCTGTTCTACAACTCCCCGATGGAGTCGTGCATCGTCATCTGCAACCGCAAGAAGACAGCGGCACGCAAGGGCAGGGTGATCTTCATTGACGCGGTAAACGAAGTTGCCCGCGAGCGCGCTCAAAGCTTCCTCAAGCCTGAGCACCAACTGCGCATCTTGGCCGCCTACAAGGCGTTTATGGATGTACCCGGTTTCGCCAAGGTAGCGACGCTGGCCGAAATCGGCACCAATGGGGCGAACCTGTCGATCCCGCTGTACGTAAAACGCATTGCCGCAGTAGTCGCCACCAACAGTAATGGTGAAGCGGTCTCACTGCGTTCAGCCTGGGGTAAATGGCAGACAGATGGGCGCGCATTCTGGCAACAGATAGACGTATTGGTAGAAACGCTAGATGGGCTTTCCATGGGTAGGGATGAGCAATGAAGCTTCAAACGATCCGGCTATCGAACTTCCAGTCTTTCGGTGAGACACCAACCGAAGTCGCGCTTGAAGACATTACCTACCTTATTGGACCCAATGGATCGGGAAAAACAGCCGCACTTCAGGCCTTGTGCCGGCTATTCGCCTTCGATCCATCGCTGCGCCGGATTCTACGCTCTGACTTTCATGTTCCGTTCAATGAGAAAGCCCTGCCGACTGAACGTCAGCTTTGGATAGAAGCTGACTTTCTGTTCCCTGAACTCGGCGAAGACGAGGACAACAGCACCGTTGCGCCTCATTTTGGCCACATGCGCCTCGACGAGGTCAATGGCATTCCGCGTGTCCGTTTTCGCCTCAACGCCAACATGGGACAGGATGGGGACATAGAAGAAAGCTTGCTCTATGTGTTGGACATCAATCCTGATGGCTCTCCATTGACCACCGCACAGGTGCCCAGATCTGAGCGCAACCACATCCAAGCGCACTACTTGCCTGCCCGCCGTGACCCCGCTGATCACATTGCCTATGGCGCTAATGCGTTGCTTGGGCGCATGCTGCGCGCGGTGAACTGGGATGGGGAGCGGAGTGTCATCAAGGGCCTGACCGATCAAATCAGCGACAGCTTGGCGGCCAACCCATCAATCAATGCGTTCAGCACAAGCTTGAAGACGGCATGGACCGCTTTGCATAAGGGCCGATTCTTTGCCGATCCGAAGCTCACTTTTGTAGCATCTGAGATCGAGGCCTTGTTACGGCACATGTCGGTGTCTTTCACACCAGGCCATGACGAGCAACTGGTCGATTTCTCGCGACTGAGCGACGGCCAGAAGTCGATGCTGTATCTGTCGCTTGTGCTGTCCTCGCAAGCCATCGGCCGCGCTGTCCTGGCTGAAGAAAACGATTCATTCGACGCAGACAAGTTGCGCCCACCCGTGTTTACGGTGGTGGCGGTCGAAGAGCCAGAAAACAGCCTGTCGCCCCATTACCTTGGGAGGATAGTCAATGCTCTCAACGGCATGACGGGCGACGGCGACGCGCAAGCGCTGATCGCCACCCACGCGCCGTCCATGCTGCGGCGCGTTGCCCCGGAACGTATCCGATATCTGCGTCTGACTCAAGAACGCACGTCACGTGTCACGCATATTCAGCTACCAGACACCAAGGATGATGCTCACAAGTTTGTGCGTGAGGCGGTGCAGGCCTTTCCGGAAGTCTACTTCTCACGGCTTGTCGTTCTCGGAGAAGGCGACAGTGAAGAAATTATGTTGCCACGCCTCCTTCAGGCCAAAGGTGCGCCAGTTGATGAGTCTGCGGTCTCAATAGCGCCTCTGGGGGGGCGTCACGTCAATCATTTTTGGCGCCTGCTGTCTGCCCTGCAGATTCCTTATCTGACACTGCTTGATCTGGATGTTGCGCGCTACCAGGCTGGGTGGGGGCGAATCAAGTACGTCAATGACCAGTTGGCCGTGCACGAGCCAAGTAAGGTGCTCCCGGCAGACCATGTCATTCCCAGCTGGAATGATCCGACACACAAAGTCCGGATTTATGGGAATTACGCCAAGTTGCTCGAAGAGCGTGGTGTCTATTTTTCGTTCCCGATGGATCTGGACTTTTCGATGCTGCTCGCCTACCCGGAAGCCTACGGTGTCGAGAAAGAAAAGCCCGACGAGTCGACGATCAAGGCTGTCCTCGGAAAGAAACATCACGACGTAAGTCAATACAGCGACGAGGAACAGCAACTGTTCGGCACCTACCACAGCAGCTTTAAGCTCGGCAGCAAGCCGGCTGCGCACATTGAGGCGCTTGCCAAGCTTAGCGATGCAGACCTGCTCTCGAACATGCCCGAATCACTCGGACGCTTGGCCGAAGCCGTAATCGCCAAGCTTGCGGAGTTGCCGGAGTGATAGAGGTCGATGCCTGGAAGCCTGCAGATGGGCTGACCCTTGAACCCAATGCCCTGCATGCAGCCAAGGAGCAGGTGAGCAGTCTTGCGCTGACAGCGGGCCCGGGCGCAGGAAAGACTGAAATGCTTGCGCAGCGGGCCGATTTCCTGCTGCGCACTGGCACCTGTCGATATCCCAAACGGATTCTGGCCATTTCGTTCAAGGTCGATGCCAGCAGCAACCTGAAAGAGCGGGTCAAGCGACGTTGTGGTTCAGAGCTTGCTGCGCGGTTTGACAGCTACACCTTCCACGCATTTGCCAAGCGCATCATCGATCGTTTTCGTCCTGTGTTGACGGGCGCGTATGCGCTGGATGTTGGGTACAAAATTGCGGATCGTAAGCCAAGCCCATCACGGACGTTGATCGAGTTTTCCGATCTGGTGCCGTTCGCGATCGAGATTCTACGGAATGCCTCAATGGCGCGGAACGCCATCCGCCAAACATACAGCGACGTTTTTCTGGACGAATTCCAAGACTGTACCAACCTGCAGTATGAGCTGCTCAAGCTCGCCTTTCAAGGTACGAGCATTCGCTTGACCGCCGTGGGCGACACCAAGCAGAAAATCATGGGCTGGGCAGGGGCCATGGACGGCATCTTCCAGACTTTTGTAGGCGATTTTGCTGCCGCCCCGCTCAATATGTACCGGAACTTTCGCTCAAAGCCGCGACTGCTCCGCTTGCAGAACGAGATCATTCGCCGGCTTGACCCGTCTTCCGTCATGCCTGATGAGCAGCTTTCCGGCGACGAAGGCGAGGTATTCGCGTGGCGCTTCGAAGACAGTCGTAAGGAGGCTGACTACCTCGCAGGCTTGATTGAAGGCTGGATAAAGACGGAACAGCTGGCACCTGCGGAAATTGCGGTCCTCATTCGCAATCAGCTCGACCTGTACGCCGATCATCTGATGGCGGCACTGGAGGCACGTGGCATCCCTTTCCGCAACGAGCAGCAGATGCAGGACATCACGGTCGAGCCCGCTGCACGTCTGATCGTGGACTATCTATCTTGCCTCTATGGTCAGTGCGAGCCCAAAGCCTGGATTCGGCTCATGAACCAGCTGATCCCGTTTGCTGATGAAGAGATTCAGTCGAACGCGCGGAAGGATCTTGATCTGCTTGTAAAGCAGCAACGAAAAGAAATTGCAATTGCCGAGCTAGTCGATGAGCCCTTCTCTGGCTGGTGGGAATATGTTCGGGCATTTCTGAAGCAAGTCAGGATCGAGACACTGGTGTCGCTTTCCCCGGACTACGAGTCGCACTTTCGGTTGAAAGAGGTGATTCGTGACACCAAGGCCAGGATCGAGGAATTGCTAAAGCTGGAGCCGGACTTGCTCAAAGCCCTCAAGCGCTTCTCAGACGACCAAGCAGTACGAATACTGACCATTCATAAGAGCAAGGGCCTTGAATTTGATTCGGTCATCATCATGGCCATCGAAAAAGAAATCTTCTTTGGCGATCAGGACGAAAACCGATGCGCCTATTTCGTCGGGGTCTCTCGTGCAAAGAAGCGCTTGGTTCTTACGCATGCCGATAAACGGGAGCGCCCGGCCGGGCATACGAGGCGCTGGGATGTGCAACGCACGGCTCAAAATGAATACTTCGGCTATGCCACGCCATTTGTGAGGCAAGAAGAATGAACAATAAGACATTAAAACCAGGCTGGCGACGTGTGAAATTCGGCGACGTGGTGCGTCTCTCGAAAGCCCGCAGCCAAGATCCGCTGGCCGAAGGTATTGAACGCTACATCGGTCTGGAACACCTCGAACCAGGTGACTTGCGCATTCGCAGTTGGGGCAGCGTCGCTAACGGCGTGACCTTCACCAGCGTGTTTCAACCAGGGCAGGTGCTGTTCGGCAAGCGACGCGCTTACCAGCGAAAGGTGGCCGTGGCGGATTTCTCCGGCGTGTGCTCAGGGGATATCTACGTGCTGGAGACCAAGGATGCGCAGGTCTTGCTGCCGGAGTTGTTACCTTTCATTTGTCAGACTGACGCCTTCTTTGATCACGCGGTGGGTACGTCGGCAGGCTCGCTGAGCCCTCGCACCAACTGGACTAGCTTGGCGAACTTTGAGTTTGCGCTGCCGCCGATGGTAGAACAAGCGGGGCTTGTGGCTCTGCTGCGCACGCACCTTGAGCTGGTAGAGCGGTTGCGCGAAGCAAGAGCCGCTGCTGAACGAATGCGCCGTGCCGCGCTTCTCGACACCTTCCGTCCTGACCGAGGTGTAGCCGATGCGTTTCCGCCGCATTGGACCGTCCGGCGTATCGATGAGGTCGGTGATGTGCAGCTCGGGCAACAGCGGCACCCGAAGTACGAGAACGGATCAAACATTCGACCGTACCTTCGAGTTGCGAATGTTCTAGACGGGTGGATTGACTTCTCAGACGTCAATCGGATGCACTTCCCAGAAGCTGATGTCGAGAAGTTTGAGCTGATCCACGGAGATATTTTGCTAAATGAGGGGCAGAGTTTCGATCTGGTAGGCCGAAGCGCGATTTATCGAGGGAACGTGCCGGGTCTCTGCTGCCAAAAAACCCTGATCCGATTCCGATGCGGAGACGCGCTATTGCCGGAGTTCGCACAGGCCTACTTTCAGCACCGCCTCTACACCGGCCAGTTCGCTGCCATGTGTGTGCAAACTACGTCCATGGCGCATCTGACCGCAGTCAGGTTTGCAGCGATGTTGATGCCAGTCCCTCCGCTCGACGAACAAGCGCGAATAGCTGATCTCATTAAGGCTACTACAGCGACCGGAGCCACACTTTCGGATCGAATAGGGCAAGCCGTGGCGTTGGCCCCAAGCTTGGAGGCCGTCTAATGAGCTTCACTGAATCGAACACCGTCGAAGCCTACGTCCGCGATCTGCTCGCCGGCCCGATCAAGATTCTGCCTGCCAACACGATCCAAGAACCCCAAGCCAGCTACGGCCCCAGCCCTAAAGGCATCGGCTGGCGCTACGCCGCCCCTGTTGAGGTACCGCGCCAGATTCAGGAAGTGCTGGTCGAGCCGTGGCTGCGCGATGCGTTGATCCGCCTGAACCCCGACATCGCCGCCCAGCCCGACCGGGCCGATGAAGTGCTCTACAAGCTGCGCGCCATCGTGCTGTCGGTGCGCTCGGACGGGCTGATCCGCGCCAACGAGGAAATGACCGCGTGGATGCGCGGTGAGCGCTCGATGCCCTTCGGCCACAACAATGAGCATGTGCCGGTGCGGTTGATCGACTTGGATGACCTGTCGCAGAACCACTACATCGTCACCCAACAGTACACCTACCGTGCTGGCCCCACCGAACGCCGCGCCGATCTGGTGCTGTTGGTCAACGGGCTGCCGCTGGTTCTAATCGAAGCGAAGACACCGGTCAAGAAATGCATCAGCTGGGTCGATGGGGCGGTGCAGGTGCACGACGACTATGAGAAGTTCATGCCGGAACTGTTCGTGTGCAACGTGTTCTCGGTGGCCACGGAAGGCAAGGCCTACCACTATGGTTCCATCGGCCTGCCGGTCAAGGACTGGGGTCCATGGCATCTAGACGGTGATGGCGAGGATGGTCAGCACCACCCGCTGAAATCGCTCAAACTGTCCGCCGAGAGCATGCTGCGCCCGCATGTGGTCCTGGACATCCTTGGCAGTTTCACCTTGTTCGCCACCAACAAGAAAAAGCAGCGCATCAAGATCATCTGCCGCTACCAGCAGTTTGAAGCGGCCAACAAGATCGTCGAGCGCGTCCTGGCGGGTTACCCCAGGAAAGGCCTGATCTGGCATTTCCAGGGTTCAGGCAAGTCGCTGCTGATGGTTTTCGCCGCGCAGAAGCTACGCATGCACGCTGGCCTGAAGAATCCCACGGTGTTGATCGTGGTGGACCGGATTGATCTCGATACGCAGATCACCGGCACCTTCACCGGGGCGGACATTCCTAATCTGGAAAAGGCCGATACCCGTGAGAAGCTGCAGCAGCTGCTGGCGCAGGACGTGCGCAAAATCATCATCACCACGATCTTCAAATTTGGTGAGGCCACGGGCACTATGAACGACCGCAGCAACATCATCGCTCTGGTCGACGAGGCTCACCGCACCCAGGAAGGTGATCTGGGCCGCAAGATGCGGGAAGCCCTGCCCAATGCGTTTCTGTTTGGCCTGACCGGCACACCGATCAACCGCGCCGACCGCAACACCTTTTACGCCTTTGGTGCCGAGGAGGATGAAAAGGGCTACATGAGCCGTTATGGCTTCGAGGAATCGATCCGCGACGGCGCCACACTGAAGCTGCACTTCGAGCCCCGGCTGATTGACCTGCACATCGACAAGGCGGCACTGGATGCCGCGTACAAAGATCTAACTGGCGGCCTGTCGGATCTGGACAAGGACAACCTCGCCAAGGCCGCCGCCAAGATGGCGGTATTGGTGAAGACGCCCGAGCGCATTCGCAAGATCTGCGAAGACATTGTCGAACACTATCAAACCAAGGTGGAGCCAAATGGCTTTAAAGGGCAGATCGTCACCTTCGACCGGGAGTCCTGCCTGCTGTTCAAGGCGGAATTAGACAAGCTACTGCCGCCCGAGGCCACAGACATTGTCATGTCGGTGCAGGCGGCGGACAAGAAGGAACACCCAGAGTACGCGCCCTACGACCGAAGCCGCGACGAGGAGGAGCGACTGCTGGATCGCTTCCGCGACCCGGCCGACCCGCTGAAGCTGATCATAGTCACTGCCAAGCTGCTGACCGGCTTCGACGCGCCGATCTTGCAGGCTATGTACCTAGACAAGCCGCTGCGTGACCACACGCTGCTGCAGGCCATCTGCCGGGTGAACCGCACCTACTCCGAGCAGAAGACCCACGGCCTGATCGTGGACTACCTCGGCATATTTGATGATGTGGCCGCAGCGCTGGAATTCGACGACCAGAGCGTCAAGCAGGTGGTCAGCAACATTCAGGAACTGAAGGACAAGCTGCCAGAAGCCATGCAGAAATGCCTGGCCTTCTTCACTGGCTGTGATCGTACCCTGCAAGGCTACGAGGGCCTGATCGCCGCGCAGCAGTGCTTGCCCAACAACGAGGTGCGAGACAACTTTGCCGCCGAGTACAGCGTGCTCAACAAGATCTGGGAGGCACTGTCACCGGACACCGTACTGGGCCCTTTCGAGAAGGACTACAAGTGGTTGTCGCAGGTGTATCAGTCGGTGCAGCCGTCCAGCGGCCACGGCAAGCTGATCTGGCATTCGCTGGGTGCCAAGACCATCGAGCTGATTCACCAGAACGTGCATGTCGACGCCGTGCGGGACGATCTCGACACTTTGGTGCTTGATGCCGACCTGCTGGAGGCCGTGCTCTCGAATCCCGACCCGAAAAAGGCCAAGGAAATCGAGATCAAGCTCAAGCGTCGACTGCGCGGGCACGGCGGCAACCCCAAGTTCAAGAAGCTTTCGGAACGACTCGATGCGCTGAAGGACCGTTTCGAATCCGGACAGATCAACAGCGTCGAGTTTCTAAAGCAATTGCTGGAGATCGCCAAGGAAACGCTGCAAGCCGAGAAGGAGGTCCCGCCGGAAGAGGACGAGGACCGCGGCAAGGCGGCGCTGACCGAGCTGTTCAACGAGGTCAAGACGGCCGAGACGCCGATCATGGTCGAACGCGTCGTGGCGGACATCGACGAGATCGTGCGACTGGTCCGTTTCCCGGGCTGGCAAGGCACGCAGGCCGGTGAGCGTGAAGTCAAGAAGGCACTACGAAAGGCTCTCTTCAAATACAAGCTGCATGCAGATGAAGAGCTTTTCGAGAAGGCCTACAGCTATATCCGGCAGTATTACTAAGAGGGAGCACGCATGGACGAGAAGAAGAACAGCCCATCTACCGGCACCACCTGGTTCGTCGGCGCAAGCTATGGCGGCACCGATGACCAGATGCCGCGTTTCCTGAAGGAAGGTATTTGGGAGAACGGCTACGACGACAAACTTCTCGACATGGTGCGAGCCATGCAGCCGGGCGAGCGGATTGCCATCAAGGCGGCCTACACACGCAAGCATAGTCTGCCGTTCGATAACCGAGGGCGCACGGTTTCAGTAATGGGCATCAAGGCGATTGGCACGATCACCGAGAACCCCAACGACGGCAAGCGGGTAAAAGTGGACTGGGCCAAAGCCGAGCCTGTACGAGAGTGGTATTTCTATACCCACCGGGGAACGATCTGGCGCGTGCAACCGGGTGACTGGATGAACGATGCCCTGATCGCCTTCGCGTTTGAAGGCAAGCCGCAAGATCTGGATCGCTTCCGCAATGAGCCTTTCTGGCGCGAGCGCTTTGGTACGGTGGCACCTGAAAAACAGCGTTTTCAGTGGACAGACTTTTACGAAGCCGTCGCCGAAAAACTTCTCAATCACGCCCAAGACAGATCCACACTCATCGCAGGCATCCATCAAATCGCTACGCGGGTGCAAGGCCTGAGCTATTTGCAGGACAAGTTTCCTGACGGTAGCAGCGGACCTCTGCAGGATATTTGTCCATTCACCGTAATGGGCACCTTCAACCGATCGATGACCGATGCCAATCGTAAGGCCATCGCGGGCGAGGTAGCCAAACTGCTGGGCGTGACGGTTCCGGTGCCGCCTTCATTCGAGGGCATTCCCGTTCTGAACAATCAGCGTTCGTGGTTTTTTGCTTATGCGGACAAGCGGGGCGCGGACGACATCGATGCCTTGTGGCATGTGTTCGCTGCCGCCAGCAAGTTGGTGGAAAGTGATCAACCCGAGGGCCGAGACACATTCATCCAGGCCTACGATGCCGCTACTCAGGTGTGGGGCGTGGCATGGAATCTTTCAACTGGCCTGTACTGGGCGCATCCCTGGGATTTCTTGACCCTTGATAGCCAGTCGCGTCATTACATCAACAAACGACTTGGTCTTAATGTTGCCACTAGCGGCCAGCAGGGGCCTTGCGATGCTCGCAGCTATTTGAAGCTGCTGGACGATTTGCGTTCGCGTTTCGGTGAAGATAGTTATCCGGTGCACAGCTTCCCGGATTTGTCGCTGGCGTCATGGATGTACAAAGACCCCGCCGACGAGCCAGCCCCCCTTGATGAAGCCGGTGCAGACGTTGCTGCTGAACAGGCCTCAGTCGGCGAAGTGAGTGAGGCGTTTCAGGTTGCAGCACCCATAATTCCGTATTCCGTTGATGACATACTCAAGGATGGCTGCTTCCTTGATCGTGCCGAAATCGATCTCCTGCTAGACCGCCTGCGCACCAAGAAAAACCTAATCCTGCAGGGCCCTCCGGGTACCGGCAAGACTTGGCTCGCCAAGCGACTGGCGTTTGCGTTGATGGAGCAGAAGGACGACAGCAAAATCCGGGCAGTGCAATTCCATCCGAATCTCTCCTACGAGGATTTTGTGCGTGGCTGGCGTCCGACTGGTGAGGGAAAATTGTCCCTAGCCGATGGGGTGTTCATGGAAGCCATCAAGGCTGCTCGCAAGGAGCCGTCATCCAAGTTCGTCGTCGTGATTGAGGAGATCAACCGTGGCAATCCAGCCCAGATATTCGGCGAGTTGCTGACGCTGTTGGAGGCTGGAAAACGCACACCCAGCGAGGCGCTTGAGTTGTGCTACCCAGATGCCGATGGCGTGCGACGGCCGGTTCATATCCCCGAAAACCTGTATGTAATCGGCACGATGAACATTGCAGACCGTTCGCTGGCGCTGGTAGATTTGGCGCTGCGCCGTCGCTTTGCATTCGTCGGACTGGAGCCGAGACTGGGCTTGGTTTGGCGAGAGTGGGTGGTCAAGTCGTGCGGCGTTGACGAAGCGCTGGTAACCGAAATCGAACATCGGATTGCTGATCTGAATGAGCGCATCGCTTCAGATGCTCGGCTTGGCAAGCAGTTCCGGATCGGCCACAGCTACGTGACACCGGTACATCGTTTGGAATCCGGGGACACCAATAAATGGTTCCGGCAGGTGGTGGAGACGGAGATCGGGCCGCTGCTGGAAGAGTATTGGTTTGATGCGCCTGACGAAGCACAGAAGGCGACGATGCAGTTGATGCAGGGATGGTAAAGAAGGCAGCCCTGCAGCCAAGGGAAGAAGATTCAGCAGGTGCCCCTGGCTTTGTCGGGCGCATCCCGGTACGCAACCTTTGGCTGCTCATGCTTTATGCCTCAGATCTATTCCGCACACGTGGCATTGGGAAGGTCGGTCTGGAAGATAGCCCAGACGATTTGCCTGATCTGGTCGCCGAGATTCTGGCCCACGCGGTAGAAGTACGGCAGCGCCGTCGCTTGAGCTTGGGTTACCGCTCGCGTGAGGCCGCTTTAAATAGGGTACGCGGCCGGATTGATGTGCTGACTACTAAACGCCATCAGCTACTGGATCGTGGGATGGTGGCGTGTCGCTTCGACGAACTCACCATAGATACCCCACGCAACCGTTTTGTACGGGCAGCGCTGGAAGCCATTTCCAGAATCGTGAGAAGGGGAGATATTGCTCACCGTTGCCGCTCTTTGGCAGGTGGGATGAAGGCAATGGGAGTGTCCGGTGAACCGCCGACCCGCGCCAGAATGAGCACAGATCGCTTCGGGCGGCACGATGCGGACGACCGTTTCATGGTGGCCGCTGCAAAACTGGCATTTGAACTGACGCTCCCGACTGAGGCATCTGGCGCAAATGTACTTGCGCTCCCGGATCGTGAGGTAACTTGGATCCGCCGCCTGTTCGAGCGTGCGATAGGCGGCTTTTACGATGTGGTTTTGAGCCCGCAGGGGTGGCAGGTCAAATGCGGTGGAACGCTGGGTTGGCAAATCTCGCAGAAAACCCATGGGATCGACAGCATCCTGCCCTCGATGCGAACCGACGTGGTGCTTGATCATCCGATCACGGGGCGTCGGATCGTGATCGACACCAAGTTCACCTCCATCGTGACCAACGGCTGGTATCGCGAGGAAACGCTACGCAGCGGCTATGTGTACCAGATCTACGCCTACCTGCGCTCGCAGGTTGGGCGCGGCGATGCGCTTGCGGATAAAGCCAGCGGATTTTTGCTACACCCAGCAATTGGTAAGGCTTTCGACGAAACAGTAGTGATTCAAGGGCAGCAGATAAGGTTCGCTACTGTTGATCTGGCAGCATCACAGACAGACATTCGTTCTCAGTTATTGGGGTTTATTAACTCCACCAAGCCAAGTCTTGGGCTCATGTAAGCATGAAGCATGCTTTTCCCCACGCTGATATTGTCTCTCGGCTCCTACGTTCCGTTGAGACTGATCCTGCTGATTGAAGACGTCAAAGGGACTTCTTGGAAGGCTCCCTCTGCGCAAGATCTCGGAGATGTTTTCCTGCTATCTTCCTGAGCTTGCGAATCCGGAGTGGCCCGTTGGTCTGCTCGCGATTTGCGCTGTGAGCGTCGTCATCATCACGATCCAATTGCAGAATTTGGCGGGCTAATCAAGATTAACGAAAAAACGAGCAATATCGGAAGAATATGGAAGATCTAGACGGGCAGTACACCCTGTCGGATGATTCACGCACCGAAAAGTGGTGCGATATCGCCAGGCAAATCGAGTCCGGACATCAGATGCTGCTCGGAATTTTTGATTTCGACATTGTCAGCCTTAAAGCTTATATGGATCGGGTGGCCCTAATTGATTCGCTTCCTTTTAGCGTAGTGTGGCAATCGGCGGAGGGAGGCCGCGATGCGGTAGGGGAGGCGTTTACGGAACTGGTCGATACCTTCCCTCTTGGGTCTGAAATTCTTAAGTATGACAGTCCCGTGTTTAGACGCAGTATGGTGCTTTATTGTAGTGAATTATTCCAGGCGGAAGCCGCACTCAAGTCTGGCTTGACGGATAAAGCATGGTGGCATTGGTCGCGTGCCTGTTCTTTAGAATGGCTGGCACAGGGGTATTACCTAGGGGTAAAACCAGCGACGGACAAAAGGCTGAGCGGGAAAAAGGGTGGACTCACCAAGGAAGCAAACAAGCGGCAGGATGTTCTAAACGCTTGTATTACTCATCTAAAAAAAGATCGCCCGCTGGGTGGTTGGCCATCTCCGAAAACCGCCATCGATGTTGTGGCCCCAAAGGTTGAGGCTTTGCTTGGAAAGAAAAGCGAAGGGATCGATGTCCGCAGACTACTTTACTCTTGGTTGAACGGTGAGCCAGACGTCCAGCAAGCTGGCGGTTTCAGAATGCGCTGTACAAAAGAATGATTTGTGCGAGGTCGAGCTGCACCTGACATTAGCGACCCTGCAGCCTCCCACGATCGCGTGCATCAGCACTTGGCGGCTCAACGCCGAACCACAATTGAGCGAAGACTCCGGACCCCACCGGCGAGTCCGCACGATTCCGCTGGTTCCGCGGTGGGCGTTCCGTGAGCACCTGACCTTGCTCCGTTTTTTTACCATCCGTGTCGTTCGGGCCAAGCGTGAGCCCGAACGGAATACGACCATAACGTCGCATTTGTCAGTATTTGGTCGGGCTTCGGCCTAGAGAGCAAGCAATACCTACGCCTAGCATTTTCCTTCCGTCGCTTCACCTCATGTAGATACCTCAAAACTTGCGTAGAAGCCGACCGGAGGCGCTATTCAGGCTGGTCCGGTATTTTTTTACAGGCGCTAGGTTTTGATCGTTGTCGCGTACTCCTAAATTATTCGGGAACTGCACATTCGCAGTGTCCAAAGAGGAGTAACTATGAACAACAAAACCCACATGGATGCCATGTCGCCGCTGGCGAAGATGGGGCAACCTGGTGCGGGGCAGGCGGGTATCTCGCACGACGACGCCGTTCGCGTCGATATCAGCATTCCCCCCGGCACTCGCGTCCTGCGGCTCAAAGATGTGATCAACCGTACTGGACTCTCGCGTTCGACCCTGTACGCCCTGATGAAAAACGACCCGGCATTTCCTAAAAAGGTATCGCTGTCACCCCGTACTACCGGGGTAATCGAACACCAACTCGACGCGTGGATCGCCTTGCGTGCCAGTTCGCGCGCATCGACATAATTCGGAGGCAACGATGATCGTCAATCCGCAAATCATGACTTGGAATTTCAAACCGATTTCCAGACCTTTTCCCATACTTATTTCCAGACATAACCGTACCAGACAAACGTGTTTTCCCTCTCTTTCAGCTGTATGGAGACCGATACATGCATGGCACGTCTTGCATTCGCCCTCCATTCTTACGGTGTTCTGTTGTCCGCAGGCGCCAAGGTGCATTTCGGCGATACGGGCTGTCGTCGTCCATGACGCGCTCCACAGGCAAGGTACTGCTGCGAATCGAGGGCAACTTGTAACAAGGAATGGAGAAAAAAATGTCAGATAAGAATTCGCAACAGAACAAGCGCCCGTTTATTCCGTACGTCTACGGCTATGGAGCAGGCCTTGGATTAGAGGCCGCGGATGAGTTCGGCCGTGCTCTGGTCGAACCCACCGGTACGAACGGGTGGCAACCGCACGTGACACTGGCGCAGGTTGACTACGCTGTCCAGTACATCGAAAGAAACTACGATAAATCGGCATCTTACTGGGGGGCAAAATTTACTCTGGAGCCCAGTTTCGAGGAAATTCCTTGGCGCGGACCAAAGGAGGAGATGTTATTTGCTAAAAATGCGAAGGCTCTTTTTATCTGCGCGATTTTTCGAGAGTTCTATTACTTGCTCCAGATACCGGAGTTCTGGACTTCCCAGTATTGCGTCAGCATTGATGCGGCCCGTCATGCTCTATTTACGGTGTACCCGGATGGTTTCCAAGAGTTGCCGCTTGCTGACGGCTTGTTAATAAATGGAGTGTCGGAACTTGAGGAGAGGAGGGAGCTCACGAAACTCGTTTGGCCGGCAGCAGAGCGGTTCAATCTTGTCATCGATAAACTTGCCGAAATCATTAGCGGTCGCGAGTATTGGCTAAGAATTTCGAGGGAGAAGGCAAAGCTAAAACAGCGTGCCAAAAGCGCAACGAGCTTGAGTACTGGGCTGCTTGAGCACCATAAGAGTTTAACTGTCGTTGCCATGCGACTTTCTATCTGCCAAAAACATGGGCGCGATTTTATTGGCGATAAGATGAGTAGGGCCTTGAATAGCCTCATTGGAGATCGCCGGAATGACGTGTATCTGAGCCAGTCGGTTGGGTATTTCTGGGTGTTGCAGGAAAGCTTTCGGGTGCGGCTTAATCAGCGTCCATCGAGGTCAAAAAAAGTTCAGAGTGTGGAAGGGGACATCGCCCTGCATTACGACCTTGTGATGTTCTTTCATGCAATATATCACCGGGAGACAGAGGCAATCACCAGGCATATAGGGGAGAAGTGGAAAGCAATAACAAACAAGCTAAGTGCGGACAAATTAATTAAGGACAAGTCAGGGTTTTATCGGCAACTCAACGGGAAGGTATTTGCTCCCCATTTTGCGAGATGGGTTAGTTGGAGTAAGAATAAAAACGGTGAGTTTCCTCCTGAGGCTGAGATGGTTGGACTTATCCATGCGGGGTCGCTTCAGGCAGCAAATCTTCAGATCGCTGCTCAAGTGATGGCGTTCTCAGCTGCACTGCGCAAGCCAAATAAGCAGGTAGGAACGCTAATCAAAGACGGTGCGCATCGCTTCGGGAAAAGCGATCTGCTCACGGGTTGTGGCTACGATAAGCCAGGCAGGGGGAATAAACTGGGTCGTTCTGTTGTAACGCATAAGAGGAAAAAGCGGCCAAAATACGTGCCTCCTTCACTCACGCAGATTTAGATGGCGCACAGGCCAAAACGATGTGCCACGATTTCAGCGCCTACTAAGTGGCGTCCGCGCCCCCTCTGCGTCGTTAGATTCCGAGAGCTTTCCTATTGAATGAAAAGCTCAGGACTCGCCGCTCGCTGGTGCGGGCTGTATTCACCTTCACGGCGTGCGTAAGTATGTATATGAGCAGTGCGCGTATCTCTGATGGATCTTAGAAAAAAAGATCGTCCTTTGCGAGCGTATTGGCTTCCCGCTTAACTGCTTCCTATGTAATAGACATTAGCGATAAAAATGTACATGGTTAATAGTTAACGGTTATAGGTTATTTGGTGTGGTAGTCGATAACCAAGCAAAGACAAAAATACTGAATCTCAAAATACATTGAGAGCTGGACCGATGGTTCAGCAACAACATGGAACGAGAGATTAAAACGTCAACTAACGTCGCCATACGACGACTCATCATTAAACATCATGTACGCAACTACTGAAGACAGCGAAGCGCTGGGGATACTTGCTTATCTCGACGAACGTACAAAGCTCGAACAAACCGAGGCTTGTGGTAAGACCACCGTTACGATCCACAAGGGTTATGCATCAAAACATCTGTTCATAATCGAGCAGTTTGTTAAAGACATCGAGTTGAGATTTCAAGGCGAATTTCTTGGGAAAGAATACTGTTTGGGCAAAGGGATGACGGTTTCCGTGTTGTACGAGAAATATAGCCCGTTGCTGAATGACTGGCTCCAGAGATACTCTGATGTGCATCGCTACTCCCCAAGAGTCGAGGCTTTCTACGACGCCTGCATGGAAGTTGGTCTGATTGACGGAGACCCTTTTTGGTTCGACCAGCCTGATGACGTTGCGAACGCAGATGGCATGCGGCACAGGTATTTGTTTACGATGCTTATCGACCAGATCAGGCTACGCTGCCAGATGCACGAGTTTAGGGAACGCGAGCGTTTGAGGTTGGTGAACGCTGATAGGAATAAGCGTAACGTACTGGTATTGGAAGAGGCGATGTTCTCTGAAAAGACGGGCAGATCCCGCTGGCTGATTCTTTCGTTTACGTTGCGCTATAGGTTGGCCTTCCGTGACGAGATTACGGTTGAGATAATTCAGCAGCATCGTGATCGCTTCTTTGCTGCCAGACGCTTTAATACGCTAATGTCAGGTATTAAGAACTATGTGTGGGCTATTGAACAAGGCGAGGACACGGGACTGCACCTGCATGTGGTCCTCTTTTATTCTGCAGACCACAACCATGACCAATTTGTCGCTCAGCGGATCTGTGAATATTGGGTCGAGGAGGTGACCGGGGGCAAGGGAGATTATTGGAATAGCAATGCAGTCAAGCTGAAATCGGGCTATGCAAGGTATGGTCACGGTGTCGGTGTGGGGCAGATCAACCGGAATGATGCCGGCAAGCGCGACGCGTTACGCAAGAATCTGGTGTATCTCGCTAAGGCTGAACAGTACCTGTTAATCAAGGGCGCCGAGAACATGCGTACGTTTGGCATGGGGCGGGTGCCGAAGAAACTCAGAGTGGGGCGGCCACGTGCTGAACTAGGATGAACTGACTGTGGCTGCTGCCGGCTAAAGGAGGTCGCACGAGGGGCGGGCCTCGTTGGGGGTAACCGACAACAAATCGGCCAATCCGGCCATTGGCCGAATTCGCGGAATCGGGCTGCAATCTGTCGCTTACCTGCCGTTTGGCCTTGAGAGGCAACGAACGGCAGCTTTGGTATCCTGCGAAAGCGAACTCCCGCCCCTCTGCGGACGTTTGTAGCTTGGGCGATTGAGGGTCAGCTTTCAGCGGCAACCGGTCGATTGTGGTGAGGGGCAATAAGCGCAGCCTCTTTGATGGGCAAATTTACAAGTGCAGCAATGATGGCTAGCGTAATGTCGGCGTACCACATCCAAGTGAAGTCCCCGAACTGGGACATCGTGATGCCACCCAGCCAAGCGCCGAGAAACCCGCCAATCTGGTGCGACAGCAAAGTGAGTCCAAACAAGGTGGCCAAGTAACGAGTCCCGAACAGTTTGCCGACAATCGCCGCGGTTGGTGGAACCGTGGCCAGCCAAGTAAAGCCCAAGCCGGCAGCAAACAGGTAGTAAGTCCATTCAGTACGAGGCATCCACAGATACCAGGCAATCAGCACGGCCCGTGAGGCATACATCACCGCCAGGACATACTTACTGCGATAACGGGCGACGCACGAACCAGCGTACAAACTGCCGAATACATTCGCTAGGCCGATGATGGCCAGTGACCAGCTGGCCACACCGGGCGGAAGACCGCACAGATTCACTTCACCAGGTAGATGGGTTACCAGGAACGCGATGTGAAACCCGCAGGTAAAGAAACCAGCATGCAGCAACCAGTAGCTTGGATTCCTGAGCGCTTCCAGAACTGCCGAGCCCAAGCGTGAATCATCAGCATGTTGTGGCGCGGTAGCCGTCGGTCCTGTCAGTTTTCCGACCAGTGGAATTGCAGCCAGGGTTGCCAAGGCCATCGCCCACATCGCGCCCATCCATCCCAGGCTCTGAATCAACTTTTGCAGGAGTGGCGCAAAGATAAATTGGCCGAAGGAGCCTCCCGCATTGATTACGCCAGAAGCCGTACCACGGGCATCAAACGGCAATCGTTGGGCCGCGGCACCAATCAGCACGGAGAAACTGCCGGCCCCGGACCCCATGGAAGCGAGGATGCCCA
>Ga0316604_10001529_pt1 | contig 19992 bp, 21 predicted proteins | sample OWC_soil_day20_C_FD_207650 | JGI IMG/M metagenome (GOLD analysis project Ga0316604, IMG submission 207650) | Wetland soil microbial communities from Old Woman Creek delta, Ohio, United States - OWC_soil_day20_CT | ecosystem: Environmental > Terrestrial > Soil > Wetlands | place: USA: Ohio...
TCATCGCCTGATCCATCAACTGGCCGAGGCCGCCGGCGCCGACGAAGCCCATCACCACCGAAGCGCGGATGGCGCATTCCCAGCGGTAGACGGTGTACGAGGCGAGTTCCTTCGAGGCCTGCGGCAGTAGCCCGTAGAGGATGGCCAGCGGTCGGCTGGCGCCGCTGCGGCGCAGGGCACGGGCCGGTGTCGCATCGACCGATTCGAGAATTTCGGCATAGACCTTGGCCAGCATGCCGCCGTAGGTCAGCCCAAGCGCCAGTACGCCGGCCGCCGGGCCGAGCCCGAAGACGCGGACGAAGAGCAGCGCCCAGACCAGTTCGGGAATGCCGCGCAGGATGGTCAGCAGGCTGCGCGTCAGTGGATTCAGCGCTGGCTTTTCACGCCCGGCCGCCGTCGCCAGATAGCCCATCGGTACGGCAATCACCAAGGCCAGCGCCATGCCGGCGGTGGCGATGGCCAGCGTTTCCAGCGTCGCCTTGGTCAGATAGCCGAGAAATTCGGCGCTGCGTTCCGGCGGCAGAAAGCCGGCCAGGAAGTGGCCGATGACCTTCAGGTTGGCGCTGTCGAACAGCGCGCCGGGTTTGAATTCGGCTGAGCGGAACAGCGGCCAGAGGATGACGAGGGCGAGCAGGGCGCCGCTCAGGCGGCCGCGGGCGGCCGGGTCGCGCGGCGCGGCCGGACTCAGCAGCATGCGGCGCGTGTCGCCGGGTCGTTGGCGGCGGGCAGGGCGGCGAAGCGCGGTTCGTTGGCCAGCGTCGGCAGGGCCTGCCCTTCGCTAGCGTAAAGCTCATGGAGCAGGGCTTCGCTGACTTCGCCGGCCGGCAGATCGAAAGCGATACGCCCGGCCTTGAGGCCGACGATGCGTGGAAAACAGCTCAGGGCGAGGTCGACCGCATGCAGGCTGGCGACCAGCGTCGCGCCGCGCGCTTCGGCGTCGGCGGTCAGTTGACGGACGGTGGCCAGGGCCAGCGCCGGGTCGAGAGCGGAGACCGGCTCGTCGGCCAGGATCAACTCGGGCGCCTGGTACAGGACGCGGGCGATGCCGACGCGCTGCAACTGGCCGCCGGAGAGTTGGTCGCAGCGGGCGAACAGCTTGTCGGCCAGGTCGACGCGTTCGAGCGCGGCACGGGCACCGGCGAGGTCGAGCGGGTAGAGCAGCGAAACGAGCGACTTCCAGGCCGGCCACTGACCGAGCCTGCCGGCCAGCACCGCCGTCACCACCCGCTGCCGGCCGGGAATCGGCGGTGCTTGATGGACGGTGCCGATGCGGGGGCGCGGTGCTTTGGATTGCATTCCTGCGGTCGACGCTCCGGGAAAGCAAAAATCGAGCACCTCAACCGAACCGGCACTCGGCGTCAGCGCCGTGCCGAGCACCGAGAGCAGCGAAGTCTTGCCGGCGCCGGAGGGGCCGATCAGGGCGATGCGTTCGCCCCTGGCCGCCCGCAGCGTGATGTCGCTCAGCGCCGTGAAGCCATTGGCGTGGGTCAGCCCCACGCCATCCAGCGCAAAACTCACTTGAGCAGGCCGGCCGAATGGGCTGCCTTCTCGATGCCGTCGTAGTTCTCCTTCTTGGTCGGGATGAACTTGGCGGCGCGTTGCAGGCCGAGGATTTCCTTATGCTCCGGGTTGGCCGGGTCGAGCTTGAGGAAGGCGTCGGTCAGCTTCTTGACCAGGGCCGGGTCGAGATCGCCGCGTACCGTCCAGTTGTAGTCGAAGTAGGGCGGCGTCGTCGCGAAAACGCGCACCTTGTCGGTATCGACCTTCTTCTGCTCGACCAGCTTTTCCCAGACCGAGGCGTTCAACACCCCGGCCTCGGTCTTGCCGGCGGCGACGAAGGCAACCGTGGCGTCATGGGCGCCGGAGAAGGCGACGTTCTTGAAGTCCTTTTCCGGGTTCAGCCCGGCCTGCTGCAGGAAGAAGCGCGGCATCAGGCTGCCCGACGTCGAGGACGGGGCGCCAAAGGCAAAGGTCTTGCCCTTGAGGTCGGCCAGCGCCTTGATTGCCGGGTCGGCGGTGATGAACTTGGAGGTGAACTTGGCATCCTCCTCGCGCTGAACGATCGGGATGGCGGTGCCGTTGGTGCGGATCTTGGCCTGCACGAAGGTGAAACCGCCGAGCCAGGCGAGATCAATCTTCTTGGTGGCCAGCGACTCGACAACGGCAGCGTAGTCGGAAACCGGGGTGAAGACGACCTTCAGGCCGGTTTGCGCTTCGAGGTATTTGCCAAGCGGCGCGAACTTGCGTTGCAGTTCGGTCGGCGCTTCGTCGGGAATGGCCGAAACGCGCAGCACGGCGTCGGTGGCAAAGGCGGGGCAGGCGAGGGCAGCAGAGAAGGCGCAGGCAAGCGCCCCCTTCAGCGCCAGGCGGCGCGTGGCGGACAGGGTCATTTAAGGCTCCGATATTTACAGCAACCGCCGCCGTGCGGATATCACGGCAGCTTGAAAGGCGCCGCAGCGCCAGCTTTTCAGTGCGGTACACCGACCGCGTGCGGCATTATAGCCGGGCTGATCCCGGGCAAATTGTTTGCTCGTGGGGCACGATATGCCACAGCGCTAAGCCGGTGTTATTCTGGCCATCCCATGCTTGCCACGCTTTTTGAAGCCCTCTCGCTGCTCGGTTCCTTCGACCACCGATTGTTCGAAATCGTCGGTCTGTCCTTGCGTGTCAGCCTGACGGCGCTGCTGATCGGCGCCCTGCTCGGCCTGCCGCTCGGGGCCTGGCTGGCGGTAGCCGGTTTTCGCGGGCGGGGGGCACTGATCGTCGCGCTTAATGCCTTGATGGGGCTGCCGTCGGTCGTGGTCGGCGTGCTCGTCTATCTGGCGCTGTCGCGTAGCGGGCCGTTCGGTAGCCAGGGCCTGCTCTTTTCGCCGGCGGCGATGATCGTCGCCCAGAGCGTGCTGGTCGTGCCGTTGATTGCCGCCGTGACCCGGCAGATCGTCGAGGATGCCTGGCGCGACTACGCGCCGGAGTTTTCCGTGATCGGCATCGGTCGACCGCAGGCGGTGGCGCTGTTGCTGGCCGACTGCCGCTTTTCGCTGTCGGTCGCGATGCTGGCCGGCCTCGGCCGGGCGATGTCGGAAGTGGGGGCGGTGATGATCGTCGGTGGCAATATCGACGGCTACACCCGGGTGATGACGACGGCCATCGCGCTCGAAACCAGCAAGGGCGATCTGGCGCTGTCGATCGCGCTGGGCATCGTGCTGATGGCGATCATCTTCGGCCTCAATGTCGCCGCCTACTACGTTCGCGGCTGGGCGACGCGGCGGTACGGCTGATGTTTCCACTGCGCATTGCCGGCCTGCGTTTTGCACCCGAGGCGCGGCCCATTCTCGACGGCCTCGATCTCGAATTGTCCGGCGAGGGGATCAGCGTCATCCTCGGCCCGAACGGCACCGGCAAGACGCTGCTGCTGCGCCTGCTGGCCGGGCTGTTGCCGGCCGATGGCGGGGCGATCGACTGGGGCGGCGCGGCGCAACCCGATGGCCGGCTGGCCATGGTTTTTCAGCAGCCGATGCTGTTGCGGATGACGGTGTTTACCAATGTCGAGTTCGCCCTGCGGCCGCAGCCGATGACCGCCGCCGAACGGCGCCGGCGGACGACCGAGGTGCTGGAGCGGGTCGGCCTGGCGCACCGGGCCCGGGATTGCGCCCGCCTGCTCTCCGGCGGCGAACGCCAGCGCCTGGCGCTGGCCCGTGCCTGGGCGATGCGGCCGCGCCTGCTGCTGCTCGACGAGCCGACGGCCAGCCTCGATCCCTCGGCCACCGAAGCGGTCGAGCGCATCATCCGCGAAATCCGCACCGAGGGTGCCAAGGTGCTGATGACGACGCATAATCTCGGGCAGGCGACGCGCCTGGCCGACGACATCATTTTTCTCGCCGATGGCCGGGTGCAGGAACACGCCCCGGCCTCCCGTTTCTTTGCCCGTCCGCAATCGCCGGCGGCCCGGGCTTTCATGCAAGGAGAACTGCCATGGCGCATTGCTTTCGATCGTTGATCCTGGCCCTCGGCCTGCTTGCCGGTGTCGCGCATGCCGAGGAAACCCTGGTCGTCGCCTCAACCACCTCGACCGAACAGTCCGGCCTGTTCGGCTGGATTTTGCCCAAATTCGAGCAGTCGACCGCGATCAAGGTCCGCGTCGTCGCGGTCGGCACCGGTCAGGCGCTGGAGATCGGCCGCCGCGGCGATGCCGACGTGCTGTTCGTGCATGACCGGGCGGCCGAGGACAAGTTCGTCGCCGAAGGCTACGGCAGCTACCGCCAGGACGTGATGTACAACGACTTCGTCTTCGTCGGCCCGAAGGACGATCCGGCCAAGATCCGCAACGCGGCCAGCGCCCTCAATGCGCTGAAGGCGATTGCCGGCAGCGGCCAGGCCTTCATCTCGCGCGGCGACAAGAGCGGCACGCACGCCGCCGAACTGCGCCTGTGGAAAGAGGCCGGCGTCGATCCGAAAGCCCTGGCCGGCTACAAGGAAACCGGCAGCGGCATGGGGCCGACCCTGAACATGGCGGCGGCGATCAACGGCTACACGCTGTCCGACCGCGCCACCTGGGGCGCCTTCAAGAACCGCCGCGAGCTCGATCTGGTGCTGGCCGGCGACCCGGTACTGTTCAATCCCTATGGCGTCATTCCGGTGAACCCGGCGCGCCATCCGCATGTCAAAAAGGAAGCCGCCGAGCGCTTCGCCCAGTGGCTGGTCTCGCCGGAAGGGCAGGCGGCGATTGCCGCCTTCCGCGCCGACGGCCAGCCGGTTTTCTTCCCCAACGCCAAGAAATGATCCGATGAGCGAGCACGCCAATCCTTCCCTGTCCGCCGCCGAAGCCAGCCAGCGCATGCTGGCCGAAATCACGCCGATTGCCGGCCATGAATTCGTGCCGGTGCGCAGCGCGCTGGGCCGCATCCTGGCCGCCGACATCATCGCGCCGCACGATGTGCCGGCCCATGACAACTCGGCGATGGACGGCTACGCGATCTGCTTCGCCAGCCTGGCGCCCGACGGCGAGACGCGCCTGAACGTCGTCGGCACCGCCTTCGCCGGCAATGCCTTCTCCGGCCAGGTCGGCCAGGGGCAGGCGGTGCGCATCATGACCGGTGCCGTGTTGCCGGCCGGCGCCGACAGCGTCGTCGTCCAGGAAGTGACGCGCCTCGACGGTTCGGTGGTCATCGTCCCGGCCGGCCAGCGGGCCGGCCAGAACACCCGGCGGGCCGGCGAGGATCTGGCCCGCGGCGCCGTCGCGCTGGCTGCCGGCAAGCTGGTCGGGCCGGCCGAACTGGGCCTGATCGCCTCGCTCGGCATTGGTGAAGTGGCGGTCAAGCGCCGGCTGCGCGTCGCCTTCTTCTCGACCGGCGACGAACTGGCCTCGATCGGCCAGCCGCTGGCCCCCGGCCAGATCTACGACAGCAACCGCTACACGCTGCACGGGCTGCTCGCCCGCCTCGGCGCCGACGTCATCGACCTTGGCGTCGTACCCGACCAGCCGGCGGCGCTCGAAGCGACGCTGGTCGAAGCCGCCCAGATCGCCGACGCCATCATCACGACCGGCGGCGTCTCGGTCGGCGAAGCCGATTTCGTCCGGGAAATTCTCGCCAAGCTCGGCCAGGTCAAGTTCTGGAAACTGAACATCAAGCCCGGCCGGCCGATGGCTTTCGGTCGCATCGGCCAGGCCTGGCTGTTCGGCCTGCCCGGCAACCCGGTGGCGGTGATGGTCAGCTACACGCAGTTCGCGCTTGATGCGCTGCGCCGCCTGTCCGGCCAGGACCCGCTGCCGCCGCGCCCCTTGCTGACCGTGGTCGCCGCCAATCCGATCAAGAAGCAGCCGGGCCGCCGGGAATACCTGCGCGGCGCGATTGCCGTGGTCAACGGCTCCTGGCAGGTCAAAACCACCGGCAATCAGGGCTCCGGCGTGCTGCGCTCGATGTCCGAGGCCAACTGTTTCGTCATCCTGCCGGAAGACTGCGCCGGCGTGCAGGCCGGTGACAGCGTCCAGGTCCAGCTCTTCGACGGGCTGCTCTAGGCCGAGAAGGCGCCCTGCAGGAATTCGAGCAGGGCCTGCAGCCGGGCCGGCTGATACTGGCGACTGGGATAGACGGCAAACAGCGGGACCGGCTCGCCTTGCGCCGCCGGAAAGAGATCGATCAGCCGGCCGCTGGCCAGGTCGTCGGCGATATCGAGCCGTGATTTGTAGACGATGCCGCAGCCCTGCAGCGCCCACTGGCGCACCATCGCCCCGTCGTCGGCGGCACGGTCGCCGTTGACCACCACTTCCCGCGCCTGGCCCTGGTCGAACAGCCGCCAGCGGTTGTAGGGCTCGCCGTTGCGGTAGAAGCAGATGCAGTTGTGCTCGACGAGCTCTTCGAAGCTCGTCGGTCGCCCGGCCCGCGCCAGGTAGGCCGGCGCCGCGCAGACCGCCCGGCTGTTGTCGCACAGCTTGCGGGCGATCAGCGTCGAGTCGCGGAGCAGGCCGTAGCGCAGCACGAGATCGATCGGGTTGCGATAGAGGTCGTGGATACCGTCCGACAGGTGCATGATCAGCCGGATCTGCGGGTGGCGCTGGCGAAAGGGTTCGAGCATCCGGTCCAGGCGGTCGCGGCCGAGATCGGAGGGGGCGCCGAGATGGATTTCGCCGGAGATTTCTTCCCGCCCGTCGCGCAGCGCGGCCAGCCCTTCCTCCAGGGCCAGAACCGACTGCCGGCAGTAGCCGAGAAAATCCTCGCCAGCCTGCGTCAAGCGCAACGAGCGGGTTGAACGCTCGAACAACTGGCTGGCCACCTGCCGTTCCAGGCGCTTGATGGCGGCGCTGGCGGCGGCCGGCGTCAGGCCCAAGGCGCGTGCCGCACCACTGATGCCGCCGCTTTCGCTGACCCGGATGAAGAGTTGGATGTCGGCCAGATTGAGCATGCTGCCGCCTATTTTCAAAAATATTTTGATATTAAATCAAGCGTGCGGCGGATTATCAAGCGGCCGGCCGAGGCCTAAACTCGCTCCATCCCAACTTCTGCAAGGTTGCCCCATGAAAGCCATCGCCTACCGCCAACCCGGCCCGCTCGACAGCGCTGAGGGCCTGTGCGACGTCGAACTGCCCCGCCCGCAAGCCAGTGGCCGCGACCTGCTGGTCGAGGTGCAGGCGATTTCGGTCAATCCGGTCGATACCAAGGTACGGCGCAGCGCGGCACCGGCCGCCGGCGAATACAAGGTGCTCGGCTGGGATGCAGTCGGCATCGTCCGCGAAATCGGGCCGGAAGTGTCGTTGTTCAAGGTCGGCGACGCCGTCTGGTACGCTGGCGCCATCGACCGGGTCGGCAGCAATAGCGAATTCCACCTGGTCGATGAACGGCTGGTCGGGCATGCGCCGCAGGGCATCGCCCCGGCCGAGGCCGCCGCCCTGCCATTGACCGGCATCACCGCCTGGGAACTGCTCTTCGACCGCCTGCAGGTGCCGCTGGCCGGGGCCGGGCAGCCGGCCAGCCTGCTCATCGTCGGCGCTGCCGGCGGGGTTGGCTCGGTACTGATTCAGCTCGCCCGCCAGTTGACCGACCTGACCGTGATCGCCACCGCCTCGCGGCCGGAAACCCGGGCCTGGGTCAGCAAACTGGGCGCCCATCAGGTGATCGACCATAGCCTGCCGCTGCCGCCACAGATCGCGGCACTCGGTCTGCCGCCGGTCGCCTACGTGATCAGCCTGACCCAGACCGACCGCCACTTCCCGGAACTGGTCGAAATTCTTGAACCGCAGGGCAAGCTGGCCTTGATCGACGATCCCGAACCGATCGACGTCCGCCTGCTCAAACGCAAGAGCCTGAGCCTGCACTGGGAACTGATGTTCACCCGCTCGCTGTTCCAGACCGCCGACATGGTGGCCCAGCATCGCCTGCTCGACGAACTGGCCCGCCTGGTCGAGCAGGGCGTCATCCGCAGCACGGCGCAGCAGCATCTCGGCCGGATCAACGCCGCCAATCTGCGCCAGGCGCACGCGATCCTGGAAAGCGGACGCAGCATCGGCAAGATCGTGCTGGAAGGTTTTTGACATGCCCGCCCATCCTGTTGAGGAAATATCCATGAGCCAACTGTTCACCCCTTATTCAATCGGCCCGCTGCGCCTGCCCAACCGCATCGCGATTGCGCCGATGTGCCAGTACTCGGCCGACCACGGCGAAGCCACCGACTGGCACCTGATGCACTACGGCAACCTCAGCCATTCCGGCGCCGGCCTGCTGATCATCGAAGCCACCGCCGTCGAGCCGGCAGGCCGCATTTCGTCGGCCGACCTCGGCCTGTGGTCGGACGTCACGGAAAAGGCCCTCGGCCGGGTGTTGACCGGCGTGCGTCGTCATTCGTCGATGCCAATCGCCATCCAGCTCGCCCATGCCGGGCGCAAGGCTTCCAATCACGTGCCCTGGCAGGGCGGCGGCCTGGTGCCGCCGAGCGAAGGCGGCTGGCCGACGGTGGCCCCTTCCGCCATTCCGTTCAAGGACGACGAGCCGGCCCCGCAGGCGCTCGACCTGGCTGGCCTCGACCGCGTGCTGGCCGCTTTCGTCAGCGCCGCCGAGCGGGCGCAGCGGCTCGGCATCGACGCCATCGAGATCCACGCCGCGCACGGCTACCTGCTGCACCAGTTCCTGTCGCCCTTGAGCAACGCGCGCACCGACCAGTACGGCGGCTCGCTGGAAAACCGCCTGCGTTTCCCGCTCGCCGTCTTTGCCGCCGTCCGCGCCGCCGTGCCGACGATGGCGGTCGGCATCCGCATTTCGGCAACCGACTGGGTAGCCGGCGGCTGGGATGTCGAGCAGAGCGTCGTCTTCGCCCAGGCCCTGGGCGAGCTGGGCTGCGACTTCATCCACGTTTCCAGCGGCGGGCTGTCGCCGCAGCAGCAGATCACGGTCGGCCCCGGCTACCAGGTGGCGCTGGCCGAACGCATCCGCCGGGAAAGCGGCCTGCCGACCATCGCCGTCGGCATGATTACCGAAGCCGCCCAGGCTGAGGCGATTGTCGCCGACGGCCAGGCCGACATGGTGGCGCTGGCCCGCGGCATTCTCTACGATCCGCGCTGGCCGTGGCATGCCGCCACCGAACTCGGCGCCCAGGTGGCGGTGCCGCCGCAATACTGGCGTTCCTTGCCGCAGCCGGGAATTCGCGTTAAATAGGCGGTCCACCGCCGGGGTCGGGTTTTTGCCCGGCCCTTCCGCCAAATTTGCCGCCCGGACCCGGGAAAACAGATGCCGATCAATGACCTCGATTCCTGGCGCACGCGCCTGATGCAACTGGCCGTCGCCGATGCGGCCGACGACGGCGCGCACGACCTGAACCACCTGCACCGGGTCTGGCAAAACGCCCAAGCGCTGCTTAACGACTACCCGGCCGCCGACCGCTTGATCGTGCTCGCCGCCTGTTATCTACACGATCTGGTCAATCTGCCGAAGAACGATCCCGAGCGCCACCTCGCCTCGCGCCAGGCGGCCGTCCGCGCCTGCGACGAACTGGCCAAGCTCGGCTTCCCGGCCGACAAGCTGGCCGGGCTGGCCCATGCCATCGAGGCCCACAGCTTTTCGGCCGGCATCGCGCCGCAGACGATCGAAGCGCGCATCGTGCAGGACGCCGACCGCCTCGATGCGCTGGGCGCCGTCGGCCTGGCCCGCCTCTATTACACCGCCGGCCGCATGGGCAGCGCCCTGGCCCACCCGAGCGACCCGCTGGCCCGGGCCCGGGCGATGGACGACCGGGCTTACGCCCTCGATCACATCGAAGTCAAACTGGCGACCTTGCCGGCGACGATGAGCACCGCCGCCGGCCGCGCCATGGGCGAACGCCGGCTGGCCTGGCTGCGCGCCTTTCGCGATGATTTCGTTGCCGAATGGGGCGACGACAGGGCAGGCGTCTAGCCGGTTCAGTCCAGGCAACGACTCCTGAATTTGTCGTTCCCGCTTGTGCGGGAATGACTGGCCGGGTTTACACCTCCAGGCGGTGCACGGGCCGTGGGGCGGGCAATCTTTACGACATTTTTACGGCACCCGGGCCAGAATGGTCAGCGTTTATATACCGGTTTACCTAGTCTGTAGGTATCCCCTTTCAGGATACGCGACATGGAAGCCTCCGCTCGTTCACCCGATGCCGGCAAGGCATCGCCTACCGGCCGCAATATCGGACTGACCATCCTCGCCTGCCTCGGCACCGCGGCGGTGGCGACCCCCTTGCTCGGCCATCTCGATCTGGCCAACATCGTCATGCTGTTCCTGCTCACCGTGCTGGTGATCTCGGTCAAGCTGGGGCGAAATGCCGCGGTGCTGGCGTCGATTCTCAGCGTGCTGCTGTTCGACCTCTTTTTCGTTAGCCCGCGCTTCTCGCTGGCCGTCAGCGACATCCAGTATCTGGTCACCTTCGCGGTGATGCTGGTCACCGCCCTGACGACGACGCATTTCACCTCGGTCCTCCGCCAGAAGGCACAGGAAGCCGAAGTCCGCGAACAGCGCACCCAGGGCCTCTACCAGTTGGCCCGCCAACTGGCTGGCAGTCTGACCAAGGAACAGGTCATCGAAATTTCGGAAGCCTTCATCAAGGAGCAACTCGCCGCGCAATCCGCCATCCTGTTGCCGGACGAGACCCGGCATGGATTGGTTGCCGCTTCGGCCAACGCCTTGCCGGTCGAAAGCCACCTGGCCCTGGTCGCGCTGGAGAGCGGCAAGCTGGTCCGCAGCGACGAAGTCAGCGGCCTCGGCTATGCGCCGCTGTATCTGCCGCTGGGCGGCTCGATGCGGATTCGTGGGGTGCTTGCCGTCAAGTTTGCCAATGATCACCTGGAACCGACGCCGGCAACGCTATCGCTGCTCGAAGCGCTGGCATCGCTGGTCGCGGTTGCCCTGGAGCGCCTGCACTACGTCGAGGTGGCCCAGGGCACGGAAGTCAAAATGCTGACCGAACGCCTGCGCAGTTCCATCCTGTCGGCCCTTTCGCACGATCTGCGCACGCCGCTGACCGCGATGGTCGGCCTGGCCGACTCGCTGTTCCTGATCAAGCCGGCCTTGCCGGCGGTCGCCCTGGAAACCGCCCAGGCCCTGCATGAGCAGTCGGCCAGGCTGGCCGGGCTGGTCGGCAACCTGCTCGACATGGCGCGGCTCAATGCCGGCGAGGTCACGCTGCGCCGCGAATGGCAGCCGCTGGAGGAGGTGGTCGGGGCCGGCATCAAGCTGCTCGGCAATGCGCTGGCCGAACATCCGGTCAAGGTCGATCTGGCCCGGGACTTGCCGCTGCTCAATTTTGACGCGGTGCTCATCGAACGCGTGCTGTGCAATCTGCTGGAGAACGCCGCCAAATACGCCCCGCCGCACACCGCCATCGAGTTGAGCGCCCAGCGCCAGGGCGAGTTCGTCGAAGTCGCCGTCAAGGACCACGGCCCGGGCTTTCCCAGCGAACGGCGCGACGAACTGTTCAACATGTTCGTACGCGGCCAGCCCGAATCGGGCAAGCCGGGCACCGGCCTCGGCCTGGCGATCTGCAAGGCGATTGTCGAGGCGCATGGTGGCCGGATTCGGGCCGACAACCTGCCGGCCGGCGGCGCCTGCGTCAGTTTCACGCTGCCGGTCGGCAATCCGCCGGTGGTCGAGGAGGAAGTCGCATGAGTACGCCGGCCAAAGTCCTGGTCATTGAGGACGAGAAGCAGATTCGCCGCTTTGTCCGGGCCGCCGTCGAGGAAGAGGGCTGCCAGGTCAGCGAAGCCGAAAGCATGGCCCAGGGGCTGATCGAGGCCGGTTCGCGGCAGCCGGATCTGCTGATCCTCGATCTTGGCCTGCCCGATGGCAACGGCATCGAGCTGATCCGCGACCTGCGCGGCTGGTCTGATGTGCCGGTGCTCATCCTCTCCGCCCGTTCGCAGGAGAACGACAAGATCGATGCGCTGGATGCCGGGGCCGACGACTATCTGACCAAGCCATTCAGTGTCGGCGAACTGCGGGCGCGCGTCCGCGCCCTGCTGCGCCGGCGCAGCCGCAGCGGCGAGGCGGCATCGCCGGTGGTCGAATTCGGCGCCATCGTCGTCGATCTGTCGCGGCGCCTGGTCAGCCGGGCCGGCGAGCCGGTGCATCTGACGCCGATCGAGTATCGCCTGCTGTCAACGCTGCTCGCCCATCCCGGCAAGGTGCTGACCCAGCGCAATCTGCTGCGCGAAATCTGGGGGCCGTCGTACATCGAGAGCAGCCATTACCTGCGGGTTTACGTTGGCCATCTGCGTCAGAAGCTCGAAGACGACCCAACGCAACCCAAATACTTGCTGACCGAAACCGGCGTCGGCTATCGCTTTCAGCCGTAGGGGGAAACCATGCAACAAAAACAAGACAACAAGCGTCTGGCGACGCTGACCCTGGCCGCGCTCGGCGTGGTGTACGGCGATATCGGAACCAGTCCGCTCTACTCGATCAAGGAAGTGTTCGGCGGCGCCCACCATCCGGTGCCGATCACCCCCGACAATGTGCTCGGCATCCTGTCGCTGTTCTTCTGGTCGCTGATCATCGTCGTCACCGTGAAGTACGTTGCCTTCATCATGCGCGCCAACAACAAGGGCGAAGGCGGCATCATCGCCCTGATGACGCTCGCCCTGCACAAGGGGCGGCCCGATTCCTGGCAACAAAAGCTGCTCGTCACCCTGGGCCTGTTCGGCGCCGCATTGTTTTACGGCGATGGCGTCATTACGCCAGCGATTTCCGTACTGTCGGCGGTCGAGGGGCTGGAGATCATCACCCCGGCCTTCAAGCCTTACATCCTGCCCATCACGCTGGCCGTGCTGGTCGGCCTGTTCATCTTCCAGCGCCGGGGAACGGCCAGCGTCGGCGCCCTGTTCGGCCCCGTCATGGTCCTCTGGTTCGCCGTGCTGGCGATGCTCGGCAGCCTGTCCATCATCGAGCACCCCGGCGTGCTGCTGGCGATCAACCCGCTGTATGCCTTCCAGTTCCTGCTCGGCAACTCGCTGCTCGGCTTCTTTGCCCTCGGTGCCGTCGTCCTCTGCATGACCGGTGCCGAAGCGCTCTACGCCGACATGGGGCACTTCGGCGCCAAGCCGATTCAATATGCCTGGCTGGGTTACGTCATGCCGGCCCTGCTCATCAATTATTTCGGCCAGGGCGCGCTGCTGCTCGCCGACCCGAGTGCGGTGGAAAATCCGTTTTATCGGCTGTCCCCCGAATGGGCGATGTATCCGCTGGTCGTGCTGTCCACCGTCGCCACCATCATCGCCTCGCAGGCGGTGATTTCTGGCGCCTTCTCGATCACCCAGCAGGCGATTCAGCTGGGCTACACGCCGCGCCTTGAAATCCAGCACACCTCCGACGAGGAAATCGGCCAGATCTACCTGCCCGGCATCAACTGGCTGCTGCTGCTGTCGATCATCGCGCTGGTCATCGAATTCGGCAGTTCATCGAACCTGGCCGCGGCTTACGGCATCGCCGTCACCGGCACCATGCTGATCACCAATATCCTGGCCATTGCTGTTGCCGTGCGTTTGTGGAACTGGAGTCCGCTGCGCGCCGTGCTCGGCGCCTTGCCCTTCATCTGCATCGACCTCGCTTTCTTTCTCGCCAATTCGGTCAAGATTCCCGATGGCGGCTGGTTCCCGCTGGTCTTCGGCCTGGCCATCTTCATCCTGCTCACCACCTGGAAGCGCGGTCGCGAGTTGCTGGGCCAGCGCCTGGCCCAGGATGCGATGGAACTGAAACCGTTCATTGCCAGCATCACCGAAGGCGGCGTCGAACGCGTGCCGGGCACCGCCGTCTTCATGACACCGAATCCGGCTACCGTCCCGCATGCGATGCTGCACAGCCTGAAGCACTACAAGGCACTGCACGAACAGGTCGTCATCCTCAGTGTCCAGGTCTTCGACGTGCCGTATGTGCCGGATGTGGACCGCGTCGAGGTGCACCATCTGGACGGCAATTTCCATCAGGTCATCGTTCAATACGGCTTCAAGGACGAGCCGGACATTCCGGCGGCGCTCGCCCTATGCGCCGAGGCCGGCCTCGCCATCGACATGATGGACACCTCGTTCTTCCTCGGCCGAGAAACGCTGATCCCCAAGCTGGGTTCCGAAATGGCCTACTGGCGAAGCCTGATCTTTGTCGCGATGTTCCGCAATGCCGGCAGCGCGACGGCCTTCTTCAAGATCCCGTCGAATCGGGTGGTGGAGCTTGGCTCGCAGGTTGTTCTCTAGCGTTGAGGAGCAGCCCGGAGATTTTGTAAGGCCGGGCGTACAAGCGGCAGCCCCCCATCAAGGCAACACCAAAAACGAGGTGGGTGAGCAACGTCACCCCGTCGCGGCTGACGGCGAACCAGGGGAAAAGCGCGGTAAATCCATGCAGGTTGATCACGTAGATAACGAGGCCGTACAGGGCGCCGGCCAGCGGACTTAGCCAGGCGTTCATTCGATCATAAAGGCTGGCCGGAATCAGCGCGTAGGTCACCGAGAGCGCGAAGTGAATCAGGGTGGCGATCAGCAGGACTTCCAGTTGGGCGGTGGAAGGCGGCGGCAGAACCTCCGGGCCCATGACGATGGCCGCGGTCAGGCGCGCATCGCGAAAGAGCGTTTCGAGCAGCGGGCGGTCGGCCATCCACCAGAAGGCGAGTTGTGCCCCGGTGGCAATCACGCCGGCCCAGACGCCGGCAAACAACAACATCGGCAGACTGATCCGTCCGCCTTCGCGCAGCTCTCTCGGTGCCGCCGAGTGGGCGCGACTAGCCGTCAGGTCGATGCTTTCCTGGTGCCGAAGCGATGCCTGCAGCCGGCGGGCCAGACCTGCCGCTCCCTGCGCCATCAGCAAACCATGATTCCGGATGAACAGCGGGCGGGCCACGGGTTCGAGCAGTTTCCACCACCATTTTGTGGTCCGGACATGCCACTCGAATTGAACGATGCTGAGCGAATCCTGCTGGCGGAAACGCCAGCAGCCGGTGCCTTCGAGATCGCCCTCGGTCGTCCCTTCGATGCTTAGCAGATTTTCGATGCGGGTGGCATTGACCTCGAAGGTCACGACATAGGGTAAATCGCCCTGCCAGGAATAGCGCCGCTTGCTGCCAATGCCCCGGGCGTCGCCTGGCGCCGTTTGCTCGACCTTCTGCAAGCCCGGCCACCACGCCGGCCACTGCAGCGAGTCGTAAATCGCCCCATACACCGCATCGAGCGGCGCTTCGATTTGCCAGGTGCTCAGCAAATGATAGTCAGCCATGCCACCTCCAACGTGAGAAAGCGGGGAACAAAGGGGCGAAATCGAGACGGGCGATCAAGTTTGCGAACTCCGGCGCCGGCACACTGAGTTATCGCATTGCTTGCCTGCAAACTCAAGGCAGGGTCCGCATTCAGGCGACTTGTTACGGGGGCACGCCAATGGGGGACGGGCCACGGTTTTCGGAAATCCGGCGGTCAACCGTCAAAAACTAGGGAAATGCCGAAACATTATTAAACTGTGGTTTGTCCCTTATTTACTCCGTAGGTATTAAAAGGAGATGCCATCGAAAACGGCCCCTATTGCATCACCAACAAAACCTAAGATATCGCCCAGCACACTGACGTCAATATCGATAATTGAATCCACAAGATCGATGTTGTCTTCGATCTCATTGAGTTTGGAATTGACCTTCGTGAGATCAATGCGCTCCGGCACTTTAACCAAGTTCAATATTTTTTCGAGTTCGCCAGGGTCTAACCAAACTCCGTGGCAGCTAGGACAGACATCAATCTCTACGCCTTTGTATGTGAGAGCTACCATTTCCATAGAGTCATTGGGGCAGGTAATTCTGGCTGGCTCAGTGGCTGGAATGCATTTTGATCTCTTGTGCAGATCCAATGCAGAGTGGGCGCGTATTTCTTTGAGGATGTGACCAGCGATGAACACGCCAGAGCAATTCGCACATCTGTGAATGCGCTCCGGCCCCAGGGGGGCATGAGTCATTGCGGCGCCGTGGACTGGGCAATGCATTGTCATGCCTAGCGTTTGAATTCACCGGCCTGCCGTGCTCTTTGCGGCAGGCCTGTGGAATGATGGGTTAGGGCTTCATAGCGGCCTTGCTCAGGAATTGGTTCGAAGACTTCTTCGCCCTTAAACCACCGTTTCTCTAGAGATTCGTCGGAGAGCGCACGAAGTAGAGCTTGCCCAAGCTCGTGGCTTCGATCTGGGAGCTTGGCACGACCATATGCTTTGCCAAAGCTACTAATGAGAACCGATGATTTCAGCATCAGCTCTCCGTTTTCTGGGGCGGAAACCTCAGGCTTTTTGCATTCCTCCACATTGAGGGACCAGTACTTTCTGCACATGGTCGGACGAATTTCATAGATGGAGCAAACTCCTTCCGCCAACATTGGGCAAGGAAGAAAGAAATCTTCCATCAATACGCCTCTTGCTGCAGCAGAGTGTTCGGTTAGCTTCACGATGAGTTTTTCCCGTTCGGTGGGAGGCAGCTTCCGTAGTTCGCGAGCAATAAGAAATACCTCGGGAGCAAAAACTTCGATCCTAAGGGTGCAGCAATAGCTGCACCCCTTGCTGCAGTCAAATTTAACTCTTTGGGATATGTCTCGAGCCAAGGTGTCGATTTGGCTGTGAAGAGTACGTATGTGAATAATGGCAAATGCAAGGTTCCGATTAGTGGCGAGCTTGCGGTAGGCTGAATTTTCTTGTTTGACCATCATCGTGGTCAGTTCGGCTTGTTCTTGTGGAGATAGATTAAACATGGGCGAGCTCTGACGTAGAAGTGAGCGGCCTGCGTGGCTTTTCGCGCAGGTTCGCTCGACTGCCGGGTTGGGCAACAGCGCCTACTTACAGCGCCACTCAAGGTAGAACCATCGAATTAGAACGACAGCGGCAACGCCGCCGTTATACAACGCCTCCACAGCATCGGAATACTTTTCAAGCATTTGGTCGGTGAACGCGTGGGGGCATTTGTGCGCCAGGAAGAGATTTTCACGAATCGTGTGTTGATATTTTTCGAGGCTGTCCATGACAAAACTTTCAGGATGATTAGATGGGGGGGCAGACTTCAGTAAGGTGCTGCGTTTCGTTTCCACAAGCTTTATGAGGTTCTGAATTGCATCGTCTTGCGCTCTCAGCGCTTTTTGACACGCGACATCGTCATTGGTCTGTGAAGCAGCGAGTGCCTGCTTTTACCAATACAGGATGTCATTGTTGAGGCGCTGAATAAATAGATCTGTAATCTCAAGAAGCTCTGGTTGGATGCTCATGTGACCTCCTGTTCTGTTGCCCAACGTGCGAGGTCAGCGGAAGGGAAATAGTGCAGCTTTTTGACGGTCCGCTATAGCGTATTATTAGGCAACAATCACAGTGTGTTTAGATCAAACCCCGAGGCATTTGCACATTCTTCGAGTTTGTTCAGATAGGTAATTACGTTATTGCCTTTCTCCCAAAGGATATTGGCGTATTCGTCTTGCCCGATATAGTCGGTGTACGAGCGACTCATTTCGATATCTTCGTCCTTGCGAAGTTTGCTTGAGTGTATGTGTTCCCGCCCAAGGTAAATGGCTGCAATGAGTTGTTGTTGTACGGATGGAGAGAGGGGGGCCAGGAATTTTTGAGCGGTTTCTCTGGAAGAAGGAATATTCGCTTTGAGCGAATTCATTGCTTGGTAAAGAGGCATAAGTAGCTCCTTGAAATGTGTGGGTGGATGAATAAACTGTGACGATCCAATGGGTAAAGACCAAATGTGGAGCTAACCCGACAGCCATTAGGCCGATCGGGTTGAGCGTAGGGTTAAATTTTTAAGCCATGTTTTTTCAGAGATATTGAAAAATATGGTTCAAGAATCAGATCTTGAAATAGCCCAAGCTCAGTTTCTGGAACTTGAACAAAAGTTGAACGGTGATTAGGAGTCCACCATTTTTCTTGGCCCTTATAAATTTCTTGGCTTTTTGCGCGAGCGATAATTCTGAATGGACGGTCAACCCAGCCATCTGGATAAATCGACAAGAAATTTGCTGGCCCTGTAAGCTGACCAAGCAAATACACGCCACCCATGTTGCCGTGCGTGAGATAGAAATAGTCACCAATCTCGGCTCGAACAAAGTCTTCTCCCTGAGTAGAAGGTGACATTCCCTTCGCACCAGTGTCTTTATTAACGTATACAAGCCGATCTTCAATGGATTTCAAAAATTCATCGAAAGTAAAAAAATCAAATCCTTGGGATAGCTTCCAAAATTTTGGTTGCATAGAAAATCTCTCCGAGAAAATCTAACTGTTAAATAAGCCTCCCAAACCAGCAGGCTTTTCCATCATTAAATAAAAAAATTCGTTGAGTTATTGGGATGGTCGAAAATTAGGCCTCCCAAACGACTGGTGTTATGCGGTGATGCCGCCGCCGCCCGCATTGGTTGATCGCGTACGGATTCGTTGCCAGCGCAGCAGCATAAGGATCGACGATTCCTATGTCTAGTAGATAAGGCCTTGCATCCCTCTCTATGACAGGGTTTTCGGCAGATCAGGTATCGCCTTGGCGCGATGAGCTGTGACGGTAGCGGAGCCTAGCGTAGATGGCCGCATTGATGGCGATTACTACAGCGGCCAGCGCGAACTGGATTTCCCTGGTCAGGCCGGCGGGATAGATGATGGCCAGGAGATAGTGCTCGATGAAGCTTTCGCTGTAGCCCGCTGCGCCGGCCTTGGTGCGCAGGTAATTCTCTGCCGTCGTCAGCGGGCAGGCGCGAGCCGTGAGTTCGACGAAGACGCCCCACGCCGCAGCCGGAAGATGGATCAGGGGCAGCCAGCGCCAGCGCGCCGCGCCGGCCGCGCCCGTGATGACGAAGACGATGAAGGCCAGGTGCAGCAGCAGGACAGTTTCAGCAGCCAGGCGGTAGAGCATGGGGGTAGGGATCGTGTCGTGGGGGTCCGATGTTCACGATGGTACGAAAGCGGGAGTCCATAGATTAAAGGCGCTGGATCCCCGCCTGGGCGCCCCGGAGGAAGTACCCTTGGGGTGCGGGGATGACAATTTATGCAGCGTTTCCTTGGCCGTCGCTCGGGTCGGCGACGGCTCTTTCAGCATTCATTTTCCGTCAACTGCAGGCGCTGAGTCGGGGTTCGGCTTCTGCATCTGCTCCAGGATGCAGCGGATGCCGGGCGAGTCGGCCGGGGCGGCGTAGGAGCCTTGCAGCGCGACGACATAGTTTTGTTCGGAAATCTTGCCGTGGTAGTAGCGCGACGTGACATCGAGGAAATAAGGGTCGGTCGTCGTGGAGTTGGGCATCAGCCGGTTGATGCTGACCGCGCCGAGACGGAGGCCCCAGCATTGGACCCGGATCTGCTCGAGCGCCGCATCGAAGTTGCGCTCGGGGCGCCAGGCATCTGTGGCGCAGCCCGCCAGGGCGAGGGCCGTCAGGAGCATCTTGGAGAATTCGGCAACTTTCATGTTGGACTCCAAAACAACAGCGGGTTTTTCGCGCCTAGAACAGCCGGTAATGCCGGAAGGCGCCGGGGGCGTGCGAGAGCAGCGTCGATAGGATCAGAATAAACCAGAAGATGGGCAGGGCCCAGGCCGGTTGCAGCGCCATCAGGCCGACCAGCAGCAGTTTGAGCAGCACGCCGAAGCCGGCCGTTTCGCGCAGTTGGGCCGGGTTGGCCCAGCTGTCGATGGCGAACATGGCGAAACCCGAGACGAACAGGATGCTGGCGCCGAGGCCGCTGTTGCCGGCCCCGAGCAGGGCGCCGCCAAGCAGGACCAGGCCGAGCAGATGAACGCTGCGCAGGGCGACGTTCAGCCAGCGTTTGCCGGGAAAGTCGCGGACGTTGTCGCGCGGGCGGCGCATCGGCGCGCGCTCAGGCTGCGCTTAGCGTGGCCGTGCCTTGGCCGCCGGCTTTTTCGCCGGGCCGGCCGTTTTGCCCGGGGCGCTGCGCCCGCTGCCACGGCGGCCGGACTTGGCCGGGGCATCGTCGAAACCGACCCAGTTGCCGGGCACGCCCTTGGCCGAACGGCCGCCCGGCACCTTGGGCTTTTTCGGTTTTTTGACCAGTTGACCGG
>Ga0316604_10001530_pt1 | contig 19990 bp, 17 predicted proteins | sample OWC_soil_day20_C_FD_207650 | JGI IMG/M metagenome (GOLD analysis project Ga0316604, IMG submission 207650) | Wetland soil microbial communities from Old Woman Creek delta, Ohio, United States - OWC_soil_day20_CT | ecosystem: Environmental > Terrestrial > Soil > Wetlands | place: USA: Ohio...
AGTTCTTGTGCATCCTCTTTAGCTATAGTGCCTGCGTTGATATCCTGGGAGTAATAAGGATACATGTATTGATCAAATCTGCCTAAATTTAACGCCAGCGAATTTTCGGATAATATGGAACCTAATTGTGTAAACCATACTGTTTGTATAGCTTCGGGAAAAGTTTCCGGCGGCTGTTCCGGCACTTTTCGGCAGACTCTTGAAATAGTAAGTAATTCTTCTTTACGCCGAGTATCTGTTTCTACTTGGGCCATTTCCGCAGCTTTATCTGAGTAACGACGAGCCAAAGTGATAATTGCATCACATACTATAACGACAGAGTGATAAAAATCAATTTTCTCTATTGCTTCGGCAGCAATTGGTTCTAGGCTTTGCAAATGCTTACGTGCCTCTTCTTTAAGTCCGCCAAAACCTTTTTTGAATATGATATCCTGATAATCAGCGGTAACTTCGCCAACCGCGTTTCGCCATTTAGAATCATTGTCGATAACACCGGTATCAATCAAAATTTTCGCCGTTTCCTTATTCAGGCGGGATAAAAAAGTTTCTTCCAGCGATTTCCCTTTCCAATAGGGGAAAATCTCTTTGCGCAGTGTGTCTTTGGCTTCTGTAGCAATGCGATAGGGGTCCTGGTCTCTGGTTTCAAACGAGTCCATTTCCTCCTCAACCCATTTCCAGGAATATTCCGGACAAATAACACCTGACTTCAGAAATTCACCGACAGATCCAACAACAAGTTCATTATCAAAAATGGTTACCGGAATACTTTCACACACAGCGTGAAATGCTTTCGCCCGCCGTATAATGACTGATTCACCTTCAGTACTTTTGTAGGATGCCGTAAACGCTACCGCCCGATGAACACTCATAGATGGTTTGGCATCTATATACGACTTTTTAAAACTCTCGATCCGTTTGCTAGACATTTCTATACCTCCTCGAATTTGAACCACTCCAAGTATCTATGGCGCTAATGTATATTTTCGATTTTCGAAAATATACATTAGCAATACAGGGGAAATCTTAATTTGATTGAATGCTTATTGTCCTAAGTATTCGGTCAAATTGGCACTCGCATCTGCCATATGTTTACGCAACAATTTCTGAGCACCTTTAATATTTCCTTTGGCGCAAGCAGTTAGTAGTGACCGATGCTCTTCTTGCGATTTTGTTTGGTAATGTAATTTTGATAAATATAAGCGCATATAACGTTCAACATTATTATGCATATTTTGAATTAATGTAAGTAACTTTGGCCTATTGGCTGAGCGATACAAAGTTTCGTGAAACTGCCAATTGAGATCGCCCCAATTATCACTTTCAGTTTCCTCATCTGCCTGCTTCAATATTTCGTCGGCCTTTGCCAAATCTGCCTCAGTCAAATTTGGAATAGCTAACTCTAATGCTCCTAATTCCAAAAAAAGCCGTATATCAAATATTTCTTTAGCTTCATCTGCAGATAATTCAGTGACCACCGCACCACGGTTAGGATAAAAACTTACTAATCCTTCCGCTTCCAAGCTTTTCAAAGCTTCGCGCAAAGCACTCATACTTACATTAAATTTGGCAGCTAATTCTTCTTGCTTGAGTTGGAATCCCCCACTCAGCTTTCCAGATAAAATTTCTTCGCGAAGAATAGTGGTTATCATACCAGGAAGCGTACGATACGAAGTTTTTATCTGATTTTTCAAATCATTATTTTTCATGCCTTTACTATATAACGTTTTCGCGATATTGTAAATCGAGTTTTCGAATGTATACAGTATTCATTCGAAAACTCGATGTATATCTTTCACTGAAATCATAACGATTTCATCAAGTCTTCTACGATGAACATTTGTTCAATATCCTTGTTAACACATCGGGTAATCCAGTGTCGCCGCAAAAGAGATCGCTGCTACTGCACCGGAAAACTAAACTTCCTATATTTTAAACTTGCTGACAGCTTGCGTTAATTCTTCCGCCATTCTGGCAAGTGCCTGACTTGCGGCTGCAATTTCTTCCATAGTAGCCGACTGTTGCTCGGTAGCTGCCGATACAGTCTGAGCCTGGCTTGCGGTCTCCTTACTAATAGAATCAATTTCCTCCATCGATACTACAACCTTTTGACTACCTTTTGCCATTTTCTGCACAGCTTCAGACACTTCCTCCGACTGGCATGAAACGTCATTGACAGACCTAATGATTTCTGTAAAGGCCTGACCGGCATCATTTACGACCGCTGCCCCGATTTGTACTTCCTTAGTTCCTTCATTCATTGCGCTAACCGCATCATCTGTATCTTTTTGTATTTCAGCTATTAATACAGCAATTTGTTTTGCCGCTTCTTCTGATTGTTCGGCTAATTTACGGACCTCCTCTGCCACAACTGCAAAGCCGCGGCCTTGTTCTCCTGCTCGTGCTGCTTCAATGGCAGCGTTAAGCGCTAAAAGATTTGTTTGACCAGCAATACCCGAAATTGTCTCGACAATCTGTCCAATTTCTTTTGAGCGCTCCCCCAGTTTGGTAACCATCTGCGAAGAATGCAAAACTGTACTTTCGATATTTTGCATTTGACTAACTGCTTTACCTACCGCCTTACTACCTTCCTGGGCCGTGTCAGCAGATTTTTTCGCAGCAATGGAAACAGCATCGGAACTTGAAGCAGTCTGCTGAATTCCGGCAGACATTTCTGTAACAGTAGCGGTAGTACTATCTGTAGTCTTAAGCTGTCTTTCTGCTCCATTAGCCACCTCGGTAATAACCTGAGCCACCTGATTAGCAGCCTGGGCAGACTGCTCCGCACTAGCTGTTAACTCTTCACTGGAAGCCGCAACCTGTTCGGTCGCCTTCCTTACTTGTTTAATAATATCACGTAAATTATTACGCATTTTAACAATTGCATCTGCAAGTTGTCCAATTTCATCACTGGATTGAAAAATGCTTTGCTGCTCTGAAAGATCACCATGGGCGACTTTCCCGACATATCCAACCATCGCACGCAAAGGAGCAACCATTCTTCGAGTCATTATCACAACACCCGCGGTAGTGATTATCAACACTATTACAATGGTTAAGGCTGAAATTGTTGTCAGCGATGATACAACACCTGTTACTTCAACAGTAGGAACTGTTACAGCCAGCGACCAATTACATCCGGGAACCGGTGCATAAGCCACATATATGTCCTGCCCTTTAGAGTCCACTGCTGACGCTATTCCCTTTTCCCCATTTATCATCTGTTCTGTGATTCTCTTTTGATTGGAATCTGCATTGGCATCTTTTAAGGGATTAAATTTCATTGCCTGCTCTTTATCAGGATGGATTATCCGAAGTCCATCGCCCTGAACAAGAAAGCCATAACCGGTCTGCCCCACTTTGATACTTAATACATTCTTCTCTATCGTATCCAGATCAATGGCTCCGTATATTATGCCAGTTACTTTATTATCATTTTTTACAGGTATTGCCACAACTGTCAGCGGACGCCCTGTCGACTTGCCTATCATGGGATCTGAAATAAAAGTTTCGCCCTTGATTGCCTTTTGAAAGTAATCACGATCTGCTACCTTAAGTTTTGCACCGGTAGAAGTATAAGCGTTTCCCTGGATATCAACATAACTGATAAGCGAATAAGCAGGGTTGGTTTTGGAGGCACTCACTAAAATAGGAATAATATTTTCGGGAATGCCGGTTTTTACTGTTGGCAAAATCGACAATACGTGTAATTCGGATTTACGTGCATCCAACCAATTCCCGACATCTTTAGCGCTGCTTTCCGCTGAAATTTGCATTTCATTAGCAATATTTCCTCTGATTATACTTTGCGCCTTCCAATAATTCAGTCCACCTAATGTAAGCATGGCAATAAACAAAATAGCCACAATACTAATGGTAAGTTTTACTTGAATGCTTTTCACAATTATTCCTCCTAAATAAGGAAATTATAAAGACCTTTTAGGGTGAAATCCATGATTTCACCCCAAAAGACCTCATTTAATTAAACTAAAATTTAGCGTTCGATAATAGTAGCAACACCTTGACCACCGCCAATGCACAAGGTTGCTAAGCCGATTTTTCCCTGCCGGGCACGAAGCGCATGAATCAGTGTTACCAGAATTCTGGCACCGCTACCGCCAATTGGATGACCAAGAGCAATGGCACCGCCGTTAACATTTATTTTTTCTTTTGGCAAAGCTAACTCTTTGCCAACAGCCAGATACTGTGCTGCAAAAGCCTCATTGGCTTCGATCAGGTCCAGATCACTTACCGAAAGTCCTCCCTTTTTCAAGGCCTTACGGGTTGCCGGTACAGGACCAACTCCCATAACAGCGGGGTCTACGCCGCCTTCACCATAAGAACGTATGCGTGCCAACGGCTCAATCCCCAACTCCTGCGCCTTTTCTGCCGACATTAATACCAAAGCTGTCGCACCGTCATTTATTCCGGAAGCATTGCCGGCCGTAACGGTACCGTCTTTTTTGAAAGCAGGTTTGAGGACAGCCAATTTTTCGACAGTAGTACCAGCGCGTGGATACTCGTCAGTATCAACCACTACTTCTCCTTTTTTAGTCTTGATAGTGACTGGAACAATTTCCTGTTTAAAAGCTCCGCTCTCAATAGCCTTAATCGCTTTAGCCTGTGACTGCGCAGCCAATTGATCTTGTTCTTCCCGGGTAATCCCATATTGAGCTGCTACATTTTCAGCGGTTATTCCCATATGGTAATCATTAAACGCACACCATAGCCCATCCTGAATCATAGAATCAACAATCTTATCATGCCCCATACGGTAACCGGTACGGGCTTTATTAAGCAGATACGGAGCATTACTCATGCTCTCCATGCCTCCGGCCACTATAATATCGGCATCTCCAGCCCGGATCGCCTGAGCCGCCAGGTTTACAGCCTTTAAGCCTGAACCACATACTTTATTAATGGTGAAGGCCGGTACTTCCTCTGGCAGGCCGCCTTTAAGCGCCGCCTGCCGTGCCGGATTCTGCCCTAGTCCGGCTTGCAGCACATTGCCCATAATCACTTCATCTACAGCAGATGGATCTACCTTAGCACGAGTAAGGGCATCTCTGATTACGATTGCGCCTAATTCTACTGCCGACAAAGCTGCCAGACTGCCATTGAAACTTCCAATAGGAGTGCGCACCGCACTTACTATGACAACATCTCTCATTTTCATACTCCTTATCAATTAAATTTTGGCGTAATTATCTAAATAAAGTATCTGAAATACAAATAAACATGAGCTATAACAATCGATACCAACATCAGTGGGAAAGCAATCTTCATAAAGCCAACAAAGCTGATTGAATGTCCTTTGGCGCTAGCAATACTAGAAACAATAACATTGGCGGACGCTCCGATAACTGTACCGTTTCCCCCAAGACACGCTCCTAGCGCCAGCGACCACCATAAGGTTGATACATCAAGATTACCCACCTGAGCCATTGACTTGATCAGGGGAATCATCGTAGCAACAAAAGGAATATTATCGATAAAGGCTGAAGCAATTGCCGACAGCCACAAGATGAGTATACCGAGCAATACTAAATTTGAATCCGTAATACTTAAGCCCCACTCAGCAATACTGCGAATCACACCAGTTACTTCCAAACCGCCGACCAATATGAATAACCCAACAAAGAAGAAAATGGTAGTCCACTCCAGCTCCTTGAATAGCTCTTCCGGGTCGAGCCCGCTAATTAATAGCAGTACTGCCGCTCCCGCCATAGCAATAGTAGCAGACTCAATATGTAGGGTATTGTGCAAAATAAAACCCAATACAATTAAACCTAGCACAAGTACTACCTTTTTTAGCAGTTTTACATCTTTTAGGTAAGCATGTTCATCAAGCTCCATGATGAGTTGCTGCGCTTGTGGTTCTACCACCAGTTGCTTCCGATAAATATAGAGGAACAGCCAGTTAGTGACAAGCCCGATGACCACCACAACCGGAGCCAACGCAAACAGAAAATCGTTAAAACTAAGGCCTACAGCACCACCAATCATAATATTAGGCGGATCGCCAATTAAGGTTGCCGTCCCGCCGATATTGGACGCAAATATTTCTGAAATAAGAAAAGGAACCGGATTAAGCTTCAGCGTAGCTGTAATAGAAAATATAATGGGCGTGACAAGCAGTACCGTTGTCACATTATCCAAAAACGCCGAGGTAATGGCCGTAAAGGCAAAAAATATTGACATAACTTTTCGCGGATCGCCGTGAACTCGTTTGGCCAGCTTTATTGCCATATACTCAAACATGCCTGTTCGCATGGCAATAGCTACAACAATCATCATCCCCAACAAGAGGCCAATAGTATTAAAATCCACTTTGGCAATAGCTTCTTCCTGAGGCATAACCTTTAACAGCAGCAAGGCAACGGCACCTATTAACGCAACTTTGGTTCGGTGAATTTTTTCGGAAACAATAATAGTGTAAGCAATAATAAATACAGCTATTGCCATCCATGAACTACCAGTTAGCATATAAGTCCCCCTGTTACCCTAAGCTCATTTCTTTACACGCCGGTGCAACGGAGAACTCGGCTTCTGTAGTCGCTTTCACATCTGCTATCGAGACATCCGGTGCTGTTTCGGTAAGCACAAGACCTGTATCAGTTACCTCAAATACGGCCAGATTAGTCACAATCATATCCACCACTTTTTGCCCGGTTAAGGGAAGTGTACAAGCCTTCAATATCTTCGCTTTACCGCCCTTGGCAGTATGCTCCATGGCCACAATTACCTTTTTGGCTCCAGACACTAGATCCATAGCACCACCCATGCCAGGGACAATTTTCCCCGGTACCATCCAGTTGGCCAAATTACCCTCCTGATCAACCTCTAAGGCACCAAGTACAGTCATATCAAGATGGCCGCCACGAACAAGAGCAAATGACATGACACTGTCAAAGCAAACCCCGCCGGGAACTACTGACGCCGGTTTACCGCCGGCATTTACAACATCTGGGTCAATTTCAGTTCCGGCCGGTCCCAGTCCGATAAATCCGTTTTCGGAATGGAGTACTACCTTGACGCTTTCAGGGATATAGTCAGCTACCATAGTGGGAATACCGATTCCAAGATTAACCACATCGCCATCATGTAATTCCTTAGCAACACGCCTGGCAATAATTTCTTTTACGTCCATGTTATTCTCCTTTCCCTGCCAGAACGATATAGTCTACCATTATACAGGGAATTGTCACATGATCAGGATCAATTTCTCCTACTTCCACAATCCTGTCCACTTCGGCAATAACCAAATCGGCAGCCATGGCCATGACTGGGTTAAAATTAGCCGATGCCCGGCGGCATACAAGATTGCCGCTCTTATCAGCAACTGCTGCCTTTACTAATGCAACGTCCGCTCTGAGAGCTGTCTCTAGCAGATACTCTTTTCCGGAAACGGCAATAATTTCTTTGCCTTCAGCTACCACAGTCCCTAAACCGGTCGGCGTTAATACCCCGCCCAACCCTGAACCACCGCACCGGAGACGTTCTGCCAACGTTCCCTGCGGAACCAGTTCTACAACCATATCACCGCTATTCATTTGATTGCCTGTTTCCGGATTGGTACCGATGTGTGATACAATTGCTTTTTTCACCTGCCGGTTAACAACCAGTTTGCCGATGCCCTTATCAGGAAAGCCGGTATCATTGCCAATAACTGTGAGTTCTGTTATCTTGTTTGCTACTAAGTTATCTACCAGTAATTCGGGTGTGCCTGCTGCCAGAAATCCGCCAATGGCTACTGTCATACCATCCTTTATTAATGCTGAAACATCGGCTGTTGTAGCTAAATTCGCCATAAATGCCTCCTATTTTAAAAATATTGAAAGAGAAATCCCGCCCTCAGGCGGGACTTCCTATGTTACTCTTTATCTGGCAAATCAAAGTTCATCAGTGCAGAACTAAGACCTTTACCATGGATATCAAGCGACAGCGTCCGTGTGACTCCGCCACCAAGCGCCTTATACATTACGAAATTCAGCGCACCGATATTAGGCAAGGTATAACGGACGACGTCTCCCTGCACAATATCAGAGAAAAACTCTTTAACTTTATCTGCGGTTACATGCTTTTCCAGGAATGCATAATTTTTCGGATCATGGGCAATAACCGAGATGTTGGAGGTATTACCTTTATCACCGGTACGGGAATGAGCTATTTCACGTAACTTCATGTTAAATCACCTCATAATGCAGAGTATAGGAAACTAGTTCACGAGGAACAACTACAGAGACCATAGCAACAACTTCGCGGGCTACCTTGGTGGCTCCGCCGCCGCCGGCCGGCCCGTTGGTGTACAAGGTTTCCACTTCATTACCAATGCGAACAGCTTCTTTCATATTTTGCGTGCGTCCGCTGACACGAACCCGCACTTCGTAAGGCTCATGTCCGGTTTGCGATAATTTCTCTCCATGAAGAGAGTCAATACCGATAAGATCCAGTTTCAGTTCATCATACTTAACTCCAGTTAGCTTTAGCCGCTCAGCAACAATTTCAAGTGCCAAACGTCCTCTGGTTACTGCGCCAGGTCCGGCATAGCTAATCTGCCCCTCACCGATATAGCTGTCTACGTAGCCGATAGAAGCTTTCAAGGTAGCCGGTCTTTCATTACCGGTTCCACCGGAAATCTCTACTTGGTCGGGACCAATTTCCCGCATTTGTACAGTGGTATAATTGGCGACTACATCAGGCGTCATATAAGCTGCCGGGTTGTGAATCTCATACAGGAATTGCTCTTTGCAAGTAGCCAGTGTCACTTTTCCGCCTGAGCCGGCAACCTTGGTAATGATGGCAGTGCCATCTTCACTCACTTCGGCGATAGGGAATCCCAGACGAGCCAAACCGTTAACATCTTTATAACCAGGATCGGCAAAATAACCGCCGGTGATTTGTCCGGCGCACTCTAACAAGTGGCCAATTACAGTACCTTGTCCAAGAATATTCCAATCTTCTTCTGACCAACCGAACTCATATATCAGCGGAGCCATAAATAATGCCGGATCAGCTACTCGGCCTGTGATGATTACATCTGCGCCGTTTTTCAATGCTTCCACAATTGGCTTAGCGCCAAGATAGGCATTGGCAGATACCAGTTTATCCTTGATTGTCGCCAATTTTTCACCGGTTTCTTCAATAACATAATCACCGGCTTTTACCACCGCTAACACATCATCACCGGTAACGGCGGCAATTTTTAAACCCTTAATCCCCAGTTTCTGAGCGATTTCCTTTACTTTCTGCATTCCCGCAACCGGGTTTGCAGCTCCCATGTTACTTATGATTTTTATACCTTTAGCGTGGCATATGGACAATGCTGCTTCCATCCGGGCAGTTAATAAACCATCATACCCGGCATTAGGATCTTTCATCTTGGCCTGTTGTGCAATGGCGATAGTTCGCTCTGCCAGGCATTCAAAACTAAGATATTGAATATCCCCTTTTTCCGCAAGTTCTACAGCAGGCTCAATCCGGTCACCGGCATACCCAGCACCTGATCCAATACGAATTTTTTTCATCTTTGTCACCTCTCGGATTATATGTTAGGACTATAACGGGAACAATCCTACGATAATTGCCACAATAGTCATTACGATAGTAGTGGCGAACAAGAAAGGAATGGTGAATTTTTGATGCTCACCCAATTCAATTTTAGTAAGACCGATTAACAAAAACGTAGCAGGTGTAAGCGGACTGATAGGAAAACCGGTTGTCATTTGACCCATAATAGCAGCCTGGCCTACTTGAATAGCCGGCACACCAAGTGACTTGGCAATCTCAGCTACAATAGGCATTACCCCAAAGTAGAAAGAATCGGGGTCAAAAACCAGACTTAGCGGCATAGAAACAAGTGCCACTACAAACGGAATATGGGAAGCCAGTTCAGGCGGAATAAAGGAAACGGCTACTTGGGTCATGGCTTTGGTTAAGCCGGCTCCCTTCATGATGCCAGTGAAGACACCTGCCGCCAGTAAAATACTGGCCATCATCAATGCTGCTTTGGCATGGGCGTCAACACGCGCCCTCTGTTCATCAACTTTCGGATAGTTGATTAAAAGCGCCAAGGTTGCACCAACCATAAACAATACGGCCGGCGCCAGTTTACCCTGAACCAAGCCAACAATTACTAAAGCCGTAAGCACAATATTGATCCAAAAGTTCTTGGGGCGACGAAGTTTTTGCTCTTCTGGAGTTAACTCCCTGGCAAACACCTCCATGCTTCCGCCGGCAATGCCCAGACGATTTGCTTCGCGTTTACCAAGGTAATAGGCAACGGCCATTACGAAGATCAGACCGGCACCAACAGCAGGAAGAACCGGATTGAATAACTCAGTAACAGGAATATGCAGCGCAGAAGCCGCCCGCAGTGTTGGTCCACCCCATGGCACCATATTCATGGTACCGGCACCCATAGCAACAACACAAGCAAGTACTTTCCGATCCATGTTTAGACGCTCATATAAAGGCAGCATAGCAGGTATAGCAATCAAAAAGGTAACTGCCCCTGAACCGTCTAAGTGAACAATCATAGCTAATAAGGCGCTCCCCATAACGATACGGACAGGGTCACCGCCAACAAATTTGAGTATTCCGTTTATGATCGGATCAAACATACCGGCATCTGTGACAACGCCAAAGAATACAATGGCAAAAATAAACATGGCCACAATAGGTGCAATACTCTGGATACCGCTGACAATAAACTTGCCTGTCTCCCAACCAAATCCAGATGCCAGTGAGGCAACAATCGGCACAAGAATAAGAGCGGCTAATGGCGTCATTCGCTTGGAAATAATCGCCGCCAAAAGAACCACAATGGTAATAAGACCGATAGCAGCTAACATACGATTCCCCCTTAAAATAAAAATTGCTTTGCATAGTTAAATACAAAGCAATTATCATGCCAACCTCACAAAAGCGCATCTTTATTGTTTTTTTAGCTTACAAAGCTCTTTTTAATTTCTAAAATTTTAGAAATTAAATTTCTGTTATCTGCCTATTTTTATGCTTGCATACACATATTATCCAACTTTCTAATTTATTAGAAATAATTTATTAATTTTCTAATAAATTAGAATCTTTTACAATTCTATTGTATGTCCAGGCCCTTCATCTTGTTATAAAGAGTCGCCAAAGAAATGCCCAACTGTTTTGCTGCTTTTTTCTTGCCTTCTACAGAGTTTCCCGCACTTTGCAAGGCATTGATAATTAGCTGACGCTCAGTCTCACGGACAAAATCGGTAAGTGTCTTAGCTGCCGTATGCGTCGTACTTTCTACAAGCAGCACAGGCGGCAAATGCAGTTGTGTAATTAGATTTTCTTCACACATATTAGCGGCAAATTCTATTACATTGCGCAACTCCCTGATATTTCCCGGCCAGTTGTATTGTACCAAAATATCATACACTTCCGGTGAAAACGCAAAAGGCCTGCCAACTTTTCGCGAAAACTTGTCCAGAAAATAATCAGCTAAAGGAACAACATCGCCATAACGTTCACGCAGTGGCGGCAAATGCAGATTTAGCGCATTTAAGCGATACAGTAAATCCTGACGGAAGCGCCCCGAATTTACCATTTCAGCCAAATTACGGTTGGTTGCGGCGATTACACGGATATCAAGCTCAACTTCACCGGCTTCGCCAACCTTGCGTACTGCCCGTTCCTGCAGCACCCGCAATAGTTTGCCCTGAACTTCCAGGCTCAATTCGCCGATTTCATCCAAAAAAATCGTGCCGCCATCAGAAATTTCAAACAAGCCGGTTTTACCACCCTTGCGCGCTCCCGTAAAAGCCCCCTCTTCATAACCGAACAGTTCGCTTTCAACCAAGCTGGAGGTAAGCGAAGCACAATTCAAAGCCACAAAAGGCCCATAGTCCCGATTGCTCGCATTATGGATGGCTTGGGCAAAAAGCTCTTTGCCAGTGCCGCTTTCCCCGGTAATAAGCACGTCCGATGCGCCACCGGCTACTTTCCTGGCAAATTGCATCGCCTTTTGTATCTGGTCACTTGAACCAATCAAATCATCAAAACTATATCTTGCCCGGTATGCATGCTCTACCATCTTCTTTAAGCGTCTGGTCTTTTTCTCAAATTTGCTTATCTCTTGACTAAGCCTATGCACTTCGGTAACATCTTTAACAATAGATATTCCTCCGGCTATTTGTCCGTTGATAATAATCGGTGCCATATCCACGACATATTCGATTTCTCCCTCACGACGATAAACACCCGCCATAGGTGCCCCGGCCGAAATTACCTGCGGCAGAATGGCTCCCGGCCTGACCTCACTCAAATTCCGTCCGATGATTTGACTTGCGGTTACGCCTGTTATCCGTGTATATTCTGGATTAATATATCTTACCACCAAATCATTATCACTAATAAGCAAACCATCATAAATAGAGTCTAGGATATGTAAAAACCACGACTGTTTTTCCTGCAATAAATTGAAAAAGTCCCCCAATCTCTCTCGGCTGCTGTAGGGCAAAGTCTTTCCTCCTTTCCTTTATGCCACCTGCATTCCAGTAAACGTTCAAACGTATACATCAACTACAATTTTGCCAATCACTATCCCTGGAAAAATCTGTTTCTTTATTATCTACTTTAAAGTATAACACACTTACAACAATTATAGCCGGCAGCAAGTCTACATTTGGCATGGCGAATAATTTGAACCACAAGGCTAATAGCAAAGGGCCTGTTGTGCAGATAAGATCTATGCAACAGGCCCTCACATAATTGCTTATATATTTTTTAATGTTGCAGCCGGTCTTACCGGTTCGGCTGACTCCCTAGTACACTGTTAATGATAAGTTGAGTCATTGCTAAGATCCATTTCTTTAAGGGGAACCAATTTAGTCTGTTTAGTAAATTTGTACCCCAGATAAAAAGCTAAGAAAACAGGTATCCCGATATAAGCAACAGCAACATCATACCACTTAATGGTATCGCCGATAAAGGCTCCGTAGTTTTGGCCGGCGATTACAATCGTACAAAGGATAACCGCAAATATCGGCCCAAAGGGGAACCACATCGCCCGGTATTTGAGCGCTTTTAGGTCACGCCCCTGTGCAACATACGCCCGCCGGAAACGGTAATGGCTGATGGCTATGCCCAGCCAGGCAATAAACCCAATAACGCCGGTAATGTTAATCAACCAGGTATAGGCTGTTCCCTCACCGACCAGTGAGGTCAAAAAGGCCAGCATGCCGATAGAGGCAGTAAACAATACAGCATTACGGGGAACATGACGACTGCTGAGTTCAGCAAAACAGGCCGGTGCTTTGCCCTCTTTCGCCATAGCGTAAAGCATACGGGACGACGCATAAATACCGGAATTAGCCGCCGACAATACGGCAGTAAGAATTACAGCATTCATCAGCGAAGCGGCAATTGCCAAACCCGCCCGTTCGAATACCAAAGTAAAGGGACTGACAGCCACATCTTCAATACCGCTTTTCAATAAGTTAGGATCTGTATAGGGCAAGATAAACCCGATAACCGTCATCGCACCAATATAAAAGATGAGAATCCGCCAAAACACCTTGTTAATTGCCTGCGGAACATTTTTTTCGGGCTCCTCACACTCACCGGCAGCTATGCCGACCAGCTCAGTACCTTGGAAGGAGAAGCCGGCAATCATAAAAATGCCGACAATCGCGCCAATACCGCCAACAAAGGGCGCTTCGCCAATAGTCCAGTTACTAAATCCAGGAGAGTTTCCGCCCAGAAGGCCAAAAATCAGCAATATCCCCGCGAACAGGAAAATAATTACGGCACTTACCTTAATTCCCGCGAACCAGTATTCACTTTCCCCGTAAACCCGGGTTGACAGCAAGTTCAAGGTTATTAATCCCACAAGGAATATCGAAGACCATAAAATGGCTGGCGTATCCGGGAACCAGAACTTGACCAAGATAGCCGCCGCCACCAGCTCGGCAGCCAACGTTGTAGCCCAATTCAACCAGTAATTCCAGCCGATAGCAAACCCAAAAGCCGGATCAACAAACCGACCGGCATAGGTTTCAAAAGAGCCGGCTATCGGTAAATAAGTAGCCATTTCGCCTAGGCTGGTCATCAAAAAGTACACCATAATACCGATAATTGCATACGCCAATAGCGCCCCACCAGGGCCTGCCGTACTGATCGACGCACCGCTGGCCACAAACAAGCCGGTGCCAATAGCGCCGCCGATGGCAATCATATACATATGCCGTGCTTGCAGACTACGTTTTAATTTTTTCTGACTTTGCTGTTCCAAATCAACGACCGGGGTGTTCCCAAGTTCCAGATTTGCCACTAAAAATCACTCCTATTTTGAAGTACCATACTATTTCCTGTTTTTCTATATAAACCAAAGGATAAAATTGCCCTTCAACAAGTGCAACTGCAATAAAGATTGTTTTTCTTGCTCTGAAAACAGAAACAAAAGACAATCCTGACGAGAAATTATATCATTTTTATTTATCATTGCGCAAGCAAAAGTGTTTGATTTGTCCGGGTATGAAGGACAGAAACGGTGTTTGTTTAGGTATTTATGCTTGTTTACAAATATTAACGGGATGGTGAAATTGTCTTTTAAGTTTTGTTTTTAAGACAATTTCACCACCCCTTTGTCTTCTGCGAGGAGAGTCTACACCCCTTCCGGTATCCAAAACACCTCCTCCGTCCCAAGTCTTTCCTGCTGCCTGAATAAAAAAAATTCTTCCAATACCGCTTCCAACTTCCGGATAGTATCTGGGGTGTCCTTTCCCTCTTGACGCAGACGATCAAGGCCTTCCGACAGTTCGCGAATTTCATGATATAGGAAGGCTTCTTGTTTCTTGAAATCCGGGTATCTGTTATTCATAAGTCATTTACCGTGACAACCGCATTTTTTTGTTGTTTGGCTTTATACAACGCTTGATCGGCTTTTGTCAAAAGTTCCGTTACATCACGTTTTCGCTGCAGCGCGATGATGCCTGTGCTTATAGTTAGGTCATAGGAGGAAAATGCCCCCAATACCCGCAGAAGGCATAGTGCCTTGGGTAGCATTTCGCCGCTATGCTACGAGATCAGAAGAAACTCGCCATTTAATCTGTCTGCGTAGGCCAATATGGTTCACCCCCTAGTCTCCCAATTTAAGTCAGAAGCACCGAAAGCTATGAGCAATCTTTACTTATATAGCATATTATGTAGTGTGAGGGCTGAGCCAAACGAAGGGGTGTGTCTATTATGAAGTGCGGATCACAACTACCTGAAATGTATACGCCGGTTGAGCCGGATTGGTTAAAACGACTGGTATCGATAATGGGAATGGAGGTAGTAGTAGAGACAACCCGTAACTCAATTTACGGAAGACTACTGGAAGTGGAGCATGACCACATAGTCTTGCAAATTGGCCATCGGGCTACTTTTATTCGTTGCCAGCAAATTATCAGTGTCATGCCGCTTTTCAGATGTTAGCCTATGGTAATACAGCCACACTATTAAAGATGAGGTAACGCAATGTACTACTCGGATAGCTCGGAATGCTGCGATCAAGCTAAATTGGAGTGATCGCTTTGCCTAATTCTAGAAGCGCTTAGCGATGAAACTCATGATCGAATGTTCTATCAGTATTTACTCGGCATAGCGCCTAGTCAAGAACAGTGCGAAATCATCAAATCAATTAGAGCTGATGAGAAAACAAAAAGAATTCAGAGAGCCTAAGAGTTACTGCTTAGCCATTCAACAGGCGATCTTTGGTGAGCTCGGAGCTGTCGAGACATACAGGAAAATTATGTTTGGTCTCTGCTCTCAGCGTCACAGAGATATGCTTTTCAAGATTATTACCGATGAACTTAAGCATTCCAGCAAGTGGAACTTTTCGTATAGTAAAAACTGTTGTGGCTGCTGCTGATAAGGAGTCCGACCCGCTTGCAAAATGCGGGTTTTCTCTTTTAGCGCTAATATAATACTGCATATTTGCATAGGATGATAGAAACTGCTTAGAGGTGAGATATGGAGAAAGCAGATTTTGGGCAACTTTGCCGGGATAATGCGACAGCCGATAATCATGGGTTATCAGCTAATGTATTGCCTATAACCCGTCGATATTTAGTCGACAATAATAAAGAAAAATTACCCGTTATCTGGCTGGAGACGAGCGACAGCGGCGACAATAACATTGCTTTCATGAATACGACATTTCCTTACCTGAACCAAGTATTTTCCGATATGATTGATCTTATATATAGCAACACCTTCATGGCTGCCCAGGGTAACGACGCGCTTATGCTTATGGATGACACCATCAACCGCTATCATGGAAGGTTTACGCTGGTAGTCGAGGGAGCGATACCGACAAAAGATGGCGGAATTTATAATATTATCGCCAGGACGAAGAATGGCCCGATTACGGCCCTAGAGGCAGTAAGGAGACTGGGGGCAGCTGCTCAATATGTGGTAGCTATCGGGACATGCGCAAGTTTTGGCGGGGCTTCATCTGCGGAACCGAATATAACTGGCTCGGCAGGAGTAGGACAGGTGCTAAAGCGAGAGGTAATCAATGTAAGCGGTTGCCCGGTAAATCCCGATTGGTTTGTGGGCACATTGGCTCATCTGCTTATGTACGGAAAACCCGAACTGGATGATCTTAACCGGCCGAAGCTCTTTTATGAATTCACTATCCACCGCCATTGCCAGCGTCGCTCTTACTTCGATAAAAAAGACCTCGCTAAGAAACTGGGCGATATTGAATGTATGTTTTCCCAAGGATGCTCCGGCCCCCGTACCAGCTCTGACTGCCCATACAGGCAGTGGATTAATCATGTCAGTTGGCCAGTTAAGGTGAATACCCCTTGTATCGGTTGTACCAATCGCGACTTTCCTGACGGGTCTGCTCCCTTTTTCACTCCTTTACCTCAGAAAAGCAAATCCGAAGGAACTGGTCACTCAGAACAGATAAAACCGAAAAAGGGGGAAGATACATGAGTCCGCAAAAAATCCTGTTTAGCCCTGTTACACGGTTAAGTGGCTTACTCTCTGTTGAACTTGAAATAGAACATAGATTAGTTACCGAAGCAAACGTTAGCTGTACGATGTTTCGTGGATTTGAGTATATAATGCGTAACCACCATGTTACTGATGCAGTTTATCTCACTCAGCGTATTTGCGGCATATGCTCCTCCGTCCACGGAGCCGTGGCGAGTTATCTTCTTGATCAGTTGTACGACAATGATATCGAAGAGAACGCCCAGTATTTACGAAACATTATGATGGGCGCAGACTTCTTGCAGAACCATATCCGTCATTTCTATTTCTTTGGACTCCCTGATTTTGTAGTCATGCCTAATCAACCGCCATTTTTAAGTCAAAATTGCTATGACTGCAGATTTGATGAAAAAGACAATCGACGCTTAGCAAGTCACTATTTAGAAGCTATCAAAGCCGGAGAAAAGAGCCATCAAATTCTCGCCCTATTCGGCGGCAAGGCACCCCACCAACATAGTTTTGTTCACGGCGGGGTCGCTGTAGCACCAACAGCAGATAAAATTAACCAAGCGCTTGCACTTGTACGCGATATTCAGGATTTTGTAAAACGCTACCTAATGCCAGATACTGAGCTAATCGCCAAATGCTATAGCGACTACTTTCATATTGGCGAAACACCTGGGCGCTTTCTTTCTTTTGGATTGTTTCGTTTTGGCAGTAAAAACAATCAAATGCTATGGCAATCAGGTGTATTGGAAAATGGACGATTAAGTGATGCTCATCTTGGCCTTATCCAAGAAGATATTTCGAGAGCTTGGTTTAAACGTGCAGCTTGGCTAAAATCAGATGAAATCTCCCCTGCCCCGCACAAGCTGGAAGCTTACACCTGGACCAAATCGGTGCAATATCGGGGAAAACATTATGAAGGCGGTCCATTAGCCCGTATGCTGATAAACGGGTTTTATGAAGGTGGTACTTCAACCATGGATCGGATCGTCGCTCGTTCTTTGGAGACTCTTCTTATATCAGAATTAATGGAAGAATGGCTGCATGAGCTACAACCAGGAGAACCTCCTATCCATCAGAAAAAAGACCTTGTCCATAACCAGGCAACTGCAGTAACAGATGCTATGCGAGGGCCACTGCTCCATTCTGCTCTGGTGCAGGATGAAAAAGTAGAGAAATATGATATTATTACACCGACCGTTTGGAACTTCTCGCCAAAAGACGAGCAAAATCATCGGGGTCCGGCTGAAAGCGCCCTGGTGGGCACTGATATTCCGTCACCGGAACTAAGAAATGTTATTCTTGGTCGAATTATACGCTCGTTTGATCCATGCATATCCTGCGCAACCCATTAGGTGTCCATTAGTGAGAGGGATTTCCCCTCTCATTTTTATTTCTGGGTTTTATACAGGAGAACTTATGTAAAGGTATCTTCATATATTATACTAGGTCAATATAATAATATTGAAGTTGAGAGAGGAGTGTTAACTTTGGTTTATAATAGAAATCGAGATCCATGGCAGATTAACATGCCAATGTACGATCACGATGATATGTGTCCCAATTATAATATGTGTCACTGCCCTTACTGTGAATATATTTATAGCACATGTAATCAATTCCCTTGCCATTATCCTCCTGCCTGTCCTCCTATTAAACTAAAGGACTGTGGGCCTAAGCCCTTTGCTGTTAACATTGAAAAAGCTACAAAGCAAAACGATAATTTTCGTATCGCTTTATGGACTGGCAAATATCTCCAGCTTACCTTGATGAGTATAAATGTGGGGGAAGATATAGGTTTAGAAAGTCACCCAAATCTTGACCAATTCATACGCATTGAAAAAGGTCAAGGACTCGTCAAAATGGGAGACAGAAAAGATAGGTTGAATTTTCAAGCAAATGTCCGGGATGGTTATGCCTTCATTATACCTGCTGGTAAATGGCATAATCTAATCAACACCGGCGATATACCAATTAAATTATATTCTATTTATGCACCGCCTCAGCATCCACATAGTACAGTTCATATAACTAAAGAAGATGCAGAAGATAACCACCGAGGCTACTATCGAAGAGATTATTAAAATACTTAGAATTGACCGAGCGCCAAATGGCCAAGAACTCGCCAAAGATATTCTTAAAATTTTGCTAAAAGGAAAAGCCGCACGCTCAAAATATGAGCTGCAGCTCAGAACGTAGACAAAATGCACTTTACGCAAAGCATAAGGTGCATTTTTGTAAGGAAAAGAATTTTTCAATTAAATTATTGGTGATTTTTTGGCAAAAATCTCGAAGTAAAGGAGGCAACGGTGTCACGGGGACAGGTCCTTCGACACAACCCATCTTCTAATCATTTCACTTCTCTTCCGTGTCAATGAACCTGTCCCTCTGACATTTCTTCCAGAGCGCCACTTTGAAAGCGAGTAGATGCAAACAATATTCCCTTATGAGCACCTATTGAACGAATTTTATCATATAGTGCTTGTACTATTTCGCGTTTAATTGGATTTTTCTGGTGTTTACATTCAACAAGAACTTGAAACTTTGCGCCTCCAAAAGCCTCAAACTCTGCCATAACATCAATTTGATATAAACCGTCACTTCCCCTAGCTTTTACATTATGCCGTACTATTGAATTAGTTAAATTCATTCCGTTTTCTTTTAGACAACGAGCAACTTCTTTTTCAAATTCTATCGGGGTAATATCAACATTATCGAAGCGTCCTATATTTTCAAACATACTTTTCCTCCGTATAAGAGAGTATCTGCTAACATCTTGGTTTTGCTAAAGCCCTTCAAAATCCTTCTATTTCAAACAAATAAAGTCAAAGCGTTTCAAAACTATACCGCCGCCAGAGCCTATATAAAAAGGCTTTTGAATATATAAAAGATACCGCATGGGACAAGGGGACAGCAGACTGTGTGAAATCTCCCGCTTTTAAAAGATCAAAAATAAAGATGCTAGACTAATCCCTAACCTTCTAGTTCAGCTGAATAGTATCTAACTCGAACCTAGGCTAAAATA
>Ga0316604_10001533_pt1 | contig 19940 bp, 19 predicted proteins | sample OWC_soil_day20_C_FD_207650 | JGI IMG/M metagenome (GOLD analysis project Ga0316604, IMG submission 207650) | Wetland soil microbial communities from Old Woman Creek delta, Ohio, United States - OWC_soil_day20_CT | ecosystem: Environmental > Terrestrial > Soil > Wetlands | place: USA: Ohio...
GCATGTTCGTATACCGCAGTCCATTATCGGCTATTCTGTTTATGACAGGCGTCTCAACCAAACCGCCGAAACAGGACAACTGGCCGTATCCAACGTCATCCAGCACAAAAAATATCACATTTGGCGCACCATCAGGCGGCCTTACAATCTCCGGCCAGGCAGGACTGGATTCCGGTACTGTTCGTCCAATTACACCATTGAAAGGGGTTCCATCCAAATAGGTTTTGAGAGTGGACAAGGTAAATACCTCCTTTTGTTTTTGCACATTTATTGTTAATGCCAATGCAAGTTCGTTTTACAAGTTCCTTCATCAGCACTAACCGGCTAAAGAAAACTGCAAACTGATTCCTCTCTGAAGATATCCATATTGCAAAACATTCTTTGCCTCGCAGCATACGCCTCTTCCGGCTTTTATTCCAGAGTTATGGCCAACAATGATTATAGTTAACCCAACTGGACCGGCACAGCTTTTCTAAAACAGCAAACCCAATACCGTTTTTATTATTTCTTCCAGCGGCATCATTGTCAGAGCAAGAGGTGCTATCGGCAGAAGTGTAAAAAACGCCATTTTAAATATTACTTCCTTGGAAAAAATCACAATGCCCATTTCTTGTATAACTTTGTAGCTGTTTCCCATATCAGCGAGAGATTGAATGTCGGAACTGCCAATTAACTGCTCTTCTTCCGGCGCGCCGCCGCGCAGCCATTTCGTATCGAAACCGCGCATGTAAAACGCAGCCAGCGCGCCATACTCGGCAACACCTTTTCGTCTGGTTAATTCAAGCTGCGGCGTGAAAACAAGCAAAGGAACAAACACCAGGCATACGAGAAAGATCACCACTAAGACAACCGGCACCATGAAATCACTCAAGATGGCACCCTGATAAAAAATCCGGTTCGCAATCATTCCTGCCAACAAGAACCCGTACGCCAGCAACAGCGGAAAAAAAGTCAATCCCTGTCCACTTAAAAAGCCCAGTCCTCCTACACCATCCGGATGCGTTGGCAGAAGGTTTAAATTAATACGCGAAACTTGCCAAAGAAAGCGGCTCCAAATAAATATCCGAAAAAGCCAGCGCAGCAAAAGAAATTGAAAGACGGGAAGACTTATATAAGTGAACCACTTCCCCGCTAATGATAACACCAGGCCATCTGCAGTATTTATCGTTTGCCAAGTGTCTGCATCGAGCGCAATATATTTTTGCCAGACAAAGAAAATGCCAATTGCGTATACAAGTACTACTAATACTACTTCCGCAAGTACCGAGTTGCGCAAACGCAGCGCCGATCCAATCGCAGCGTTAAATTGATCCATTGCATCATCCGGAATCAAACCGCGTTTCAAAAAATTGCCTGCCATCGGCAACACACGACGATGGGCAACTAATTCGGCGGCAATCAACAACGGCACTGAAATTAAGAACCGAATATGAAAATCCGCATCAAGAAGGCAAGGAACTCTTACATTATTTCCTGCTAATAATCCTTCAATTGCCGCAAGACATACGACGGGAAGCCAGCAAAACAACGAAATGAAAACGATTCGCCGATGCAGAAGCTCCATCGCGTCATTGGTCAATTTTGCCCGGCGCAGGATTTGAAACAACGGTCCCCCCTGAACGAAAGAAAAGTCCTGCTGATTATGAAATAAGTCCTTATTTTCCATTGCCTATACCCTCCTTAACACCCCTGCAAAAATTGCAGCATTGCAGCAGAACCCGGGGATGCACAACATGCGTATTGCGAAAAGCTCCCCCTCAAAATGCAGTTGGTTTCGATGCTTCAATATCTTTCAAAAATATTTCTGCTTGTACAACCCGACTATTTGAGGGGGAGCTTTTCAAAAATTTACAAACGGTGAAATCTATTCCAGCCTTTTCCTTCCCAGAGCGAAAAGCAACCGAATATAGGTCAGGTCGGATTCTCCACTACTTTATAAACAACAGTAGTGCCGTCGTACACAGGTTGATAATAATTGGTTCCATCGTATAAATATTCTGTTTCTTTAACAACAACCGTAGTCGTGTTCGCCGGCTCCTCAGTAAGAATGGCTCCAATAACGAGGCCTGCAATGAAGGCTCCCACGACCTGCTCGTCACTATATCCATAGTGATGATGGTCGTAGTCGTAGTAACCTGCCGGAGGAACACGCACCGGATATCCATAGCGGCCATCAACATCTATGTTGATGTTTGTATCATTCCCTATTCTAACATTACTGTTATCAATATTTCCTCTATCTATATTGGCATTGCCGCCCGCAGGCTGTTGCGCAGGACGGTTGGCCGCGGGAGCGCTGACCCGCGTTCCTTTGGCTGCTTCCACTGAAGGCAGACCTATGCCGAGTATCATTGCTGCCATGATAATGCCTGCCATAGCTTTGCAAAAAGTCGATCTCAACATGTTCAATTCTCCTTCCCATAGTTAATAACAGATGCCGGGCGGTCTGACGATTTTAAGAATTCGATCTTTTTCATTCCCGGTTTTGGCACAAACGTCGTCCATCCATCGTATAATTTGGGCGCTGGAGTCCAGTCCGATATTACACAGCTCCAACTGGGCATAGCCGGATTGCTCTTAGATGTAATCAAGACTTTGCGGGGGATCGGGTTTTCCCCTTTTTCAATCCACAATTGTATAGTAAGGTTTTCTTTTGCTAAGGCGACATGGTGGCAGGCAATGCCGCCAACATCTGACAAGCCGACATACGCTGATTTTTTAACATCTTTTAGGATATTATCACCGAAGCTGCTGCGTGCCAAATCCAATACCGGCAGGCTGATTCCGTACTCGCTTAGCGCCAAGTCCAAAGTTCCGTCTATGGTTGAAGGCGTCTCAATGATCCCATAAACAGCTTTATTCGCATCATATACAGTTACTGATTTGCCGTCAAAAATAACCTGCGTGTTCTGAATGTCTCCCTTGGCATTAAATTGGAATTGTCCCGGTCTTTTTACGTAGTAGTCAAACACGCCTGAATATTGAATCTTATTGTTTTCTTTATATACTACGTCGTAGTTGATTTCGCCGCAAACATAAAACTGTGGAAGCGACTTCATGTAGGTTGTCATGGAGATCACCAGGTTTTCCGCCCCTGCCGAACGTGTTTCCACTTGAGAAATGGCCGGTTCATTACTCATTTCTTGTGCAGCGAATAGCGAGTGCGTTGGAAACGCCACTACCGCTAAGGCAATCAGAGCTACAACAATTTTTTGTTTCATAATAACCTCCTTGATTAGTGAAATGGTTCGTTTCATTCACCCTTTTTTTCACTTGTGCCTTGCCGCCGCCAAATCCTTGTAACAAGACCACGGAGAAGCAAATAAGGTATAATCGCCAAGTACACGGCAACCATAAGGGCATGGAACGGATATAAACGCGGCAGCTCAAGAAACTGGTATGCCAAATCCAAAAAAAACGCTAACAAAAAAACTTTGGATACAGATTTCCAGCCTTCCCGTATTTTTTTCGCACGCTTATCCGGTTCGGTAAACAACGACCAAAAATACGGTGTCCTGCCCGCCTTCGCATCCTTTATGCCATCTCTGAACGCAAAGAAAATTGCCATAGCAGGTTGGAGTAATAATCGAAAATGCAGCGGTCCTTCTACTCTTCCCAGTAGTAATTCACCCAGTTTATTCAGTAAATCCTCCAAATAAAATGTCCCCCCTTGCATTTTATCTCGTTAACAGCCTGTAAGACCCCGCCCTCTTAGGTCGGGGATCAACAGGCTATAACACTCGAAACCCTAAAGGGAAACTTCGGCTTCGCGAAATCAAAGATTTCGAGCCTCAGTCTTAAGTTCGCTCTAAGGGTTCGGCGGGGGCAATAACCCCCTCCGAACCTAAGGCTCACTTATATTTACAGTTATCTACGCGCGAACTTCAGCACGATTTTAGAAAATCAAATGCTGCTTCATTTTTTTATGTTATCGCAGATTGCACTTTTTTCTTTGTTATTCAGTTTCATAATATCTTGAGCCGGCCTGCCTTTACGGATCAATTCAGCCATGACCTTCATAGAGCAATCGGCGTGTTTGAAAAAGTCTATATAGGCTTCGCACAAATAGTTTAAACCAGCTTCGCCATCCGGTGTTTCAACAAAACGGTTCTTCGGACATTCGCCATTACAGACGAAGACAAATTCACATTTTTGGCAATACCGGGGCAATGTGTCTCTTTTGTCGAGACCGAACCTCCGCTGCTTTTCGGACGCAACGAGTTCCGGCAACGGCGTCTCGAGGATATTTCCGAGGAAATACTTTGGCTCAACAAAGTGATCGCAAGAATATAAATCGCCATTGTCCTCCAACGCCACACCCAAGCCGCATGTAGGGCCGAATATGCAGACAGTTCCAGCCATATCCAACCATCCTGCCAGGGCTCCATCGAAATTTAGTACGAACGTCTTGCCAACATCGCGCTTCACCCATTCGTCAAAAATCTCTGTGAGGAAGCGCCCGTACTGCGCCGGCTTCACAGATCGCTCCGTCACCCGGCTGCCTTCCTGATAGCCGGTCTCGTTGTCCCGTTCGACAATGGGGATGAACTGGATATAGGGCGTTCGCGCCTTATCCCGGAAGAACCGGTAGACTTCCAACGGCTGATCAGCATTTTTTGAATTGACAGTGCATAATATGTTGAACTCTACCTTATGCTTTTGAAGAAGCCTGACCGCTTTCATAACCCGGTCAAAGGAGCCTTTGCCGCCCCGGTCTTTTCGATAGACATCATGTAATTCTTTCGGACCATCCAGACTTAGGCCTATAAGGAAATTATTCTTATGAAAAAAACGGCACCATTCGTCATCAAGCAGAATGCCATTGGTCTGAAACGTATTTTCTACTGTAACACCTGGCCTAACAATGCTTTTTTGAAACTTTATCGAACGCTTGAAAAAATCCAACCCCATTAACGTCGGCTCTCCACCCTGCCAGGCAACCGTTACCGGGGATCCCCGATGCGCTGAGAAAAGCTGAGTGATATAAGCGTCATGCACCTCCTCTGACATATGGAACTTGCTTTCCGGATATAAACCAGCCTTTTTCAAAAAAAAGCAATATTCGCAATTTAGATTGCACAAAGCGCCCGTTGGCTTGACCATAACATGGAAAGATGACAAAAAATCGGTGGTATTCTTTGAGGGATTTTTCATTTTAGGGCATCCTCCTTGTATTACTGAAAGTTTATCAAGAGTGCGGCATACACGAGTGCGCCAATCAGAAAGGAAACAAATTTGCCCTCCTTATCCCTGGGCCGGGAAGCAGGAAAATAGCCGCCAATAAAACTGCCGCAAGAAGAGAGCCGAAATTCAGCAACACTTCATTCACTCCCTCACGGGATTTGCAAATTGAAAAATATATTAACAAAAAGAACAACGCTAAGTATCAAAATAAAAGCTGCCAGAATAAAACTCGGTTCAAGCAATATACCGTCTTTTGATCCCTTAATCATTTTTACACTCTTGTAATACTTGAACATTGCCAGGATTAGCGGAAACGTCCCCATAATTATGAGAAAAAGTCCGATATGGTCACCCTCCGCAGCCATACCCTTTGCCTTAAAGTTTTCAGCTACAGACTGCAAAATCTTGGCCATCGTGAAGCCAAAGCTTATAAAGGCCATCGAAGTCCTTATCCATGCCAGCAGTGTACGGTCTTCCGCCATTAACGTACGTTTTTCAGCCATTTTATTCGTCGATAACTTGCTTTTTTTGGGACCTGCAATCGAATTGTTATCGGACATGTTCATCCCTCCTTATGCAAACACAGCGCTTCCACTCTTTGGCTAACTATTCTTGTTCATCGATTGTTCCAAAGACAAATCACGGCTCTTTACTACACTACGCTTTATTTCGGAAGTAAAAAGGTCAATTGGAACCGATAATTCCACTCGGGAGCAGATGAAGTGCGGGTTACGTTTTTATATATTCCAATATCTATGCTTATTGGCCGGTTCTCGGCTTTAATAACCTGGTTAATCTGCAGTCCCAAGGGCACAAGCCAGCGATCGCCTGGTTTGCGGCTGAAATCGCAGCTAATTAGCGGATTAAACGATATTGAAAGGCCCTTTCCCCCAGGAATACTGTAATTAACAATGGGTTGAACCGTAAACAGATTTGTATCAATATTGTTAGGGGCTTTACCGACACGATGCATGTAGGTCATTCTCGCTCCGTAAATCCATTGCTTATTCTGTTTGATAATTGCTGCCGCAGGACCGATGCCAAAGGACTTCGCTCCTAAACTTGCTTTAGTCGCTGTCGGAAACTGCATTGTCGGGCCAATTCCCCATATTGTTGCGCCGGTAGTTCTGGGACTGAAAAACATCGTAACCAGACTATCGCCTACGGCGTACTTTCTTCCTTCCGGGGTCGGCGCCGATATGAAAGGTATGACTGCTTTGGTAATCAGATTCCAATCTTTATTAAGATGGGTAGAGAAAGACGGTTGCAAATTTACCACACTCATCGTTTTATTGCCCAAAACACCACCGGTAAACGTGTCATATTGAAGGCGAATATACTCCACATCAGCAATCGGATTCTCAGTTACTTTCGCTAAACTAAGCACGGAAGGGGCGTTTCCGGCCGCATTAATAACCTCCTTGTCAGCTGCCGCCTCGACAGCGCCCGGTTGGAAAGCACAAAATAGCATACTCAAGTACAGAATAAACCATACCGGTGTTAATAGCGGTTTTCCAACTCCATTCTTCATTCTGCTCAGCTCCGAAATATTTTTCAATACTTAAAATATTCTGCAGTTTCCACAATAAACCTTCTGCGTATACTTAAATTGTCAATTTTTTTTAATATTTTCCATATTTTCAATCTATTTTTGTTTGCAAAGCGTTCATTATTCCTTCACTTCAAGCCAACGGCTGTTAATCCTCGCCCTACAAGGGCAAGGCACCATGTCTCGAAGGGGTGACCGGTTTTGCGAAGGATAAGTAAACAACATGCGTCATACTGCCTTCTTGCAGTCCATAAACCTATTTTTCCGGCGACCGCTTGTCTCCCATTTCATTGAAGAAATAGTTCAGCGCAATGGCGGCGATACTGCCGGCGGTAATGCCGCTGTGCAAAATGACCTGCGCCCACTTCGGAAAATTTTGATAAAACCCGGGCACAGCCAACGGAATTAAGCCGATTCCCAAACAAACCGCCACGATCATCGCATTGTGCGTGCCTTCGAATTGGACTTTACCCAGCGCCCGGATCCCGCTTGCCGCTACCATGCCGAACAGGGCGATCCCCGCGCCGCCGAGCACCGGGGTCGGAATACAGGCAACTACGGCCGCCGCCTTGGGGAACAAGCCTAAAACGATGAGGATCATTCCCGCCGCCACAACCACATAACGGCTTCTTACCCGCGTCAAGCTGACGAGACCGACATTTTGCGCGAACGCCGAGTGAGGAAACGTGTTCATGATACCGCCCAGCAGAGTGGAAAACGAGTCCGCCCGCAGTCCCCGCGTCAAATCCTTCTGCGTGACCGGCTTGCCGATAATTTCGCCGACCGCAATAAAATCGCCCGTCGTTTCGGTCATAATGACCAGCATGGCTAACGTCAGCGCCACAATCGCCGCAATATCAAACGTGGGCCAGCCAAAATAGAACGGCTGGGAAAAACCGATCCAGGCGGCACTGCCGACCTTGGAAAAATCGACGATGCCCAGCAGCGCCGCCAAAGCCGTGCCAATTACCAAACCCAGCAGAACGGCAATATTGCTGTAAAAGCCTTTTAAATAGCGGTACAACAGAATGACCAAAACAAGAACCGTAAACGCAAGGCCAATCGATTGCAAGCTGCCGAAGCCGGGAGTGCCGGGCACACCGCCGCCCGCCCAGCGAACCGCCACCGGCAGCAGGGAAACCCCGATCAGTGTGATGATGGAGCCCGTCACCACCGGCGGAAAATAGCGGATCAAACGGCTGAAAACCGGACTGATCAGGTAGCCGACCACCCCGGCGGCGATCGTCGCGCCAAAGATGGCCAGCAGGCCGGCAGTCTGCCCGCCGGCGCTTTGCCCGACCATCACCATAGGCGCTACCGCCGCAAACGATACGCCCTGGACAATCGGGCTTTTGATCCCCATATTCAGAAAACCATAGGCTTGAATAATTGTTGCCACGCCGGCAACAAACAAATCGGAATTAATCAACACAATCAACTGCTCTGACGACAACTTCAATGCATTGGCAAGGATCAGGGGCACCGCCACACAACCAGCATACATCGCCATGACGTGCTGCAACCCGTAAGCAAATAATTGTCCTTTTGGCAGGATTTCATCCACTGGGTGAATTTTTTCCGGTTCCATGTATTGTCCACTCTCCCGTTTCGATTCGTCTGTAAAACTCAATCCACATTGTTGAATTGCGGTTTTATTTTTGCATTGCCATATAAGTGATCCTTAGGTTCGGAGGGGGTTATTGCCCCCTCCGAACCCTTAGAGCGAACTTAAGACTGAGGCTCGAAATCTTTGATTTCGCGAAGCCGAAGTTTCCCTTTATGGTTTCGAGTGTTATAGCCTGTTGATCCCCGACCTAAGAGGGCGGGTGTCCCTGTGCCCCGAATGGGGTATTACAGGCTGTTAACGAGATAAACACTTTTTCCGGCGTGATAGGCAGCCGGGTAATTCGCACACCTACGGCATGATATACCGCCGCGGCAATAGCCGCTGCCGGTGTATTAATCACGACTTCACCCACCGATTTGGCGCCAAACGGCCCTGTCGGCTCAAAGCTCTCCTTAAACGCCACCCGCACGGTTCCGATATCTTTGCGGCAGGGGATCTTGTACTGCATGAAGGAATTAGTCAGGAGTTTGCCCTTGTTATCGTACCGCACGTCCTCATATAACGCCATTCCGATTCCCTGGACCAGCCCTCCCTCGACCTGGATCCGGGCCAGATGAGGATTGATGACGGTTCCGCAATCAACTACCGCTGCAAAATCCAATAATTCGACTTTCCCGGTTTCCCTGTCGACCTCGACTTCCGCAAACCCGGCGATAAACGGCGGCGGCGAAATGGGACTGCCATACGTCGCATTACCGACCAACTGCCGATGATCGGGGCCAACCACCACCTGCTGCGCCAATTTTTTCAGGCCAATCATTTTCTCCGTCCCGGTCACCCGCACGGTATGGCCGTTAAACTCCACCTCTTCTTCCGTCGCCTGCAGGAACTTCGCCCCCTCGGCAAGGATTTGCTGCTTCAGGTCTTCCGCCGCCCGCACGACAGCCATTCCCGTCACATAAGTCGTACTGGAAGCGTAGGATCCCGGATCAAACGGCGAAACGTCTGTGTCCGCCGCATGGACGATGATCTGGTTCAGCGAAACCTCCAAAACCTCGGCCGCCATCTGCGCAAGGATCGTATCACTGCCGGTTCCCATATCCGTGGAACCGATTAACAGGGAAAAATCACCGTTGTCGTTCAGCCGTACTTCGGCAGAAGCCGTATCGATATTCGCAATACCGGAGCCCTGCATGGTCACCGCCATACCGATGCCCCGCACCTTGCTGCCGCCATATTCCTGTTTCGGATATTTTGCGGCCCAGCCTATCAGTTCCTTGCCTTTTTCAATACACCGGTTCAACGCGGAGCTTTCCAGGATGTCTCCCTTGTAGCCGAGGAACGGTTCGCCTTCGCGGGCAATATTTTTCAACCGGAGTTCCGCCGGATCCAGGCCCATCTTTTCGGCCAGCAGGTTCACCGCCGACTCCAGGGCAAAGGTCCCCTGCGTCGCGCCATAGCCGCGGTACGCCCCGGCCGCCGGTTTGTTGGTGTAGACGACATGGCCCATAAACCGGACCGCTTTGGTTTTATTGTATAACGGCAGTGTTTTCTCCCCCGTTACCATAAATACGGTGGAAGCATGCTCGCCGTAGGCGCCGGTATCGGACAAGCCCTGGATGTCGACGGCGCGGATAACCCCTTCCTTGTCGGCCCCCAGCGTAACCTTCAGGCGCATGGCATGACGGCTGGTGGTACAGGTAAACGTCTCCTCCCGGTCATACACCAGGATGGCCGGCTTGCCTGTTTTCAACGTAACCGCCGCCGTAAAGATTTCGACACAGGACGTCTGCTTGCTGCCGAACCCGCCGCCGATCCGCGGTTTGATCACCCGGATCCTGCTCGTCGGCAAATCGAACGCCCGCGCCAGCATCCGCCGGGCATGAAACGGCACCTGGGTAGAACTGACGACCACCAGGCGGCCCAAATGATCAAGGTAATTGAACGCGCGCTGGGTTTCCATCATGCACTGGGCGTTGGCCTGTGTATAGAAGGTCTCTTCTACCACAACATCGCACTTGCGCAATTCCTCTTCAATATTCCCCACTTCCCACTTTTGCGTAGACACGATATTCCGGTCTTTGACCATCCCAATATCGAAATTGCAGTGAACATCGTCTTCCGGATGAACCACCGAGGAATGGCCGATTGCCGTCTCAAAATCGAGCACCGGTTCAAAAACTTCGTACTCGACTTGTATCAACTCGAGAGCCTGCGCCGCCGTTTTTTCATCGACCGCCGCTACAACGGCCACCTCATCCCCGATATAACGGACAATCGGGTCCAAGATCAGCCGGTCGTACGGCGAGGGTTCCGGATAGGACTGTCCCGCCAGAGTAAACCGGTTTTGCGGCACATCCCGGTAAGTAAGAACACACTCGACGCCTTCGAGAGCGGCGGCTTTCGCGACATCAATGGACGTAATCCGGGCAAACGCATGCGGACTGCGGAGAATTTTCACCACCAGCGCGTTCGCCAGCACCAAATCTTCCGTATACACCGGTTTTCCGGTCGCAATTGCCATGCCGTCAATTTTGGGAACTCCTTTGCCAACCAGTTTCATCGCTGCGTCACCCCCAGATACGTTTTGACAGCCCGCATTTGCCCAAGATAGCCTGTACAGCGGCACAAATTGCCGGTCAAATAATGAACGACCTCTTCCTCCGTCGGCGCTGTCAACTCCCGCTTCAGGGCCAGAACCGTCATAACAAAACCGGGACTGCAGAAACCGCATTGATCCGCTCCCTCTGCAACCAAAATCCGCGCAAAATCAGCGGCCTCCTCTGAAACACCCTCGATTGTCGTCACGGTTTTTCCCTCGACCCGGAAGGAAAGAACCGAACAAGACAGCGTCGGCTTGCCGTCGATCCAGACTGTGCACAAGCCGCAGTTGCTCGTATTGCAGCCTTTGCGGATGCTGAGCAGGCCATGCTTGCGCAGCGTATCCGCTAAAAATTCATCCGGAGATACCTCCCACACCGTTTGTTTGTCGTTGAGCACGAATTCTATTTGCATGCTGCCACCTCCGCAACGGCCCGTTTGACGAGCACTTTGCACAATTCCCGCCGGTATTCGGCCGACCCGCGCATATTGCTTCCAAAAGACATTTCCGCTGCGGCTATCGAAGCAATCTCGTCGATTTTTGGGCCGTCGAAATCCATTTCAGACAATATCTGCGACGCCTTCACCGCAATTTCCGCTTTCGACGGCCTCGCGCCGATCACAATCCGGCCCTGCCCCGGCAGCCACGAGACAGCAGCCGTCAGAACCGGAAAATCACTCGCTGAGTTGCGGAAGCTTCGATATGCAGCCCTGCGCCCATCCTGGCGGATCCATACACGGAGCAAGATATCCTTTCCGGACGGACGGTTCAAAAAGGTTTCCAACGTTATTCTGCCCGCGTTCGCCAGTTCCACTTCCGTCTCCAACACCAGCAGAGCAGGAATCAAATCGGAAAAGCCGTATTTGGAAAACACGGTGGCGCCAACCGTGACAAGGTTGCGGAACTGGACACCAAGCACTTGCTTCACGGCTTCCACCAGCACTCCGTCAAACCGCTTGCTGGTTAGCGGATCCGTTTCCAGCATTCGAAATGTCGTCATTGCGCCGATTTCCAGCCAATCCGCATGCTCCCGTATCCCCTTCAGCCCAAGATTGGTTAAATCAATCGCCGTACTAATCTTGCGCGACCCCATACGCAAAAAAGCGCACCCGCCCAGAATCGCGGCGTCCCGCTCCTCCGTAAGAACGCGGTACGCTTCCCCGATCGTGTTCGGCTGCGCCAATCGGCCCACTGTAAACATACAGTTTTCCCCCCATCGACTCAGTTTTTTCCTTATGTTATCTCTTGCCTGTACTAGCTCTTACTCTCTACTTACGCGAACGAATGAGTGAGCCTTGGGTTCGGATGCCCGAACCCTTAGAGCGAACTTAGTTCGAGTCTTACAGACTATTAACTCCGATCTTCAAAGGCGGAGTTATTCAGTCTGTTGACGAAGATAGTGGATAACAAACGTGCCCACAAATACGACTGCCATCAACGTGAAGAACAGCAAGTTGCCAATATGAACAGCAAACGCCGACAGCATCATTTTGCCGCCAATCATCGCAATCAAAACGTAAGCCGCAGTTTCCAATTCCGGGTACCGGTCAATCAGGAAAATAAACACCTGGGCAACACCGCGCATCATGATGATCCCCAGGATCCCGCCGATATACAACACCCAGACCTGGTCGCTCACGCCAAGCGCTGCCAAAACGCTGTCCACACTGAACGCCACATCCATCGTTTCTACCGCCAAAACCGTCCGCCAAAAACCCATTTTGGCCGCTTTTTCCTTGACCTTGCCGGTTTCCGCCTGCTGTTCTTTCTTTTTCGGAGCGAAAAAATACCGGCCCGCCATCCAGAGCAGATACAATGACCCCACTGCTTTTATCCACCAGATCTTAATCAGAACCGTGCCCAAGGCAATCGCCACAAACCGGAACGCATACGCGCCGATCAGGCCGTAAAACAACGCCTTTTTTTGCTGCTCCGGCGGCAAATGCTTCACCATAATAGCCAGTACCAGCGCATTATCCGCCGACAACAAACCTTCCAGAACCACCAAGCTGCCAATAATCGCCCAATTCACCGGATCGGATAAGGCCTGCGCAAACAGGGCAAAGCTAAAAAATTGCAAAAAACTGTCAATCAAATCGGTTACCAATTCACCCACTACGAAAAATTACCTCCCAAATGCACTGCTATCTTGTTGAAAAACCGCATCCCTATGCTATTTGATTATTTCGCTGAAAGAACGAATTTTCCTGCTATCACCGCTTTATTTTACAATATATGGAATGTTAAAATAGATTGTTTCTTGTTCCCAGCAGGAATTTTTCCCATAATGCGGAAAAGAGATTGTAGTAAACGAGAGGGGATTAAAAACATGCAACCCAACAAGCGCCGAATACCAGCCGTACTGTTCTTTTTATTGATCTGGATGGTTTCGTTGTCCAGCGGATCCGCATTGGCCGCCGAAACCGACGAAACACTCTACCGGATTAAAAATAACGGAGTATACGGTTTTATTGACAAACAGGGAGCCATTGTTATTCCGCCCCGCTATACAGGCGTCCGCCAACTCAGCGAGGGCCTGATTGCCGTACAGACCGCTACCGCCAACAAATGGGGTTACATCGACCGCAATGGCAAATTTGTCATTCCGCCCCGGTTTAGGCAATCGTTCGATTTTAGTGAAGGGCTGGCCGTCGTCAGCGTGGAACCGCATGGCAATGTCGGTTATATTGACAAAAGCGGGAAACTGGTCATTCCTCCCGTATTCCAGTCCGGCGAACCGTTCCGCAACGGCAAAGCCTGTGTCCGGACCACCACCGGCACCATGTTTATTGATACCACCGGCGCAATAATCCTTGAGACTCCGTACCCGGATGCCTGGGAACTAAGCAATGGCTATATCGCTTTCTTTGACGGCAGTGAGCTGGGTTTTCTGGATAAGCAGGGCAAATTGATCATTGCCCCTTCCTTTCACCGTGTCACCTATGGAAGACAGGATCTGTTCAATGAAAAAATCACCCCCGTCAGCAATGGTCCGAAGAACCAAAACAGTTGGGGGTTCATCGACACGACCGGAAAAACGGTCGTCAAATTTGAATATGACTGGGCGGAACAGTTTCAGGAAGGGATGGCCATCGTCTGCAAAAACAAGCTGTATGGGTTCGTTGAAACCACCGGTAAGCAGGCCATCCCGCTGCGATTTGAAGAAGTTTGGAAATTCAGCGAAGGTCTGGCCGCGGTAAAAACAGGCGGACTATGGGGCTTTATTGACAAAACAGGCCGCTGGGCCATTCCTCCCCAATACCAGAGCCTGATTTTCGGCTCCCCGATCGAATTCCACTACGGCCTGGCTGTAGTCCGGACAGCCAACGGCACCGGCGTGATCAACAGGGCCGGAGAAATCGTCGTCGCGCCAATTTACCGCACGATCAGCGATTTTGACAGCAACGGGATTGCCGAAGTCATGCTGCCGTACGGCGAAAGAGGCTATATTGACCGCACCGGCCGATATATCTGGACGCCCAGCTGGTAAACGATTTCCTTGCAAATAACCCCGCGCAGTTGTACAATATATTGTACTGGAGGTGGTTTTATGCTCGCAGTAAATTATTCAACTGTACGGGAAAATTTTAAAGCCTATTGTGACAAAGCGAATACTGATTTTGAAACCATTGTCATCACCCGTAAACAAGGCGGCAACGTCATTATGCTGTCCGAGGCAGCATACAACAACATCATGGAGAACTTGTTCGTCCGCAGCGATAAGGAAGCCTATAACCGGCTGATCAAATCCATGGAACAATTAAAAGCAGGCAAAATCCAAACAAGAGACCTGATCGAAAATGAATAAGGTATTCACGGAAATTGCTTGGGAAGACTACCTATATTGGCAGGCGATAGATAAGAAAATAGTTAAAAAAATTAATACCCTCGTTAAGGACATTGAACGCAACGGCAATGAAGGGTTGGGAAAACCGGAGCCTTTAAAGTATGAGCTGGAAGGCTTGTGGAGCCGGAGAATTACCCCCGAACATCGGCTAATCTACCGGTTTGACGAAGAGAATATTTACATTTTACAATGCTGCAGCCATTACGAACGGACAAAGTAACCGCTGCAACAAACGGCCTATTCGACGGATAAAATTTCGTCGAATAGGCCGTTTCCATTTATAGTGTAAGCTGCCTGGCAATTTTCAGCAGTTCCGCTTCCGGTCGATTGCCTTCCACCGTCACTTCCTGGTTGTGCAGGATGACCGTTACCGAATTGACCGCACCGGCCTTTTCTTCTATGCTCCCGGCCAGGGGCGAAGGTTTCTCCGTCTTTTCCTCCTGCCTGAGCATCCGCTGGGTAACGATTATTTCCTGCGGCGTCCCTTTCCAGAAAACCTGGCGCACCGCGCCGGTTTGTGGATCACGGCTGATTTCATCCGCAATCTGTCCCGGCAGAGACAAGACTGGCAGCGGCCAGCGGTCCGCCGGATCGTCGATCATAAAAGCGGTTGCCTTATAAGAGGATCCGCTTTTATTGGTCATCGCCGCCCGCTCGCTTAGAACGGAAGCTTTTTCACCCATCACCGGCGTCTGTTCACGCAAAACAGGCGCTTTTTTTGCTGTTTCCGACGTTGCTGCTACTGCTGCCGGACCGGTTGAAGGCTGGGTAACCTTCTCCGAAGACGGATTGGCGGCAGGCGGAGCCACAGGCGAAGGTGCGGAAGGCGCAGTTTCCTGAGCTCGTTCCATTGTTTTGTCAGGCACTGCCGACGGGGTCGCTTCCTTATTCACGTGAACCGTCGGGGCTGTTTCCATTTTTTCCGTTGCCTGTTTTGCCGGAGCCGTTTCCTGCTTCTCCGTTACAGCCGCAGGCGCCGATACGGTCTGTACTTCAGGACTATTCCAGGAAGGATACAACTGAAGTCCAACGACCAATAAAAGGGAAGCGGCCGCCCCCAGGATGCCCGGATTCCGCCAAAACCAAGCGCGTTTTTGCGGTTTTGGCTGTGCATCGGCCTGACCGGCGAGGATTTTATCCACGGTCTGATCCACAAGCGCCTGCAGCGGACGGACACCCGGCCCCGTTTGTTTAAGCATTGCAGCGACCGCCAGTAATTCGTCCAGTTCCGGATCCTCAGTTTCCGGCTGCTGTCCGGCGTTCAATTCATCCAGCAACTGCGATAAAAGTTCCATATCTTGATTTTTGTCCATCGACTCCGTCATTCGGCTCACCTCCCCGCACAACTTTCAATCAACCCCGTGTCCATCAGCAGTGTGCGCAAATTCTTCAAGGCCCGCTGCTGCAGCATTTTTACCGCAGCTTCCGATTTGCCCATCGCCAGCGCTGTATCCCGAACCGGCAACCCGGCAAGGATCCGCAACTCCACAGCTTGCCGCTGTTCCGCCGGCAGTTTTTGCATAACACCGGCAATGGTTGCCCTCATTTCACTGTTTAGCAGCTGAAGGTCCGGCTCTTCCCCGTCCGCCGCCAACTGATGGTATTCCGCAATATCGGCCACTGCCGGCCTGCGGCTTTTTTTGCGCCAAAAATCCGTGATCAGGTTCACGGCAATCCGTTTCAAATAAGCGGTAAATACCGCTCCAGTAATCTGGTAGTCCGGCAGAGCGCGAAAAACACGGATAAACGTCTCCTGCGTCAACTCTTCCGCATCCTGCACATTCCCGGTCTTGTATACGGCAAACTGGTACACAGGCTGCCAGTAATGCGCGACCAGTTCATTGAGCGCAGACCGGTCGCCCGCCTTCGCTCCCAGTATCAATTCCGTTTCATCAATCGGCATCCCGTCACCAACTTTGTTTCAAACATTCCTACCTCATTGTAAGCGGAAACGGAAACCTTCGTCAACGTCAATCACGATACCCATATTACTACTACAACGCACAATACTGGCAAAAGTAACACATCCCCGGGGAAAATAGTTTTTTTCGACAGCCGTTACCTTTTACCTACAGCAGCCGTTTAAAACAGTGAACAACAAACATTGACAAGGGAGATGAACCGACCATGAAAAAATTATTTCTTACCGTACTGCTGTTACTCACCATGACCACCGCCTGGGCTGCCCCGGGCGACCTCCAAGACCGGCTCAAAACGACCGAACTGGCCCAAGCGATAGAAGTAACCGCAATGCCGCTGGAAGACGTTCTGTCCCTGCTGAGCCGGCAGAGCGGGATCCGAATGATCGCCGTCCCGGAAGCCGCAGAAATGGTCATTGATTTACAACTTCCGGCACACCAGACGGTAGAACAAATCATTGAAGCCCTTCAGCAAAAATATTACCTGACCTTCCAACACAACGACAGCAATAATACGATCGTAGTTCTAAAATCTTCAGAGCAAGAACAGTATTGGCTGACTGCCGCCCCAAGTACGTTCACCAAAGGCGGAATGATGATGGCACGGGCCGAATACGCCTCCGCACCGGCAGCTTATAGTAACCAAATGGCCTACTATACCCCGGCCTATTCGCATAACACGGAAGAATACACCCGGATTAGCGATGTCAGTTTTCAAACCGCGACCACCAACGCTCTCTCCACCTTTTCGATCGACGTGGACACCGCCTCTTACAGCAATATCCGCCGTTACATCAACTCCGGCAAGCTTCCGCCGGCCGATGCCGTCCGTACGGAAGAATTGCTGAACTATTTCACCTATGACTATCCGCAGCCTACAGGCGATCATCCATTCTCCTTAACGACCGAAGTTGGCGCCTGCCCCTGGAACCCAGCGCATCAACTGGTTCTAATCGGCCTGCAGGGAAAAACACTGCAGCCGGCCGAAATCCCGCCCAGCAACCTGGTTTTCCTCATCGATGTTTCCGGCTCCATGAGCGCCTCCAACAAACTACCGCTCCTGAAAACCGCCTTTCATATGCTCGTCAACCAACTCCGTCCGGAAGACAAAGTCTCCATCGTGGTTTATGCGGGAAACACCGGTGTATCATTGGAAGCAACCTCCGGCAGTGAAAAAGGAAGAATCCACACCGCGATTGACAACCTGCAAGCCGGCGGATCGACCAACGGCGGCGAAGGCATCAAACTAGCCTACAAAATTGCCAAAAACAGCTTGATCGACGGCGGCAACAACCGGGTGATCCTAGCTACCGACGGAGATTTTAACGTCGGCGTCAGCAGTGAAGGCGAACTGAGCCGCCTGATTGAAGAACGGCGGGACGACGGAATTTTCCTCAGCGTCCTCGGCTTCGGCATGAGCAATATCAAGGACAACAAAATGGAAACATTAGCCGACAAGGGCAACGGCAACTACGCCTATATCGACAACGCCATGGAAGCCAAGAAGGTTCTCGGCAGTCAACTGGCCGGTACCCTATATACCATTGCCAAAGACGTCAAACTGCAAGTTGAATTCAACCCAGCCAAAGTCAAACAATACCGGCTGATCGGCTACGAAAACCGAACACTTGCCGCCAGCGACTTCAACAATGACAAAAAAGATGCCGGCGATATGGGCGCCGGACACTCCGTAACTGCACTGTATGAGATTGTTCCGGCAGACTCGGAAGAAAGCGGTGTTTCCGTCGATCCGCTGGTTTATCAGAAACCAACCGTTATCCCTAGCGAAGATCTGCTGCAGGTGAAAGTACGCTATAAAAAGCCGAATAAAAATACCAGCACCCTCTTCACCAAACAGGTAAAACCTTTCGCAGAAAACTGCTTGCAATCGGATAATTTCCGCTTTGCCGCAGCCGTTGCCGAATACGCCATGCTGCTCCGCAACTCCGAATTCAAAGCCAACTCTTCCTACCAGCAAGTTCTGGATCTGGCCCGAAGCGCAAAAGGACCCGATACGCAAGGGTACCGGGCCGAATTTATAAGGATGGTTGAGGTGAGTGAAGTGGTGAGAGAATATTAGGACAAGCTATTTGTTTCAGGCGTGTTTAGTTCATACTAAAAAGGTGTCACCGCCGGGCTATAATTGACCCATAGCGCCGGAAAGAAATTGACCCACACCAAACCATAAGCTACCATTGGGATTGACGAGATCACCAATGAGGTAGCAAAAATGATAAGGAGTGGGCTAATTCTTATGATAAGACAAAAGGCGCAATCTGGTCAATCTCCATATGCAATTGGCAAGGAAATAGGCATCTCTAAAAACACCGTAAAGAAGTATGTTTCCGAGTGCCCAAAAGATCACGGTTTGAAAGGCCGGACAAAACCGTCTAAACTAGATCCATACAAACCGGTCATCGACAAGATGATCGAAAATGGGATTTTTAACTGCATAGTAATACGTGAGCGGCTACAAGCCATTGGTTACGACGGTGGCATCACCATCATCAAAGATTATGTGCAAGGAATGTGCCCGGCGAGAAATTCGCCGGCAGTGCGGCGTTATGAAACACCACCTGGCAATCAGGCTCAGATGGACTGGGGCATCGTTCACTACATCGATGAGCGTGGCACAGTCCATAAAACGCCGGCATTTGTCATGATCCTAGGCAGTTCAAGAACCAAATATGTTGAATTTACCAAGCGCTGTGACTTTTACAGCTTGCTGCGATGCATAGTGAATGCCTTTGAATATTTCGCCGGTATACCACAAATCGTCTTGACGGACAGAATGAAAACCGTCATTGACGGTAGCGAAGCCGGTAAGCCATTGTGGAATAAACGCTTTGAGGATTTTGCTTCTGACATGGGATTTCTGCCAAAAGTCTGCCACCCACGAAGGCCGCAAACCAAGGGCAAAGTGGAACGTCTCGTGGAATACGTAAAGGACAACTTTTTGCCCGTCCGTCAATTCCGGGATGTCGATGACTTGAACCGGCAGGCAATCGCTTGGTGTCAAAAAGTTGACACCAAGATACACGGAACAACTGGTCAAATTCCGCTGGAGGCATTGAAACAAGAACCACTCCTCACTCTTCCTGCCAAAGAACTACGAGACAAATACCGCTGGGAAACCAGAAAGGTTGTAAGCGTCAAACAAGATGGTGGATAAAAAAAGAGCAAAACCTGAAGTATAATCAAGTTTTGCCCTCTTTGCAGATTGCTTGAATTCTGGGATTCCAGGGAAGATAATCCTCGAGAAATTCGGGATA
>Ga0316604_10001534_pt1 | contig 19925 bp, 16 predicted proteins | sample OWC_soil_day20_C_FD_207650 | JGI IMG/M metagenome (GOLD analysis project Ga0316604, IMG submission 207650) | Wetland soil microbial communities from Old Woman Creek delta, Ohio, United States - OWC_soil_day20_CT | ecosystem: Environmental > Terrestrial > Soil > Wetlands | place: USA: Ohio...
GAGAACCGGATCAGCTGATTAAGCAGCTGGCGCAGGATGAAGCTATACAGGAGGCGGATACGGTGCTATTGACAATACCTAATACGTTGGGAGTTGAGTATAATGTGCATATCCTGTCGTCGATTTTGGAGCATGTAGCACCAGGGTTGGGATGGAGATAAGAGCTTCGTGAGGAAAACTGGTAAGGATTGGGACAACCCGGCGCTTTACCTGTTAAAAGATTTTTAATCAGGTGGATGGAATGTGAATAATCAGCTCCCAGTACAGGACCTAAAACACCGACAGGGTTGACTGCTGATAGTTCCAGTCCATTGCCTTCTTTTTCTATAAATTCCCAGGCGGCAAGTTCTGCCAGGGTCTTTGATTTTTGATAGGCGGGTGCTTTGCCTCTATACCGCCTTCTTTGAGCATAGCTCTTACCTCTGCATCCCGGTTTAGAGAACGGAGCGTAGCCCGTACACGATAGCCTGCCTGTAATAAATGTAATATACAATGAACGGCAATAAAACCTGCGCCGCCAGTCACCAGGACTGTTTTATCGATATTTGTATTCATCTCAATAATTTGATGATTCAAATTTCGGTGTAAAACAGATTAGGGGGTTTGTTGAAAAGGCGTATTTGGTTTGTTTAAAAGTCAGGCATTTTAAAGCTGGCGTTTTAAAACCCTCCCAGTCTCATCTGCTGAATCCCTTCTTCAGTTGAAGGAATTAATTTTTCTCTTACATTATTCGCTGCATCTGCCTGTACTTCTTCTATTAACGGACGTAGATTCCTATTATAATCCTGAAATGCCAATTCGTAATCCCCATCATGTACTTGCAGCGCATCTGCCAGTGCAGCGGCGCCATCCATTGCCAATGAACCACCTCTACCTGCAGCTGGCGAAGCACAATAAGCCGCATCACCCACTAAAGCAACCCTGCCTTTTGTCCAGGACGGCATTTTGATCTGACAAAATTTATCGAAGTAGAAGTTTTCTGCATCGGCAACTTCTTTTAATAATCCGGTAGTTCTCCACCCCTGTTCTTCGAACTGCTCCAATATGATCTTTCTTTGTTGCCCTACATCGCGATAATCGTATGGTATTTCCTCTTCTGAAAGAAAGCAAAAGACAATATCGGTTTTATGCTTGTATGCATTCAACATATACACCTTGCCAGGAACATTATAGAATTGAATGGTATTTTGCGCTACCAGCAATTTTTCTACAATGGAGATAGAAAAATATGCACCTAGAAAATGTGAGAATTCACTTTCATCACCAAACCAGATTTTCCTTACACCTGAATGCGTGCCATCACAACCAAATACAAGGTCAAATGCTTTTTCCGAACCATCTTTAAAAGTAGCCATTATATTATCGGCTGTTTCATCTAAACCGGTAATGCTGTTGTTAAAAACAAATGCTACTTCACCTTTTAATTGCGCTAATAAAATTCGTACTAATTCACTTCTTTCAATTTCGATCTCCTCCCCCTTCCGCTCTACCGCTATTGAGCCGACTGTGGCATCATTCGTATCTTTGAATACGATGGTTTCCAGGTTCAATGCACCTGACTTCAACTGCTCATAGATCCCCATCCGCTTCACCACATCAATTGTGGAGCCTTGCAGGTCTACTGCCGTACCTCCCATTCTGGGTGCCGGAGCAACTTCTACTACCGTGACTTTGTAACCTGATCTATTCATCCAATAAGCTATTGAAAGCCCAGCTATGCTTGCGCCCGAGACGAGTACTTCTTTTTTCAATTTATTCCGTTTTTGTTGGTACAAAGTAACTGCACCTTATGCAGGAAAATAAGGTCTGGAAAAAGTAACTATTGGACTAATCGAGGTTTTTGTTCCGGAAAGCTAAAGGCGTTTTTCCGACCACTTTGGTAAATAATCTTGAAAAATAGGGATAATCATCATAGCCTAATTCTGTGGCTATCTCTTTTACGGTCTTATCAGAATGCATGAGCAAACGCTTTGCTTCTAATATGACACGTTGCTGTATAAGATTGGAAACGGAATAGCCTGTTGTGTTTTTGACACATTCATTCAGGTAAGGGATAGATATATTTAGTTGCAGTGCATAGTCTGCCGGCCGTTTGGCTGTGGTATAATTACGTTCTAATATTTTTTTGAAGCTTTTGGTGACGGTTTCAAATCGCGACAGTTTTTGTGTGGATGGTGTTTGCGCCAGGTATTCCGCAATCACTAATGCGACCAATGCATTGCAACTATCTTTCAGTAGCGGGTGATATAGCCTGTCGTTCTGACGTTCAAAAAAACGGATACTGAGGGATACCGCATCCGTAATAAGGGAGAATGTTTCTTTCTTTAATAAGAGGGGTTTTGCCGGTGTGATCTCTTCTAATAATTGCAGGTATTCAGGATGCAGGTTTTCATTATTGAGGGACCAGACACTAACAGTTACATTTTTAAAGGATAATATGCGATGTACCTGATTAGGATGCATATAAAGGATTTGCAATGGCCTGATGTTATATTGCTGAAAATCTATCTCCACCGTAACACTGCCTTTTTCAAGCAGAAAAAACGAATGTCCATCCTCTCTGTGTGACCTTCCAGCCTCTTCCTTTTCCGGAGTACTTAACTCTTTCACAGCGAGTCTTTCAACAGCTATGCCTGAACCAAACTGGTTCGCCATCGGATTGACCGGAATGGATTTTCTTTTTTTCACATTACAAATATAATTTTTTGGCTACAAAGTGCCTCGATAGGGCTACAAGCCGAAAGCAGTATATGCCGATCTTTGAGCAACAATTAAAGCATAAATATTATGTCAGGTAAAATATGGTTTATTACAGGAACCTCAAGAGGGTTTGGACGGGTTTGGACAGAAGCTGCACTTGAGCGGGGCGATAAGGTAGTGGCTACTGCTCGCAAGCTGTCCAGCATTGAGAACTTTAACACTAAGTATGGTGAAAATGTGCTGACACTGGAAATGGATGTAACGAACGAGGAACAGGTGAAAGCGGCTGTGGCAAAAGCGCATGCCCACTTTGGCAAATTGGATATCGTACTGAATAATGCAGGTTATTCTCTTGTGAGCACCATTGAAGAAGCTAGTGCTGATGATGTAAGGGCACTGTACGAAACGAATGTATTAGGTCCTCTTGCTGTGATTAAGGCAGCGTTGCCTTTTCTGAGAAAACAAGGTAGCGGTCATATTATTGGCGTATCCAGTAACCTGGGACATATTGTATTGCCTGTGATCGGATACTATTGTTCTTCCAAATGGGCATTTGAAGCGATTCACGAAAGCCTGGCAGCAGAGGTGAAACCTTTCGGTATTAAAGTGACGATCATCGAACCAGGGGCCTATGCTACAGAATTCGGGACACAGGAATCGCTGAAGTTCGCTGAAGGGCTTGACATTTATGCAGATTTCAAACAACAGTTTTTTGCACGGCTCACTTCGTTTGAAAGAGGCAATCCAGCTGCTACACCGTCTTCCCTCTTTAAAATGGTAGATGCAGACAATCCACCATTGCGCTTTAATTTGGGTAGTCATAACCTGGAAGGCCTTCGCGCAGCGTATGCTGAGCGTATAGCAACCTGGGAAGCCTGGGACGATGTTTCCCGTGCCGCACAGGGAGAATCAAAATAATATAATTGAGAATGATAACCGATCTTTATACCGGTTATCATTCTTTAATGTGTAGAAACATGAAAAAAGAAGAAAATCTTCCTTATAAAATGGGATCTCTTTCTGAGATGCATCGCATGCTAGGGTTACCGAATCCTAAGCACCCGCTGGTGAGTTTGCTCAATGGACCGACTACCCAAATAGAAAATATGCCGGCAGGACCTCATGTGCTCACGTACTATAAAATATCCTATAAACCGAAGTTTAGCGGAAAAATACGGTACGGTCAGAGCTACTATGATTTTGATGAGGGTGGTTTGCTATTCGCATCTCCGGGTCAGATCATCGGAGAAAACTCCAGCCATCCTGCAATCTGTTCTGAGTATGTGTTGCTGATACATCCGGACTTTCTCCTGAATTACCCTATTGCTAAAAAGATCAGGCAGTATGGGTATTTTTCTTATTCCACCAATGAGGCACTGCATCTTTCAGAAGAGGAAAAGAATACCATCATTTCCATCTTCCAGATGATTGATACGGAACTCAATAGCCGGATCGATGATTTTAGCCAGGACGTGATCATCTCTCATATTGAGTTATTGCTGAACTACGCTAACCGGTTTTATAAGCGCCAGTTTTTGACGCGCAAAGTCATGCACTACGATCTGTTGCAACGCGTGGAAGACTTCTTTGATGATTATTTTAAACATGATTATCCATCATCTAAAGGATTGCCTTCTGTTCAATACCTGGCAGAACAACTGAACCTTTCCCCTAGTTACCTGAGCGATATGCTTCGGTCACTCACTGGCCAGAATGCGCAGCAGCTAATACAGGCACGGCTATTTGAAAAAGCAAAGGAGTTGTTGTCCACCACTACCCTATCGGCGTCTGAAATAGCTTTCCAGCTTGGGTTTGAGCACTCACAATCTTTCAGTAAATTCTTTAAAGTAAAGGCAAAAGTGTCTCCTTTGCAGTTCAGACAATCATTTAATTAGCCTGTTTTTTTTTTAAATATTTGGCAGAGATATTTATTTTCTTAAATTTGCACCCTCATTGCGAGGTAGAGCAGAGGTAGCTCGTCGGGCTCATAACCCGAAGGTCAGTGGTTCGAATCCGCTCCTCGCTACAAAGTAAGTCCCGGTTATGCCGGGATTTTTTTATTTTATGCTTCTGAGTAGCGATTCTATTTCCAATTCTCCCGCTACTGTTTGAGCGCCATTTTCCATCGCCTTTTTCATGATCTCTGCGGTTCGCGGTGTAAATGCCAATGCAGCCCATCCATCATTCTCTGCTTTAAAGCCTGCTGCCAATACTTTCTTTGTTGTAGAAATGATTCCTTCTTCCAAGGCAGCCATGTTTTGTGCCAGCTGGTCTACGAATGCGTCAATTTCGGCATCTGGAAGGGCACGGTTGATCCAACCATAATGCGCAGCGGTAGCAGCGTCAAAAAGATCAGCCCCTAACATAATTTCCAATGCACGGCCACGGGTCATTTTTGCAGGAAGGTATTGGGTAGCGCCACCACCGGGGATGATGCCCATCAATGCTTCGCATTGTGCGAGCTTTCCTTTTTCTAAAGAAGCAAAACTCATATCTGCGGCGGTGACAAATTCTGCGCCACCACCACGGGCAATGCCTTTTAGTTTTACGATAGTAACCTGCGGTAAGTTTCTCAGCATTTCGCCAACTGCCTGAAATATATTTAAACCTTCGGGCGCCGTTAGCTGTAATTCATTCAATACCTCCTGTTCATCGAGAATATTGATATCTACGTGGGCAATGAAGAAATCGGGGTTCGCACTGTCAAAGACAATTACCTTTACATCATTGGATAATCCATGGAGGACTTCCTTTAATGATTTCATCAATGACCCACTCAGTACATTCACAGGTGGATTATTGAAAGTAATATTAGCAACTCCGTTTTCTATGTGTAGATGTAATAACTTTGTTGTCATTTCAGAAAAGTTTTAGCAAATGTAATTGCAGTATTGACTGAGATTAAAACTGCTATTGTAAACTATAGCATATGGAAAAGAAAAAACCGTACATCTGTACAATAAAGGATGAGAAAGAAATCAGGTATGCGCAGGATGCACTCTATGTGTTGAGTGGAAAGTGGCGCATGCCTGTTGTATTAGCGTTGCATAATGGTTTGCGCAGGTATAGAGAGATTGCGCAAAGTATTCCGGGAATCACTTTTGCCATGCTGTCAAAAGAATTGCAGATGATGGAATTGAATAACCTGGTTGAAAGAAGGGAAGATCCAGATTTTCCAAGAAACGTAGAATACAGGCTGACCGCCTATTGCGAGTCATTGTACCCGATTGTGGAAAGTTTGATCCATTGGGGAAGAGAACATCGTAAAGTGATTAATACTTCCTCAACTTGTAACTGAGGTTTCCACAAAATGTGACTGGTAACAGTGAGCCATTAAACAAAATACAATTATCTGATTATTATTTATTTGGATAGTTTTCCATCCAATTAAAAACCTGTTTGTACCGTGGAATTTCACATGTAATTTATCTAATATGCAAGAGATAGCTTTTGCAACATACCATTGATTATCAAACTTCTTTATTTTTTGCCAGCTCATACGGCATACTTATTGGCTAATTCCTCAATGCGTTTTTTTCCCATATATTTCTATTTGTAAATATTAATTAGAACTATGCTACATCAACTTGCAAATATAGCAGACCATGAGCTCATGGCCAGAGCAAGAAAACTGAAAGATGAGGAAGCAGCAGGAATTTTACTTGAGAGATATAGCCATTTACTGGCGGCGGTTTCCTTGCCTTCTTTAAACAATTACGATAATACCCCTGATGAATTTTTCCCTTCTCTTTTAAAACGGCTATTTAAAAGTTTGCATACACAGACGATTCCTAAAATAGGAGAATGGATGCAGTTTTTTATTAAGTCACAGGGAAACAGAGAGGCAAGGAATACTTACTATTTTCCAACTTCTGTATCCAGCGATATTACACGGTTGGAGAATAAAGTGGAGAAGGCAAATACCCATCTGATGCAAAGGAAGGAATTAGCGTTGTGTATGAAAACGGCGTTTGATGAGTTGGAATCACCGCATAGGGAGATGTTAAAGGAGTTTTATTTTGATCAGAAAACGTTTGCAGAGATATCGGCGGAGAGGGAGTATACAATGGATAAGATCAGGAAACTGGTTAGAAAAGCAAAACAGGAATTGGCGTTGATTATATTGGAGAAGTTGGAGCATGCGAAAGTGAGGCCGATGGAGTATGCGGGGTTAGAGGAGGAAATTGTGGAGCAGCAGGAAGCGGTAAGGATGGTGGATGAGAATGGAAAGATAGAAGTCGTGAATCGGGAGGAGGTGAAAAAGGTAGATGAGCATGAAAAGATGAAAGTAGTGAAGCGGAATAAGAAGGTGAAGATGGTAGCCGGAAATGGAAAGATGGAAGTTATGAAGATCGAAGAAGAAATGAAAGTAGAATACGCGAAACCGGTGAAGAGTGCAAAGCGTGGATATGCGAAAGCCGCCAAGCCAAAACAGGACGTGCAACAGCCATTGACCGTCGAAGAATATACAACAACTTTAGAACAACCAAAACCTATCAAACAGGAACCAGCTTTAATGCTGATCGTTGAAAATCCCGAAACACAAGACTATGCAAAATTCAGACAACAAGGACAAGATATTAAAGATCTTCAGCAGGGTTCGTTGTTTTAGTAAAGACCAGCTTCCCCGCTATGTAGATGGCCGTTTAACCCACATGGAAAAACACCTTCTCGAACAACATCTTGTCAATTGTGAACTATGCAGTGATGCGGTAGAGATTCTCCAAAAGCCAAAATACCACGCGCAATACCAGGCTATGAGTCTGAAAGTTCAGGAACTCATTCGCTGTAGTAGTGAAATTGCACCTGTGTTTGAAGTAGAACGTTATCAGAAGAAGATTGAAACGCAGGAAAGATTCCTCACTTATTTTTGGAGTGTAGTGGCAGCAGCGATCGTAACTGGCATTGCTTTTCTGGCTACTCAACAGGTAAAACATGAAAACATTCATCCGGCTATTACGAAAGCCGAACCTGTGGCTGCTTCAGTTGGAGTAGCGCATACGGATGCCGGAACGTCACTTACTGATGTAGGCACAGCGCATACTGATGTGGTGACCAGTGATGATAGTATGACTGCGGCTCCACCACCGGTTATAGCTGAAACCGAATCTGATCAATCTCTTTATAAAACCGCCATGGCTTATTATTTCAAAGGAAAACTGGATGAAGCCATGCCAATGTTTACAAAATTAACGACAGACACCGCCAGCAATTATGGAGAATTAGCGAGATATCAGCTGGCCATGTGTTTCAAATATAAAAAGCAGAAAGCCCAGGCAAGACAACTATTTAAAGATCTGGTGAAGATGGACGGGCGAATGAAAAAGCGTGCACAGTTGGCATTGAATAACCTGTAAATATATGGAGACTGCCTCAAAAGTAACTTTGACTTTTGAGGCAGTCTCCCCTTTGCATTATCTAAGAAAATACCCCTAACCAAGAAAATCCATTTCTTCTTTTGACAATGAGATACCTGCGGCAGCAATATTTTCTTCTAAATGCGGGATAGATGTAGTACCGGGTATAGGTAGTATCCATGCTGATTTATGTAATAACCAGGCGATATTCATCTGCGCCACTGTAATACCATGTGCATCTGCCACCTGTTGTAGTTTTTGCTGTTCCCCACCGAGCGATGTTTGTAAGGAGAAAAATGGAATAAAAGGAATTTCCTTTTGCTCACATAACGCCAATACCTCCCCTCCCTGAAAACCAAATGGACTGTTAGGATCAGTGACACGATGTGTATAACTATACAGATTTTCAACTGATGCGATATTCGTTTTGCTGGTAGCCAAATGGAACTGCTCCGGCGTAATGTTAGTCAATCCAAGATGCAGGATCTTCCCTTCTTTTTGCAATGCCAGCATCTCCTCCAACGATTCTTCATAACTTCCCGGCGTACCTGCTGCTTTTCCAAAATGCACGAGCGGTAGCTGTTCCAGTTTTAATTCCTGTAAGTTATTCTCGATGCTCTTCCTCAACTCTGCAGGTTGACTATAAGGTTGCCAGCTTTTATCGCTACCCCTCGTACCACCTACTTTTGTGGCAATGATGATGTCTGAAGCATAAGGGTAGAGTGCATCGGCCAGTAATCTGTTCGTTACACCCGGTCCATAGAAATCTGCGGTGTCGAAAAAATTCACGCCCAATTCTACAGCTCTTCTCAATAATCTGATGGCTTCATTGCGATCTGTTGGTTCTCCCCACACATCCTGCCCGGTCAATCGCATAGTGCCATATCCTGGTCTGCGGGCAGTGAGCGGATATGCTGTATCTTTTCCAAATATTATCATAGTGATTTTCTATATGATGAAGGCGTTTCGCCGGTAAATCGTTTGAAAAACTTTGTGAAGTTGGACACGTCATAATCTAACTTATGCGCGATGTTTTTGATAGATAGGTTTGGGTCTGCCAATAGTTTTATAGCCTCTTCCAGAATACGCTGTTCGTAGAAATAACAGGCATGGTGTCCCGTATGTAGTTTGACTACATTACTGATATGTACCGGGTGCAGGCACATGATCCTGGCGATATCCTTTAGCTCATACATCTTCACTGCACGCCCTGCCATGAAATCATCCATATGATCATTCAGGACCTGCATGAATTGTGAGGTGATCTCTTCCTTCCTGCTGATTATGTTATCTGGAATTTGCTTACCCATAATGCAAATATCGAGTATAGGTAAGCAAAAAAATGGTGAAGTGTCAAGTTTTTATTCCCCGCTCTTCAGGCTGGTATAATCATAAAACCAGCTATTGAGGGGTTTGGTCTGGGCAGCGGTATGCATAACAGAAATTGTCAGCACCGCGAGCAGGGCTCCTATACTTTTCATTCGATTTGATTGAGATGATTTGATTGGTGGGAGAGCAAATATAACTATTAGTCCATTAATTTTGTAGATTAAACAAAACATTGTATGTTTGCTATGTTATAAGGCATGTCTCCACCAAAACCTCCCTTATATCAGTATCGAGAATGTTATACTGAGGTAGTTGATTTCTTACTAATTTATTTTTCCGTTTTTTTATTCTGCTAAGCCAGCACTTTTAGCTATGACTGTGCTATGCCCAACCAATAGTATTGCTTCTATATCAACCTAATAATATAACAATGAAACAGAATCAGTTTATTCATTCCATCCCTATCAGTGTGTCTGGCAATAAGACTAGTTGCTGCTGCTGTTAATAATCCTCTCTTTTATTTCCTGTTAATTCATCATCCGCAGGCCATACGTTCATGGCCGGGGGGAAGTCTTTGTCTATAATCAAAAATGTCATGTATAAAAAGTTAGTTTTACTGGCTTTGCCATTGCTGTACGCAATGCTATCGCCTGCACAGGATAAGCCACTGATTAATTCTTCCGTGAGCGGAACAGTGGTGGATGCCAGAACCAAAGAGCCTTTACCCGGTGCATCTATCAGGATTGAAGGTGTAACCAATCAGACCGTCACTGATGATAAAGGTCATTTTCAATTGATAACCGGACAGAAGTTGCCCTACCATGTTATTGTACGCTTTATTGGGTACGATACTTTAAGAGTTGAATTAACTGCTTCACCTGCGAAAATTGAACTGACACAAACACTGAATCAATTAGAAGGTGTCGTAGTTGTAGGTTATGGTACACAGAAGAAAAGTGATGTTACCGGGTCTATTGCTTCTGTACCTCCTGCTGTGAAAGAACAACCTGTAAATTCCATTGAACGTTTGCTGCAAGGGTCTGTATCAGGGGTGGTGGTCACCCAGACAAACGGACAACCCGGTGGTGGTGTGAGTGTGCAGATACGTGGTAACAACTCTATTTCTGCAGGGAGTGATCCACTCTATGTGATCGATGGTTTTCCTATCAATAACAATTATAGCGTAACGAATGCCGGTGTAACGAATGGTCCTAATATTAATCCATTGTCTACATTGAATACTGCCGATATTGAATCTATCGATGTATTGAAAGATGCTTCCGCTACTGCAATTTATGGTTCAAGAGGTGCGAATGGTGTGGTATTGATCACTACCAGAAAAGGATCAAAGAACAAATCTTCTATTAATTATGATGGTTACTATGGGGTACAAAAAGTAATTAAAACGATTCCTTTACTGAATGCACGTGAATGGTGGGCATTGAGAAAAGATGCGGCTACGAATTCAGGTAAAACTGTAACATTGCCGACTGTAACAGGTTATACACTGGATACTACAGGCGAAGGGACTGACTGGCAGTCGGAAGCTTTTACCACTGCGCCGATGCAGAGTCATAGCCTGTCTATTTTTTCAGGTGGTGAGAAGACACGTTTAGCAATTGCGGGTAATTACCTGAAGCAGGAAGGCATTCTTATTAAAACAGGTTTTGAACGTTTCTCTGCACGTCTGAATGTGGAGCATGATTATAATAAAAAACTGAAATTAACATCCAGCATTATTGGTACACATACAAAAGCGAATGTAGCACCTTCCAATATTGTATCCGGATTGCTGTATACGCCACCTTCCTTACCGGTTTATCAGGATAATGGATCTTATGTTATCAACAGTCCTTTTGAAACAGTGTATGCTAATCCAATCAATACATTGAATAACCAGACAAATGAGACGAGTACGAATCGTTTTCTGGGTAATGTGACTGGTGAATACACCATCGCCGAAGGTCTGAAAGCCAAGGTGCTATTGGGTGCAGATGTTATAGACAATAAGCAGAACAGGTACCTGCCTAAATCTACTTATGAAGGATCTTCTTATAATGGCTATGCAGCTGTAGGGTCTCTCTTTACTTCGAACTGGTTAGAGGAAAATACGATCACGTACGACAAGCAATTCAACGACAAGCACAGAATCAGTACAGTAGCAGGTTTCACCGCACAGCAATCACAGTCAAAAGGGGTAACGGCGGCATCTTATGGCTATACCTCTGATGCGCTTTCCTATAATAACCTGGGTAGTGGTACCAGTGCTGCCACACCGGGTTCTTCTGCGCTGAAATGGTCACTGGCCTCTTATCTCGCCAGGGTGAATTATGCTTTTGACGACAGGTTCCTCGTTACCTTTTCATTCAGGGCGGATGGTTCTTCCAAATTTTCTGCCGGCAATAAATGGGGGTACTTCCCATCCGGGGCCATCGGCTGGAATATTTATAAGGAACGATTCTTTGAAAACGTAAAAGGGATCAATGTTTTGAAGCTCCGTCTCAGTGCAGGTTCCACGGGGAACCAAGACATAGATGCTTACCAGTCGCTGGCCAAAATCACTTATTACCCCTATAATTTCTCAGGAACGGCGGTTTCAGGTTATGCCCCAAGTACGGTATCCAATAAGAACCTCACCTGGGAAAAAACTTTCCAGGTCAATGGAGGACTGGATGTAGGATTGCTGAATGGACGGATCTCTATTGTGGCCGATTACTATTATAAGAAGACGACGAATCTGCTGTTGACAGGTACTGTACCAGGTAGTTCAGGATTGGCCGATCTGACGAATAACCAGACTTCTACCACCTATCAGAATATCGGCGCCATCTCCAACAAGGGTTTTGAGCTGAATGTCAACTCCAATAACCTCACTGGTGCTTTCAGGTGGAATACGATCCTGAATTTCTCCAGGAATACGAACAAGATCCTCCAACTGACGGAAGGTGTAAATGAATACATTCCAAGCAGCTCAGCGCCATCTATTGCCAAGATCGGGCATCCTGTGGGTTCCTTTATCGTGTACAAGACAGATGGCATTATTCAGGAAGGTATGACCCCATTAACCCCACAGGCAGATGCAAGTCCGGGTGGTCAACAGTATAAAGATATCAATGGAGATGGCAAGATTACATCTGTAGACCGTGTCATTATTGACAACCAACTTGATTTTACTGCTGGTTTGACAAACTCTTTCAGCTACAAAGGATTTGATTTGAATGTGTTCTTCCAGGCTTCTGTAGGTGGAAAATTATATAATACCAATGAAGCGCAGCTGGAACTGGGAACGGGGTATACCAATGGATCGAAAGTAATGCTGAGAAGATGGACGCCTACTAACACCAATACAGATGTAAAGGAGGCTTATCAGGATCCGGCGATTACGATGTCTGATCGTTTTATTGAAGACGCTACTTATTACAGACTCAAGAATGTTTCGCTGAGTTATTCTTTTCCAGGATCTTTCTTAACAGCAGCAAAATTAAAGGGATTAAGATTGTATATCTCTGCACAGAATCTGGTTACCTGGACGAATTATACAGGCTTTGATCCTGAAGTAAGCAGTAATGGCCAAACCCTTATCAATAAAGGCGTTGACAACAACTCTTATCCAAACAACAAGTCATACCAGGCTGGTATTACCCTCACTCTTTAATTTGATTTTTTATGAAGTTCTATTATATACTTATTGCTATCAGTTTATTGTCTTCATCCTGCAAGAAATTTCTGGAAGAAGATCCGGAATCATTTGTATCGGAAGAACAATATTATAAGACAGAATCAGATGCAGAAACAGCGATCAATGCTGTGTATTACCACCTGAATACGGGCACTGTGCAAAGCCCTTACAACACCTTGTTTAATACAGGTATGAATATGGCGGATGATGATGAAGATCCGGGACCGGGTGCTACCAACTCAGATGTACGTTCACTGGCAGTATTATCTCATTCTACCAGTAATCAACGTATCTATGAGTTATGGCAACAACATTATGCGGGGATCAGAAAAGCGAATGTAGTATTGGCCAAAGTGCCGGATATTACTTTTAGCGATGAGACAAAGAAGGCAAGAATTCTTGGCGAAGCGAAGTTTCTGAGAGCACTTTTTTATTTCAACCTGGTAAGGCTGTTTGGCGATGTGCCGCTGGTAACGACTTATGAGTCTGAAGTACTGGCATCCTCTTATTATACGACAAGAACTTCATCTGATTCTGTATATGCAAAGATTGAAGAAGACCTTACAGCCGCAGCAGCTTCCCTGCCTGTTTCTTATTCTTCTCCGGATGTAGGGAGAGCGACTGCCGGTGCAGCAAAGGCATTGCTGTCCAAAGTATATTTATATGAAGCTTCTCTGCCACTGAATATTACCAGCAAATACCAAAGTGCAGTGACTGAAGCTGAAGAAGTGCTTTCTTCACAGGATGGTGGTACTGGTAGTTATGGTTATGATCTGTTCACCGATTATTCTCATGTCTTTTTACCTGCTTATAAAAATGGAATAGAGCATGTGTTCTCCGCACAGATGCTGGCTAATTCCAATAGCCAGGATAACAATGAAACGCAGAGAGCCATTTATTCTTCTATACCGGGATTGACTGGCAACTATGCACACATGGTGCGCTATTATACAAATGGGAATGACAATTACTATAGTATTTACAAAATATTCAGGGCAGATGATAAGAGAAGAGATGTAACATTTGTACGCAGTTTTACAAGTCCGACTAACAGTAAAAAATATGCGTTGCCGTTATCGAACACAGCTGTGCCAAATGACTCCACTCCTTTCTATAATAAGTGGTGGGATCCTAATTATGCCAGTGCTGGTGAGTCTTCTACCAATGTGACGATCCTTCGGTATTCAGAAGTTTTATTAATTCATGCGGAAGCGGAAAATGAGTTGAATGGCCCAACTGCCAAGGCCTATAAATCTATCAACAGGGTGAGGGCAAGAGCTGGATTACCTGATCTGGTAACAGGTCTTTCTAAAGATCAGTTCAGAGATTCTGTGTACCTGGAACGTAGGTTAGAGCTGGTGTATGAATACCAGCGATGGTTTGATCTGATCCGTGAGAAGGATGCAGGTGGCAGTGGTATTTTGCTCACCAGTCTGCAAAAAGTGGGAAAAAACAATGTGGCGGCAAAGCACTATTTATATCCTATTCCTCAAACAGAAATCGACAATAATCCTTTACTCACACAGAATCCCGGGTGGTAGTAAAACCCATTCTTTCTAAGTATGAAAAAGAAATTTTTGCTATTCTTCATGGTAGGAGGTTTTTCTTCCTATTTATATGCGCAGGATACTACCTATAAAGGCAAGGTAGGTAAAACCCTTGCGGAATCACAGGAGTGGTGGGCACCTGTTATCAAGGCGCCGGCAGGAGCTCCCAATGTTGTTTTGATCCTTTTGGATGATGTGGGGTTTGGCGCTTCGAGTAGTTTTGGCGGGTTGATTCGTACACCGGTATTGGATCAGTTAGCCAACAACGGGTTGCGGTATACAAATTTCCATACAACTGCTATTTGTGCCCCGACACGTTCTGCGTTGCTCACGGGGAGGAATAGTCATTTTGTACATGAAGGCGGGTTCTCGCACATTGCAATGTCTGCAGGTTTTCCGGGATGGGATGGACGTATCCCTTCTTCTGCAGGTACGATAGCGGAGATATTAAGAGATAATGGGTATAATACTTTTGCAGTAGGTAAGTATGGCTTGACACCGGATGAAGATGCAACGGATGCAGGTCCATTTGATCGCTGGCCGGGTGGAAAAGGATTTGAGCATTTCTTTGGATTCCTGGGGTCTGCTACTGATCAGTATAAGCCAGATCTGGTAGAAGATAATGAACATATCAAACCTGATGGCAGACATTTGAATGAGCAGATTACGGACAAGGCGATTGCGTATATTGACAGACAACATAAGGTGGCGCCGGATAAACCGTTCTTCCTTTATTATGCACCGGGGGCTACGCATGCACCGCATCAGGTAGATAAATATTGGAGTGATCAGTATAAGGGGCAGTTTGATGAAGGATGGGATGTGTACAGAGAAAAGGTAATAGCACAGCAAAAGAAGCTGGGTGTAATACCTAACTATGCACAGCTGCCGGATAGGAATTCGAGGGTGAAGGCGTGGAATAGTCTTTCTGCGGAGGAGAAGAAATTGTTTGCACGTTTCTTTGAGGTGTATGCGGGATACCTGACTTATACCGATTATCAGATCGGTAGATTAGTGAATTACCTGAGAGAGCAGAATCTGGAACAGAATACAGTGATTTACGTGATCATCGGGGATAATGGTGCGAGTAAGGAAGGGACTGTGGATGGTGTGATTAAACCAGGGTTGAATAGTACGAATCAATCTTCTGAAGCGGAGTACTTGAAGAAAAACCTAACTTTTATTGATTCTATTGGTACTGCGGGGGCGAATACAAATTATCCGATTGGATGGGCACAGGCAGCGAATACACCTTTTAAAGATTGGAAGCAGGATGCGCATTCGGAGGGTGGTACGCATAATCCGTTGATCATTTATTATCCGAAAGGGATTCAGCAGAAAGGTGGGATCCGTGAGCAGTATGGACATGTAATAGATATACTGCCTACTACGCTGGAATTGGTAGGGTTGCAGAAACCGGCGTATATCAGGAGTGTGAAGCAGGATTCTATACAGGGTACGTCATTAGCTTATTCTATTAATGATGCGAAGGCGAAGTCAAGACATCTGATACAGCATTATTATATTTTTGGTGCGAGGGCGTTGTATTATAATGGGTGGAAGATTAGTGCGGCGCATAGACCAGATGGGATAGATTATAATTTTTCGGAGGGGAAGAAATTGGAGAAGACCAGGTTTGAAGATGATACGTGGGCATTGTATAATTTGAACGAGGATTTTAATGAGCGGGTGGATTTAGCGAAGAAGTATCCGGAGAAGTTGGAAGAGTTGAAGAAGTTGTTTGAGATACAGGCGACGGTGAATAGGTTGTATCCGTTTATTGATACGTATGACAGGAATAATAAGTTGATACATCATCCGAATGGAAGTGATCAGCAGGGACCGATAAAATAAAAGTATCCGCAGTGCGGAGATAATTTTAATAAAGCTGAAAAGCCCGCGGAGTTCCGCGGGCTTTTCCTATTTTTGACCCTATGTCACAGGAATTAGATAAGCGACCAGGGGAACTCAGTATCAAAAAGTCCAGCCTTAGCAAAGAGCAAAAGACTTTTAATAAACTGATTCAACAAATTGCCACACTCCGGCAGGAGTTGGCGGAATTGACGGCAGTACTGGATAAGCAACGCCAGCATTATATCAAATTTATCTATCCCTTCATTCAGCAGCTGACTGATTTGCGGGGGCAACTGGCTGTGTTGATGAATGGGTTTATGACTATCTCCAAAGGCTTGTCTGACCATGAAAAAGAAGACCTGCGGTTGTTGATCCTTCAGTTATTAAACGATATCTTCAGGTATCAGCAGACGGATCCGGAGGGGGAATTGCTGGATATATTCAATGCCTTGTCTGAGACCTCCTACCATGATATCAATGAAGCGTATCTGACTAAGCTGAGGGCTGCGGCGGCTAGTGATGAGACTTTGCCTGCACCGGTTAGTACGACAAAACGCGAACGTTATAAAGAAGAGAAGGAACGGCTGCTGGATGCATTGCGCAGAAAGAATATTCAACAATTGTACAGACAACTGGCTAAGTTTTTCCATCCGGATCTGGAACAGGATCCAACAAAGATACAATTGAAGGAGGAGCTGATGAAACAGCTGGTGATAGCGAAAGAGCAAGAGGATCTGTTGAGCATGTTACAACTGGAGATTCAGTGGATTGAGCAGGAAGACAGACACCCTGAGTCGCTGACGAATGATAAGTTACACCTGTATAATACTACATTGAAAGAACAGGTGAAAGATTTGCAGGAGCAGATCAATTCGCTTTTCAATCATCCTAAATATGAGTTTTTGCAGGGGTTTGCAAAGACACCGCAAAGTGCGAGGTTCATTGATTGGAAGAGTGAGAAGAATAACCTGGATCATCTGCTATATGGGTTTAGAGATATTATCAGCGGATTATCGCAGGATACGAAGAGTGCATTGAAGGTGTTGAAAAGTGTTTTAAAGCATAATACCTGATGAAAAGAAGGCATTCTTCGCTGGATTTTTAAATCTACATAAGAATTCGGTACAAGCCATTTTTACTGAGGCCGATAGCCTATGGCCGGCTTTATTGAGGCCAGCATCGAGCTTAATCAGAGTTTATTGGAACTTCGATATAACTGCTGTTGTACCAGTTTATTTGTAAAGGATCGCCCGCATCTTTAATACTTTCCGTACTCACATCCTTTCCAGTCCCATAGTTGAGCTGAGAAAACGGATTCTTATTCACATTGACAAAGACTACAAGACGGCTTCCTTTGTGCAATTGTTTACTTACAAAGTGGGTATTATTCAATGGAATGTGCACCAGTTTGCCAGGTTGCAAAAGTTGCCGGTGCGTGGGATCCAATGCATAACTCGCCCTGACAATGGTATATGAAAGATGAAAATAAGTACCGTCAGGTTGAATTTCATAAAGGGTAACACCCAGGTCTACATCTTTTTTATTGATGGAAAAGGTGAGTTCTCCTGAAAAGGAGCCTGTGTAAACCACATCTTTATTAAATGGAGCACTGGTAAAAGCATATCCATTAGAAGTGTCAATTTCTTTACGAATGATGGGGTCTGGGTAATAGTCATTGTTACTTTCCTTGCGATTCGCAAAATCCACCTTTTGTTGAATAGATAATAAACGGGATGGTTTGGTCAAAGTCAGGGAACGAGGGTGAATGCCCAGGTAATATCTTTGACTGGTTTGGCTCAAATCCGGCGCACTTGCCCAACGATTGGCTCCCATTACTTCATAATTCACTTTGTCATGCAGGATGGCCGGTAATGGGGCATTTTTGAAGATATGATCCATCCAGTCAAATGTGAGGGCCTTGGTATTAATGATGGCACAGGAATCGACCCTATATCCATTGATGATAGTATCCCCTCCTATCTGTGCACCAAAATGGCTATATGGACCAATGACGAGATAGGCAGGATGATATTTTTCTATTTCCCGGAGGTAATAGAGACTCGAATTTTGAGAGTCATTGTAATACCCATCTATTGCAAGAACAGGGATATTGATCTGTTTAAAGTCTTCACCATAAGGCGCCATATTCTGCCAGTAAGTATCGAAATCAGGATGTGCAATCCAGCGCTGGAACCAGCGATTAGGAGTACCGTCTATGCTATCCATTTTATTATAGGCTGCACCGGTTTCCCACCAGCGAAACATCATGCTACGAAAACGCTTGCGATCATTACCGGCGAGGGTATCGAGGTATTTGTTATTGCCTACGTAAAAAGACCATTCATAGTTAGGATTGATGAAGATGTTATTCTCCATCGGTAAACCCATGCCCGGACGATTGGCGACGTAAGGAACGATGGTTTTAAGTGCAGGGTGCAGGCGCTTGCAGGCCGCCCACTGACTGAAACCATTGTAACTGCCACCGAACATGCCGATACTGCCATTGCACCATGATTGTTTACTGATCCAGTCTATGACCTCATACGTATCGTTGTGTTCATTTTCGTAGGGCCAGATTTCATCTTTGCTTAGCCGTTTACCTCTCGTGTAAGCCATGACTCCTACGTATCCCCTGTCGGCTATTTCCTGTAGACTACGAAGGTCACGACCTTTGTCACGTACATAGATAGTGAATTGAAGGAGTACCGGCAGCGGTGTAGACGAGGAGGCTTTTCGCATGACCATGACAGATAGCGCTGCACCATCTTTGGTGTGGACAAGAATGCTATCCTCAAATATATAGCCTTGCTGGCTATAGCCCGTTAAGCAAAGGGACAAACAGAGCGTGGTGAAGAGGGCTTTGAACATGGATCAATTTTGAACAGGGATTGAATATAAACAAAGATTAAATATAAACAAAAGCCGGTAACAGACAATGACTTAACTACCTGATAGCGATTCCGATCGGGCATCTCATTTATAAAAAAAGGAAAATTAACTGACGGGACCTATTATCAGCTTTACCATACAAATATTCTGTTTCACCCCGATTATAGATATTCTCTCTGGAATTTTTATTTTCTTTACATATATAATAATTTACTACCATGAGAATGTTCGTAATCGCCCTATTAGTACTCTGCTGTAGCTGCAGAAAATCGACCACTAATCCAGTTACTTACACTGATGATGATCTGACTGGACCAGTATCACGCCCCAGCAGCGGGTATGGTGCAGATGGCAGTTATACGGTGGACAGTGTAAGTTTTGATAGTCCTACTTATACTGGTAAAAAAGTCACCGTATTCTACCCCAAAGAAGCGACGGGGCCTGTGCCTGTTATTTTTTATTCACATCCTTATGGAGGTGAAGAGGTGTCTTATAATATAGGCTTGTACAATTTTATTGCAAAGAAAGGTTATGCAGTGGTGTTTGCACCTTATCCTACCACAGGTGTAA
>Ga0316604_10001535_pt1 | contig 19924 bp, 22 predicted proteins | sample OWC_soil_day20_C_FD_207650 | JGI IMG/M metagenome (GOLD analysis project Ga0316604, IMG submission 207650) | Wetland soil microbial communities from Old Woman Creek delta, Ohio, United States - OWC_soil_day20_CT | ecosystem: Environmental > Terrestrial > Soil > Wetlands | place: USA: Ohio...
TCTTGCTGGGCGGTCGCCTGATTTTTCGCTAGGATAGCCAAGCGTGCGTTTTGCATCGCCATTTCGACCCAGGCCTTGTGGGTGGCGCCCCGCCCTTCCTGCACGGGCACTGGGCGGCCAGCCAATTCGGCAAGCGCCACTTCGGTTTCACCCGCCTCGTCTTCAGAAGGCAAAGGATATGAAAGGATCCGTGCTGGTGCTGGATGGGCAGCGTAATGTTGACGAATGAAGGCGGCACATGCATCCGATGGTTCGGAGTCACCTGCATTGGTAGGGAAAAATGGTCGATCGCCGAGGTGCCTACCACCGCGGACCATGGCCAGATTGACGCACAGCTGCCCCGCCTCCTTGATTGCGACCAGGACGTCGACATCCTCGCCTTTGCTGCTGGAGACAAACTGCTTTTCTTGAACCTGATGCAAAGACTGAATCTGGTCACGAAACACGGCAGCCTGCTCAAAGGCCAATTTGGCAGAAGCCTCTTCCATCGATTTGGTTAGGCGGCGGGTTACTTCCTGCTGCTTGCCAAGGAGAAACATTGCCGCCAACTGGATGTCAGCCGCGTAGTCGTCCGCCGAAATGAAGCCCACGCAGGGGCCGCTGCAGCGCTTGATCTGGTAGAGAAGACAAGGGCGCGAGCGATTGGAAAAAACAGTGTCTTCGCACGTGCGCAGACGGAACATTTTTTGCAGTAAATGAATGCTGTCACGTACTGCCCAGGAGGATGGATAGGGACCGAAATAATCAGCCTTACGGTCCGGATTGCCGCGAAAGAAACCCAGTCGAGGAAACTTTCCCTTGCTCAGGACGATATACGGATAGGATTTGTCATCCCGAAACAGGATGTTGTAGCGCGGCGCCAGCGACTTGATCAGGTTATTTTCAAGTAGCAGCGCTTCGGCTTCGGTACGGGTTGCCGTGGTCTCAATCGAAGCGATCTGACTGACCATGTGCGCAATACGCGGACTGGAGAGGTTCTCCCGAAAGTAGGAGGCAACCCGTTTCTTCAGATTCTTGGCTTTGCCGACGTAAAGCACGTTTCCGCCTATATCCAGCATGCGGTAGACGCCGGGTAATTCAGTCAGCGTGGCCAGAAAGGCCTTGGCATCAAAACTCATGACTTAGGCGAGATGTGCCTTGACCCCTGCAAAGACCGCTTCAAAGCTCTCCCGTGTCAGTCGTCCGGTACGCCAGTTGTAGCCGCTGCAATGGTAGCTGGTGACCAGTGTTCGCCCATCCGGCAGCTTGTGGGTGACATGGTGGCCAAATGGCAAGTCTTTTGCCTTGAGTCCGTACGTCCAGAGTAATGCCTGATGGGCAATGGCCCCCAGGACAACGATGATCTTCAACTTCGGCATGGCTGCCAGTTCGGCCTTCAGGTGGGCATTGCACTGGCGAATTTCCGCCGTCGTTGGCTTGTTGGCCGGCGGCAGGCAGCGCACGGCGTTAGTGATGCGGCAATTAGTAAGTTGCATCGTCGGATTGGCCCAGCTGTCAGAGCCAAGCGGTTCCGGGCTACTGGCAAATCCGAAGCGGTGCAGTGCCGGGTAGAGCAACTCGCCGGCGACGTCGCCAGTAAATGGACGACCGGTTCGATTGGCTCCTTTTTCACCCGGGCCGAGGCCGACGACGAGCAATTCAGCATCCAGAGAGCCGAAGGCGGGAACCGGCAAGGCATGCCAGTCTGGGTCGCGTTGACGAATGGTGGCTAGGTGTTCAGCCAGTCGTGAACAGGCGGTGCAGTTGGTGGGATCTTGAAATCTTGACATGGCGGGGATGTTAGCATGGCGGCCATGCAGCTTCATTGGGACATCTTTTGCCGGGTTATCGACAACTACGGCGACATCGGCATTTGCTGGCGGCTGGCCAGGCAATTGGCGGTCGAACATGGCCGTCGAGTCAGATTGTGGGTGGATGATCCAGCCAGCTTGCAGCCGCTGTGCCCTGCCGTCGATCCTGCAATTGATGGATATTCGTGCAACGGTGTCGAAATCCGTCACTGGAGAGAAAACTCCTTGTTTGACCGGCCTGCCGAAGTTGTTATCGAAGCCTTTGCCTGTGATTTACCGAATGCCTATCTTGCCTCGATGGCCAGCGCCGATCCAAAGCCCTGCTGGATCAACCTGGAATACCTGACTGCCGAATCGTGGGCTAATGGCTGTCACGGCATGGCCTCGCCCCACCCCTCTTTACCCTTGGTCAAGTATTTCTTTTTCCCGGGTTTTTCAGGGGCAGGAGGCGGCTTGCTGCGGGAAAAGAATCTGCTTGATGAACGTGATCGCAGCCTTCTTCAAACCGGAGGCAGCAGCGAGTTCGAAATCAGTCTGTTCTGCTATGACACGGCACCGATCGGAGGATTGATCGATGCGCTGGCAAAAATGTCCAAGCCTGTAACCTGCCATGTGCCACCGGGGAAACCCCTGGCAGCGGTCAGCAATTACCTTGGCGGAGCCGGGCCATGGCAGTGCGGAAATGCCTTGATCCGCCCTATCCCCTTCATGCCAATGGACGATTACGATCGCCTTTTGTGGCGATGTGATGTCAATTTTGTCCGCGGCGAGGATTCGTTCGTTCGTGCCCAGTGGGCCGGAAAACCATTCGTCTGGCAGATTTATTTTCAGGATGAAGATGCCCATCTGATCAAACTAGAGGCATTCCTTGAGCGCTATTGTGCCGGCATGAACAAGAATCTGGCGGCCATGGTCCGCGAGATGTTCCTGGCGTGGAACACCGGAAGCAATGTCGAGTCAGCGTGGCTGAATTTCATGGCTAACTACGCGGATATTGCCCGATACAGCAGGCACTGGGCCGAAACTCAAGCCTCTCAGCCCGACTTGGCGTCGGCTCTCGTCAAATTCTGTGCTGCCAAGGTATAATTTAACGTTATCCTTTTCCGATCTTAGAGAATCCCGTATGAAAACCGCAATGGAACTCCGCTCCGGCAACGTCATCATGGTTGGTGCCGACCCGCTCGTCGTTCAGAAGAGTGAGTACAACAAGTCCGGCCGCAACGCTGCCGTGGTCAAAATGAAGCTCAAGAACCTGTTGACCGGCGCCGCTTCCGAAGCCGTTTACAAGGCAGATGACAAGTTCGAAGTAGTTGTGCTCGACAAGAAGGAAGTGACCTACTCCTACTTTGCCGACCCGATGTACGTTTTCATGGATGCCGACTACGAGCAGTTCGAAGTCGAAGCCGAAAACATGACCGACGCACTGAAGTATCTGGAAGATGGCCTGGCTTGCGAAGTTGTTTTTTACAACGGCAAGGCAATTTCCGTCGAACTGCCGAACAGCGTGGTTCGTGAAGTCGTTTACACCGAACCGGCTGTCAAGGGCGACACTTCCGGCAAGGTCATGAAGCCGGCCAAGCTGGCAACGGGCTTCGAACTGCCAGTTCCGGCCTTCGTCTCTATCGGCGACAAGATCGAAATCGACACCCGCACCGACGAATACAAGAACCGCGTCAAGTAATCAACGGTTTTTCAGCAGAGCAAGATTCGGGCAGCTTCGGCTGCCCGAATGCATTTCAGGCCATCAATTCGGTGATGGTCTTTTGGGCCGCCTGATAAGTTGGGTCTGCCTGAAGCACTTGCCAAGGCACTGCGGGCTTCTTGGGAATCAGCGCCTCGACCCGTTTGCCGCGCCGCAAATCGATTTCCGGCTTCCAGTTTTCCAGCACATCGCCGACGACATCAGGGGCATTGCAAACGAGCAGCATGTCGCAGCCGGCCGCGTAAGCTGTCTCGACCCGAGACAGCATGCCACCGACCACACCGGCGCCGGCCATCGATAGATCGTCGGTGAATACCACCCCGTCAAACTTAATGTCATTTCTCAAATAACTTATCCATTTATTTGAAAATACAGCCGTATTGCAGTCCATGCAGTTGTAAATCACATGGGCAGCCATCACACCATCGAGTTGCAGACTCCGGTAGGGAGCGATGTCTTCCTGCATCGCTTCGAAAGCCCGATCATCGACTGGCAGTTCGACATGCGAATCGGGGATGACATATCCGTGCCCCGGATAATGCTTGCCACAACTGCCCATGCCTGCCTGGCGCAGACCTTCACCTAGCGCAGCGGCGAGCGCGATTACCGCGTCCGGTTGGCGGTGGAAAGCACGATCGCCGATGACGCGTGAGGGGCCATAATCGAGATCAAGCACCGGCGTAAAGGAATAATCGACGCCACGGGCGCGAAGTTCGGCGGCCAGCACGTAGCCAGTCTGGCGGGTGGCGACAAGTGCCGCCTGCGGATCCCTATCCCAAAGTTTCCCCAACGTGGCCATGGGTGGCAGACGGGTAAAACCGTCGCGAAAACGCTGAACCCTGCCCCCCTCGTGATCAACGGCAATCAGCAGCGATGGCGAGCGCAAGGCATGGATTGCCGAACAGAGTTCTAGCAATTGATCCTGGTTGGCATAGTTTCGAGAGAACAGGATGGTCCCACCAACCAATGGATGGCAAAGGCGTTCGCGGTCAAGATCTGTCAGTTCGGTGCCGGTAATGTCGATCATCAGCGGGCCGAGCGGTAAATGCATCATGCATGCTCCAGAATCACGTAGGCGACGGCGTATTCGGCTTCGTCGCTGATCGAAAGATGGGCTTTAAGGTTTTTGTTTTTGAGCACTTCGGCGAGTTGACCGTAGCATTCGAGTATTGGCTTGCCCAAATCGTCGTGGGTGACAGCAATGGCTGGCAAAGTTGCCGGCGGGCGTACGCCAGTGCCGAGTGCCTTGCTGAAAGCTTCCTTGGCGGCAAAACGCTTGGCGAGAAAGCGACCTTTGTCAGCAGCTTTGGAAAAATCAGCAATTTCCTGTGGAGCCAGCAGCTTGTCGAGCACCCTGTCGCCATGTCGCTCCCACATGCCACGCAAGCGGGCAACGGCAACGATATCCGTGCCGATGCCGTAGATCATTCGCCGCGTTCCGCTGCTTCGCGCATCAGAACCTTCATTTCGCGCACCGCTTCGCGCAGTCCAACGAAGACGGCGCGACTGACAATGGCGTGACCAATATGCAATTCGCGAATGCCGGCCAGCCTGGCAAGCGGTTGCACATTGTAGTAGTTCAGGGCGTGGCCGGCATTGAAGCGCATGCCAAGGTGGCGAATGGTCTGTCCGGCTTTGCGAATCTTGGCGATCTCAGCTAGCACGGCTGGCGCCTCAGCATCACGGCCTTTATCGTAAAAGGCATGCGCATACGGACCGGTGTGAATTTCACAGACACTGGCACCAATTCGTGCTGCTGCTTCAATCTGCTCCGGCTCGGCATCAATGAAGACGCTGGTGACAATACCGGCGTCAGCAAGACGGGAAATCACCCCCTTCAACCGAGCTTCCTGGGCCAGGATGTCGAGGCCGCCTTCAGTCGTCACCTCATGGCGACCTTCCGGTACCAGCATGGCCATTTCCGGCTTCAGGCCACAAGCAATGCCGACCATCTCGTCGGTCGCCGCCATTTCAAGATTAAGTTTAATCTGCGTGGTTTCGCGCAGGCGCCGTACATCGGCATCCTGAATGTGGCGCCGGTCCTCGCGTAAATGAACCGTGATTCCGTCGGCTCCCCCCAGATGAGCTTCAACCGCTCCCCAGACCGGATCTGGTTCGTAGGTCCGACGGGCCTGACGGATGGTCGCGATGTGATCAATGTTGACGCCTAGTTCAATCATAGCTCCTGCAACTCCTTGAATATTTTACGTGTTTCGAGTTCTTTATCTGCCAGATAATAGGCCATCAACATGCGCATCAGGGCCTTGGCCTCATGGCGGGTACGCGGATCGGAAAAATCCTCAGCATCAAGATCGAGCAAGGTCTTGCCTCGAACGACCTGCGTAGCCCCTTCCCCGTGATCAAGTCGTACCGGCCCTTGTTCCATGCGGTAGGTGTAAAACGTATCAGGTTCGATTAAATTGGCATCGCTATCGTGGCTCAGCGTCAAGCCATAGCCCAGTTCCTGAAGCAGCGCTTTTTCAAAGCAACGCAGATCTGCTTCGCGGACCTTGCCGCTTGGATCGGCAGCCAGAAGTGCCAGCATCTTGGCGTAGCTGGCAAACAACTGTTCATGGGCATCTTCGCGAGGCAGAAGGTGCATCAGCAGTTCATTTAGGTAGTAGCCGCAAAACAGGGCTTCACCGGCCAGTAAGGGCAGCCCACCTTGCCACTCTGCCTTCATCAGGGTGAGCACTTCGCCCTTGCCTGCCCATGCAATCTCTAGTGGCTGAAACGCCATTAACAGGCCGCGAATTGCGGAGCGTGGACGACGGGCGCCACGTGCCAACAGTGCCATGCGACCAAAATCGCGGGAAAACACTTCAACGATAAGACTGGTTTCCCGAAAAGGGTAGCTGTGCAGAACGTAAGCCGGCTGGCTGTCGACTTTGCTGCGCAGGTTCATTCGTAACCGAGACTCTTCAGCAGGCGCTCGTCATCGTTCCAGCCAGACTTCACCTTGACCCAGATTTCAAGATAAACCTTGCTGCCAAAAAGGCGCTCCATATCCTGACGGGCTTCGCTGGCAATGCGTTTCAGCGACTCCCCCCCTTTGCCAATCACAATGGCCTTATGCCCCTCTCGGTCGACAACGATGGCCGCGAAAATCCGGCGCAGGTCGCCTTCAACCTCGAATTTCTCAATTTCCACGGCGGTGGCATACGGAAGTTCGTCTCCAAGCAGGCGAAAAACCTTTTCACGGATGTATTCGGAGGCCAGGAAACGCTCACTTTTATCAGTCAATTCGTCTTCCGGGAACATCAATCCCTCATTGGGCAGATGTTTCCTTGCCTCAGCCAGCAATTCGTCAGTTTGCTTGCCTTTGGCGGCACTGATCGGCACCACCGCAGCGTAATCGTGATCGGCAGAAACTTCAGCGAGGAAGGGAAACAGGGAACTGCGATCCTTGATCTGGTCCGTTTTATTGACAACCAGAATAACCGGCCTGTCCTTGGGCAGGAGCCTGACTACTGCCTTGTCCTTGGCGTCATAGCGCCCAGCCTCGATCAGAAACAACACGACGTCAACATCGTTCAGTGTCTGGGTGACGCCTCGATTCATCGCTCGATTCAGCGCGTTGGAAAATTTTGTCTGGAAACCGGGTGTATCGACGAAAACGAACTGGGCGTCGTCGTTGGTCAGAATGCCAGTGATCCGGTGCCTGGTAGTCTGTGCCTTGCGCGAGACAATGCTGATCTTTTCACCAACCAGCCGGTTGAGCAGGGTCGACTTGCCGACATTGGGGCGGCCAACGATGGCGATATAACCGGAACGGATTTTTTTCATGCGAGGAGTTCTTTCAAGGCCTTCTCGGCCGCAACCTGTTCGGCGATACGTCGGCTGGAACCATGGCCAACAGTGCGCAAAGCGGGACTTTCGATTTCACAGGCGATTTCGAAACGCTGTTCGTGAGCAGCCCCTGTCGCCTCCAAGAGATGATATCGGGGTAGCGCCTTCTTGCGCCCCTGTAGCCATTCCTGAAGACGCGTCTTCGCATCCTTCTGGAATTGCCCGGGCTTCAAATCATCAAGAAGCGGTGCAAATAGCTTTTCGATGACGGCCCGAGAAGCTTCAAATCCGGCATCAAGGTAGATTGCGCCAAACAAGGCTTCCAACGCATCCGCCAGAATAGAAGGGCGCTGAGCACCACCGCTTTTTAACTCGCCTTCGCCAAGACGCAGGAATGCACCGATATTCAACTCCAAAGCCAGGTGGTGCAGGGTTTCCTGTCGAACCAGATTAGCCCGCAATCTGGACAGATCACCTTCGGGCAAGTCAGGAAAGCGATGATACAAAGACGCCGCAATGACGAAATCCAAAACGCCATCCCCAAGGAATTCCAGACGCTCATTATTCGGAGTGCCAAAACTCCGATGGGTCAAAGCTGTACGAAACAGCGCTTGATCCGAAAAACAGTAGTTGAGCTTGTTGGCGACAGACTGCGCAGTCATTCCTTATTACCCAGCGGTCGACCCTTTGTAGTCAATCAGCAGGCTGACATTCCAGAATAAAGGAATACGCTTTTCATAAGCAAATTCGATAACGATCCGGCCCCCATCCTTAGAAACGTCGAGTTGGCTCGAGGGAAAGTCCAGCATATCTATTTCGGCAAACTTATCGAAAGATCGACGAACGTCGGTAACAGTTGAGTCCGGCCCAGCTTTGCTTACAGCCCCCTTGGCATCCTTCAGAATCTTGGTGTACTCAATGTAAGTCGGTAGCACTTTCATACCAAGGACCGCGACCAGAACGAGCACAACACTCCAGAACAAAAGCCCGGAGAGTGCAACGCCACGTTGATTTTTCATCTGTTTTCCCCTTAGCGGAATGAGCCAATCCGGCTGAAATCACTGAAATTCAACCAGATAAAAAATGCCTTGCCGACAATATTTTCCTCGGGAACAAAACCCCAGGCACGGCTATCTCGGCTGTTGTCCCGATTGTCCCCCATCATAAAATAGTGACCGGGAGGCACTTTGCAAATCACACCCGTCGCATTGTAAGTACAATTTTCTCGATGCGAAAACCTTGCGGCATCTGCAACGAAGGCCGGGGCATCGGTATCGTTCAGCGCCCGATGCTCTACCTCACCCAGTTTTTCCAGAAACTGTTCGGAGTAATACAGACGTTCCGGATGTAGGTAGTCGCCAATTTTCTGTGTTGCGACAGACTGTCCATTGATGGTCAGCTTTTTGTTCTGGTAAGCCACGGTATCCCCGGGCAAACCCACAACTCGCTTGATGTAGTCTAGCGATGGATCCTCGGGGTAACGGAAGACCATTACATCACCACGCTGTGGCGAGTTGATGTTGATCACTTTCTTGTTGATCACCGGCAAGCGGATTCCGTAGGTAAACTTGTTGACGAGAATGAAATCCCCCACCAGCAGCGTCGGGATCATCGAGCCTGACGGAATCTTGAAAGGTTCAAACAGGAAGGAACGCAATACAAAGACAATCAGGATGACGGGGAAGAAGCTGGCGCCCCACTCGACCCACAAAGGCTCTCTGGCATCCTTTGCACGTAATTTCCGGAATTTCAGGACGTCGACCGCATATAGAATACCGGTCAAAACCAACAGTACAAAAAGAATCAGGGCAAAGTTCATTGCAACTCTCAGTTATCGACGCGCAGCACCGCCAGAAAGGCTTCCTGCGGGATTTCAACGCTACCAACTTGCTTCATGCGTTTCTTGCCGGCCTTTTGCTTTTCCAGTAGTTTTTTCTTGCGCGAGATGTCGCCGCCGTAACATTTGGCCAGCACGTCTTTTCGCATTGCCTTGACGTTCTCACGCGAGATGATGTGCGAACCGATGGCCGCCTGAATCGCCACATCGTACATCTGACGCGGAATCAGTTCGCGCATCTTGGAAGCCAGTTCGCGGCCGCGATATTGCGCATTGGCCCGGTGCACAATAAGTGACAAGGCATCAACCTTTTCACTGTTGATCAGGATGTCCAACTTAACGACATCCGCAGCACGATATTCCTTGAAATCGTAGTCAAGCGAGGCATAACCTTTCGAGCAGGATTTCAGCTTGTCAAAGAAATCCATGACCACTTCGGCCATCGGCATTTCATAGACCAGCTTTACCTGGCGGCCGTGGTAATGCATGTCGACCTGATTGCCACGCTTCTGATTACACAAGGTGATGACGTTGCCCAGATAATCTTGTGGAACGAAGATGGTGGCGGTAATAATCGGCTCACGCACCTCTTCCATTTTGGTGACGTCTGGCAATTTGGCCGGGTTTTCCACCTCGATAATCGATCCATCACGCATAACCACCTGATACACAACGGTAGGCGCTGTGGTGATCAAATCCTGATCAAACTCGCGCTCCAGGCGCTCCTGTACGATTTCCATGTGCAGCAATCCGAGGAAGCCACAACGGAAGCCAAAACCAAGCGCCTGGGAAACTTCGGGTTCGTATTGCAGCGAGGCATCGTTCAGTTTGAGTTTTTCCAGCGACTCACGCAGTGAATCGTACTGATTGGACTCTACCGGATACAAGCCGGCAAAAACCTGCGGCTTGATTTCCTTGAAGCCTGGCAAAGCTTCACTCGCCTTGCGGTCTATCGTGGTGATCGTATCGCCAACTTTGGCTGCTTTCAGTTCCTTGATGCCGGAAATAACGAAGCCGACCTCACCAGCGCGCAGCATGTCGCGCTTCTCGGATTTTGGTGCAAACACACCAACCTGCTCACATAGCTGCTCTGCTTCAGTCGCCATGAAAAGCAATTTATCTTTGGGCTTGATGACCCCGTCAACGACACGAACCAACATAACGACGCCGACATAGTTGTCGAACCACGAGTCAATGATCAACGCCTTGAGCGGCGCGTCCGGATTTCCCTTGGGCGGGGGAATGCGGGCGACTACAGCCTCCAGGATATCCTCAACGCCGAGGCCGGTCTTGGCAGAAGCCAGCACAGCTTCGGAGGCGTCAATCCCGATCACATCCTCAATTTCCTGGCGAGCATTTTCCGGGTCGGCCGACGGCAGGTCGATCTTGTTTAGAACCGGCACCACCTCGACATCCAGTTCAAGCGCTGTGTAGCAATTAGCCACTGTCTGCGCTTCGACGCCTTGTGAAGCATCCACGACCAGCAAGGCACCTTCGCAAGCTGATAACGAACGGGATACCTCGTAGGAAAAGTCGACGTGTCCCGGCGTATCGATCAGGTTCAGGTTGTAAACCTTACCATCACGCGCCTTGTAGCTCAGGGCCGCAGTTTGAGCCTTGATCGTGATGCCGCGTTCGCGTTCGATATCCATCGAATCGAGCACTTGTGCTTCCATCTCGCGATCAGACAAACCGCCGCAAAGGTGGATGATGCGATCGGCCAGCGTCGATTTGCCGTGGTCAATGTGCGCGATGATAGAAAAGTTTCTAATATGATCCATTGGTGCCAGTAAAAAAGGGCGCTGTCCGGCGCCCTTCCCTTTTCAGAAGACCCTGAATTTTAGCGGATTTCAGCCAAATATTCACGAATTTTGGCCTCATCCAGAAAGTAATGGCATAACTCTGTCTCGCCATGCAATAGCACCGGTACCAGCTCATCGTATTTGGCCTCCAAGGCTGGATCTGCGTCAACATCAAATACAGCCACTGAGGCGCCAAACTCTTTAGCAAGCGGTGCTAGTGCCAACTCCATATCGTGACAGAGGTGACAGTAGCCGCGACTCATCAGGGTTAATTCAACCACCGTTCAAGCCTTTTACGGTGATGAAAGTCTGCATGTCGCCACGACGAACAAGCAGGGTCACGTTACTACCTTTCTCAAACTGGGCCAGTAGCTTATTGAACTGGTCCACCGTTTTGACCTCAGTGGTAGCACCTTTCGCAATCACTGCAATCACAATGTCACCAGCACGCAGATCGGTACGAGCCCCCTGTCCACGAACATCTTCGATTAGCAGGCCGGAATTCATTTTCAGCTCGCGTTTTTGATCAGGAGTCAGTTCGCTGACAACCAAACCGAGGCGATTGGCCGTCTGTTCAGAGGGTTTCCCGCGTGGCACCTTTGTATTTGCCTGCTTTTCATCAGGAACCTCACCTATCGTGACACTGATATCACGTGTCGCCCCCTTGCGCCAAACCTGAACTACAGAGCGGCCACCCGGCCTGGTTGCACCCACCATGCGTGGCAAGTCAGCCGAATTGTTGATCGTCTTGCCATCAAATTTCAGGATTACGTCGCCAGCCTCTATGCCGGCTCGTTCAGCTGGCCCGCCCTTTTCCACAGAGTTCACCACTGCGCCAATCGGTTTGGTCAAGCCCAGCGAATCGGCGAGTTCCTTGCTAACCTCCTGAATCACCACCCCCAGGCGACCACGACTAACCTTGCCGGAAGCGCGCAACTGGTTCTGGATGTCCATCGCCACATCGATAGGAATGGCGAAGGAAACCCCCATGTAGCCACCACTACGGCTGTAAATCTGCGAATTGATACCAACCACTTCGCCACGCATATTGAACAGTGGGCCGCCGGAATTACCTGGATTAATCGCGACATCGGTCTGGATGAAAGGAACGTAGTTCTCCTGAGGCAGAGAGCGCCCCTTGGCGGAAACAATACCAGCGGTTACCGAGTTGTCGAACCCGAATGGCGAGCCAATGGCGACCACCCATTCCCCTACCTTGATTTGACCCGGATCACCCAGCTTGGCAGCAGGAAGTCCGGTAGCTTCAATCTTGATCAACGCAACATCGGTTCGTTTGTCTGCACCGATGATCTTGGCCTTGAATTCACGCTTGTCCGTCAGGCGCACCGTAACTTCATCGGCCCCATCAACGACGTGCGCGTTCGTCAGGATATAGCCATCACCGCTGATGATGAAGCCGGAACCGAGTGACTTGTTTTCGAAGTCACGCGGTACGGCGCCACCTGGGTTGCGTGGAATGAAGCGCTTGAAGAATTCGAAGGCAGGATCATTTTCGTCAAACGGGAACGGCATCATTTGTGCCTGCCCGCGGACGATCTGTGTCGTGCTGATATTGACGACTGCCGGCCCCTGCTTTTCAGCCAGTTCGGAGAAATCGGGTAACCCACGAGTCTGGGCAACAGACACGGAGCACAAGAACCAAAGGGAACACAGAGCCACAAAGCGTTTCATGGGAACAAATACCTCCGGATTCGATCAGGAACGGGAAATTATATGAGGGCGTTCAGTCGAGTTTCCAGCATTGGCTTGCGAGCGAAAACGAATGTACAAAAAAGACAGAATCAAGCCACTTGCCGCACCAAGCACGGCACCGCCGTCACCGGCAAGCGAAGCCCCGATGACAGCCCCACCGATGCAGCCGATCAGCGGAACCCCGTAAGCCAGATTAGCTGTATGGCGAACGCTACCGGCAGCAACTGCGATCGTCACGTGATCACCAATATCCGCGCCGATTGCGTTGTCTACCTGATAAGTTTTTGGCCCGGCACAAAACATCTGGGTTAGGTGCTGGCCGCCACAGCCGCCTTTTTCATGACACCGCCCACAGCCACCATGCTCTACTTCAACAAGGGCGCTTGCCCCCTCTCGAGCACGAACTACGGCCCGGATCGTTGTCTGTTCATCACTCATGCTTACCAACGCTTGTCAGGTGACGTATCAAGTAACGGGCGTAACTTTGCAGCTACAGCCTCTCTGGCACGAAAAATACGTGACCGGACAGTTCCTATCGGACAATTCATAATTCCGGCGATTTCCTCATAGGACAACCCCTCCAGTTCGCGTAGTACGATTGCTGTACGGAGTTCCTCCGGCAAGGAATCCATTGCTGCATTCACTGTTTCACCAATCTGCTTGGACAGAAGAAGGCTTTCCGGAGTATTGATATCCCGTAACTGGCTGGCTTCTTCGAAAGTTTCAGCCTCCTCTGAGTCGAACTCAGTGCTGGTCGGCGCCCTTCGCCCCTGCGACACCAGATAGTTCTTCGCAGTATTGATGCCAATGCGATACAACCAAGTGTAAAAGGCACTCTCGCCACGGAAGGAAGGCAAGGCCCGATAAGCCTTGATAAAAGCCTCCTGCGACACATCCTCGACTTCCGCCGCATCACGGATGAAACGCGACAGCAAACGCCCCAGCTTACGCTGGTATTTGCTCACCAACTGGTCGAAGGCGCGCTGATCTCCGCCTTGCGCCCGTTCGACCAGCACCTGATCGATTTCGCGCTCACTCATGGCTCTCGTTTTCCCTGAGGGTAATGATTAGTATGTTTATTGGTCAGAGTATAGCGCAGCCATTTTGGTGGTGAAGATAGGTAGTTATCCTTAATTTGTGACTATCTGTAACGGGATGAATCGTTTTCTGCGTGCTATATTTCGTTCAAAACTATTCATATAGAGAACAGCCGTGCAGAAATTTGATGTCCTGATCATCGGTAGCGGGCTTGCTGGCCAGTCCGCCGCACTGAGACTCGCCCCTCATTGCCGAGTGGTACTTGTCAGCAAGCGTAGCCTTGAAGACTCTGCATCCGGCTGGGCTCAGGGAGGGATTGCTGCGGTACTGGACAGCCAGGATTCCATCGAAGCGCACATTCGGGATACGCTGATTGCCGGCGCTTGGTTGAACGACGAAAAAGCTACCCGCCATGTCGTTGAAAATGGGCGCCGAGTTATCGAGTGGTTGATTGAACAAGGCGTCCCTTTCACCAAAGACGACTCTGGCTACCATCTTACCCGCGAAGGAGGCCACAGTGCTCGCCGTGTTATCCACGTTGCTGACGCTACAGGTCTTGCCGTACAGGACACGTTAACCAAGAAAGTTCGCGCCAATCCCAACATTACCGTTCTGGAAGATCACATCGCGATCGACCTGATCACGGGAGAAAAGCTCGGTCAAAACGATAAGCGCTGCTATGGTGCCTACATTCTGAATAATCGTAATGGTGAAGTGATCACCATTGGCGCTCAGAACACCCTTATCGCCACAGGCGGTGCCGGCAAGGTTTATCTCTATACGACCAATCCCGATACTTCCACCGGTGATGGCATAGCCATGGCTTATCGTGCGGGTTGCCGGGTATCGAACATGGAATTTATCCAGTTTCACCCGACCTGTCTCTATCACCCCCAAGCCAAATCATTCCTGATATCTGAAGCGGTACGTGGCGAAGGCGGACTACTCCGCCTGCCGGACGGAACTCGCTTCATGCCCGAACACGATGACCGCGCAGAACTGGCACCGCGTGACATCGTCGCTCGTGCCATCGACTTTGAAATGAAGAAACGCGGCCTCGATTGTGTCTTCCTCGATATTTCACACAAGGACGAAGCGTTCATTCGCGGCCATTTCCCGAATATTTACGCTCGCTGCCTGGAACTGGGTATTGATATCACCCAGGAAGCGATTCCTGTCGTGCCTGCGGCCCACTACACCTGCGGCGGTATTGTCAGCGATCTTCACGGCCGCACCGATGTATCAGGACTGTACGTCGCCGGTGAAGCCTCCTGCACCGGACTGCACGGCGCCAATCGCCTGGCTTCCAACTCATTGCTTGAATGCTTAGTGTTTGCCGAAGCAGCGGTCAACGATATATTGAGCAAGAAAACCGAGAAAATCCCGGCATTGCCGCGCTGGGATGAAAGCCGGGTGACTGATGCTGATGAAGAGGTGGTCATATCCCACAACTGGGATGAGCTTCGTCGTTTCATGTGGGATTACGTTGGCATTGTCCGAACGACCAAACGACTGAAACGGGCAAAACATCGTATTGGTTTGTTGATGCGGGAAATTGACGAGTTTTACGCCAATTTCCGGGTTAGCCATGACCTTATTGAGTTACGCAATTTGGTGGTAACCGCGGACTTGATCGTGCGCTGTGCCATGTTGCGCAAAGAAAGCCGGGGACTACACTTCTCCCGAGATTTTCCTGATATGGCCAGCAAGCCGAAGAACACAGTCCTCAAGCGTCGCCGACAGGCGAGCTGAATTTCGCTCGCCAACGGAGAAATACGCGCAGGCGCCTGAAATCGTCAATTTTCATGCTATCCGCAACCACAACAAGTGCGCACTTTTTGCCGTTCAGTGCACTGAGCCGAACAACAGTCAGCCAAGGATGCACTGTGGCACCGGGTAATAATTCGGCCTCGAGGAAATTCATGCTCCCTGCTTCTGAAACAAAGATCAGACCGGAGCGCTCAAGCCGAATACCTGAAACCGTCGGCTTCAATTTCCGCCAAGCGACGTAGCCAACCACCACGATAAGCAAAGCGATCACCAATCGGATGATCGCGGAATACGGTAACGCCATCGTGATGACCATTACGAGCAAAGTCGTGACGATTAATGCGCCATCCGGAAAGCGAGAACGGTGCAGTCCGATGATGATCGGAAACTGCACCGTTTGATTCCTTTCGGAAGCGGCTGACTTAGACGCGCTTGAAAACCAGCGAGCCGTTCGTGCCGCCGAAGCCGAAGTTGTTTTTCAGCGCAATATCAATCTTCATCGGCCGTGCCTTGTTGGCACAGTAGTCCAGGTCGCATTCCGGATCCTGGTTAAAGATGTTGATGGTTGGCGGAGATATCTGGTGATGGATGGCCAGAACCGTGAACAAAGACTCGACGCCACCAGCGCCACCCAACAGGTGACCGGTCATCGACTTGGTCGAATTGACGACGATCTTATAAGCGGCATCACCGAAAGCAGCCTTGATGGCATCCGACTCGTTCTTGTCACCAAGCGGAGTCGAAGTGCCATGCGCGTTGACATACTGCACGTCGGACGGCGCAATGCCAGCATTCTTCAGTGCATTGACCATGGAACGACGTGGGCCGTCCATGTTCGGCGCAGTGATGTGATATGCATCAGCGCTTCGGCCATATCCAGCTACCTCGGCATAGATCTTTGCGCCACGTGCCTTGGCGTGCTCGTACTCTTCGAGAACCAGAACACCAGCGCCTTCGCCGAGGACAAAGCCATCACGATCCTTGTCCCACGGACGACTGGCCGTCGTCGGATCATCGTTGCGAGTAGACAGTGCACGAGCGGCACTGAAGCCCCCCATGCCCAGCGGCGAAACCGTAGATTCAGCACCACCGGCCACCATCACATCGGCATCGCCGTATTCAATGATGCGTGCCGCCTCGCCGATCGAGTGGGTACCTGTCGTACAAGCAGTGACGATGGCCAGGTTCGGCCCCTTGAAGCCGTACTCGATCGACAGGTTGCCGGAGATCATGTTAATGATCGAACCGGGCACAAAGAATGGCGAAACCTTACGCACTCCGCCAGCGATGTATTCGTCCTTGGTTTCCTCGATCAGCGGCAGACCGCCGATACCGGAGCCAATGGCGACACCGACGCGCTCGGGGTCAGCCACTCCTTCTTTGTCCAGTCCTGCATCACGAACAGCCTGAATGCCGGCAGCCAGACCGTAATGGATAAACCTATCCATGCGCCGGGCATCCTTGGCCGAAATATATTGGGTGATATCGAAATTCTTGACCTCGCCGGCGAACTGAACCGGGAAGGTGGAAGTATCGAATCGGGTAACGGGAGCGATACCAGAACGGCCGGCGATGATGTTCTGCCAGCCTTCTTCTACGCTGTTGCCGACCGGGGAAATGAGCCCCAAACCGGTAATTACGACTCTGCGACGTGCCAAGATGCACTCCGAAAGCAAATGTAGCAAGGCCGGCCCTTGAGGCCGGCCTTGCCTGGTTCAAACCGGAATTGGCTTACTTCTTGCCGGCGAGGATGTAATCGACAGCCTGCTGGACGGTGGTGATTTTCTCAGCCTGGTCGTCAGGAATCTCGCACTCGAATTCCTCTTCCAGAGCCATGACCAGCTCGACGGTGTCCAGGGAGTCAGCGCCCAGATCATCCACAAAAGAGGACTCGTTCTTGATGTCCGCTTCGTTCACGCCCAGTTGTTCGGCGACGATCTTTTTGACGCGCTCTACGATGTTATCCATTAGAAAAACTCCTTCCCCTCAGGGGTACGAAAAAAAACGTTACGATTCTACCAAAAGCCGAGGCTTAGCGGAATCAATCCATAAACATGCCGCCATTCACATGCACGGTAGTGCCCGTGACATACGAGGCAGCGGGAGAAACCAGAAAACCGACTGCACCGGCAACATCCTCCGGAGTGCCGGCTCGTGCCAGCGGAATGGACGCCAGCATGGCTGCCTTCTGCTCTTCGGTCAAGGCGTGCGTCATGTCAGTGGCTATAAAACCCGGTGCAACGCAATTGACGGTGATGTTGCGGCTACCTAATTCGCGAGCCAGCGAACGACTCAGGCCAGCCACGCCAGCCTTGGCTGCACAGTAGTTGGCCTGCCCTGCATTGCCGGAGTAGCCAACCACCGAGGAAATATTGACGATGCGGCCAAAACGCGCCTTCATCATGCCCCGCATCACGCCACGGGAAAGTCGGAAAACCGCCTTCAGGTTCGTATCTATGACGACATCCCACTCGTCATCCCCCATACGCATGGTGAGATTGTCACGAGTAATACCAGCGTTATTAACCAAAATGGTTATGGCACCGAATTCCTTGGCGATATCGGATAAGGCAACATCCGTCTGCGCTACGTCGCAGACATTCAGCGCAATTCCCTTGCCCTTGATACCCGCTTCCAAAAGATAGGCGGAGATTTTTCCTGCGCCCTCTTCACTGGTTGCAGTGCCAATCACGGTTGCACCCTGCTTGCCAAGCTCCAGAGCAATAGCCCGCCCGATACCCCGGGTCGCACCGGTCACCAGCGCAATTTTATCGGTCAGCATGCTCACTCCAGACCCAGATTCGCTTCAATGGACGCTGCATCAGCCAATGCGACACCGACGACACCATCGGCACAACGCTTGGTCAGACCAGCCAGCACCTTGCCGGGGCCGCATTCAGCAACAGTGGAGACACCCAGCGAAGCCATGACCTGAATGGTCTCGACCCAGCGTACAGGATTGTAGGCCTGACGCACCAAGGCATCCTTGATGCGAGCGGGATCATTTTCGATTGAAACATCGACGTTATTGATTACCGGAATTAATGGCGCATTCAGAGACAACTCAGCCAAGCGGGCAGCAAGTTTGTCAGCAGCTGGGCGAATCAGAGATGAATGAAAGGGAGCTGAGACGGGCAATGCCTTGGCCATCTTGGCACCACGGGCTTTGCACGCCTCCATGGCGCGCTCGACAGCTGCTTTGTGACCGGCAATAACGGTCTGACCATTGGCATTGAAATTAACTGGCTCGACTACTTCGCCTTGCGCTGCCTCTGCACAGGCAGCAGCAATGCCAGCATTATCCAATCCAAGTACCGCTGCCATGGCACCGGTCCCTACCGGAACAGCTTCCTGCATGGCTGCAGCACGCAGGCGAACCAGCGGCACCGCATCCTTCAGGTCGATCACCCCGGCCGCGACGAGCGCGGAGTATTCACCCAGACTGTGGCCGGCAACGACCGCAGGCTTCCTGCCGCCCTTCTCTTGCCAGAGGCGCCAAACCGCAATACCTGCGGTCAGCATTACAGGCTGCGTGTTAACCGTTTGGGTCAGCAATTCAGCCGGGCCATTGGCGACCATGGACCAAAGATCATCGCCCAGCGCCGCTGAGGCCTCATCAAAAGTGGCGCGAACCACGGGCGCATCGCCGTAGGCTGACATCATGCCAACGCTCTGTGAGCCTTGACCGGGAAATACGAATGCAAAAGACATGTTTTTGTCCCCTGGTTCAGAATTCAAGCAGGGCTGCGCCCCAAGTAAAGCCGCCACCAACGCCTTCAAGAAGTACCTTCTGGCCTCGCTGGATACGCCCGTCGCGCACCGCTTCATCTAGCGCCAGCGGTACAGAAGCGGCGGAAGTGTTGCCATGACGGTCAACAGTAACGATCACCTTATCGCGATCGACCCCCAGCTTCTTGCCGGTAGCTTCGATAATTCGAATATTTGCCTGATGAGGAATCAACCAATCAACATCACTGGTTTGAATATCGGCGGCCTGACAGACTTCCTCAGCAATATCGGCCAGCACGCGCACGGCAAATTTGAAGACTGCCTGGCCGTCCATACGCAGGAAAGGGTCGCCAGTCACCTGACCACCGCAAATTTGCCCCGGCACATTCAGGATACCGCTCTGGCTACCGTCGGCATGCATGGCCGTAGCCAGAATGCCTGGTTTATCAGCGGCCTCAAGAACCACAGCCCCGGCGCCATCGCCAAACAGGACGCAGGTCCCCCTATCGTTCCAGTCAAGGATGCGCGAAAACACCTCGGCACCAATAACCAAGGCTTTCTTGTGGCTGCCGGAGCAAATGAATTTTTCGGCAATACCCAGAGCGTAGGTAAAACCTGCGCAGACTGCCTGAACATCAAAGGCTGCAGCCCCCTTGTTGCCAAGTTTTCCTTGGATTAGGCAGGCAGTGCTCGGAAAGATGAAATCGGGAGTCGAGGTAGCAACGATGATCAGATCAAGGTCGGCGCCTGCCAC
>Ga0316604_10001536_pt1 | contig 19914 bp, 14 predicted proteins | sample OWC_soil_day20_C_FD_207650 | JGI IMG/M metagenome (GOLD analysis project Ga0316604, IMG submission 207650) | Wetland soil microbial communities from Old Woman Creek delta, Ohio, United States - OWC_soil_day20_CT | ecosystem: Environmental > Terrestrial > Soil > Wetlands | place: USA: Ohio...
GCTAGTATTGAGGTTGTTTTTTTTCGCCAGGAAGTCGAAAATTCATTAAAATTTAAATTTATAACTAACCAAAACAAGGAGATACTATATAATAGTCACCCCTTACCTGTAAGGGAAATTATCGGCTCACTTAATGCTATATTGTTTTCACCAGAAGATTTACTGTTGATAAAAGGAGCGCCGGTTTTACGTCGGCGCTTTTTGGATAATGAAATATCACAGGCAAATCCTATATATTACCGGCAATTATTAAACTATAACCGGATACTGGGACAACGTAATAATTTATTAAAAAAGATTAGAGATGGCAGAGCTGGTACTGATTTGCTTTCCCCTTGGGATGAGCAATTGGCAAAGGTTGCTGCTACTATCACTGAAAAGCGCCTGGAATCTGTAAAAAAGCTCACCATGCTAGCAAATCTTCATCATCGTAAACTTACTAGTAATAGTGAAAATCTTACGATAAATTATTATTTGAGCGGGGCTAAAAAAGATAAAATAGATAATCTGTATAGATGGTATCATGGTCAGTTTGAGCAACAACGTAAGCAAGATATTCTAAATGGTAGTACTAGTATTGGTCCTCACCGGGATGATCTTATAATTCTAGTTAATGGTAAAAACTTGCGTAATTTTGGCTCACAAGGCCAACAACGGACTGGCGTGTTAGCTATGAAACTGGCAGAATTAGAATTTATTAAATCAGAAACAGGTGAATATCCTATTTTATTACTTGATGATGTTATGAGTGAACTTGACGCCGCCCGTCGTTCTGAGTTACTCTTATTTATTAGAGAACGTATCCAGACTTTTATCACTGCTGCTGATGAACAGTATTTTTCTCAAGTAAAATTTGGTAAATTCTACCACGTACAGGGTGGTATGGTAACGGAGTGATAGTATGTTTCGGATAAAGGATGTAATGCCAAGCACCCTAAAATCGCTTGGTGTCACTAAGCAATATAATGCTCAGTCGGTCATTGTTCATTGGCAGGAGATCGCCGGAGAGGAAATTGCCAGTCATGCATGGCCCATATCCATTCAGCGTGGTATACTGCTGTTAGCTGTAAATAATTCGGTATGGAGTCATCATTTAATGATGTTGAAGTCCGGAATTATTAATAAAATCAATACATTTCTCAATGAAAAAATGGTAATCGATATAAGGTTTCAAGCAGGAGATTTAAGGAAATACCAGAATTCTGAAGAAGATGGAGAAAATGCTCCTTTATTACAACCGACTAAATTAGACTCAGAAGAATTAGCTGCTGTATGGCAAGCAACAGAAGCAATACAAGACACTAATTTAAGGAAAAAGTGTTACTATGTATTAATAAAGCAAACTGGGATTACTATAACTAAGAAAAAAGCAGGCTGGCAATCCTGCAAACATTGCAGTGTTTTAGTACCACCAGGACAAAGCTATTGTAGTGTATGCAGTCTTGCATACAAGCAGGAGAGGAAATATGCAGTTACTAAGTTGCTAACAGAGGCTCCCTGGCTTACTTATCATGAATCTTGTCAATTTGTTCCATGTAGCCCGCGTGAATTCCACACAGGCAAAAAACGATTAGTTCATAAACTAATTCATGCGTTGTTTGAGCCTGGATGGGACAAACTTAATGAGGCTACTTTAGTTATGTTAATGACAGGCGTTAAGCCAGATAGAATAAACGAAACAATGGTTACTAATGTAATTAGCAAGATAAAGGGGCGACTTGCGGAAAAAGTCAGGAGGAAAAGTTATGTTTCTGCATCTAGGCGCTGATACTGTTATTCCTTTGCGGAATGTAATTGCTATTTTTGATTTAAAAATTATTAATTCGGCGATTACTAATCAGTACATAAATAATATAAAAGCAAGTAACAAGATCATTGATATTTCTGATAATAATGCTAAAAGTTTTATTATCACTAACGAGAATATTTATTTTTCAGCAATATCGTCGCACACATTAAAAAAAAGAGCTGGTTATATACCAGTTGCAGACGAGGAATAACGGGGGTTACACGTGATGGAAGATATAAATAACATAAATGATATGGAAGATACAACAGTAAATGGTGACTATGGAGCGCAGCAAATTCAGGTTCTTGAAGGGTTAGAGGCTGTTCGTAAGCGTCCAGGTATGTATATAGGCAGCACCTCAGCCAGAGGATTGCATCACTTAGTTTATGAGGTAGTTGATAATAGTATTGACGAAGCCTTAGCTGGTTTTTGCAACAAAATTTATGTAAAAATACTTCATGATAATAGTATTGTCGTTATTGATAATGGTCGTGGTATTCCGGTAGATATGCACGAAACTGGAAAACCAGCTGTGGAAGTTGTGCTTACCATCCTTCATGCTGGCGGTAAATTTGGTGGTGAAGGTTATAAAGTTTCCGGTGGTCTCCATGGGGTTGGTGTTTCAGTAGTCAATGCGTTGTCAGAGTGGATGGAAGTAGAGGTAAAACGCAATGGCAAAATTCATTTTATTCGCTTTGAACGCGGCAATACCGTACAAAGTCTTAAGATTATTGGTGAGACAGAAGAAACAGGTACAAAGGTTTCTTTTAAGCCTGATCCCGAGATATTCGAAGAATTAGAATATAGTTTTGATACCCTAAAAATCCGTCTGCGGGAATTAGCGTTTCTTAACCGTAACCTGACTATTGTTATGGAGGATGAGCGTACTGAAGAAAAACAAGAGTTTTACTATGAAGGCGGTGTCGTGTCCTTTGTTGAGTACTTAAATAAAAATAAAGATGTCGCTCATCCTAATCCCATCTACTTAAATGGTGCTAAAGGTACTACGCTTGCTGAAATTGCATTACAATACAATGATGGGTATGCTGAAAATATACATGCCTTTGTTAATAACATCAATACCCAAGAAGGCGGCACTCATTTAAGCGGTTTTAAAATTGCCTTAACCAGGGCCATTAATGACTTTGGCCGTAAACTTAATGTAATTAAAGAAAACGATGAAAATTTAAGCGGTGAAGATGCACGTGAAGGTTTAACAGCCGTTATCAGCGTCAAACTTCAGGAACCTCAGTTTGAGGGACAAACCAAGACCAAACTTGGTAATAGCGAAGTTAGAGGCGTAATTGATAATATTGTTTCTGAAGGTCTTAATGAATTTTTTGAAGAAAATCCAGCTGTAACCAAGAAAATTATCGAAAAATCTATTATGGCCTCCCGTGCCCGGGAAGCCGCGCGTAAAGCCCGGGAATTAACAAGACGTAAAAGCGCTTTAGAATCTAGTTCACTACCAGGTAAATTGGCTGACTGCTCAATCAAAGACCCTGATCAGGCTGAAATCTATCTGGTGGAAGGTGACAGTGCCGGTGGCAGTGCGAAACAGGGGCGTGACCGTCGCTTTCAAGCTATTTTACCGCTTAGAGGAAAAATTCTTAATGTAGAAAAAGCCCGTATGGATAAAATCCTCAATAATGAAGAAATTAGAGCTATGATTACTGCATTCGGCAGTGGTATTGGTGAAGAATTTGACTTAGAAAAACGCCGTTATGGTAAAATTATTATTATGACAGATGCCGATGTTGATGGCTCACACATAAGAACATTGCTGCTAACTTTCTTTTATCGCCACATGCAGCCATTAATTCAAAATGGTCATGTCTATATTGCTCAACCACCGCTGTATCTTGTTAAAAAGGGCAAGGAAAGTTGGTACCTTTATAGTGATGGCGAAATGGATAGCTTACTAAATAAAATAGGGCGAGACAATATTAATGTTCAGCGCTACAAAGGCCTAGGAGAAATGAATCCTGAACAATTGTGGGAGACAACCATGAATCCTGAAACCAGGACTGTTCTCAGGGTTGATCTTGAGGATGCTATAGCAGCTGACGAGATATTCTCAATACTAATGGGTGACAAGGTGGAACCGCGGCGAAAATTTATTGAAGAGAATGCCAGTAAAGTTAGAAATTTAGATATATAAGCAATTATGTTATTTTAAAATAAAAAATGACTGGCGGTTTTTACGTCAGTCATCTTTTTATTTTGAGGAAGGAGCATTTTTGTGAATTTTACTCGTGAATATCAAGATAAGTTACGGACACCGGAGGTTGCAGTGAAAGCCGTTAGATCAGGCGACTGGGTTGATTACGGCTTTGCTACAAATCAACCAATGGTGCTAGATGACGCATTAGCCAAAAGAAAATTAGAGTTAAAAGATATCAAAATTCGCAGCGCTTTATCATTAAGACCCCGCCAAGTTGTAGGCGTAGACCCTGAGCGAGAAGTATTTACCTTTTGCAGCTGGCATTTTAGCGGTTATGATAGGCAATTGCATGACCGCAACCTTTGTAATTTTATTCCTATGATTTATCGCAATATGCCACTTTACTATCGTAATGATCTTGTGGTCAATGTTGCTATGATTTCTGTTGCACCCATGGATAAGCATGGTTATTTTAACTTGTCCTTAGCTACCTCAGCCACACGTGCTATCATAGAGACTGCCAAAATTGTTATTGTAGAAGTTAATGATCAATTTCCACAGGCTTTAGGTGGCAGGGAAGAATGTATCCATATTTCTGAGGTAGATTTTATTGTTGAAAGTGGCAATGTTGGTATTCCTGAATTGCCTGTTGATCCATCAGACGATATTGATAAGCAAGTAGCTAGGCTTATAGTAGAAGATGTTGTCAATGGATCAATCCTCCAATTGGGAATTGGAGGTATGCCTAATGCTGTTGGTAATATGATTGCTGAATCGAATGTTAAAGACCTTGGTATGCATACAGAAATGCTAGTGGATGCCTATTTAGCTATATTTAAGAAGGGTAAGCTAACGAATAAATATAAGAATATAGATAAAGGAAAATGTGTCTGGACTTTCAGTGCAGGGACTCGAGAATTATATGATTGGGTAGATCAAAATCATTTTCTAGCTGCTTACCCGGTAGAATATACGAATAACCCGGCGGTTATCGGGCAGTTTGATAATTTTATATCAGTAAATAGCTGTGTTGAAGTTGATCTTTTTGGCCAAATATCTTCTGAATCCTCAGGTGTGCGACAAATCAGTGGCACTGGTGGGCAACTGGATTTTGTAACAGGCGCTTATCAATCCAAGGGTGGCAAGAGCTTTATATGTTTTCGTTCATCTTTTTACAATAAGAAAACTAATACTATTAATTCCTGCGTAGTACCAACTTTAGCAACAGGTGGAATTGTAACCGATCCTCGGACGCAGGCTCATTATCTTGTCAATGAATGGGGTAAGGTTAAGCTAGCAGGCTGTTCTACTTGGGAACGGGCAGAGCGAATTATTAGTATTGCTCATCCTGATTTCCGGGAGGAGCTTATAAGGAAGGCAGAGCAAATGAAAATTTGGCGTAGATCTAATAAAAAGTAGAGATGCTGGTAGCAAGAGAGAGAGAGGCCGGTTAGTATCTTTCTATAATGTAGATAAAAATCCCGCTGGATGTAACTAGCGGGATTTTGCACATTTACAATAGTAAATTATTTGACATTAATGATTTGTCCTTGAGTAATTGAGGCCAATTGATCAGGGGTAATCTTGAAAACGTCAAACGGGGTGCCAGCTGCGGCCCACAACTCATTATATTCAAACAAATCTGCGTCAATAAGGCACTTAAGCTTGTTGAGATGGCCGATGGGAGGGATACCGCCAATGGCAAAACCAGTCGTTTCCTGAACAAAATTAGCGTCAGGCCGGGAGACTGGTTCTCCAAGATATTCTCTCATTTTTTTCTCGTTAATGCGGTTATTACCGCTGGCGATAATGAGTATGGGAATACCAGTAGTTTTACCGCGAAAAATCATAGACTTGACAATTTGCCCGACTTCACAGCCAATAGTATTAGCAGCTTCTACACAAGTTCGCGTGGAACCTTGCATGGTAACTACATTTAACTCTAAACCATATTTATTAAGTTCTTTTTGAATTTTTGACGCACTTTTCCCTAATGTTTTTGCCATAATAACGTCTCCTATTGAATATAGCTACAATTATTATACATCTTATTTTTAAAATGATAAAATCCGTGTATAGCATTTTATTATATGTTACTACCTATATATTTTAAAGAATACTTGACTAAAATTAGCCAATAATGATAATATATTACAGTATCACATAAAAAGCATATTTTGGCAAACTTATCGAAAGGTAAGGACGCAAAGCTATGGATCTAAGGGTTTTACCTATGATTGCCAGGTTGCCATCGCGTGATAAGACTAAGCTTTGGCTTGGTCTTATTTTATTTTAGAGGTGAGAGATAAGTTGATTAAAGCTCGTAAGCTAGGTAACCTGAATTATAGTTTGAAAAATAAAGAAAATATAGTAAAAAATAATAATATTACTAACGTGTTAGGAACATATAAAAAATTAGCTAAAAGAGCTAATGACATTATTTTATTTATAAAACCTAATGGTGATATTATGGCTGTTAATGATGTTGCGTTATATAAATATGGTTATTCACGGAAAGAATTATTAGCAATGAATGTTTTTAGACTCAGAATAGATGAACAATCTGTTGTAGCAAGCGATTTAAAAACTAGTGAGGAAAAAGGAATTTTGTTTGAAACTGTTCACAGGAAGAAAGATGGCAGTTTGATAAACGTGCAAGTTAATTCTCAAGGAACAACAATTGCTGGAAAAAAAGTTATCATTAGCGTTATTAGAGATATTACTGAACGAAAGAGCATGGAAGAAAAGTTGCATTATGTGGCTAGGCACGATTATCTAACTGGGTTACCTAACCAGTACTACTTAAATGAATATATTGGTCAGATGCGTAAAAAAACAAGTCATAAAATGAGTGCTATACTTTTGGCAAATATCGATAATTTCAAGATAGTTAACGATACTTATGGTTACACCGCTGGGAATTCGATATTGATTCAGATTGTTAAGTGTTTTCAATTTAAATTAAGAAAACATGATTTTTTTGTTCGGCTTGGTAAAGATGAATTTGCTATTATAATGCCTGATATAAACAAAGAAGAAGCAACGCTATTAGCAAATAAATTATTAGAAGTATTAAGGCGAGAAAATTTTATTTTGGGCGAAACTTTCTTTAAAGTCAGCGTGAGCATTGGAGTCGGATTTATTGAGACAATACAGGATATAGACAATGCATTTTCCTATGCCGATGTTGCCATGCGTGCTGCGAAGGAGCAAGGAAAAAACAGAGTAGTAGTAATTCAAAAAATAGAAGATAGGATAAAAGTTATTGAAAATAACCGGATTTTAACTCAGGTTATTGATGCCATCAAAAAAAATAAATTTAAACTATTTTTGCAGCCTATATGTAAAATTGGAAATGATGTTTTACATTATGAAGCGTTAATCAGAATGATTGGCGATCAAGGAGAGATACTTATGCCAGCTGCGTTTATTCCTGTAGCTGAGAGATATGGTCTAATGTCTCAGATTGATCAATGGGTCATTGGGATGGCAATTAAGATGCTTGAAAGTCGTAATGATTTAAATATTTTTGTTAATATTTCGGGTGAAAGTCTTGGTGATGATTCAATGTTACAGTTTATAGAATCTCACATTCGTAACAGTTTTATAAATTCATGTAGGATTGGCTTTGAAATAACGGAAACATCAGCGATAAAGAATATTACGAAAGCTGAACAGTGGATTCATAGGTTAAAGGCTTTGGGATGCTGCTTTGCTCTCGATGATTTTGGAGTAGGATTTTCGTCTTTCTCGCACTTACATAAATTGCCAGTAGACTATTTAAAAATCGATGGGTCATTTATTAGAGATTTGGATTCTGACAATACTAAGCGAGCTTTAGTACAAGCAATGAATGTTGTGGCACATACGCTTGGGAAAAAGACAATAGCTGAGTTTGTTGAGAATGCGAGCATTTGGAGAATTTTGAATGAATTAAGTATAGATTATGGGCAGGGGTATTATCTTGGTATGCCTAAGCCTATTTTTAAAGTTAATTAATCACGATAGTAGCCTCTTTTTTTGCAAGGAACTTATGTATTTTATCGAACATATACTATACAAATAAGTGTAAACTTGCAAAAAGGAGATGATGTATATGAACGATAGAAAAATTGATAATTGCCAAGGCTGCTGTCAGCTCGAATTTAATATATTGCCAACAAATAGGCCGCCAGTCATTGATGCTGGATTTTGGGTACAGGCGACGGCGAGTGGTGAGGTATGCGGCTATGATAATGGGACCGGTAGTATTTCTTTATCAGCCGAGGGATTGATCCCACAAGGCGTATATACTGCTTGGTTTCTTACTGACAGGGGGCTAAAGCCAGCCGCACCTACTGATGCTGTATATACATCCGATGGTCTTGATCCTAACCGATTAGTGGTAAACAGTGACGGAGTATTAAACTATTATATTGCACCACTTGATTTTAATCCTATTCGTGGAATACCTTTGCCAGGAAGCAAGGTAAAGGCGGTAATCCAGGGAGTAGTAATTGGTTATCATAGCAATCGTATTACTAATGGTATTATTCCTGGCGAATTTAATATAAACTTTTTTGAACAACTAACAGCTGAAATTTGTTTTTCCCGCACAGCTGCTGTAGTGACTGCTACTACGGAAGATTAAGCTTTGATTTAATTGAATAGCCCATATTATCACCTCCCTATGTTACCATACTATGAAAGGAAACAATGGATGTGATGCTGGAAAAGGTAATGTTATTATGAGTGACATTATCTTTTTTTGCGGAAATACGCAAATTTTAATTTCAAAAATAGTAACAATTGACAGAAATTTCACAAAGTATTATTATTAGTATTTATAGAGGAAAATATGAAAGGAGTGTTTTAATGATTCAAGTAGCAAATTTATTTAAGGGTATTAATGGAAAGTTGATTTTTTGTTTATTCTTTACGGGTATAGCTCCGCTTATAGGAATTTTATTATTGATGAATATCTTATCACAGACTCAGTTTCAAGGATTATTATGTACTTATATTATTATAATTATAATAGCGTTGTTGTTATGGGCGATACTTATTGCCAGATTTATTGTAAATCCTATTCATAAAATGATTATTAGCCTAAGAGAAATGGCTGCCGGAGGCGGCGATATAAAGAAAAAGATATATTGTAAGACAAATGACGAAATTAGTCAGTTAGCTCATAACACTAATAGTATTATGGAAAAAATTTCCGATTTAATTAACGAAATTACACAAATTGGCAGCAAGCTATCAGAAGACAGCAAATATTTATCTAATTATACAGCACAGGCAGCTGAAGCTATGCGCCAGACAACCGAAAATATTGGAGAAATTGCAGTAGGCTCTTCACGTCAGGTACATGAGTTGGAGTTATGTAGTCAGTCTGCAGGTCATGCTAGTACCAAGGTGAACGATATTAATCAGCTTGCAGTTAAAACAGCTGGTTTGGCGAAAGAGGCTACTAATAGCGCTGTTGAAGGTGCCACTCAAGTCAAAGAGGCTATTGTTACCATGACCGGAGTAAAAAGTAAAATGGATGTTTCAGCAAAGGCCATTCATGGCTTAGCTGACAGGATAAATCAGATAGGACAGATTGTTGAGGTAATTACGGCTATCGCTGCTCAGACCAATTTATTGGCTTTGAATGCGGCTATTGAGGCAGCACGGGCTGGTGAACAAGGCCGGGGATTTGCGGTAGTGGCTGATGAAGTACGAAAACTCGCGGAGAACTCACGGCAATCAGCGGAAGAAATTACCAATTTAATTACTGGGGTACGAAAAGAAACCTTTGATACTGTGATAGCTATTGAGGATGGGCTTACTCAGGCTCAAAAAGGAGCTGAGATGGCTAGCGGTTCGGAAGCAGCGTTAAATCAAATTATCACTATTAGCCAAAAACTCAATGAGCAAGTCGCTATAATGGCTGAAAATACAGCCGGAGTAACGGTTGATATTGATAATATTGCTGAAAATGTGGGTGAAATAGTTACTATTTCCCGCACATTTTCGGGAGCCAGTCAAGAGATTAATGCGGCTAGTGAAGAAGTATTTGCTACAATTGAAAAGATCATAATTGCCACACAGGATTTAAATGGTATGGCCCAAAAAATGGAAGAAATGACGGTTCAGTTTGTGGCTGTTGATGAAATTACCAGACAACGGATTAAAGCTAAGCTAAATAAAGCACGTGATTTATTATTTAAATATGGAACTATTCATGTAAATAGCAGCAAGCAAATGATGGTTGGCGAGCAAGTGATCAATAACAATGAACGCCTGGTTGATGAAGTAGCTCAGCAGGTAGGGGCTGGATTTACAATATTTCAAGGAAATACTCGGATTGCTACTACGCTTACTACTCAGTCAGGACGACGAGCCATTGGTACAGAGGCGGCAAAATATGTTGAGAAAGCAGTACTTGAGCGAGATAACGAATATATGGGACGGGCCGCTGTAATGGGGCAGTGGTATATTGTAAATTATCAACCGCTTAAGGACAAAGCAGGAAAAACTATTGGGATGCTGTTTGTTGGAGAAAAGCAAGATGATAAAAATTAATAAGTCCAGCGAATAATAGAGAAGCAATGGGTGTTACCAAAACATCTATTGCTTTTTTTTATTTGAGACAGGCCCAAAAATTCAATTTGCGTAATAAATTAGTAAAAAGGTGTAATTGCCTTTGGTGATGTTGTGTATATTTTTTTGAATATTTAAAAATAGTTTAAGGTTAATCCCAAAAAACTAAAGGAGGCAAGTAAATATGACTTATGATTTTGAAAAGCTCATCAAGCAAGATCGCAACGAGCATAAACAATATAAGTTTGATGGTACATTATTAAACTATTTGGCAATCGTAAAAGATAATCCAGGAATAGCGGTACTAGCCCATCAACGGATGCAGGAACTATTAATAAAGTCTGGTATCGAAATTATTAAAACTGAGGAAAATCCACGCCTAAAACGGGTGTATGGCAACGATATCATTAAGCGATATAGCTTCTTTGTCAATAAGTTTTTTGGCATTGATAAAAGCATTATGAAGATTATGCGTTATTTCCATTCGGCGGCAATGAAAGGGGAAGAATCCCGTCAGGTACTCTATCTGGTAGGACCAGTAGGCGCTGGTAAGTCCTCTATCATGGAAGCATTAAAGCAGGTGCTAGAAATGAGCCCACCAATTTATATGTTGAAGGATTGTCCGATGCGCGAAGAACCATTGCATCTCATTCCCAAGCATCTTCGTCCTCAGTTTGAAGAATTACTAGGGGTAACTATCGAAGGAGACTTATGCCCGATATGTCGTTACCGGCTAAAACATGATTTTAATGGTGAATTTGAACGGTTTCCGGTTACAACATCCGAGTTTTCCATCCGCTCACGCAAAGGCATTGGCGTTGTTCCGCCAGTTGACCCTAATAATCAAGATACCTCTGTGTTATCAGGTTCTGTTGATATCTCCAAATTGGATCTTTATCCAGAAGATGATCCCCGGGTGCTGTCGTTAAATGGTGCCTTTAACGTTGGGAATCGCGGCGTAGTAGAGTTTATTGAGGTATTTAAAAATGATGTAGAGTATCTCCACACAATGATTACGGCTACCCAGGAAAAGTCAATTCCCTCACCAGGTAAAGGGGCTATGATTTATTTTGATGGCATTATTCTGGCTCATTCTAACGAGGCCGAGTGGAACAAGTTTAAATCAGATCATACTAATGAAGCAATTCTGGACCGGATCGTAAAAGTAGAGGTTCCTTATTGTTTGGAACTTGATGAAGAAGTCAAGATATATCGCAAAGTCTTGAAAAATAGCAGTTTTAATGCGCATATTGCTCCTCATACCATTGAAGTCGCCTCCATGTTTGCTATTTTGACTCGCTTGACACCTTCCTCTAAGGTTGACCCGTTCACAAAATTAAAGATATATAATGGTGAAGAAATCGTGGAAAAAGGATCGACAAAACGAATGGATATCGTTGAACTACGTGACGAAGCGCCTCGTGAGGGTATGACCGGTATATCTACCCGTTTTATTATGAAAGTCCTTGATAATACACTGTCTGAATCTGAATTTAATTGCATTAACCCAATTGCTGTTATTGAGACCATGGTTAAGGCAACTAAGGAGCTAGCCATTGCTGAGGATGAAAAGAAACGCTATCTTGCCTTTTTGCAAGATACAATTAAAAAAGAATATAACAAAATACTAGAAAAAGAAGTAACCAAAGCGTTTATTCATGGCTATCGGGAACAGGCCGAAAGTTTGTTTAACAATTATCTTGATCATGCCGAGGCCTATGTCAATGAAACTAAGCTAAAAGATGTAAACACAGGCGAAGAATTAGAACCTGACATCAAATTTATGCAGTCCATTGAAGAGCAAATTGGTATTACCAGCACAGCTGCTCAGGGATTCCGTCAAGATGTTACCTCCTACATGTTCTCGATTATGCGCAGTGGCGGAAAAATTGAGTATAAGAGCTATGAACCGTTAAAGGAAGCCATTGAAAAGAAGTTAACGGCTTCGGTTAAAGAGCTTTCGCGGATTATTACCCAGGCAAGAGTACGTGATAAAGAACAGGATACTAAGTATAACACCATGGTAGAGGCCATGAAAGATAATGGATATTGCCAGCATTGTTGTAATGTCGTGCTAAAATATGCCGCCAATAATTTATGGAAAGACTAAGGTGATAGCGGAGGTAACCTATGGCAATTTTTAAAGAAGGCCGTACAGGAGAGTCTGATCGCTCGCAATATGACCGTAAGCGCCACCGTGAACTGGTCGAAGATGCCATCAAGCGTAATTTGGGTGAAATTATTGCTGACGAAAGTATAATCGGCCAAAGTAAGAACAAAAAAATAAAGATACCTATTCGCGGTATTAAAGAGTATCAGTTTATTTATGGTAATAATAATAGTGGTACAGCTAGTGGTAGCGGCAAAGAAGCACGTGGTCAGGTTATCGGCCGAACTAACAGTCAGCAGGAACAAGGGATGGGGCAGGCCGGTAGTGAGCAAGGGGAAGAAATTTATGAAACAGAAATTACCATGGATGAAATCGTCAATTATATGTTTGAAGAGGCAAAGCTACCTGACCTTGAGCGTAAAAAGTTTGCGGTGCAAGAGGCTGAGTATATATTTAAACGCTCTGGATATCAGCGAAAGGGCATTCCACCGCGATTGGCTAAAAAACGGACATTAATGGAAAAGTTCAAACGGCAGCAGGGGTTGGTTAGAGAAAAACTTTGTAAACAGGTTCATATGGAAGATGGCCGGCAGGTACGGGAGCGGGTACCGTTTCGTGAAGATGATTTGAGATACTTTCGGGTTAAGGAAGATATCTGTCGTCATTCCAATGCAGTAGTTTTTTGCATCATGGACGTGTCAGGATCAATGGATCAGAGTAAAAAATATTTGGCGCGTACCTTCTACTTTTTATTATATCAATTCTTACGCTGGAAGTATGAGCAGGTAGAGGTAGTATTTATTGCGCATACCACCGAAGCAAAAGAGGTAAATGAGCGAGAATTTTTCCACCATGGTGAGTCTGGTGGCACAATGATTTCCAGTGGCTATGCTAAGGCCTTAGAAATCATTGAGCAACGCTATAATCCTGATGTATGGAATATTTATGCTTTTCATTGTACCGATGGCGACAACTGGACAGAAGATAATGCGCGAACCGTAGAGAAGGCCAACGAGCTGGTTTGTGTCAGCAACCTAGTAGGCTATGTGGAGATCCTGTCTAATTATAGTTATGGTGTTACCATTCGCCGCCAATTGGAGCAAAACATTAAGGCTGAAAACTTCATTATTGCGTCTATGGGGCGAAAGGAAGATGTTTGGCCGGCCCTCAAAAGAATATTGGAAAAAGAAGCAGAATCGGCAATTCATACTGAGACAGAGGGTGGAGGTGATGGACAGTGACAGCAGATTATGGCATGCATGAGTTGGAAAAATGGAATGATAAAATTGAAGCATTAATCACTGGCGCCGGTCTAAATTGCTATGAACAGCAATTCGAAATTTGCAGCTACGAAGACATGCTATGTTATGAATCTTATGTCGGTATGCCATCCCACTACCCTCACTGGAGCTATGGTAAAGCCTATGAACGACAAAAAACCTACTACACGTATAATTTAACTGGTTTGCCATATGAGATGGTGATTAACTCTGATCCTTGTATTGCCTATCTCATGCGGGATAATACCCTGCTGTTGCAGATACTGACAATTGCTCATGTGTACGGGCATAATGATTTTTTTAAAAATAATCGGCTGTTTAAAGAAAATACCCGGGCAGAATTAACTGTTGAAATGTTTAAAAGTCATGCCAGCCGAGTGAGGGACTATATTGCTGATCCTAGTATTGGACCAAAACAAGTGGAGCGAATACTAGATGCTGCCCACGCACTCCGGTTCCAAGTGAGACGGCAGGGAGAAGGTAAGCCTCTTACTAAGAGTGAACTGGCTAAAGAAGTACCAGATGAGGTGCCAGACCGCTTAAAGTCGGATTTGTTAGGTTTTTTGAGTGAGCGAGGTAAGTTGTCTTACTGGGAGCGGGATTTAATCAGCATTGTCAGAGAGGAAACTTTTTACTTTTTACCTCAACTGGAAACCAAAATTATGAACGAGGGCTGGGCCAGTTACTGGCATTATCGCCTGCTCCAAGAGCTTACACTGCCGCAAGGACTACATTTTGAATTTCTGCAGCGCCATAATCTTGTTGTTCGGCCGTATGAGAGGCAAATTAATCCCTATTTTATCGGTTTTAAAATGTTTGAGTATCTGGATAAAAATAGTGGGCGGGATGAAATATTTAAAATTCGCCAGCAAGAACGGGATCAGTCGTTTCTACGGCGGTTTTTGAACCAAGAACTGTGTGAAGAACTGTGTTTATTTAACTACAAAATGCGTGGAATAGATGTTGTAGTGACAGAGGTAGCTGATGAAGAAGGTTGGAAAATTATTCGCGATGAATTAGCTAATATGGTTGGTTTGGGAATGGTTCCAGAAATTCGCCCACAGGCTGTGGAGAATGGGGTATTAGTACTCGAACATATCTATGATGGGCGAGAGTTAGAGATGAATTATGCCAAAGAGACGATTAAATATGTCGCTGAGTTATGGGGAGATCGGGTAGATATCAAGACAAAGCTTAATAATAAAGATAAAATTGTGCGTTGCAACAAAGATAAATTTGTAGCTGTATGGGATGTATAGTGAATAAAAAAAAGGTTGAGACATTTCGTCTCAACCTTTTTTTTAATATTAAGGGGTATATTTTTTGGCTGTTTCTTCGCCAATAAGCACGCGGTAGGCTCCTTCGGCTAGTGCCTGTAGTTCATTTTCTCCAGGCAGGATAACAACTGGGGCAATAAAGCTGACGTATTCTGTGAGCTTGGCTGTAAGTTGCTCTGAATAAGCAATACCACCAGTGAGCATAATATAATCTACTTTACCGCAGACCGGTATGGCGGCTGCACCAATACTTTTGGCAATAGTATAGATCATCGCTTGGTAAACAAGTTCGGCCTGCTTATCACCTGCGGCTATGCGGCGTTCAACCTCCCGTACATCATTTGTGCCTAGATAGGCTACCAAACCACCTTTACCAGCTAGTAGTGAGGCGATTGTGTCTATATCCAGTTTTTCAGAGATAATCTTATCAGCAAATTGTTTAGCAGGTATCGTACCAGCTCGTTCGGGTGAAAATGGTCCTTCCCCGTCAAAGGCATTATTAACATCAACAGCCTCACCAAAGGTGTGACAAGCAATAGAAATGCCGCCACCGAGATGGGCTATAATTAGGTTGAGACTAACATAGGGTCGATTAATACTTTTAGCAAAACGTTTGGCTACGGCCTTGTGATTCAATGCGTGAAAAATGCTTTTGCGAGTAATATCCGGTCGGCCGCTAAGACGGGCTACTGGCGCCAGCTCATCAACAACTGCGGGATCGACAATATAGCCTGGGCAACCGCCTTCCTTAGCTAGCAGGTCAGCAATAATACCACCAAGATTGCAGGCATGGGCACCATAGCGATTATGTTTTAAATCATCCAGCATGGCTGCAGTTATGTGATAGGTACCGCCTACCATTGGTTTTAATAATCCACCGCGGGCGACAACTGCGGATAGGTCGCTGGCTTTTATATTTTGACTAGACAAAAAAGCAGTTATTGTTTCAAAACGGTATTCAAATTGGTCAGTAACCGTGATAAACTTCGCAATATCTTTGGTGCTATGGCTAATATTTTCCATAAAAACTTCGGCAGTATCGTGATATAGACCAATTTTTGTGGAAGTAGAACCAGGATTAATAGTCAAAATTTTATACACCATAGAATGGCCCCCTATAATGGTTTTGCAGGAGATGAAGTTATTATATAGTTTATTAATTTGGATTAGGCGTCCAGATTAACCAAGCCGGAGGATACCAAGCAGTATTAGGAGTGCGCCCGGCAGATAGGGAAACCTTTTTTTCATTCTTTCGGAAATAAATTTCTGAGATGAATAGAAGCCAGAGGCAATGCAAAGCATGTGAATTATACCAATGACTACAGGTGTATAAAGCGGCATTGGGCCCATGAGGGTGGCGGCAAAGGTACCAACCATAGCATCAGCGCCTAATGCAACTCCAAGAAAGACAGCTTCCAGTGGGCTTATAATACCAAGTTTGTCAACGTCGGCGGTTTCTGGTTTAGACATGATACTGATAACTAACCGGCCTAGTGAAAATGTTAGTTTGCGTGCAGTAACTTCGCCATCCATTTCATAGAAGGCAATATCCTTGGTTATGTATTCTTGGAACAGGCTCCAGAGGCCAAGCATAATTAGGAGTAATGCTCCGATGGCAATAGCAACGTCTGTATTGATGAACTGGCCAACAAGATAGGCCATAACCATGGCTATAGCGGTGCAAATTCCGGCTACAACCCCGACAATGCTCAAAGAAGTAAAGGGCATGCGGATATTTTTTAAGCCATAAGCGATGCCGGCTACAAAACCGTCAATACTGACAGCTAAACCAAGCAGTAGAACATAAAAAATGCTCATGAACAGTACGCCTCCTGTTATGATGATAAGACTATCTTTTCATGTTTAGTATATGGCTAAAGAATAAAATGGGTTACAGGCAGCGTGTTCAGATACTTTTACGCTTTTGCCGAACGTTTGCAGGATTTTTTTGCATATGTGGGGAAAATATAGTAGAATGTCGAATTATTGAGGTGGTTTTGTGCAAGATGGTTTGGATTTTGGATTAGGTAAGGTTTTACCAATCAAAATTGAAGACGAAATGAAAAATTCATATATCGACTATGCTATGAGCGTAATTGTAATGAGGGCATTACCTGATGTCCGCGATGGTCTGAAACCAGTTCATCGCCGGATACTTTACGCCATGCACGAGGCTGGGATGGCGGCTAATAAGCCTTACAAAAAATCAGCGCGTATTGTCGGTGAAGTTTTGGGTAAATATCATCCCCATGGTGATAGTTCGGTATATGATGCCATTGTTAGAATGGCGCAGAATTTCTCTACCCGCTACATGCAGGTAGACGGACACGGCAACTTTGGTTCAGTGGATGGCGACTCGGCGGCAGCCATGCGTTACACGGAAGTGCGAATGTCGCGAATTGCCGAAGAGATGTTGGCCGATATTGAAAAAAACACGGTTGATTTTGTTCCTAACTATGACGAATCGTTAAAAGAGCCGTCAGTATTGCCGTCTAAGGTACCTAACTTATTAATTAATGGTTCGTCCGGTATCGCTGTTGGTATGGCTACTAACATTCCCCCGCACAATTTGGGGGAAGTAGTTGACGGCCTCATCATGCTGATCGATAATCCGGAGGTGACGATTAATGAATTAATGCTGGCTATTAAAGGCCCAGATTTCCCGACAGGGGCCTTGATACTTGGGCGTGAGGGAATCTGGCAGGCTTATACTACTGGACGAGGCAGTGTTAAAATGCGGGCGCAGGCTAGAATTGAAAATATGTCTAGCGGCAAGCAACGAATAGTAGTTACTGAATTACCGTACCAAGTCAATAAGGCCAGAATGATTGAAAATATCGCCGGACTTGTCAGGGATAAAACGATCGATGGTATTACTGATCTCAGAGATGAAAGTGATCGCAAAGGTATGCGAGTGGTCATTGAACTCAGACGAGATGCTAATGCAGATGTCGTCTTAAATCAGCTTTATAAACATACACAAATGCAGGATACCTTTGGAGTAAATATGCTCGCCTTGGTAAACGGGCATCCCAAAGTACTCAACCTGCAGGAAGTTTTGCAGTATTACCTGGAACATCAAAAAGAAGTAATTATCCGCCGTACTAAGTTTGAACTGGATAAAGCACGGGCCAGGGCGCACATTTTAGAAGGTCTAAAAATTGCGCTTGACCATCTGGATGCTGTTATTAGTACAATTAGGCAATCGCAAACGCCAGAAATTGCAAAAAATGCATTAATGGATAAGTTTAGCCTAAGTGAGAAACAATCCCAGGCTATCCTGGATATGCGTCTCCAGCGCTTGACTGGACTTGAACGCGCCAAAATTGAAAATGAATACAAGGACATCTTGGAGACTATCGAATGGTTGGAGGGCGTGCTGTCAGACGAAGGCAAAGTAATGAATATAATTAAAGAAGAACTTTTGGATGTCAAAAAACGCTTTGCTGACGAACGACGTACCATTATTACCAGCGATGTGTCTAAGATGAATATGGAAGACCTTATTGCTGAAGAAGACATTGTAATTACCTTGACGCACCAAGGCTATATCAAACGTCTGCCTGTTGATACCTATCGCAGTCAGCGCCGGGGTGGCAGAGGTGTACACGGGATGGGTACCAAAGAAGAAGACTTTGTCGAGCATTTATTTGTGGCGACAACACACCACAATCTCTTGTTCTTCACCAGCAGGGGGCGGATGTACCGATTAAAAGGATACGAATTGCCGGAGGCCGGGCGTACAGCCAAAGGAACGGCTATTGTCAATCTGCTCCAAGTGGAAAAGGATGAAAAAATTACAGCAGTTATTCCGATTAAAGAGTTTAGCGCTAAACGCTATCTGTTTATGGCTACGCAAAAAGGTACTGTCAAGAAATCCGAGTTACTCGAATTTGACACTGCCCGAAAAGGCGGTTTAATAGCTATCTCTTTGGATGAGGATGATGATTTAATTGGCGTTAAATTAACAAATGGTGAATATGATATCATCATGGGTACCAGAGATGGCAAGGCCATTGTCTTCCATGAAGCCGATGTTCGGATCATGGGCAGGACAGCGCATGGCGTAAAAGGGATAACCCTAGATAAAAACGACCAGGTAATAGGTATGGATGTCGTGAAAAGAGACGGCGAAGTGCTGACAATAACCTCAGAAGGCTATGGCAAACGGACAAATGCGAGCGAATACCGCATAACAGGTCGCGGAGGCAAAGGTGTTATCAATATTAAACCCAGTGCAGCGGAAAAAATCGGGTATGTTATTGGCATAAAAATTGTTAAACCAGGGCAAGAACTGATGCTGATTACTAGTGAGGGTATTGTTATCCGGATGGAGATTGATACCATATCAGTGACTAGCCGTAGCACGCAGGGTGTAAAAGTTATGCGTACAGACGCGAAGGATCAAGTTGTTGCTTTGGCAGTTGTTGAAAATAAAGCTAATAATGATTAAGCTAATAAAAGGATAAATAAACATGGCTTGCTCTGTTGCCACAGGCTGGGCGCAAGCCATGTTTACTCTATAGTAAGGGAATTTCAATAAAACCTTTCAATAGAAACAGTTATGTATAAAAAATGATATTGACATAAACAAGCTATGCATGATAAGATAGGCAGGTCGGTTCAAGCGAGGCATTATAGCTAAGCCAAGAATAATGACAGAAATAAATGCCAAGAATAAATATATTGACACGGAGAAATAAACGTGATAATATATAAAAGCTGTC
>Ga0316604_10001537_pt1 | contig 19914 bp, 17 predicted proteins | sample OWC_soil_day20_C_FD_207650 | JGI IMG/M metagenome (GOLD analysis project Ga0316604, IMG submission 207650) | Wetland soil microbial communities from Old Woman Creek delta, Ohio, United States - OWC_soil_day20_CT | ecosystem: Environmental > Terrestrial > Soil > Wetlands | place: USA: Ohio...
GGTCCAGCGGATAGACGCCTTTTTGCGCCGTCGCCAGCACATTGGTATCGAGGTCGGAGGCAATCACCGAAACATGCGAAGTATTGGCCCCGAAGGTTTCGGCGATGGTGATGGCGATCGAATAGGGTTCTTCGCCGGTCGAGGCGGCCGAACACCAGACCCGGATCGGCCGCGAACTGCCCAGTTTGCGCAGATGCTCGGCAAAAATCGGGAAGTGATGCGGTTCACGAAAAAACGAGGTCAGATTCGTCGTCAAGGAATTGACGAAGCGCTCCCATTCATCGCCGCCATTCTTTTCCAGCGCATCGAGATACTCGGCGAAGCTTTGCTTGCCGGTGGCGCGCAACCGCCGGGCCAGGCGGGAATAAACCATATCCTGCTTGACCGGCGACAGCGAAATGCCGGCATGTTGATAAATCAGCTTTCTGACTCGCTCGAAATCCCCCGTCGAGAAGGAAAACTCGCGCAAGCTTGTTTCCCGTGCCGGTAGCGGACGCGCTGCGCCCAGCCCGGATGCGGTGATGCCGGTCGTGCCCGGCTTGCGTATTTCAGCCATGATCAGAACTCTTCCCACTCATCGTCAAGCGAAACGGGCAGTGCCGCCTTACGCATGCTCAGCCGCTTGGCGGCGGGCGCCGCCTTTCTCATCTCGGCTTTTTGCACTTCTGGCGGGGTCGACCGCAGCAGTGGGGTATTGGCCGCCTCCTGCCCGACCCGGAACACGGCCACCGACTCGGCCAGTTGCCGCGCCTGCTCTTCCAGACTTTCGGCTGCCGCAGCCGCCTCTTCGACCAGCGCGGCATTCTGCTGCGTCACCTGATCCATCTGCCCGACAGCCAGGCTGACCTGCTCGATCCCCGAACTCTGCTCGCGGCTGGCGGCAGCGATATCGGCCATGATGCCGGTGACCCGCTTGATGCTGGCAACCACCTCGGCCATCGTGCGACCGGCCTGATCGACCAGTCGATTGCCGCGCTCGACCCGATCCACCGAGTCCGAAATCAGCCCCTTGATTTCCTTCGCAGCCGTCGCGCTGCGTTGGGCCAGATTGCGCACTTCGGTCGCCACCACGGCAAAGCCGCGGCCTTGTTCGCCGGCCCGGGCCGCTTCGACTGCGGCATTGAGCGCCAGAATATTGGTCTGGAAAGCGATACCGTCGATCACCCCGATGATGTCGGCGATCCGTGTGCTGGCCTGATGGATCGAGGCCATGGTCTCGACCACTTGGCCCACCACCTCGCCGCCTTTCTCCGCCACGCTCTGCGCCGAGCCGGCCAGGCCGTTGGCCTGCCGGGCATTTTCGGCATTCTGGCGGACCGTCGCCGTCAGCTGCTCCATGCTCGAAGCCGTTTCCTCAAGGCTGCTCGCCTGCTCTTCCGTCCGGCTCGAGAGATCCTGATTGCCCGAGGCGATTTCCTTGGCCGCCGTATTGATCGCATCGGCCGAGCCTTGAATGTCGCCGACCAGTTCGCGCAGGCGGGTCACCGTCTCGTTGGCATCGTCGCGCAGCTTGGCAAAGGTTCCCTGATACTCGGTATCGACGGTACAGGTCAGATCGCCGCCAGCCACCCGTTCGAGCAAGCCGGCGATTTCGCCGATCGCCGAACCGCTGGTCTCCAGCAGGCTGTTGATGCCGCTGCCGAGCTCCTTGTAAAAGCCTTCCAGCGTATCGGTGTCGAGCCGCGCTTCCAGGTCACCGGCCGACGCCTTGCTGATCAAGGCGGCGACCGAACGCTGGGCATTCAACTCGGCGGTCCGGTCCACCCACTCGCCGACAGTACCCAGGCGCTGGCCACGCTCATTGACGATCGGGTTGGTCAGGACGTTGTAGATTCGCCCACCGATATCCATTTCCGTACTGCGCGTCTGCTGCAATTCACGCAGCGACTGCAGCGCGGCGGCCGGATTGTCGTAGAAGCTGCCGATATTGCTGCCGATGAAACGGTCGACCGAGAAATCCGGCTGCTTTTGCCGCAGGCCATCCTCGATGCTGCGCAAGGTATTCAGCAGGCCGCGGTTGGCGTAGATCACCGTCCCGTCGTCATCGGCAATCCGCAGATTGGCCGAGACGCAGTCCAGCGCAATGCGGATGCGCAGGTTGTCGTTGGCCAGGCGGATGCTCTCGGCCACATTGAAGCCCTGCTGGATCTGCATCGACTGCAGGCCCTGCAGCACCTTGCCCATTTCGTCATTGCGCGAAATATCAACATTGCGTGTGAAGTCGCCATTGGCCAGCGACTGCATGGTCTCGATGGTGGCGGCAATCGGCCGCGTCACCGAGCGAATGATCAGCCCGGCGATCACCACCCCGGCGGCGCAGGCAGCGGCAACCAGGAGCAGCACCCAGAGCCGCAACTGGGCCAAGCCCTCATTGCTGGCCAGCAATTGCGCCTGACTCAACTCGTTTTGCTGCTGCAGCAACTGGTCCGCCTTTTTAGCGGCTTCTACGTACAACGGATTGATCCGCTTGAGCAGAATCTCATTGGCCTCGCCGAACTTGCCGTCAGCCAAGGCCGCCCGGGCTGCCAGCAAGCCGTCGCTGACAAAAAGCTGGCGGGCTTGCTGGTACTCATCGGCCAGGGCTTGCTGCTCGGTCGAGGCAACGGCCTTTTTATACGCTTCCCACTGCCGACCGATCTCGGCGATATTTTTGTCGATCGCCCCGAGATGGAAATCCAGGGTGTGATCGTGCGCCTTGGCATAAGCCCCGCTCGGGTCGTGCTGCAAGGCGAGCAACACCTGCGACCGGTTGTCGGCCATCAACTTGCCGATCACGGCCAGCGCCTGAACCGGTTCGAGGCGATCGTGATACAGCTCTTCCACGGCATCATTACTGCGCCCGACACCCCACAGCCCCATGCCGGCGACCACGACCAGCGCCAGCAGCAAGGCGGCAAAGCCGGCCACCATGCGACTCTTCAAGGAAAGGCCAGCGAGCGGGCCGGGACCACCACTGACCACCTGGCCGTGGCGGATCTGCGAACGCCCGGCCCGTTTCTCGCGGAACAGCCGATAGGCGCTGTCTGCCTCCGCAATCTGCGCCTGGCTCGCCTTGCGGCGAACCGACATGTAGCCAGTGACCTGGCCGTTTTCAAGGATCGGGGTCGCCGTCGCCAGCACCCAGTAAAAATCGCCATTCTTGCAGCGATTCTTGACCAGACCGGTCCACGGTCGTCCATCCTTCAAGTCCCGCCAGAAATCAGCGAACGCCTCGACCGGCATATCAGGATGCCGGACAAGGTTGTGCGGCTGGCCAAGGAGTTCAGCCTGAGTGAAGCCGCTGATATTGATGAAATCCTTGTTGATATAGGTTATCTGGCCCTTGAGATCGGTTTTCGAGACGATCAGGGTGTCTTCGCCGAGGATCACCTCGACATTGCTCACAGGAAGATTGGTTCGCACGTTCGCTCTGTTGGTCTGGTGATTGTTGTTAGAACTCGGCCCATTCGTCATCGCCACGCGCGATGCTATCCGGCACTTTCGCCGGGCTGGCACGCCCCCCCAGGCGGACCGGCTCTCGATACGGCAAAGCGGCCGGGGCCTTGCGGGCCGGTGGCTCGCTGTAGCGCGGCTGGGCAACGCTCCGTTCGACATTGTTCGTCAAGGCAAAGACCGAAACGGACTGCGCCAGACTGCGCGCCTGCTCTTCCAGGCTTTCGGCGGCGGCAGCGGCCTGCTCGACCAGCGCGGCATTTTGCTGGGTGACCTCGTCCATCTGACTGACCGCCAGACTGACCTGCTCGATACCGGCGCTTTGTTCCCGGCTGGCGTCCGAAATATCGGCCATGATCTTGGCGACGCGCTTGATGCTCGCCACCACCTCCTCCATCGTCCGCCCGGCCTGGTCGGCCAGTCGGTTGCCGGCTTGCACCTTGTCGACGGAGTCTGAGATCAGACCCTTGATTTCTTTCGCGGCCGCCGCACTGCGCTGAGCCAGATTGCGCACTTCAGTGGCAACCACCGCAAAACCGCGCCCCTGTTCACCAGCCCGGGCGGCTTCCACGGCCGCATTGAGGGCGAGGATATTGGTCTGGAACGCGATGCCGTCGATGACACCGATGATGTCGGCAATCTTGTTGCTCGACTGGTGGATGGCGCTCATCGTCTGCACCACCTGACCGACGACTTCACCGCCCTTGACCGCAACTTGCTGGGCGTTGCCGGCCAGTTCGTTGGCCTGCCGCGAGTTGTCGGCATTCTGTCTGACCGTGCTGGTCAGTTGCTCCATGCTGGAGGCCGTTTCTTCCAGGCTGCTCGCCTGCTCTTCGGTCCGACTCGACAGATCCTGGTTGCCCGAAGCGATTTCCTTGGCCGCCGTATTGATCGAGTCCGTCGCATCCTTGATCGACAAAATGATCTCCTGCAGGTTGTCGACCGTAACGTTGGCGTCATCCTTCAACTTGCCAAGCATGCCTTGATACTGGGTATCGATTTTTTGCGTCAGGTCGCCGCGCGACATCCGGGCGAGCATGGCACCGACATCGTCGAGGGCACGGGTATTGGCCGCCAGCAGGTTGTTGATGCCTTCCGAGATTTGCTTGAAGAAGCCGGTCATGTGCCCTGCATCAAGACGCTTGCTGAAATCGCCGGCCACCGCGGCATCGATAATATCCGAGACTTCCTTCTCGATAGCCACTTCGGCCGTGCGATCTCGCCACTCGACTACCGTCCCCAGGCGCTCACCACGTTCATTGACGATCGGGCAAGCAACCAGGCTGAAATAACGGCCACCGATGTCCATTTCGGCGCGGTGCATGCCCTTCAAGCCAGCCAGCAGATTGCGCTGGTGGCTCGGCTGCTTGTGATAGATGTCGAAGTTGGAGCCGAGCATCGCATCGGCCCGGAAATTGGGCAGTTGCTTGCGCAGATCGCTCTCGGCGGCCCGCATCATTTCCAGCACTGCCGCATTGCAGTAGATGATCTTGCCGTCCGGGTCCGCCACCATCACGTTGTTCGAGGTGACATCCAGCGCCACCTTGATGCGCAGCGTCTCATCCGCCACTCGGCGGTCGGCCTCGATGCGTGATTTCAGTTCAGAACGCATCTTCTCCAAGGCACGCATCAAATCAGCCACCTGATCGCTACCGGAAATTTCGATTCCTTGCTCAAGATCACCGGCCGCAACGGCATCGGCCACCTTGACAGCACGAGCCAGCGGCAAGGTGATGCTGCGGGCGAAGACAAAGGAAAACGCCGCAATCAGTGCGGTAACCACAATGGCCAGCGCCAGCATCAACTTGGCAGTCGAGTCGTAGGTCTGCTGCGCGCCGAGATGCATGCTCTTGCCGCTTTCGGCATAGTACTGGCGCAGCGCATCGGCCGCCTCGCTCGCCTTGGCATAGGCCGGACGAACGGTTTCGGCATAGACATCCGCCGCTTTGTCAAAATCGCCGGCCTGCAAGGCGGCACTGGCGACCATCAGGCCATCCTTGACGAAGACGGCGCGCGACATCTCATAAGCTTCAGCCAGCTTCTGCTCCTGCTCGTTGAGCTGGCGCGACTTGAACTGCGCCCAGAGTGCGGTAATCGTGTCCCGATTCTTGGTCACCTGATCGGTATGCAAGCTGATCGGATGTTCATGCCGGGCCGCCTGCTTGCCGGCCGGGTCATGTAGCAACCCGCTGACGATCTGCAGGTTATTTTCCGCCATCAGCGTCTGAATCCGCAGGACAATCGCCCCCGGCTCCAGCTTGTCGCTATAGATCGACTCGGTGGCCCGGTTCAGATCGCGCATGTAGGTCATCGCCACGATCACCAATACCGCAAACCAGAAGGCCATGCCGAGCGCCTGCCAAAAGAGCCGGCTACCAATCCGCATATTGTTCAGCATCTTCACTCTCCTTTGCCGCACACCGTCAGGCGCTTGCGTTGTCGATCAGTTCCATGTCGGCGCTGGTCATCAGGCGCTCGATGTCGGTGACGATCATCATTCGGGAATCCATCGAGGCCAGCCCCAGGATGTACTTGGTATCGAAGGTCCCGGAAAAATCCGGGGCCGGGCGAATTTGCGCGGCAGTCAGCGAAATGACATCGGAAACGCTATCGACGACGACACCGATCACCCGCCCTGCCACATTCAGTATGACGACGACGGTAAAGGGGGTGTATTCAATCTTGCCCAGATTGAATTTGATGCGCAGATCGACAATCGGCACGATGATGCCGCGCAGGTTGATTACACCCTTGATGAAGGGCGGCGCATTGGCGATCAGCGTCGGTGGCTCGTAGCCGCGAATTTCCTGCACCTTGAGAATATCGATTGCATATTCTTCGTTGCCCAGCGTAAAGGTCAGATATTCGCTGGCGATCAGGTCGTCTTCGCCGGTTGTCGCCCCGGTATGCGTCATCGCTTCCATTGTCTGCTCCTTGTTGCGGCCGTCAGCCGGCTTTCTGCATATTCGATTTGGCCATGCCGGCTATGGCCGACACGTCGAGAATCAGGGCGACATGCCCGTCACCCATGATGGTTGCCCCGGAAATCCCGTTCACCCGGCGGTAATTGGCCTCCAGGCTCTTGATCACCACCTGGTGCTGGCCGAGCAGGGCATCGACGAACAAGGCAGCCTTGGCGCCATCAGCATCGAGCACGACCATGATCCCCTGCGTCAAATCGGTCCAGCCCGACTTCAGGTTGAAGACTTCGTGCAAAACCACTACCGGCAGATACTCGCCGCGCACCTGTATGACCCGCGCCTGGTTGGAGAGCGTTTTGATATCGTCGACTTCCGGCTGTAGCGACTCGACGACATACGAGAGTGGCAGGATGTAGGTCTGATCGCCGACGGCTACCGACATCCCGTCCAGGATGGCCAGCGTCAGCGGCAAGCGGACGGTCATCCGGGTGCCGACGCCGAACATCGACTCGATCTCGACCCGCCCGCCCATTGCCTGGATATTGCGACGTACGACATCCATGCCGACACCGCGGCCAGAAACATCGGTGACCTGCTCCGCAGTCGAGAAACCGGCCTCGAAAATCAGATTGAAGACTTCGCTATCAGTCATCTGATCGGACACCTGCAGGCCGCGTTCACGGGCCTTGGCCAGTATCTTCTGGCGCGGCAGGCCGGCACCGTCATCGCCCACTTCGATGACGATATTGCCGCCCTGGTGATAGGCCTTCAGCGTAATCGTCCCAACCGGGTTCTTGCCTGCGGCAATGCGCTTTTCGGGCAGTTCGATACCGTGATCAAGACTGTTGCGAATGAGGTGGGTCAGCGGGTCGGCAATACGCTCGATCAGGCTCTTGTCGAGCTCGGTCGTCTCACCGGAGGTCTTCAGTTCGACCTGTTTGCCGAGCTTGTTGGAGAGATCGCGGATGACCCGCGGGAAGCGCGAGAAAACGAAGGAAATCGGCATCATCCGGATGGACATCACCGACTCCTGCAAGTCACGCGTATTGCGCTCGAGCTGGGCAAGGCCGTTCAGCAAGCGTTCCGGGGCACTCTCCTGCATCTGGGTCGAGGTCTGCAGCAGCATGGCCTGGGTGATCACCAGTTCGCCAACCAGATTGATTAGCTGATCGACCTTCTCGATGCTTACCCGAATTGATGAGTCGCTGGCGGCCGCGGCGGATGCCGCCGAGCGTCCGGCCCGTGCCGGCTCGCGGGCAAGGCTGGTGACCGCAGGCGGCACTTGGGCCAGGGCAAGCGGAGCCGGCTCGGACGATTCGACAACAGTTTCGGATAGCTGCGCCGGCAAGGGCACAAAAAATCCATACCCCTCACCCTCGTCAAGCACCGGTGGTACAAGCGGATCGCCACCGGCAACAGGCAGGGGGGCAAAAAACCCGTAGCCATCACCATCGTCCGACAAAGCAGTGGGTTCGGTTACCTGTGCTGGCGTTACCGCTGGCAGGGGCTCGAAAAAACCATAACCATCATCGCCAGCCGTGTCGACCGTCGCCGCGATCTCACCCAAAGGGCGCTCGGTGAGCGGCTCGAAAAAGCCATAGGCCTGCTCTTCATCCGGCGCTCCGGGCGCATCGGCAAAAAACCCGAATTCGTCAGCCGTCGCTGCCGACTTGTCTTCGGAAACCCGCCAGGCGCCATTGTCGGCGACAAAATCGATCTGATCGGTGAAGTCGCGATCAACGCCGGCCGTCGTCAGACGCAGTTGCCAGAAGCCGACGCCATGCGGCGCATCGTCCGGCTGGCTGAGAATATCCAGCTGACCAAAAGCCCGCAGGTCCTCCAGCAAATTGACAACGCCATCGCCTTTCGCAGATGCCTCGGTCGGCACAAACTGAATATCGAAAACACGCGTGCTGGCAACGTTGACCGCAGGCATCGCCTCGCCAGATGGCACTACCGGCACTTCAGCGGCGACCACCGCCTCGTCGGCCGACAACTGGCGCAAGCGGGCGCAGATCGCCTCGACTACCGCCGGGTCCACCGCCCCCCGGCCCTGGTGAGCCTCCAGCATGTCGCGCAATACGTCGCCAGACTCGAGGAACGCGTCCACCATGTCGGCGCGCAATTCCAGTTCCTGCTTGCGAATACGATCGAGAAGATTCTCGAGAATATGTGTTGTGTCGGCCAGATCGGTGAAACCGAAAGTTCCGGCACTCCCCTTTATCGAATGCGCGGCGCGGAAAATGGCATTCAGTTGCTCCGTATCCGGATTCTCGACATCCAGATCGAGCAGGAGCGCTTCCATTGCCGCCAAGTGCTCCGCCGACTCCTCGAAGAACACCTGGTAGAACTGACTCATGTCAATAGCCATGCTACCCCCTAAGCACGGCCGCCATTAGCGCGGCAGCCGGAAATCGAATGCAACGAACACCCGCCAATAGCGGTGCTGGTGTCAGCTTCAGCCGATTACCTTGCGCACGACTTCAATGAGCTTCTGCGGATCGAAGGGCTTGACCAGCCACCCCGTCGCACCGGCCGCGCGGCCTTGCGATTTCATGGCATCGGAGGACTCGGTGGTCAGCATCAGGATTGGCGTCGAGGCGTATTGTGGGATACCGCGCAAACTCTTGATCAGGGTCAGGCCATCCATGCGCGGCATGTTCTGGTCAGTCAGCACCAGGTTGACGCTTTTGGCCTTGGCCTTGTCCAGCCCATCCATCCCGTCTACCGCCTCGATCACCTCATATCCGGCACTCTTCAAGGTAAAGGAGACCATTTGACGAATGGACGCCGAGTCATCTACTGCAAGTATGGTTTTAGCCATGTTTTCCTCTAGTGCACATCAGAACAACTCGACATCACCGTTGACGCTGCCGGATTGCCTGACAGGATTGTTATCCATGCCCTTTTTCAGGGCCCTTAATTTTGCGACAGCGGCTCGACGTGTGCACGCAAGCCCGTCAGTTTCTGCAGCGTAGCGGTCCGGCTGCTCGAGTCGCGCCGGGCACTTGCCATTGCCCACTCCGCCTCGAGCGCCTACAACTAACCTGCGGTTCCCTTGCCGACATTGGGCAACTTCAACCCTTCCGGCACCGCCTCCTCGTTGGGAACCTCGGACTCCGGCCCTTCTTCCTGGAGGATCGCCATTTCTGTTTTCTGGTTCAGCACGACAATACTGATCCGCCGGTTCACCGAATTCAGCGGATCATTTTTATCAAACAGCACGGTCGAGGCCAATCCGACCACCCGCAACACCTTGCTGTCATCCATACCACCCAGCACAAGCTCGCGTCGCGATGCGTTGGCACGGTTGGCCGAGAGCTCCCAATTGGAAAAGCCACGTTCGCCACCGGCAAATTGTGCGGCATCGGTATGCCCGGCCAGACTGACGCGATTGCTGACGCCATTGAGGGCCTTGCCGATCTGGCGCAGGATATCCCGCGTGTACGGTTTGAGATCGGCGCTGCTCGAATCGAACATCGGTCGGTTCTGCTCATCGACGATCTGGATGCGCAAGCCCTCGGACGTGATGTCGAGCAGCATCTGCTTCTTGAACTGGGCTAGTTGCGGGCTCTGTTCGATCATTTTTTCGATATCGGCCTTCAACAGCTCCAGACGCTCCCGTTCCTTGCGCCGGAACTCAGCCTGCGCCTCCTTGGAGAAGGAGGTTGCCTTCTTTGCTTCAACATCCCCCTTCTTGACCTGCCCGGATTGCCGGGTCAGATCCTTGCCGCCGCCCTGGAGTACGCTGGTCGCATCGCCCGAGCCTGCCCCCCCTTGCTGGGACAGCTTGAGCGGGTTCTGGAAGAAGTCGGCAATGCCCTGCAAATCGCCCTTGGCGGTCGAGCCGAGCAACCACATCAGCAGGAAGAAGGCCATCATCGCCGTCACGAAGTCGGCATAGGCGATCTTCCAGGCGCCACCGTGCGCCCCGCCGGCAACGACCTTCTTGCGCTTGATGATTATCGGGCGTGTCGAATCGTCGCTCATCTCTCGAACCTGATCATTGGCAACTTAATCACTTACCCTTGCGCGCCTTGAGTTCCTCCTCCAGTTCGCGGAAGCTCGGACGCGAGTGGGAGTCCAGGGTCTTGCGACCGAACTCGATCGCCACCTGGGGAGCGTAGCCGGACATCGAGGCCAGCAGGACCATCTTGATGCACTTGTAGATGGTCGAACTTTCGTGCGCCTTTTGTTCGATCAGCTTGGCGATCGGCTCAACAAAGCCATACGCAATGAGAATACCGAGGAAAGTACCGACCAGCGCCCCACCGATCATTTTGCCCAGTACGGCAGGCGGCTGGCCAACGGAACCCATCACGTTGACCACCCCCATAACCGCAACGACGATACCGAAAGCCGGCGTTGCACCGGCAATGTTCGACACTACATGCCCCGGCTCAGCCCCCTCGTGGTGATGGATTTCCAGTTCGACATCCATCAGGCTCTCGATCTCGACCGTGTTGAGATTGCCACCGACCATCATGCGCAGGTAATCGGTCGTGAACTCCATGATGTGGTGGTCATGAACGAGCGCTGGGTACTTGCTGAAAATCGGGCTGGCCTCGGGATTCTCGATATCCCCTTCGATGGACATCAAACCTTCCTTGCGAACCTTCGCCAGAATCTCGAAAAGCATCGCCAAGGCATCGATATAGAACGCTTTATTGTATTTGGAGCCCTTGACCACGCCAGCGACGGCAGCAACCGTCGCCTTGATCACCTTCATATCATTGGCGGCAACGAAGTAGCCAATCACCAGACCAACGATTGCCACGTACTCGGTTGGCACCCACAAAGCGAGCAGGCTGCCGTGAATGGCGTAGGTGCCCAGCGCCGCTGCCAGAATGATGACATAACCGATGATTAGAAACATGTAGAACCCCTGAGTGCGCCTAACTGGCAGTGGCGCAGATACGCATACTTATTTTGTGTTCGCTATTGTAGCCACAGGCTCTGCCGTAGTGCAAAGGAAGACGCAGCCCCCACCTGCTTATCCCCCCTCTTTCCCGCAGATGGACAGTGATAAACTTAAATTCATTGCCTTCGACAGGAATTCGCGTGATCCGATTCTGCAACCGCTGCGGCGCCGATGTCTCGTTTATCGTACCGGCCGGCGACTCACTTCCCAGATACGTATGCAATAGTTGCGGCCATATCCACTACGAAAACCCGCGCCTTGTTGTCGGCTGTGTGGCGACCTGGGAAGAACGCATCCTGATTTGCCGACGGGCCATCGAGCCGCAACTCGGCTTCTGGACCTTGCCGGCCGGCTTCATGGAGAATGGCGAAACCACCGCTGAAGCCGCAACCCGGGAGACCATGGAGGAAGCTGGCGCAAAAATCATCGTGGACGCCCCCTTTGCCATGGTCAGCATTGCCCACATCAACCAGGTGCATCTGTTCTATCGCGGCCACCTCGCCTCACCGAACTATGCGGCAGGCGAGGAAAGCCTGGAAGTCGCCTTGGTCAGCGCCGATGAGATTCCTTGGAACGAACTGGCTTTTCGCAGCGTAAGGCATTGCCTGGAGCGCTTTCTCGAAGATCGTGCCAACGGCCGCTTCCAATTCCACGAAACTTCACTGACCCCGTTGCCCAGCACGCCTTGATCACTCGTCAAGGGAATAACGCACCGGCAGGTTTACGCTAACCGCCTTGCCGCGCAACGACTCGGGCAGCGAGGCGGCGAGCACAGCCTGGCCGATCATCTCCAGCGCCTGACGATCCAGAATCTCATGGCCGGAGCTTTTGCCCAGGGAAACCAGAGGCAAAGCCCCGGGCAGCGGAATGCTGATGGTGACGGTCACCACCCCCTCCCAGTTACGCTCACGGGCCAGCGCCGGATAGCGTTTATAGCGCCGCGCCTCTTTGGCCAGCGCCAGACGATACTGACGCAGACCATCGGCATCAATGACATCTGTCGGCACAGCTGCGATCGTTTGTGCAGTAGGGGCTGGCCCCCCACCATCCTTGGCTGACGAAACAGAATGCACTGTTGCGGTGGACGGTACATTTGCAGCCAAAACCGGCGCCTCGGAACGTGAGTTTTCACGCGCTGGCCCAATGATTCTCTCCCGCCTATCCGTGACAACTTTCGGAACGGGACGCTCCTGAACCGAATGAGCCGGCGCCTCTGGCACCGCCGCTTTCGAGAGAACAGCCTCCAGCGCCTTGGGTGCGGCAGCACTCAGCGGTGCCAACGGCAACGCCATGCCCCGCAAGCCCAAAAAAAACAGCAGATGCAGAAGCAGCGAGACAATCAGGGAGCGCAGCAACATAGTCCCGATTATTCGCTAATTCGAAGTCCAAAAAAACAACCCCCACCAGAAATACATGGTGGGGGAAATTCCGCTCGAAAGCGGAGAACGCCGCAAGGGCTTATTTGCCGAGCTTGCGGGACTCTTCTTCCATCTTGCTGGAATAGAGTTTGCCCATCACGCCCCCGATCACCAGAACGCCAACAATGACGACCAGGCTCATCAGACCGATATCACTACTAAACAACAGTTCCCATGCCATGTGCCACCTCCCAGTAACAAAATAAAACTACTTATTAGCCCTGGCCGTCAGGCTCAGTGGCTCCTCTGAATCAGCCAGCCAGTCGCCCTGCAAGCGCCACTGACCAGCGGGATCCTCAATCGACACCAACCAGCGCCCAGCGACATCTGCACTCAGCTTTCCGGTGTACAAACCCTGTCCGTCAGAAGTCAGTTCGATCAACTGATCCTGCCCGGCTCGAGTCGGATGGGCGAGCTTCAAGGCGATCGTCGATGGCAGCCCGGCATCGCCGTCTGCACGAAGCAGCAGGCGAAGATTCAAGCCAGCACGCATCACGTCACCATGCAACCCCAGGCTGCTCGCCTGATGGTCACGCTTAAGGGTCTGATTTACCGCCAACCCCTGCTTGTAATAGTCATCGGTCACCAGACCGTCGTTGCTGACCACGGCCAGCCATGTGGTGACCACACCGGCGACGATCACGATTGCCGGACCAGCCATCAACAGCCAGGGCCAGCGCTCCTTGTACCAAGGCTTGTTGCTTGTGCGCAGTGTCATTGCATTACTCATGTCAGGGCATCAGGAAAGAGGCCTTCTCATGAACCGCGATGGCATCGTGATTCAAGGCCTTGATATCAAAATAAATCGTGTTGGCACCTTTTTTCCCGGACTCTGGCGGCACCCGCACAACAATGGTTACTTCGTGGTTTTCCGCACTGTCCACCGCAACGATTCGCTCGCCGACAATTTCTATCCCATCCATCCCCTCCACCGACAGCGCATAACGCTTGGGCTCCTCAGTGGTATTCATCACCTTCAGGTTATAGACGTTTTCAATCCGGCCATCATCCGCCTCCCGAGCGAGAATCGAACGGTCGCGGATGACATCGACCTTTAGCGGCACGCGCGAAGCCAACGACCAGGCCGAGGCCACGATGATGCCAAGCAGGATGACCGTGTAGAGCAGAATACGTGGCCGGACCACATGCGCAACGACATCCTTGGGCGAAAAATGCTTGGCCAGTGCATTTTCGGTCGTATAACGAATCAGGCCGCGCGGCAAACCCACCTTGTCCATTACCGGGTCGCAGGCATCGATACAGGCGCCGCAACCGATACATTCGTACTGGATACCGTTGCGAATATCGATACCGGTCGGACAAACCGCCACACAAAGACCGCAATCAACGCAATCACCGACACGCCCCGCCGTCGCATCGGCACTCTTCTTGCGCGCCCCACGCGGCTCGCCGCGCTCAGGATCGTAGGTAATAACCAGCGTATCAGGATCAAACATCACCCCCTGGAAACGCGCGTAGGGGCACATGTACTTGCAGACCTGCTCGCGCAGGAAACCAGCCTGCATGTAGCAGAAGCCACCGTAGAACAGGATCCAGAACAACTCCCAGCCAGAAAAATCAAACGGCAGGGCGGCCAACAATTCCCGCATTGGCGTGAAGTAGGCCACCAGCGTGAAGCCAGTCCAGATCGAAATCAGCAACCAAACGGCGTGCTTGCTCGCCTTGAGACGAAGTTTGCGTGCCGTCAGAGGCCCTTTGTCGAGTTTCTGTCTGGCCGAGCGATCACCCTCGATACGGTTCTCCACCCACATGAAAATCTCGGAGTAAACCGTTTGTGGACAGGCGTAACCACAGAAAAGACGACCGGCAACCGCAGTAAACAGAAAGAGAGCATAGGCTGAAATAATCAGCAGCAGCGCCAAATAGAAAACATCCTGCGGCCACAGCACCAGGCCAAACAGGTAAAACTTGCGCTCCACCAGATGGAAAAGGACCGCCTGGCGATCATTCCACAGCAACCACGGCGTGCCGTAAAAAAGAATCTGGGTGAACCAGACGAAAACCCAGCGCCAAGTGTTCCACCACCCCTTGACGTCGCGAATGTAAATCTTCTTATGCTTTTCATAAAAAGACACCGCAGCCGGAGGATCTGATTTCTTGGAGTTGAGTTCGCTAGGTTCCATGCACTTGACCGTATCGGTAGCAAAATTACGCTGAGCAACTGTTTGTAGGCAGCAAGCAAACGTAATTTTGGTACAGATCAGACACTAACAATGTTGCCAGATAAGAAAAACGGGGCGGCGAACCGCCCCGCTTCGACAAACGATGTTACTTGGCGCCCTGGCTCAGGCTGAGCACATAAGCAGACAGCAGATGAATCTTGGCATCGCCGAGGAACTCCTTCCAAGCCGGCATCTTGTTCTGACGGCCGTTGGTGATCGTTTCGGTGATGGTGGCTTCGGAAGAACCGTACAACCAGACCTTGTCGGTCAGGTTCGGGGCGCCTAGAGCCTGCATGCCCTTGCCATCCGGACCATGACAGCCAATACAACCGGAGGATGCAAAAGCTTCCTTGCCCTTGCCGGCACGCACTGAGTCGTTCGGCAGACCGGACAGCGAACGGACGAAGTTCGCCAGATCCTTGATGGTATCCGCACCGAGGTGTGCATGCGGCGGCATCATGCCCATACGGCCATTGTTGATGGTTTCCTTAAGCTGCTCAGGTTCGCCACCGTACAGCCAGTCGCTATCGGCCAGGTTCGGGAAGCCCTTGGCACCACGCGCATCGGCACCGTGACACTGCATGCAGTAGGTCAGGTACAGACGCTTGCCCATTTCCATGGCCTGCTTGTCGCCAGCCACAGCCTTCAGATCCATGGCCATGTACTTGTCGAACAGCGGCTTGACGGTGGCATCCATCTTCTCGACTTCAGTCTTGTGCTGACCAACGGCAGTCCAGTTGAGCATGCCCTTGAAGTTACCCAGGCCCGGATACAGTGCCAAATAAACCAGGGCAAAGATCACGGTGATGACAAACAACCAACTCCACCACTTGGGCATCGGGTTGTTGTACTCCTCCAGGGTCTCGTCCCAGACATGGCCCATGGTCTTGCCGGGCGTGAAGGTCGCTTTGCCCTGAACGATCAGCAATACGGCGCAGGCAAGAATACTCGCCACGACGATCACAATCACGTACAGGTTCCAAAAATCGCTAACGAAATCGCTCATTTGCTTTCCTTTATTTCAGCGCTGGTGCGACGTTGTGGACGCCGCACCTTCGTCATCATGCTCTGCGAACGGCAGGTTGGCAGCTTCATCAAACCCCTTTTTGCTGCCCCTGGCATAAGCCCACGCAACAATCCCGAGGAAGCAGAGCAGCCCCAGAACCGTCGTGATGGAACGCAGATCGTTGATGTCCATGGCTATTACTTGGTGTTCTTCAGAGCCGTACCCATACCCTGCAGGTAGGCAATCAGAACGTCCATTTCGGTCATGTCGCCGATCGCCGCCTTGGCACCCTTGATTTCTTCATCAGAGTAGGTCGGGATACCGCGAGCATTCGCGTAGCCACGCATGATTTGCATCTTCTTCTCGATGTCGGCACCAACCGAATCCTTGGCCTTGGTGTTTGCCAGGAAGGCAAAGGCAGGCATGTTGGATTCCGGCACCACGTCACGCGGATTCATCAGGTGGGCACGCTGCCATTCGTCGGAGTAACGGCCACCGACACGATGAAGGTCCGGACCGGTACGCTTGGAACCCCATTGGAACGGGTGGTCATAAACGTATTCGCCGGCAACGGAGTAATGGCCGTAACGCTCGGTTTCTGCACGGAACGGACGAATCATCTGCGAGTGGCAAAGGAAGCAGCCTTCACGGATATATACGTCACGGCCGGCCAGACTGGCCGCACTGTAGGGCTTCAGACCTTCAACCGGCGTCGTGGTCGACTTCTGGAAGAAGAGCGGAACGATTTCGAGCAGGCCGCCCCAAATCACGGTGAGCAGCGTCAGGACGATGAGCAATCCAACGCTTTTTTCAATTTGCTCGTGCTTGATCATTATTATCTCTCCCCAATCAGGCGTGATGAGCGGCAGGAACAACCACCGGCACATCCTTCACTTTGCTGCCGGCAATGGTCTTGAACATGTTGTAAGCCATGATCAGCATGCCCGTCAGGAACAGGACGCCACCCAACCAGCGAATTGCCCAGAACGGATAGGAACCCTTGACCGACTCAACAAAGCTGTAAGCCAGCGTGCCGTCGGTATTCACCGCACGCCACATCAGACCCTGCATCACACCGGCGATCCACATCGAGGCGATGTAAAGCACGGTACCGATGGTGGCGATCCAGAAGTGAACCGTAACCAGCTTGGTGCTGAACATTTCCTGCTTGCCGAACAGGCGGGGCAGCAGATAGTAGATGGAACCGATGGATACCATGGCAACCCAGCCGAGAGCACCGGAGTGCACGTGACCAACCGTCCAGTCCGTATAGTGCGACAGCGCATTGACCGTCTTGATCGACATCATCGGGCCTTCGAAGGTAGACATACCGTAGAAAGACAGGGAAGTGATCAGGAACTTCAGAACGGGATCATCGCGCAGTTTGTGCCAGGCGCCAGACAACGTCATGATGCCGTTGATCATGCCACCCCAGGACGGAGCCAGCAGAATCAGCGAGAAAACCATACCGACCGACTGCGTCCAGTCCGGCAGCGCAGTGTAGTGCAGGTGGTGCGGGCCAGCCCACATGTAGGTAAAGATCAGCGCCCAGAAGTGGACAACGGACAGACGGTAGGAGTAAACCGGGCGGCCTGCCTGCTTCGGAACGAAGTAGTACATCATGCCCAGGAAGCCGGCGGTCAGGAAGAAACCCACCGCGTTATGACCATACCACCACTGAATCATTGCATCCTGTACGCCGGAGTAGGCAGAGTAGGATTTGGTTAGCGAAACCGGCACGGCGGCACTGTTAACCAGGTGCAACAGGGCTACGGCGATAATGAAAGCACCGAAGAACCAGTTGGCAACGTAGATGTGGGAAACGGTACGCTTGGCGATGGTGCCAAAGAAAACCAGCGCGTAGGAAACCCAGACCAGCGTGATCAGGATGTCGATCGGCCATTCCAGTTCAGCATATTCCTTGCCGGATGTAATGCCGAGCGGCAGGGTAATCGCAGCCAGAAGAATGATGATTTGCCAGCCCCAGAACGTGAAGGGAACCAGCGGGCCGCCCCAAAGGCGGGCGTGACTGGTACGCTGAACGCACCAGTAAGATGTGGCAAACAATGCACAGCCACCAAAAGCAAAAATAACCGCATTGGTGTGCAACGGACGAAGACGTCCAAAATGCAGCCAGGGGCCAATATTCAGCTCCGGCCACACAAGTTGCGCAGCAATGATGACACCGACAAGCATGCCGACGATGCCCCAGATGACAGTCATGACGGCGAATTGCCGTACGACCTTATCGTTGTATGTGGTTTGCGTTCCAGACATGAACCCACCTCTCGTTAATGAAAAACAGAATGTCCACCTCCCTGAACCCAAGGCGGCGCATAAAAGCGGATGGTATTCTAGATTAATAGCGGGGTTTTGACCTAGATCAATCTACCGATTATCTAGCCGGAAATAGTCCTAAATACCTAGCATTGGCGCCATTTTCGCGCTTCGCGTGGACAAAAAAAGGGTGCGTCGTAACGCACCCCAACCCCAACAGAGAATTTTTGCCAGGCACTCGCCTCGCATGACCGGAATAATGCCCGGCCATCGGATCCGAGGCGTTGACGCAGGTCAAATCTTCTCCCTATTGTTGTCGTCTGACTGAGTGGCATTTTGCGCTGGAGGCGGGCGCTCATCGTCGTCCATCAAGACCCGAAAGCCCGGCCCCTCGAGATCATCGAACTGGCCGCTACGCACCGACCACCAGAAAGCAAGGGCGATACCGAAAACCAGGATGACCGAAATCGGAATCAGCAGGTAGATACTTTCCATCAATCTTTCTCCAGGCGCTGAATGCGCAGGGAATTGAGCACAACCAGCAGAGAACTGGCCGACATGCCGACCCCCGCAAGCCAAGGCGTTACATAGCCGGCAATGGCCAACGGCAACGCGACAAAATTGTACGCAAAGGACCACCACAGGTTTTGCCGAATGATGAGCAAGGTCCGCCGCGCCCGGCGCAAGCCGTGGCGCAGGTGATCGAGATTTTCGGAGAGCAGGACAAAATCGGATTGCGTCCGGGCCAGCTGCGCACCACCGCCCATAGCAATCGAAACCTGGGCCTGCGCCAGCACCGGCGCATCATTGACCCCATCGCCAACCATCGCCACCACCGCCCCGGTCGCCTGCAACTCCTTGACGCAGGCATACTTGCCCTGCGGAGTAACTCCTGCCCGAACGTCGTCAATCCCCAACTCGCCAGCCACTCGCCGGGCAACCGACGGCGCATCGCCGGTTAATAACAACACATGCCGGCCAGCGGCACGCAATTCGTGAACTAGAGCCTTCGACTCGGGACGCAGTTCGTCGCCGATCCGGAAAAGGGCAAGACAGCCATGACTATCGGCGAGTATCACCACGGTTTCGCCGCTTTCCAGCCAGTCAACCGCAGCACTCGGCAGCGAGACCCCGGACAGCGCCAGCGCATAGCCCGGTCGGCCAATCCGGAACTTCCGGCCATCAATCAGCGCCTCGACGCCCTGCCCTGGCTCGCTGAGTACCTGCTCCGCGACCGACAGATTGCTCCCGGCCGCCCGACGCAGCGCGGCAGCCACCGGATGTTCGGAGGATTGCTCAAGGGCAGCTGCGATCGCGACACATTCTAGCTCGCTCAGGTCCGCCGTCGCCTGCACGCCGCAAAGATGCATCCGCCCACTGGTCAAGGTCCCGGTCTTGTCGAAGACAAAATGGGTCGCCCGCGCCAGTGTCTCAATGGCATGCCCACGCGTCACCAGCAGACCATCCTTGGCCAGCGCACCAGCCGAAACCGTCAGTGCGATCGGTGTCGCCAGCGACAAGGCACAAGGGCATGTCACCACCAGCACCGAAACCGTGATCCACAAGGCCTTGGCCGGATCAACGAAATACCACCCCGCGGCAACCAAAACAGCAATCAGCAACAAGACCGCAACAAATATGCTGGCGATGCGATCGGCCATTTCAACAATGCGCGGTTTTTCGGTCGCGGCCCGCTCCATCAACTGAATGATGGCCGACAGGCGAGTTCCGTCGCCGACCTGCTCGACGCGAACTA
>Ga0316604_10001538_pt1 | contig 19911 bp, 18 predicted proteins | sample OWC_soil_day20_C_FD_207650 | JGI IMG/M metagenome (GOLD analysis project Ga0316604, IMG submission 207650) | Wetland soil microbial communities from Old Woman Creek delta, Ohio, United States - OWC_soil_day20_CT | ecosystem: Environmental > Terrestrial > Soil > Wetlands | place: USA: Ohio...
CGTCGCAGCAGGGCATGATGCCGTCGGGCAGGCGGTGCTCGTACTTCCACAGCTTCTTGCCGGTCTTCGCATCGACCGCGAACAGGCGGCTGTAGGAGGCGGTGACGAACATCTTGCCGTCGGAAATGACCGGCTGCGATTCCTGGCCGCGCTGCTTCTCGCCGCCGAAGGACATCGACCAGGCCGGGACCAGGTTCTTGACGGTCTTGGCATTGATCTGGGTGGACGGGCTGTAACGCTGGCCCTGGGTGCCGAGGCCGAAGCTGACGACGTCGCCGGTGGATTTGGCGTCATTGAGGATATCGGCATCGGTGACGTCCTTGGCCATTGCCGGGCTGCCGGCGAAGGCCGCGGCAACGAGCAGGGCAAGGCCGAGCGAGCGCCGTTGGGGGAGGGTGTGTCTGTGCATGGATTGTCTCCTTGGTTTATCCATTGATTCCGGCAGCGGCGTTGGCGGAGAGGGCTGACAGCGCTGTGGAATGAAATGCCCGGGGCTTCCTTCCATTCCCTGAATCGAACCCCGGCAGGAGAGGCGGTCTGCAAGGGCTGTGCCATGCCGTCGGCGAGTCGCAGCCGCCGCGCTTGCCGCTGGGCATCGGCGGGCCTGCTGCTGCCGTGGTGTTGCGTGCGGCCGGGAACGGGTTGCTGCAAATGAACACAAGTGCTCCAAAGTTGCGCAATCGCAGTGCTACGGTGGACCGCTGAAAAGGCGCAAAATTCCCCCAGGGCCCGAATGGCCGGCTTCGGCCGGGTGGCCGCTGCATTTGGCACGCCGCTTGCACATCTCTTCGGCAAGACAGCCCGTCGGGGCGAGAGGAGCACAGAGCATGAAATTTCCGCTGACCATTGCCGCCATTGCGCTGGCCGCGCTGATGCCGCCGGCCGATGCCGCCGCGCTGCGGGACAGCGGCGACCCGCTGGCCTCGGCGCGCTGGGGCGACATGCAGAAAACCGTGCTCGGCGGTGCGCCGGTCCTCTTCGATCCGCGGGTCAAGGTGGTTGCCCCGTCCACCGCCGAGAACCCGATGCAGGTGCCGGTCACCATCGACGCCACCGCCTTGCCGAACGTCCAGGAAGTGCTGGTCTTCGCCGACTTCAACCCGATCGTCCAGGTGCTGCGCTTCTTCCCGGAAGGCAGCGGCGCCTACCTCGGCTTCCGCGTCAAGCTGCAGCAATCGACGCCGGTGCGCGCCGCGGTGCGCACCGCCGACGGCGTCTGGCATGTCGGCGGGACCTGGGTCAATACGGTGGGCGGCGGCTGTACGGCACCTTCCGCCGCCTCCGGCTCGAAAGAATGGCAGAAGCGGCTGAATGCGGTGAGCGGCCGCCAATGGTCGGACGGGCCGCAGAGCGGTCGCGTCCGCCTGAGCATCGTGCACCCGATGGATACCGGCCTGGTTGCCGGCACGCCGGCCTTCCATCTTGAAGAAATCGAGATTGCCGACGCTGCCGGCCAGCGCCTGATGCGCGTCCAGACTTACGAGCCGGTCGCCGAAAACCCGGTGTTCACGCTGCACCGTGGCCAGGTCAGCGGTCCGGTCGAAGCCAGCGGCCGCGACAACAACGGCAACCGCTTCAAGGCCAGCATCGCGCCATGAAAAAGCGCTTCAGCCTCGTTCTTTGCGCCCTGGCCGGCCTGGCGACCGCCGCCGAGTTCGACTACGGCCTGCAGGCGCAAGCGGTCGGCGAGGGCGTCCATGCCTTCATCGGCCGCAACGAGGATTTCAGCACCGCCAACGGCGGCAATATCGTCAATACCGGCTTCATCGTCGCCCCGGCCGGCATCATTGTCATCGACAGCGGTTCGTCGCTGCGCTACGGCCAGCAGATGCGCCAGGCCATCGCCCGGGTCAGCGACCGGCCGCTGGTGCTGGTCATCAACACCCACCATCACCCCGACCATTTCCTCGGCAACCAGGCCTTCGCCGGCACGCCGCTCGCCGCGCTGCCCGCCACCATCGACGGCATTGCCAGCGAAGGCAACGCCTTCGCCGAAAACCTGTTCCGCCTGACCGGCGACTGGATGAAGGGCACCGAAGTCGTCGCCCCGAGCCGGGCATTGGCGGCCGGCAAGGCCGAGATTGCCGGCCGCTCGTTGCGCCTGATCGCTCTCGACGGCCACACCGGCGCCGACCTCGCCATCTACGACGAGACCAGCGGCGTGCTGTTCGCCGGCGACCTCGTCTTCAACGGCCGCGCCCCGACCACGCCGCACGCCGACATCGCGCACTGGCTGAGCGCCCTCGACCGGCTGGAAGCGGTGACGCGCGAAGCCGGCTTCACGGCGCTGGTCCCCGGCCATGGCGCCGTCGCCCGCGATGCGGCGCCGATCCGCCAGACCCGGGCCTGGCTGCGCTGGCTGCGCGGCGCCATGCAGCAGGCGGCGCGTGACGGGCTGGACATGAACGAGGTGCTGGCCCTGCCGCTGCCGGCCGAGTTCGCCGGCCTGCCGGTGGCGGCCAGCGAATACCGGCGTTCGGTTGGCCACCTGTTCCCGGCCGCCGAGCAGGAAGCACTGGGAGCCGCGCAATGATGAGCGCCGCGCTGCTGCAGGATTCCCTGCGCCTCGCCGCCGCCGATTCTGCCCGGAGTCCGGCGGTCAACCGCCGTTTCGGCCTCATTTTGCTGCTCTCGCTGGCCCTGCACGGCGTCCTCTTCGCCGTCATCAACTGGCAGCGCCAGGCCAGCCCGGTCGTGCTGCCGCCGATTTTCGCCACCCTGCGTTTTCTCGCGCCCATTCCGTCTGAGTCCGCATCCGCATCCGAATCCGGATCGGCTGTCGCCGCGCCCGCCCCAACGGCCCGCGTCGCGCCAGCCATCCCCCCCAAGGCCCGGCAGTTCCCCTCCCGTCGCGAGCATCCCTCGGCCCGCGAAGCGACTCCCTCTGCCGGGCCGGCCAATGTGCCGGCCCCCACCGCGCCCGCCGCTCCGGCGGCGGCCGCCAGTGAAACCCCCGTCGCCGCCAGCCCGGCCGCCGCGCCCAGCGTTGCCGTGCGTTCCGACAGCGAGCTGCTCGACGGCTACCGCCGCCGGCTTGGCGACCTCTTCGCCCGCCAGCAGGAGTACCCGCGCATCGCCGCGTTGCGCGGCTGGGAGGGCGAAGTCCGGTTGCGTCTGAAAGTGGCGCGCAAGGGCCAGCTGCTCGGTGTCCATGTCGACCGGAGCAGCGGTTACCCGGTGCTCGACCAGCATGCGCTGGCCATGGTCGAAGCGCTGCCCGGCCTGCCGCCGCTGCCCGAGGCGCTGGAAGCCAACGAAATCCAGGTCGTCGTGCCAATCAACTACAAACTCAAAAAAACAACATGAAGAGACAAACCCCGCAACCGTCCCTGCTCGCCCTGGCCCTGGCCGCCGCCTTCGGCCCGGCCGTCGCCGCCGGCCAGGTCATCGAAACCGAAACCGTCGAAGTCGTCGGCAACACGCCGCTGGCCGGCCTCGGCGTGCCCAAGCTGCATGTGCCGGCCAACGTGCAGTCGATCAGCGGCCAGCAACTGGAGGAGCAGGAGAGCCTGAACCTGCCCGAAGCCATGCTGCGCCAGTTGCCGAGCGTCAATGTCAACGAGATTCAGGGCAACCCCTACCAGGCCGATGTGAACTACCGCGGCTTCACCGCCTCGCCGCTGCTCGGCACGGCGCAGGGCCTGTCGGTCTATCTCGACGGCGTGCGTATCAACGAGCCGTTCGGCGACACGGTGAACTGGGATCTGCTGCCGCATTCGGCGATTGCCGGCATCGACCTGATTCCCGGCTCCAACCCGCTGTTCGGCCTAAACACGCTGGGCGGCGCGCTGGCCATCCGCACCAAGAGCGGTTTCAGCCACCCGGGCAGCAAGATCGAGGTTTCCGGCGGCAGCTTCGGGCGCCGCAACCTGGAACTGGAACACGGCGGCAATGCCGGTTCGCTCGGCTGGTATGTCGCCGCCGACTGGTTCAAGGAAGACGGCTGGCGCGATTATTCGAAGTCCGAGGCCAAGCAGTTCTTCGCCAAGCTGTCGCACAAGAGCGCGACCGGCGAGGCCGATCTGACCCTGACCCGCGCCGTCACCAAGATGACCGGCAACGGCCTGCTGCCCGAGTCGATGTACGCCGCCCGCCACGACCAGATCTTCACCCACCCCGACCAGACGCGCAACGACCTGACCCAGCTCGCGCTGAGCGGCCGCCTCTGGCTGAACGACACGCAGAGCCTGTCCGGCAACATCTACCATCGGCGCAGCAAGACGCGCACCTTGAACGGCGACATGAACGACGACTTCGAGGATGGTGCGTTCGATGGCGTTTCGGATCAGGAGTCCGGTGCCAACAACCGGACGCGGACGACGCAGCAGGGCAGCGGCCTGAGCGGCCAGTGGAACCTGAGCACGGCGCGCCAGCAACTGACCGTCGGCGGCTCCTTCGACTACGCCGAAATGAAGTTCCAGCAGACGCAGGAAATCGGCGTCCTCGATGCGACGCGCGGCATTGCCGAGGTCGGCGCCGAAACCGAGCAGAATTCGCTGCGCGGCACGACGCGGACGGCCAGCCTGTTCGTCACCGACACTTACAGCCTGTTGCCCAACCTGCAGCTGACCGGCTCGGCCCGCTACAACATGAGCCGCGTCACCACCTTCGACGAACTGAACCGGACTGCCCCGAACCTCGACGGCGACCACAGCTACAACAAGCTGAATCCGGCCGCCGGCCTGAGCTGGCAGATCGTGCCGGCGCTCAACGCCTACGCCGGCTTCAGCCAGGGCAACCGGGTGCCGACGCCGATCGAACTCGGCTGCGCCGACCCGGCCAACCCGTGCACGCTGCCCAATGCGATGGCGGCCGACCCCTACCTCAAGCAGGTCGTCGCCCGCACCCTGGAAGCCGGCCTGCGCGGCAAGCTGAGCGCCGATATCGGCTGGAATGCCGGCGTCTACCGCACGCTATCGACCGACGACATCCTGTTCGTCGGCACCTCGACCAGCGCCGGCTATTTCACCAATTTCGGCAAGACCCAGCGCCAGGGCCTGGAACTCGGCCTCAACGGCCGCCAGCGCAGCATCGACTGGTACGCCAACTACAGCTACCTGCACGCCACCTTCCAGTCCGCCGCCTGCCTGCTCGCCGAAAACAATAGTTCGCGCGGCACGGCGCCGGAATGCACGGCCAGCGGCCAGGACGACGAAATCTACGTCAAGAAGGGCGACCGCCTGCCCGGCCTGCCGACCCACAGCCTGAAGCTCGGCCTGAGCTGGAAGGCGGCCGACTGGCTGCGCCTGGGCGGCGACGTCCAGGCCTTCTCCGGCCAGTACGCCCGTGGCAACGAAAACAACCAGCACCAGGCCGGCACCTATACCGACGCTTTCGGCAATACGCGCACTTTCGACGGCGCCGGCAAGACGGCCGGCTACGCCATCCTCAACCTGAATGCCGAAGCCAGGCTGGGCGCCGGCTGGCAAGTGTTCGCCAAGGTCAATAACGTTTTCGACAAGCGCTACGCGACGGCGGCGGCGCTCGCTGAAAACCCGTTCAACAGCGCCGGCAGCTTCCAGAACGATTCCGGCGACTGGCGCCGCGAAACCTTCGTCGCGCCCGGTGCGCCGCGTGCCGCCTGGATCGGCATGCGCTACGTCTTCGGCGGGCTGTGATGCGCGGTTTTGGCCATTTTTTACCGGTCGACCGCAGGCTTAGCCTGCATACCCGGGTCGGCCTCGTGTTCACGGCGCTGGCCGCCAGCCTGCTGCTGGTGCTCGCCGGCTGCTGGCTGCACGGCGCGCGCAGCGCGATGCATGAGGAAGTCGAAGCGGCGAGCCGGGTTTCCGAACAATGGCTGCAGGCGCTGGCCGGCGAATTGGGCGAGCTGCCGCCGGCCGTGCTGCCCGGGCGCCTGCTCGGCATCGTCAAGCCGCTCGGCCGCATCCGCGCCAATGCGCTGACGGTGACGACGGCCGACGGCCAACTGCTCTACCGCTCGCCGCCGCCGACCTACAAGGCGGGGCGCTCGGTGCCGGGCTGGTTCGCCGCCTTGCTGGCACCGCAGTTCGCCAGCCGCAGCCTGAGCCTCGGCGAGCTGCAACTGATGCTGCAGCCGGATGCCTCGCGCTCGCTGATCGACGCCTGGGACGACCTGCTGGCCATGGCCGGCTGGGCCGTGCTGCTGCTGGCCGCCATCTTCGTCGCCAGCCGGCGTGCTCTCGACCGTGCCCTGCGGCCGCTGGAGCTGGTCATGCAGGCCCTCGACCGGACCGGCAGCGGCCGCTTCGACACCCGCCTGCCGGTGTTCGCGACGCCGGAACTGGGCCGCCTGTCGCGCGCCTTCAACGGCATGGCCGACCGCCTGACGGCGGCGGTCAACGACAACGTACACCTCGAAACCGAACGCGAAGTCGCCGAGCAGATGCAGGCCCGGCTGCAGGAAGAGCGCAAGCTGATCGCCCGCGAACTGCACGACGAACTGGCCCAGGGCATCACCGCCGTCCGCGCCCTGGCCGGTGCCATCGTCCAGCGCACTGGCGAGCAGCCGGCGCTGCACGGCCACGCCCAAAGCATCGTCGCCGTCACTGGTGAGATGCAGGACGGCGTCCGCAACATCCTGCACCGCCTGCGTCCGGCCACCGGCCGCGCCCTGCTGCCGACGCTGGAACAGTTGCTCAATGCCTGGCGTCAGCAGAACGAAGGCATCGCGCTGAGCAGCCAGCTGGCGCCGGGCGAGCAGCCGCTGGCCGAGGCGACGGCGCAGGCCGTCATCCGCATCGTTCAGGAAGGGCTGACCAATGTCGTCCGCCATGCCCGGGCCAGCCGTGTCGATCTGCGCCTCAGCCGGCAAGGTGACTGGCTGCAGCTGAGCCTGGCCGACAACGGCCAGGGCTGTGATGGTCGTCCGTCGCCCCAGGCCGGCTGCGGCTTCGGGCTGGCCGGCATGCAGGAACGGGTGGCGGCGCTGGGCGGCCATCTCAAATTCGAAAAACCGCTGGGCGGCGGCTTCCGCCTGCTGGTTCGGCTGCCGGTGGCGGCCGCTGCGATCTCTGTGGAGGAAGTGGCATGAACAACTCACTGCAAGGCAAACGCGTCCTGCTTGCCGACGACCACGCCGTCGTCCGCCTCGGTTTCCGGCTGCTGCTCGAAGGGGCGGGGGCGACGGTGGTCGCCGAGGCCGACAACGGCGAAAGCGCCGTCCGTCTCTATGCCGAAACCAATCCCGACGTCGTCGTCATGGATGTCTCGATGCCCGGCATCGGCGGCCTCGCCGCGCTCGAACGCCTGCTCGTCTGGGAGGCCAAGGCCAAGGTGCTGATGTTGTCTGCCCACCACGACGATATCGTGCCGGTGCGCGCCCTCAAGCTCGGCGCCCGTGGCTACCTGTGCAAGCGGGCGTCGCCGGACGAATTCCTGCGCGCCGTCGGCCAGGTCGCCAGCGACCGCCGCTACCTCGACCCCGAACTGGCGCAGACCGTCGCCCTGGCCCAGTTGTCCGGCTCGGCCAGCCCGGTCGAGACGCTGACCGAGAAGGAGCTGGCGGTCTTCCTGAAGCTGGCCGAAGGCCGTTCGGTCAATGACGTCGCCGCCGACTTCTGTCTCAGTCCGAGCACCGTCGGCACCCATCTTTATCACATCAAGCAGAAGCTCAACGTGCACAACGCCGCCGAGCTGACGCTGGTTGCGGTCCGTAACGGACTGATCGAGGCCTGATTGGCAGACGACCACCTTTTCCCCCCCAGCCGGGCCAATTGCGCCCGCCAGATGGCAGTTGGCGACGGGCATCTGCTCTATGTCGAGGAGTGCGCTGCGGTCGACGGCCTGCCGGTGCTGTTTTTGCACGGTGGCCCGGGCAGCGGCTGCTCGCCGGCGCAGCGCCGGCTGTTCGACCCGCAACGCTACCGCGCCATTTTCGTCGACCAGCGCGGGGCAGGGCGCAGCCGGCCGCGCGGTGAGCGCACGGCGAATACCACCGCCGATCTGGTGATGGACCTCGAATATGTCCGCGAGGCGCTCGGCATCCGCGCCTGGATCGTTTTCGGCGGCTCCTGGGGCAGCCTGCTGGCGCTGACCTACGCCCAGCTCTTTCCCGAGCGCGTGCTCGGCCTGGTCCTGCGCGGCATCTTTCTCGGTTCGCCGGAGGAAATTCAGGCCTATGTCCAGGGCACCAATGGCGGCGCTTCGGAAGCCTGGCAAAAATTTGCCGCAGCCATGCCAGTCGCCGAGCGCGACGGCCTGCTCGTCGCCTACGCCCGGCGCATCCTCGGCAACGACGCGCCGGCCGCGCTGGCCGCCGCCACCGCTTGGCTCGATTACGAACGGGCGCTGATGGGCGAGCCACCGCTCGCCACCGTGCCCGACGCCGGGCAACTGGCCAAGGTGCAGGTGCAGATGCATTACCTGACCCATCACTGTTTTGTCGCGAACGGCCAGTTGCTGGCCGGCGTCGACCGCCTGCGCCACATCCCGGCCGCCATCGTCCAGGGCATGGCCGACCCGGTCTGCCCGCCCGGTTCGGCCGAAAAGCTGCACCGGGCCTGGCCGGAAGCGACCTGGTTCCCGGTCGCCGGCGCCGGCCACGCTGCGCTCTCGCCACCAATCGCACGCGCCTGCATCAAGGCCCTGGGCTGGGTGGCGGAGTGCGCCGAAGCCTAGCTGGGGGAGGGGGCGCCGCTGACATTTTTTGGCGAGAGGCTGTATCTTTGCCGGACTTCTGGTTACCTGCGAGCAACGACGCAATCATGAACAAGGCAATTGCCGCCGAGCGGAGCAAAAGTCCGGATCTGCCGCCGCCCGAGGTCGGTTTCTGGCAAGCCTTCGCCTTCTGGCTGAAGCTCGGTTTGATCAGTTTCGGCGGACCGGCCGGGCAGATTTCGATCATGCACCAGGAACTGGTCGAGAACCGGCGCTGGATTTCCGAACGCCGTTTCCTGCATGCGTTGAACTACTGCATGCTGCTGCCCGGCCCGGAAGCCCAGCAACTGGCGACCTATATCGGCTGGCTGATGCACCGCAGCTGGGGCGGCATCGTCGCCGGCGGCCTGTTCGTGCTGCCCTCGCTGTTCGTCCTGATCGCCCTGTCCTGGGTCTATATCGCCTTCGGCGAGATGCCGCTGGTCGCCGGTCTGTTCTACGGCATCAAGCCGGCGGTGACCGCCATCGTAGTCCAGGCAGCCCATCGCATCGGCGCGCGGGCCCTGAAAAACAATGCGCTGTGGGCCATCGCAGCCGCCTCGTTCGTCGCCATCTTTGCGCTTGATGTGCCGTTCCCGGCCATCGTCGCCGCCGCAGCGCTGATCGGCTACTTCGGCGGCCGCGTGGCGCCAGCGCTATTCACGGCGGGCGGTGCCGGTCACGGCAAGCGCGAGCAGTCTTTTGGCCGGGCGCTGATCGATGACGAGACGCCGACCCCGACCCATGCTCTATTCAGCTGGCCGCATCTGTTCAAGGTGTTGCTTGCCGGCGCGCTGCTCTGGCTGATTCCGATGGGTTGCCTGACGGCGGTCTACGGCTGGGAGCACACCCTGACTCAGATGGGCTGGTTTTTCACCAAGGCGGCCTTGCTGACCTTCGGCGGGGCCTATGCCGTATTGCCCTATGTCTATCAAGGCGCCGTCGAGGGCTACGGCTGGCTGTCGCCGCTGCAGATGATCGACGGGCTGGCCCTGGGCGAAACCACCCCGGGGCCGCTGATCATGGTCGTTGCCTTTGTCGGTTTCGTCGGCGCTTACCTCAAGGCCGTGTTCGGCCCCGACAGCCTGTTCCTGGCAGGTGCCGTGGCGGCCAGCCTGGTCACCTGGTTCACCTTCCTGCCGTCTTTCATTTTCATTATGACCGGCGGTCCACTGATCGAAACGACCCATAACGACCTGAAATTCACGGCGCCGCTGACCGCGATCACCGCCGCCGTGGTCGGCGTCATCCTGAACCTGGCCCTCTTCTTCGGCTACCACGTGCTGTGGCCCAGCGGATTCAGCGGCAGTTTCGACTGGATTTCAGCCCTCATCGCCCTGGCTGCGGCCAGCGCGCTGTTCCGCTTCAAGCGGAATGTCATCCAGGTGATTGGCGGCTGCGCAGTGTTAGGTCTGCTGATCAAGACCGTGCTTTGACAACCAGGCCCGGCTGCTGGCCGCCCCGGTCAACGCCCGATGCACACGGGCTGTTGACCGCTCGTCGAGCCAAGGCGCCAGGCATCCGGCATTAGCGCGAACTCATTGCCTTTTCGTCCTGCAGCGCAGCCTGCAGATCCTCGATCAGGCGGTTGATCGATTTGTGCGCATCGTAGAACTCGTACTCGCCCTTGCTGATCTCGCGTACCACGTTGGGTTCGTCGCCGTGCAGCGGGACCTGGACATGGACGCCCTTGGTGATGACGATCATGCCGTCTTCTTTTTTCGATGGTTCGCTGAGGGCGACCGGGGTGAAACCGAGTTTGTTGAGCTTTTCTGCCAATGCTTGTGAGTTCATGTCTTTCCTTTGCGAATAATGGCTCGGCGCGCCGTTGACCGGCAGCGGCGAGCGGATTCCAGATTTATTTTTGGCCGATCGACCAGATGAAGGACTGCATATCGATCATGTCCCTGGGCATCAGGCCTTCTTCGACCAGGCTGGTGCGCAGGTGATTGTAAAGCCGAAGTACCGCGGCATAGGTTCGCCAGTTCGGTTCGGCTTTGTAGATGATGCGCCAGCAAAACGCCTTGGCCACATTCTGGATCACGGTCGGCTTGATGAAGGCTTTTTCCTGCGGGAAGCGGATGAATCCGAAGAGGGTCGCATACGGCCAGCGGTTGATGCCGAGCAGGTCGAGGACGCGGCTAAAGGCCTTGAAGCGATCTTCTTCCGAGTCCGTCCCGTAAAGGAAGGCGGCCAGGCCAATCGAGAAGGTCTTCTGGTTCATCGGCGTTTCCAGCGCGCTGTAGAACGCCGTCTTTTCGCCCTTGGTCAGCAGATTGGTCACCGATTCGATGCGCCGGGCCCGATCGCAGACGTCCTGATAGCGGCCTTCGGCGATCAGTTCGGAAATCTCGGTTTCACCGAGCAACTGGACGGCGAACTGGTGGGCGCGGACGCTGGCTTCGCGCTCTTCCTTGAGAAAACTGGGCGCCGAGAAGCCGTCCGGGTGAATCGCCAGGAAGCGTTCAATGGCCATGGCAGGCGTCACGAAGTCCACGCTGCCGATTTGTGATGTTTCGATCAGGTTGTCCAGCAGGCGATGTTTCGCCGCCATTCCTTCGGCAATTTCAAGCTGGACAAATGATTGCGAAAGGCGCTTGGCGCCGGTGCCGACAAAGAAAACGTCAATGCTGTCGGGCGTTACGTTGAGCACTTTCCCGAGTCCCCAGGCCTTCTGGTTGGGGTGAAATACACGATCGCCTTGGGTTAGATTGCTCATGCTGCTCTCCGCCGTTTCCGGAAAAAAAGCGACCAATTTTATCATGGACGCTGAACCGCGCATCGAGTCGGGCGAGCTTCCGGGCAGCGTTTCCTATAATGAAATAGGCCATCGAGGCACCGCATTCGCCCGAATCAGGAGGCTGTCATGGGAAACACCGCTGCTCAAGCCCGCAAATTGCTGGCCGATTTCGGCAACGCCGTTCCGCTTGAAGGCGGCGATCTCGCCGTCCATTCACCGATTGACGGAACCCGTCTGGCCAAGCTGCGCAGTGCAACGCCCGACGAGGTCGCGACGACGGTCGCTGCCGCGCAGGCTGCCTTCCTCGCCTGGCGCATGGTACCGGCCCCCCGGCGCGGCGGACTGGTGCGCCGCTTCGGCGAGGCGCTGCGCCGGCATAAGGCCGAACTGGCTGAACTGGTAATCATCGAGAGCGGGAAAATACGCAGCGAGGCCTTGGGCGAAGTCCAGGAAATGATCGACATTTGCGACTTCGCAGTCGGCCTCTCGCGCCAGTTGTATGGCCTGACGATTGCCTCCGAACGACCGCGTCACCGGCTGATGGAAACATGGCATCCCCTCGGCGTCTGTGGGGTGATCACCGCCTTCAATTTTCCGGTTGCGGTCTGGGCCTGGAACACCGCGCTGGCCTTGGTCTGCGGCGATGCGGTGGTCTGGAAACCTTCGGAAAAAACGCCGTTGACGGCGCTCGCTTGCCAGGCGCTGCTGACCAGCGTCGCCGCCGAATTGCCGGAAGTGCCACCCGGATTATCGTCAGTGTTGCTGGGGGGCAGTGCAGTCGGCGCCGCCCTGGCCGACAATCCTCTCGTCGCGCTGCTCTCCGCCACCGGCTCCAGCGCCATGGGACACGCCGTCGCCCCCCGGGTGGCGGCGCGCTTCGGGCGTTGCCTGCTTGAACTGGGCGGCAATAACGGCATGATTGTGACGCCCACTGCCGATCTGGATCTGGCTCTGCGCGCCATCGTTTTCGCCGCCGCCGGTACCGCCGGACAGCGGTGTACCTCGTTGCGCCGGCTCTTCGTTAATGAGTCCGTTGCCCCTGTCCTGTTGCCCCGCCTGGCCGAGGCCTATGCCAGCCTGGTGGTCGGCGATCCACGCCGCGATGCGGTGCTGGTCGGCCCGCTCATTGACGCTGCCGCCTTCGCCGCGCAGCAGCGGGCACTGGCTGAGGCCAGCGCCGACGGTGGACAAATCCATGGCGGTGAGACCGTTTCAGTCCGCGAGGCGGCAGGTGGCTTCTACGTTCGCCCGGCCTTGATCGAAATGCCGTGCCAAACAGCGCTCGTCATGCGGGAAACCTTCGCTCCGATTCTTTATGTCATGAGCTATCGCGAGCTCGATGCCGCCATCGAGCAGCACAACGCGGTGCCGCAAGGCCTCGCCTCGGCGATTTTTACCAGCGATCTGCGGGAAATGGAGCTGTTCCTGTCCGCTTGTGGCAGTGACTGCGGTATCGCCAACGTCAATATCGGCACCTCGGGGGCGGAAATCGGCGGTGCCTTCGGGGGCGAAAAGGCGAGCGGCGGCGGCCGCGAGGCCGGCTCGGATGCCTGGAAGTCCTATATGCGGCGGGCGACCAATACCATCAACTATTCGCGGGAACTGCCGCTCGCCCAGGGCGTGACCTTTTTCTAGGCAGGGCCTCGACGGGCCTCCGCCAATCGCGGCGCGCGCTTAACCGCGCGTCCGCTGGATCAGTCGGTGCACCAGCACTGCGGCCGCCGCCGTGGCCAGCAGATGTTTCAGTGTGTGGCCGCTGATCAGCAGGTCGGTCATGGTGAACAGCGCCGCATCATTGACCTCGGCCAGCTTGGCGCCGACGTAAAGCAACAGGGCGGCACCAAAGGCCCGGCGATCAGCGGTTGGCGAGCGGTAGATCGTCTGCCACAGCGGGATCAGCATGATGGGCAGGATTTGCAGCAGGAGGTAGGGGCGCAGGTCGCCAGCCCCCTGCAATTCGGTGAAATACCACCAGAGCACGCTGCCCAGCGAGTACAAGGCAAGCAGCGTGGTAGCCATGACGACCCGTTGCCTGGGCAGCGCCGTCTCGCTCCAGACCCCGGCCAGCAAACCAGCGCAGGCCAGCGCAATCGGCAGGCGGTCCCAGATCAGGCGCGCATTGTCCGGGGCGAGGTGGTAATAGCCCGAACCGAGTGCCGTCAGCGTCAGGCCGAGCAGGAACAGGGCATAGCCCGGTCTTGCCGGCTGGAGGCGGGGATGATGACGCTGCGGCCAGAGCTTGAATATTCCCCACAGGCCAACGATGGCAAAGCCGAGATTGGAAAGCACGTCGCTGGCGTTGGGCATGCCCAGCCGCTGGTCGAGATCGGCAAAGGCATGATAGTTCTCGGTCTGCGCGATCGGGCCGTGCACGATCATGACGCCCAGGCTGAGGAGCGTGATGACGACGGGCAGGAAAGCAACAGCGGGTTTCACGGCGGCAGCGTTTGTGTGATCTTTTAGCGGGCGCTCTTGTCGTTTTCGTTGAAGTTGTAGAGGTGGGTGTTGTCTGCCGTTTCGCCGATCCTTGTTCCTGTCGGCTTGAACAGCAGATGCCGGCGATACTTGTCGCTGTCAGCCTTGGCGCTGCGTTTGGCCAGTTCAGCCGCGCCGGGATAGGGCATCGGGCTTTTGCTTTTTTCGGTCTCCAGCAGTTTGGTCTTTTCGTTCAAGAGCACGCTGTATTTGCCCATGTTGTAGAGCAGGTACATCGCGTAGAGGTTGTCGAAGTCCTCGTAAGCGCCCTGTTCCCGGCGGAAATCGCGGGATAGCACCGAGGGAAAGCGGTTGGGCAAGTCCTTGAACATCACCTTCTCCTCCTCATGCGGGTCGATGTAGGTCGAGGCGCCATATTTCTTGTACAGCACCACGTCCATGCCGTAGCCGCGTTTGTTCCACTCTTCAATCAATTTCATCGCCATTTCGGTCGGGATGTTGGCATTGGCTGCCGCCACGACGCGGACCCGGGAGAGCAGTCTTATGCCGCTGATTTCCAGATCCTGGTAGCCGGCCCCGAACTTGAAGGCAACGCCAATGGTCTTGGCGCAGTTGAGGTGCATGTAGTCGTACTTGATTTCCCGGTCGTGATACTCGGTATTTCTGGCCTGTTGGTGATAGTCGTCGTTGATGCGGCTGAAGTAAGCCACCAAGGCTTCCTTCTCGGCGGCCGGCACGCCGTAGATGCGGACGCCGATCACCGAGCGTTTGTAGATTTCGCCAAAATCGAGTCCGAACGATGCCGTGTCATCGAGCGATGAGGTCGTCTTGAACAGGTATTCCTTTTTCGGAATGCCGACCATCAGGTCCTTGGTGTAGAAGCCAGTCGCGTGCTCTTTGGCGCGGTCGGCATAGAAGTTCGCTGAATAGACCAGATCGTCGCCCGGGACGCCATCCCGGATGGCAAGGGCGAGATGCCCTGCCGAGCCGCCCTTGGAGGTGCCAAAGCTGATCAGCAACTCCAGATCGTAAGCATCCTTGTGCAGGAGCTCGCTGATCTGGTCGATATTGGCCGGTTCAGGCCCGCCCTTGCTGCCGAAGTCGGCGGCCAGCGCTGCCGCCGGGAGGAAAAGGGCTACTGCGAGTAGCCAAAGCGGGAGTTTCAGCCTCATGTTGCCTCTTTCTAGCGATTGTTCGGACCTTGACGGTCGCCCACCGCTACGGCAAAGCGGGATGCCAGCCTTGCCGCTGCGGTCAGACGTGGGAAATCATAGCGCGTATCAGGCTGATCGCTTCCGCTCGGCCGGGAAGAAAAAGCCGCCGTCAGCATCAGCGCTGCCGCTATTGCTGTCCGGCCCGCATCAGTTCTTCAGCGCGGCAGTCAGCGAATCGACTTCTTCGGCCGAGTCGGCCAGGATGGCGCTCAGCATTTCCTGGCCAACCAGCAGATCGATATCGGCCGCCATCCCGCGCCGGCTCATGCCATCCAGTTCGGCCAGCGGACTTTCGCAGGGGGCGAGCTGGTCGGCGAGCAGCAGCGTATCGCCGAGCGAAGCGGCCGGCATCGCCAGAAAGCCGTCCCACAGCGTCTCGACGGCGGCCAGGATGTTGGCCGGAACGCCCAGGGCTGCCAAGACCTTGCGTCCGACCTGGGCTTCGCCGGTGCCGACCCATTGTTCGAGATTGCTGTCGAGCAAGCCGGGAAAGGCTGCCGCCCGGGCGATCAGATAGAAACCGCCGACTTCATGGACGATGCCGGCGAAGAAGGCGGCTTCCGGGTCCTGTTTGGTGACGCGCCGGGCGATGACCCGGGCCAGTGCGGCGACATGGGCCGTGTGTTCCCAGAGACGCCCGGCCAGTGCCCGGTGCTCCGGCAAGGGCGCCATTTCCTGCATCTGCCGGATGAGCACGGCGGCGACCAGCGGGCGCAGGGTATTGAAGCCGAGACGGGAAACGGCGCTGCGCACATCGCTGATCGCCCGGCCGGAAGGGTTGTAGGCGACCGAATTGGCGATGCCGACCACCTTGGCCGACAGGATCGGTTCGGCCGAAATCAGTGTGCTCAACTGGTCGAGCGAGCAGTCGGGATCGTCCAGCGCGCGCTGGACGCGCAACGTGACCTGGGCATGGGTCGGGAAGACCATCTCGCCGCGGCCGGCATCGGCCGCAATCGTTTCCAGCGCAGCTTGAACATCCATCGGGCTTACCTTTCTCAGAGTCCTCGGCCGTAGCTGACAATCGCTGCCGGGATTTGCTCGAGGGGCAGGATTTGCTCCGCTGCCCCGAGTTTGATCGCTTCCTTCGGCATGCCAAAGACGACGCAACTCGCTTCGTCCTGGGCAATGGTTTTGGCACCGGCATCGCGCATTTCCTTCAGGCCGCGCGCGCCATCGTCACCCATGCCGGTCATGATGATGCCGAGCGCATTGGCGCCGGCAAACTTGGCGACCGAGCGGAAGAGGACATCGACCGAGGGTTTGTGGCGATTGACCAGCGGTCCGTCGGTGACATCGACCACGTACTGGGCGCCGTTGCGCTTGAGCATCATGTGGCGTCCGCCCGGGGCGATCAGGGCCCGGCCGGGAATGACGCGATCGCCGTGTTTCGCTTCGCGGACCTCGATCTGGCAGAGGTTGTGCAGACGCTCGGCAAACATCGCGGTGAATTTTTCCGGCATGTGCTGGACGATGACGATGCCGAGCGCGGTGGCCGGCAGCTTGGTCAGCACCGCTTCGAGGGCCTGCGTGCCGCCGGTCGAGGTGCCGACCGCCACCACCTGATCGGTGGTCCGCTCCAGCGCCCGGTTGCCGCCGACGCTGAGCATGACGTCGGCCGACAGCTTGGGGCGATTCAGGCTCGGGCTGCTGCTGGTACTGCGCAAGGCATGCATGTTGGCCCGTGCCGCGCTGCGTACGGCTTGCACGATGTCGTTCGAGGCGTCTTCGAGAAAGCTCTTCAGACCGAGCTTGGGCTTGGTGATGATCGAGACGGCGCCGGCCCCCAGAGCCTCGAAGGTCGCCTGGGCCCCCTTTTCGGCGAGCGAGGAGCAGACGACGACCGGCGTCGGCCGTTCCGCCATGATTTTCTTCAGGAAGGAGATGCCGTCCATGCGTGGCATCTCGATGTCGATGATCAGCACGTCGGGCCACTGCGCCTTCATCTTCTGCAACGCAAAGAGCGGGTCCGATGCCGTGCCGATCACTTCGATGCCCGGCGCGCCGGTCAGCGCCTGGGCGACGACTTGGCGCACCAGGGCCGAGTCGTCGACGATCATTACCTTGATGTTGTCAGCCATGGGCAGTCTTTATCTGAGCGTCCGCACCATCGGGAAAGGCCAGCCAGACATCGCCGCTCCAGACATCGAAATGCAGTTTTCGTCGGCCGCTGCCGCCGACGTGTTCGGCGAGCAGCGCGATATGGCGCGAAGCCAGCAGTTGCCGCCCGTGCGCGACATTTCGCGGGCCAATTTCCAGTTGACCGCCGGCGGGGCCGCTCAGCATGTTGCCGCCACCGAACAGCTTGGCCTGATATTCGCCCGGGCGGGTGCCGGCGGCTTCGACGTGCTGGAGGAAAAGCTCGAACGCTTCGCTGCCGAAACGGCCGTCGAGTGGCGCATTGGCTGGCCGCTTCCGTTCGGTCAGCATGTAGTGGCACATACCGCCGATGCGCCGGCGCGGATGCCACAAGGTGATCGAAACGCAGGAGCCGAGCAGGGTCGAGATGCGTGTATTGCCTTGGCCAAAGTGAAACTCGCCGGGGTTGAGAAAGATCTCGTCGATATCCTGGGTTGCGGCGTTCATGGTTTGCGATAAATGGTCGGAAGAACCGCATCGACCCGGTCGGTGATGCCATTGAGCGTTTCCGAATGCCCGATGATCAGGTGGCCACCGGACTTCAGACGGGGGAGCAGATTGTGCACCACTTTCGCTTTGGTCGGCGGGTCGAAATAAATCATCACGTTGCGCAGGAAAATTACTTCGAACTCGCCGATTTCGGCGTCGACCGGATTCATCAGGTTGATCTGGTAAAACTGGGTTTTCTTGCGCAGTTCCGGCGCCACCAGGAAGGTGCCGGCATGCGAACGGACGCCTTTCAGGCAGTACTTGCTCATGTAACCCGGCGGAATGCCCTCGGTGCGGGCGACGGAATAATGTCCGGTGGCGGCCTTGGCCAGAACCTGGGTGCTGATGTCCGAGCCGACGATTTCCCACGGGGTGTTCGGCAGATGCTCGGCCAGTACCATGGCCAGCGTGTAGACCTCTTCGCCGCTCGAGCAGGCGGCGCTCCAGACGCGGAAAGGGGCCGGACTCCGGCGCTTGCGGATGATCTCGTCGCGGAGAAAATCGAAGTGCTTGGGTTCGCGAAAGAAATAGGTTTCGTTGGTGGTCAGCAGGTCGACCATGGTCTGCATTTCTTCGGGATGCTCGCCGGTGGCCAGCATCCGGTAGTACTGCGAGAAGGTCGAAAACTCGTACTGTTTCAGGCGCCGGGTCAGGCGGCCGACGAGCAGGACTTTCTTGGCATCGCTCAGGCTGATGCCGGCAATCTTGTAGATCAGGCGCTGGAAGAGGGCGAACTCCTGATCGGTAATGCTGTTGTTGGGTTCGGCCATCAGAACAATTCGATTTTCTTCTCAGTGGTAACGGGCTTGTGCGCCAGTGTGTCGGCGTAGCTCTTTTCTTCGCGGGCGATGACTTCCGCCGTCGCCATGTTGCTGACCATGCGCCGGCAATAGGCATCGCCGGTGGTCGGCAGAAACAGCAGCTTGCGCGACCAGGGGCCGAGGAAATCGGCGGCGAGCAGCGGAATGCCTTCACGGTCCAGCCATTCCTTGGTGAACTCGGCATTGCGCAGGCCGATGCTCATCGACGGCCCGGCGGTGTTGATGATTGTGCCACCGCCGAAGGCCTTGGCCTGCAGACGGATTTTTTTGGCGCCGCGCTGGAGCAGTGCATTGAGCAGGGCTTCCATCGCATAGGAACCGGAGAGCAGCGAATCGACGTCGTCGTTACTGCCGCGACGGATGCTCGGTAGCATGAAGTGGTTCAGGCCGCCGACTCGCGCCTGCGGGTCGAACAGGCAGACCGCGACGCAGGAGCCAAGCAGCGTTGCCAGCGGCCGTTCAGGCTCGATTGCCCAGGCCCCCGGGTGGATGACGCGGGCCAGGCGTTCGATTTCCTGAGTGGGTAGCTGGCTATAGTCCATGGCTTTGTCGATGCTGAAACCCCAAGTTGCGGGCAGGCTGGCGCCGGCAGGCACGAATCATCGCATGTTCCTGGCTCAATAACGTTCGAAGTCGCCTTCGTTGATCTGGAGTGCAGTGCTGCGCGTCGCGCTGCGCGGCTTGCCGCCGGCCGGCGGGGTGAAGCTGCGGGCCGTGTTGCGGCCGCTGTCATCGAGACGGAAGAAGGTCATCGTCTGCTGCAACTGCTCGGCCTGCGAGCCAAGTTCCTCGGCGGTGGCCGCCAGTTCCTCGGAAGCCGAGGCATTCTGCTGCGTCGCCTGGTTCAGTTGCCCCATGGCGCCGTTGATCTGGGCGACGCCGCTCGACTGCTCGGAGGAAGCGGAAGCGATTTCCTGGACCAGGTCGGAAGTCTTGCGGATGGTCGGGACCATCTCGGTGAGCAGGGTACCGGCGCGTTCGGCCTGCTTGACCGAGGACGAGGCGAGGTCGCCGATTTCCTGGGCGGCGACCTGCGAACGTTCAGCCAGCTTGCGCACCTCGGCGGCGACAACGGCGAAGCCCTTGCCATGATCGCCGGCACGGGCCGCTTCGATGGCGGCGTTGAGGGCCAGCAGATTGGTCTGGTAGGCGATGTCATCGATAATGCCGATCTTGCTGGCAATGCTCTTCATGTCATCGACCGTCTTGCTGACGGCATCGCCGCCTTCGGCGGCTTCCTGGGCGGCCTTGGCGGCCATGCCGTCGGTGACGCGGGCATTCTCGGTATTCTGCGAAATGGAAGCGGTCATCTGTTCCATCGACGAGGTGGTTTCCTCGACCGAGGCGGCCTGTTCGCTGGACGATTGCGACAGCGACTGGGCGGTGGCCGAGACCTGGCCGGCGGCATTGGTCAGGTTGTCGGCGGCGGTGCGCACTTCGCCGATGATCTGCG
>Ga0316604_10001539_pt1 | contig 19895 bp, 10 predicted proteins | sample OWC_soil_day20_C_FD_207650 | JGI IMG/M metagenome (GOLD analysis project Ga0316604, IMG submission 207650) | Wetland soil microbial communities from Old Woman Creek delta, Ohio, United States - OWC_soil_day20_CT | ecosystem: Environmental > Terrestrial > Soil > Wetlands | place: USA: Ohio...
AATATTCCGGCGTCCGCCCAACCATCAAACCGACAATGAATACTGTCAGCAAAACATGCATCATCATCCCATAAAAACCAGCTCCTACGCCGCCCACGACAACTTCACCGAGCATCATTTGCATCATAGGTACAAATCCTCCCAGCGGTGTCAAGCTATCATGCATGGCGTTCACCGCCCCACAGGAGGCAGCCGTAGTCACGGTTGCAAACAATGCGGATCCGCCAACCCCAAACCGCACTTCTTTTCCTTCCATGACAGTGGGTCCATTGACCCCTAAACCACCTATAATCGGATTGCTATACAGTTCACTGGCATAAGTTATCGCCAACATACCGGCAAACAAGAGCATCATTGCCCCTAAAATTGCATACCCTTGCCGTTTGTTGCCGGCAAAATGGCCAAAAACAAAAACCAAGGCGACAGGGATCAGAAAAATGCTCAAGATTTGCAAAAAATTCGTTACCGGTGTTGGGTTCTCAAATGGATGCGCGGAGTTGGCATTGAAAAAGCCCCCGCCATTCGTGCCTACCATTTTTATCGCTTCCTGGGAAGCCACTGGCCCCATCGCTAAGGTTTGTTTCCCGCCCTCTAAGGTATCGATGGTCACATAGGGCGACAGGTTTTGCAAAACGCCCTGCTGTACCAGCACAACCGCAAACACAATCGACAGCGGCAACAAAACCCAGATGATGCTGCGAACTAAATCGACCCAAAAATTCCCTATCGTTTGTGTTGTTTTCCTGGTCAGCCCCCGCATAAAGGCTATTGCTACCGTAATTCCAACCGCCGCAGACAAAAAATTCTGCACTGTAAAGGCTGCCATTTGCGTAAAATAACTCATCGTGTTTTCCCCGGCATACGCTTGCCAATTGGTATTCGTAACAAAACTGACCGCTGTGTTGAACGCCAGGTGCCAAGGTGATATATTCGGCAGATTTTCCGGGTTATACGGCAAAAAATGCTGCACTACCTGGATCAAAAATACTGCCGCAATTCCCACTAGATTAAAAATGACCAAATTCAACGCATACTCTTTCCAAGTCATTTCCTCTGTCTCATTTACCCCGGTCAAACAATAAATTGTTTTCTCGATTGGCCGAAGTAAAACATCGGCCCAAGTTTTTCCGCCGGCAAATACGATTGCCATGTATTTGCCCAACGGCAATGCCAACAGAATAAGCAATATAAAAAACACAATGAATACAATGAAATCGTTAATCATTTTAAAATTCCTCCGGTTTCAATAGTACATAGATCAAGTACGCTAAAAGGAATCCGGCGACTATTCCACCCAACCATAAATCGGCCATATTTTTTCCTCCTCCACGCGCCATACTTATTCTTTACAACTTCATTTTAAGCCGAATTACTATAAATTTGGCGTCATATAAGTGAGCCTTGGGTTCGGAGGGGGTTATTGCCCCCACCGAACCCTTAGAGCGAACTTAGTTCGAGTGTTATAGCCTGTTGATCCCCGACCTAAGAGGGCGGGGTCTTACAGGCTGTTAACGAGATAATTGAAGCATCAATTGTAAAGAAACTGTAAAAATAATAGAAATTAGAACCATTTAAAGACTTCTAGCTAATCCTATGATTTGTACGCCTTCTTTATAGTTTCATTATATCTTAATTTATTTATTTTTTGAATTTTTAGTTAATTTATTAAAAGTGAATACCCACCCCAAACCATACTTTCTAACAGTTTTTTGAAGTGGGTAATGGCTCTAATTTACTAAATTTTTTGCTCTAATAAATAGCCTACAAAGAATTTTTTCCGCTAAAATCATTTTTGTAAATGAAAGGGAATTGTTGTCACGATGACGTTTTTTTTCAACAGCAGCATTGTTCGTAAAATCCAACCCGTTTGATTGTGCAGAAAGCGGTGCCATAATTTCTTGGTTTCGAATTCCGGAATCAAAACCGTGATATAATCTTCCGGCCGCCTTTGCCGTTCCAACATGTTAATATAATCGAACAACGGCTGCATCAATAGACGGTACGGGGAATCAATATTTACTAAGGGCACCCCCGGATTCCAACTTTGCCATTTTTCTTCCACCCTTTTTCTGCTCTCTTCATCGGTAGAAACATGGACAGCCGTGACATCATCGCTGATGTGCTTAGCGTATTTTAAAGTTTCCATGACAACAACCGTGGGACTGGCGACCGGCACAATCACAATGTTGCGTCCCATGTGAAAGGAGTGCTCTTCCTCCGGGTTCAAATATTCAAGCGGCAAATGCAATTGTTCTGCCATGTTATTGTAATGATTGCGGATTTGCCTGAACACATAAATCATCGCCGGGACAAATACCAGGACAATCCAGGCCCCGTAAAAAAATTTACTTACGGCAATAATCAAAACAACCGTGCCTGTCACGACAGCACCTACGGCATTGATTCCGGCCCGCAATAGCCATTGGTTTCCTTTCTCACGCCGCCAATACACCACCATGCCGGTCTGGGCAATCGTGAAAGACATAAAAACGCCGATCGCGTACAAAGAAATCAAATGCTCCGTATTCCCTTGATAAATCACAATCAATACTGCCGCCAAGACTGTAAGGAGAATAATTCCATTGGAAAAATTGAGCCGTTCCCCGCGTTCCCCCAAATAGCGCGGCATATAGCCATCTTTCGCTAAAATGGATAACAGCGGCGGCAAGCCATTATACGATGTGTTGGCTGCCAAATACAAAACCAACATGGTGGTAACCTGGATGTAGTAGTAGATAAACCCACGGCCAAAAGTGAGTTCGGCAATTTGGGACAGAGCGGTGACATCCTCCAACGGGAGAATATGATAATGCATGACTAAGCCAGCGGTACCCAAGAACATCACCCCGAGTATCGCAGACATCCAGTAGGTCGTAGCAGACGCGTTCCGGACTGCCGGTTCACGAAACATGGGAACGCCATTCGAGATCGCTTCCACACCGGTCATAGAACTACAGCCATTGGCAAACGCCCGCAAAATCATGGCCAACACAGCCCAATTCCACTGCCGTTCCATTGACTCAACCGGAATTGCCGGCGCTCCTTGTGTCGCTACTTGGTAAATCCCTGCAACCAATAAGGCAAATATACCGAAAATAAAGGCATACGTGGGGAATACAAACGCGGTCGATGATTCCCGCACCCCCCGCAGATTGACCAACATCAAAATCACAAACAACACGAATAGATCCATACTGACTTCGTAAGGAATAAAGGCCGGGAACGCGGAAATGAGTGCCGCAGTACCAGCCGAAACACTAACCGCCACGGTTAAGACATAGTCGGTAAACAGAGAGGCTGCCGCAGTAAGGGCCGGTAATTCGCCTAAATTATTCTTGGCTACGGAATAAGATCCGCCACCGCCAGGATTGGCTTTTGCCACTTGGACATAAGAAATCGTCACAATCGCCAGCAAAGCTAGGATAGCCAAGGAAATATAGCCAAGATAGCCATAAGCGAGGATGCCTGGTACGGCAACAAGCATGAGGACAATTTGTTCGGGTCCATAGGCGACGGATGACAATGCATCCGAAGAAAAAATCGCCAACGCCTTCCATTTTGGCATTTTTTCCTGTTCAATTTCCAGGTTGTGCAATCTGCGCCCAATTAACAGGCGTTTGATCATTTCTAACATGATTTAACTGGTTCCTCCTTGTTGTCCCTTAACAACAATCTTAATCGATTACTTTTATACTCTGAACACGTTGGATCGATAAACAAATAAACTTATTCTTGTAACCTCAATCCTTTTTCATCGCAATCATATTTTATGCCCGATTGAGGTAAATATAGTGTCAGAAATAAAGCGGCAAGTATAAAAATAATATAAAGATTATTAATGCGTTTACAACAATTTTAAAAACAGAACTTTATCTCGTTAACAGCCTGTAATACCCACAGGGCACAGGGACCCCGCCCTCTTAGGTCGGGGATCAACAGGCTATAACACTCGAAACCCTAAAGGGAAACTTCGGCTTCGCGAAATCAAAGATTTCGAGCCTCAGTCTTAAGTTCGCTCTAAGGGTTCGGCGGGGGCAATAACCCCCCCGAACCTAAGGCTCACTTATATGCCGCACTTTCTAGGAAACCGTCCGTATCCTTCATCAATTTCTTTGAATAATATCCGTATGAAGCAATAAAGAGACCGTGCCGAATTTTTATGTTCGGTACGGTCTCTTTTTGTATAAAGCTCATTTCATATATGCGAGATATTATTACTAGAAATTGTATACCTCATCAATTTCTTCCGGCGTGAAGTCCCATATAGCATTATGCGGAGCACACGGCTCATACTCAAAGAATTCCGGCAAGCGATCATGGGCATTCGTAAAGCCAGCCGCCTGATTAAAGGCGCGTTCGACCTTCAATACCGATTTGCCGAGGGCCGTCACATCATCCGCCGTCAGCGATAATCCATAGCGGGCATTAATCATATCAATTAAAGCATTGAACCCTTCCGGAATATCCAATATGGCGAAAGCAATGAACAAGCACATACCCGTGCTGTCTACCGCCGCAGTAGCAATTTGCAAATTACGGGAAAGCTCAACTTGTCCTTCCTTTTTGAGCGGGTCAACGAAGCCACCGATTTTCAAAATATTAGTCGCAATGGCATAGCCCGAAGTATGGTCAGCCCCCATCGGGGTAGTGGCGTAGGTCAAACCAATCCCTTTAATCGCCCGGGGATCATAGGCCGGAATCGCCTGATCCTTAACTACCGGAACACGGAACAAACCGCACAGCTTACCAACAATCGAAGCTCCACCGCCAAGAATGCGGCCAAACGGGGTAGGAGTCGCAATTTCTTTTACTGCTTCTAACGCAGCTTTGCCGTCCCCCCAGGGAAGCATGCCCCCTTCAATCGCAACTGCAATAGCCACAGATACGTCAATGGAATCAACACCGACATCATCCATGGCACGGTCTAAATAGGCGATATCATCTAAATCTTGAATTCCTGCATCCGCACCGAGTGCCCATACGGTTTCGTATTCGAAGCCGCTGGTAATATACTGGCCATTGATATCGGGATACCACTGGGAACAGCGCATAATACAGCCTGCATGGCAGCCATGGGAAACTTTTCCCTCCCCGCCTCGTTCGGTAATCGTTGCATTCATCGTTTCGCCGCTGAACTTGTCATTCCAATCTATACGGCCGGAAGTAAAGTTTTTCGCAGGCAGACCGCCCGCTTCGTTGACGATGTTAACCAATACGTCTGTGCCATAAGCAGCGAGCCCCTGGCCGGTAACAGGATGTTTCATCAAAGCTTGAGCGAAAGTTTTCGCCGCCGCTTTAAATTCCTCCGGTTTTGCAATGGGAACACTCGTAGGCGCGCCAGCATCATCAATAACGATCGCTTTGATTTTTTTCGATCCCAAAACGGCGCCCAAGCCGCCCCGCCCGGCACTACGGATATTACTTTCTGGATCTTTAAAAGAAATATTTGCCGTAGGCAACCGATATTCGCCTGCCGGTCCAGCTAACGCAATGCCAACTTTCGGACCATATTTCGCGTTCAACACTTGAATCGCCTCGTAATTCCCACATCCGCCAAGAATTTCAGCCGGTGCTTCTTCAATCGTAACCTCGTTCATTGTCACTTTAATAATATAAAATTGATCGCCTTCGGTCATGCCTTCAAGCACTAACGCTTTCAGGCCCATCTTAGCCATTTTTTGTGAAAAAGTTCCCCCTGTATTGCTTTCCTTGATTGTGCCGGTAAGCGGACTTTTTCCTCCGACCGAAAGTCTCCCTGATTGAACTGCCGTCGTTCCGCTTAACAAACCCGGGGCAAAAATCAACTTATTGTTTTTACCGAGCGGATGACAGGTCGGTTTCACTTCATCCGCAATAAAATTAGACGTAAGAGCCCTACCAGCCAACCCCAAATACTTTTCCGGAGTTTCCATAATGGATACCTGTTTTGCTGTCATGTCGACACGAATGAACTTGTTCACCAAAATCCCTCCTAATCAATCTTATTTTGCCAAACAAAAAAGAGGCCCTAAAAATGAATTTTAGTTCCCCTCCCTTTGCACAATGGCGGGCATAGCAATTGCTCGCTATACCGTAACGCTTATTGTCTCCCTGTGGGATAACAATAAATTGGAAGCCAATTTAGTATGCTATTTTTTAAATTTTAATCTTATTAACTGCAATTTATGTGCCAATTGTATTCATCCTAACAAAATCAAGGGAATAAGCCGGTTAATCCGGCTTATTCCCTTGATTTTGTTTCATTTGTAGCCATTGTCCTGTTCAAAAGTGTCCTGTTAAAATGACAGTTTTGAACAACTATTAACAAATATGCTACAAAAAAAATGAACGATATTTCTACCGTTCATTTTTGTCTATTATTTTATTTTGATTAACATATTGTAGTCCATGGAGTTAATCGCTGCTTCACTGGTAATGACCGGTTGCAGTAATTTTTCTTTTTGTTGCAGAATCTGTTGCTTGGCAAATTCGTACAACTTTCTCTTGTTTTCTTCCAGTTTTTCGCGCGTACTCGATACCCGATAAGCAAATTCAGGCCAATTGGACGCAATAAACGAATCCGTTTTGCATTGAAACGGCGTCGGCGGCAATTCGTCTATCGATAATTGCCATGAATTCGCTTTTGAATCGAACGTCAAGAGTAACCCATAAATAACTTCTGCTTGCACTCTAACACCTTCTTAAAAACATAAAACTGATATACCAAAAATTAATTGATATAATTGATACCTAAAATGTGTGTTCGCACATATCATGTCACTGATACCCCTTGATTTTACTGCATCCCAATACATTTTTCAATAAAAATGGCATCATTTTTTCACGCAACGTGACAATACCTCTACTTTTTGAGCATAATTTGTGCATCAGTGCAATTTGCCTTCATAAAAAAACATCTTACCAGGATTCAGGATCCCTGCCGGATCTATGATCCGCTTAATATCTTGGCCAAGCCTATAACCAACTTCTCCGGCTTCCCGTTTCAAGAAGGGAGCCTTGGCAAACCCGATCCCATGCTCCCCACTCAGAGTACCTTCTAATTCCAGCGTCACAAAATGCACTTCATCCAGCGCTTTTTCCGCGCGAGCCGCAGCGTCCTTGTCGCGCTTATCAAATAATATCGTTGGGTGCATGTTTCCGTCACCGGCGTGCCCGCAGATAAAGACCGGCAAATCATATTCATTCTGTATCGTCAGGATCCGTTTGATCAACTCCGGTACACGACTTCGCGGCACAGTCGAATCCTCCGAATACTTGCTGGGTGCAACTTGTCCAAATGCTGCACCGACGCTTCGGCGGGCTCTCCATAAATCCTCTACTTCTTCTGCCGTCTGGGCAATCTTTACTTCCATTGCTCCGCATTCTTTGCAAATGCCGCTGACCCGTTTGGCGTTTTCCTCCACTGTCGACGGCATACCGTCGACTTCAACCAGCAGAAGCCCGCCTGCATTAACCGGCAGACCAATTTTTAAATAATTTTCCACGGCCGCAATGGTTTGATCATTCATGATCTCCAGAGTGGTTGGGATAATTCCATCCGCCATGGTGACGCTGACAGTTTTCGCTGCATCTTCCAATCGCTCGTAAATGGCTACCATGGTTTTCTTGGTCACAGGCGGAACCACAAGCCGGAGAGTAATGGCCGAAATCAAACCTAATGTTCCTTCCGAACCGGTGATCAGCATCGTCCAGTCCGGTCCGCACATCTCACCGTCTACTGCATTGCCGGTTTCGACCACGCTGCCGTCCGGCAATACAACTTCCAGCCCTAATACAAAGTTGCGAGTGATCCCGTATTTGACTCCATGAGGGCCGCCGGCGCATTCAGCCACGTTTCCTCCCATGGTAGATTCCTTCCAGCTCGATGGATCGGGCGGATAAAATAATCCCTTTTTGCCCGCTTGCACGGCGAGCTCATAGTTTATGACACCCGGTTCCACAACCGCAATTTTATTCACCGCATCCACTTTTAGGATGCGATTCATGCGCGCCATATCCACAACAATTCCACCCTTAAGCGGAATCGGTCCGCCCGATAGCGCCGTTCCCGCACCCCGTCCCGTAACAGGAATGTTGTTTTTGGCCGCCAATTTGACAACGGCTGCGACTTCATCACGGGATGCCGGCTGTACGACGGCATCGGGCCAATGATCGAACATGGTGGCGTCGTTGGAATAAATGATAAGGTCTTCTTTTTCATTCATAACATAGTCTTTTCCGACGATGCTCCGGAGTTCATTGAGAATGCTGCTGTTCATTAAACTTTTCCCTCCTTCCGGCCAGCTTCATACGCCTTGTCGATGATTTCCGCAGTGTGCAAAAATTTGACCCGGCTGTTTCTTTGATTCAGACCGTCAGTAATATGCATCCGGCAGGCCGAACAGCCGGCTACGGCATAGTCCATGCCGGTGGCTTCGATATTATCGACTTTTGCGTCGTTGATCTTGCGGGATAACTCATAATACACGGCGCTGAACGTTCCGCCGCATCCGCAGCAGCGGTCCGCATCCTTCATTTCGGCAAATTCCAGGCCGGGGATGGCTTTGAAGATTTGCCGCGGCTGCGCCGAGACGCCCATGCCGCGCACAAGGTGGCAGGCGTCATGGTACGTGATTTTCAGCGGCAGGTTTCCGAATTTGATCAAGTCGCAGTATTTGACCACGAAATCAGAGATATCGATGACTTTAGCGGATAATTTTTCCCATTCTCCCGCCAGCGGCGATCCTTTGAGCAGGGCTTTGTATTCTTCTTTCAACGCCGTACCGCAGGTGGAGCACGCCGTAATGACGTGATCATACTCCTGCGCATTGATGGCTTTGATGTTCTGTTCCGCCAGGATCCGGCCGGTTTCCACATCGCCGGAGGTGAAGGCAGGCGTTCCGCAGCAGCACTGATCGTCCGGCAGGAGCACGTCGTAGCCGTTGCGGGTCAGAATGCGGATAACGGCTTCGCCGGCTTCCGGATACATGTAGTTGAGGGTGCAGCCGGTGAAGAAGACGACCTTGCCCTTGCTCTGCGGGGTTTGCGCTTTCGACAGATACGGCTTGCGGGAGCGCAGCGGATTGCTCGTCAGGTTCGGTACGACCCGCCGCATATTAAGGCCGGCTGCCGGCAGCGGAATGCGGGCCACTTTGCCGCTTCCATCCGGCAACGATTTAAAGATGAGGCCCTGGAAGGCTCCTCCCATTTTCAGTCCCAAATCGAACAGTTTCCGGTAACGCTGCGCCGTAAAGGCGATTTTTTTGAACGGATTGAGTCCGTTGCGTTTGACTAGTTTCGCCCGGGCTTCCATGATCAGTTCATCCGTGGCGACGCTGGATCCGCAGTTGGTTTTACAGGCTTTGCATAATAAACACTTTTCAAACCGGGCTTGAACGGCGGGGGTCATTTCCACTTCGCCTGCCAATACTGCTTCGATCATACGCACTTTACTGCGGGCCGTGGTGTTTTCCCGGTGTTCCGCGATTGTAACCGGACAGACCGAGCGGCAGCCGCCGCAGCGCGCGCATTTGACGATTTCTTTTTCTAAATGTCTAATCTCTTCCATGTTGTTCATTGAGCGGCCACCCCCTGGTTAAAGATCTGCTGGGGATCGATGCGCTGCTTGAATGCGATCTCCAGCGCTGCCAACGGGCTGTTTGTCTTCCGTTCGTACAGCCGGTCGTATTTGCCGCTGGCGGCTCCCCCCAGCGCATAGGCTTCCGCCTGCAGAGCGGTAATCATGTCTTTGCTGATTTCGGCTTTTTGGCTCAGATACAGATTAATTTTCCCATCCGCCAATTGCCCGAACAATCCGCCTTTAACGCCTTTTTCCCCTAACAGTTTCGCTACTTTTGCCGCAAAGGTTTCCATGGTCGTATACGGCGACTTTAATTCATCGAGCAGCCAAAATCCGTCGGTGTTTTCTTCCAATCCGGAAAGCGCCGGGATCGTTGCCGGCTCAGCTGCTAATTGGTTTTTGGAAACAGCCAAATAGGCGTCAACTTCTTTTGCGTAGTCCAAAACTTCTGCTTCGTTTCCGTCCAGTTCGAAGAGAATTCTCTGTCCTGTTTGGACTTGCCCGAACAGTTTGCTGCCGGCAGCTTCATCCGCCCAAAAGAGCCATGCCGGCGGAACAGGCCGGCTTTGCAGATAATGAATGAGTTCGATCGCTTTTGTCAGCGAGGGAACGATAACGTCATACCGTTTGCGGTAGGCCGGCTGCGGCATCAGTTTAATGATGTACCGGACTCCTACGGCCAAATCCGCGTAAGCGCCGGTCAAAAACCGGGTAAAGTCGTATCCCGTTACGTTTTTGATGCATTTGCCGCCTACCGGCGTAATATCGCCGTTCGGCAATACATAGTTGCCGCCAAGCAGGAAGTGTTTCCCGGCTCCATATTTCCAGACCGACGGATTGGGACAGCCACGGTATGCCCATTCGCCTACAGTCAGGCTCTCATACGCCGGCGTATCGGCCGGAATGAACCGCAGCCCTTTGGCAGCGGCAACCGCGTTGAGTTCTTTGAGCAGCGTTCCGGGCGGTACAATGACCATCAGGTTGTCGATGTCAAAAACCTCGATCTCTTTCCATTCGCTAAAATCCAGGGCGATTCCGCCCGGTTGCGCCTTGCGGTACAGCGACACCGGGGTTTTCTTTTCCTGGGCTTGCCGAAATACTTCTTGGAGCTCGATAGCATCTGTAACCTTTCTAATTTGAATACTATTTGCCACGATATAACCTTCTTCCAAATTTGCAATTTTCAATCATGCTAAATCAATGGTTACACCCTCGTATATTCAGTCAAATGGTGCATGTCGTATAGACTGCACCATTTGACACTAAAACAATTATCCGCTTATAATTCTACTCTTACTCAATGATTTAAAAGTAATATCTCGCCATGAACAACACGCAAGTCTTACAAGATATAATCCATCTCGTAAATCAGACTGATTGCATGATGGTTAAATATCGGTTTCATTATCATCGCTTTGAAGCTTGGACAACATTCGATCCTTTCAAACTAGCCTTCGAATGCGTTGGCAGCGTATAAGTAACGATAGACGCGGTCACCCAAACAAATGCAAGGACATAAATTCCCCAGTCCATATTGCCCCACGTTGTAACGATCCAGCCAACAACAAAAGGCCCCACTAAACCGCCCATATTGCCAAGGGCATTGATAATGCCGCGAGCCCCACCGGCAACTTCAGGCGGGAACAGCATCGGAGGAAGCGTCCAGAATGGACCATTGTATGCCTGCCAGAAAAATCCTAGCGCACAAAGGAAGGCGTAAGATACCCACAGTTGTTCTTTGAACACGACCGATAATACAAGACAGGCAGCCATACCTACTGCCGGAAAAGCTACATAAGGCTTTCTGTTTCCGCTGCGATCCGACCAGGCGGCAAAAAAATACATCCCGGGTATCGCAATGAGATAAGGCAGAGCGGATAAATAACCGACTTGTGCTATTCCTGCTTTTGTTAACGTTTTAAGAATGGTCGGCAGCCACATGATAAAACCATATATGCCTACTTGATAACCAAAATAAACATAACTGAGTTTCCATAAATTAATATCGCTTAAAATTTCTTTATAAGAGACCGGACCGCGCTCTCCCTTAAACGCATCATGTTCTTCCTTCATTCGCTTGACTAAATACTCCCGTTCAGCAGGGGATATCCATTTTGCGTTCTCCGGACGATCCGCAATCATCGGCCACCACACGAAAATCAAAGCAATCGATAATAGTCCTTCGACAAAGAAAACATATCTCCAGCCCCATTGACTGATAATCCAACCGGATAACGGCCCGGTAATAACACAAGCAATCGCCAAATTCATGATGAAGAAGGCGTTCGCTCTAGCTCTTTCTTCCGGCGGGAACCAATGGGCAAGCATGACAAGCATTGCCGGCCAAACGCCGCCCTCCGACACTCCGAGAAGGAAACGCAACACCATGAGTTGCCAGGTTTCCGTTACAAAACCGGTCGCAATCGACAACCCGCCCCATATTGCAATGGTAATGGCAATAAACTTCTTGGCACTGCCCCGTTCAGCCAAGTGCCCGGCAGGTATCTGCAAAAGTAAGTATCCAAAGAAAAAGACCCCTGACGCCAGTCCTGCCATGGAAGCGGTCATGCCAATTGACTCACTCATTCCACCGGCTACTGCAATTCCGAGATTTGTCCGATCCATAAAAGAAAAAATATACACAAGAATAGCCGGAGGTATGATGCGCAGCCAACGCTGCTGTGGTATTTTTTCAGAAACTTGTTTAATACTCATTTTTATCCCCCTCAAACTTTGATTTTCCAGTGTTGCTTTTCAAGTGAAGCCCAGACAATTTTTATTATTATTGACCCTAATACCTGTTCGGGTATGTTACTATTTTATTTTTCAAGTACATCCTAGCGAAGCAAGAAATTTAGACCTTGTTTCTTTCATTGATCACCACCAGTCCTCACAAAATATCCATTCTTATTTTCATATTCATCTGATACTAAAATTTTTATTGCCCATTTTCGATATTATAATACCCGAACAAAAGATCTTTATTTTTCCGAACTGTCGAAAATATTTCTTTTAGTTCACGATTCACAGGGTACGCTATACGCCTACATATTTATTTATATTTTCCGGCAGTCTTGTCCATCCATGAATATCTGAATACCACTATTCGTAAAATTAGCCATTGTTTACATTAATAAATTACTTTGCACCAATCCCAACAATCGCTTTTGCAAGTTCTTTTTTGTTTTCTAAATTTCCCTGGCGAGCGATCATGACGCGCTGAGCTTGAGGCGAACCGGCACCATGCATTGATTCTGTTCGGTAACCTACGGCAGCAGTTCCCAAAGTGAGGTTCTCAATTAACCGGAGAATACGTAGCCGATCTATTGTAGGTACAGTACAGTCACCTTTAAAATACTTATCTATAACTTTTCCAATTTCAGGATGCTTTAAATCATGCTCAGAAGGCATTGTCACCATAAGACCACCAGCAATATCTTCAGCTAGACGAGCTATTTCATATGGAAAACGAGTTACGTTCTGTTTGCAAACATTTGCCAACAGCAAATCAATGAGGAAAGTGCCAGAATCAGTTTTATGTCCTGCCGCAGAACAAGCGATACCGCAAGAATACAATGTTTCATTAAGATGAATCATTTCGATAAGCTTATCTTTAATATGGGTTGCTTTAGCAACGCCATTGTATTCCGCCGCCAATGCCGTTGCGCCAATAAGTACATCGCCTACTCCGACTTTGCATCCACCGTAACTTTGCCGATGATAGCCCGCAAATCTTTCTACCAACATCCCGGCAAACTCCGTCTCGCCACACATAAATACGTCTTGCCATGGAATAAAGACGTCATCAAAAACAATGAGAGCCTCATGACCGCCAAATTGTTTGTTGCCCACATCCAATGTATTGTTTTCTAATTTACGGGTATCGCAAGATTGACGACCATATACGTAGAAAACCCCTTCAGCATCCGCCGGTAAAGCGAAAGAAACAGCATAATCAACATCATCCGGTCCCATGGCAATAGTTGGCATAACTAAAATCATGTGAGAATTTATAGCACCAGTTTGGTGAGCTTTGGCTCCACGAACCACAATTCCTTCCGCCCGTTTCTCTACCACATGAACAAACATGTCCGGATCAGTTTGTTTACTTGGCGGCAAACTACGGTTCCCCTTCGGATCTGTCATAGCACCGTCAACAGTCCAGTCTTGTTCTTGCATTTGTAGTAAAAATTGAGTAAAACGCTCGTGGTAATTGGTCCCCAATTTTTTGTCCATTTCAAAAGTAGTACTATCCACCGCGTTAATCGCGTCCATACCTACACATCGTTGAAAACAAGCTGCCGTTTTCTGTCCTAATAATCGTTGCATTTTGACCTTTTTCACCAAATCATCACTATTTTGGTGTAGATTGCAAAATCGATTTATTTTTTTACCCGTTAGGTGCGATTTTGCAATCATCAGATCTTCATACTGCGGATCCTGCGCCAATTCATAAGTCATTTTAACTGAATTCATTGATGGCCGAATAATAGGATGATCAACTGGATTTTCTACTAATTCCCCTTGTACATATACTTTAAACTTCAGCTTACGCAAACTCTCTTCATATTGTTCACCTGTCATCATAGTGCAATCTCCCCCTTTTATTATTGAGCTAATTTCTTATAAACGGCCAATCTTTCACGCGCATCACGTTCAGCTTTGACAAAAAAATCTGCCGCTGTTTCAGGGAATTGTCGTGCTAAGGAAGAATACCGCACTTCACTCCTGATGAATTCCTGAAAACTTGCAGTTGGCTCCTTGGAATCAAGTGCAAATGGGTTTTGCCCTTCCTCTTTCAGTTGGGGATTATACCGGTACAATGCCCAGTAACCTGCTTCCACTGCCCGCTTGGCTTGGTTCTGACTTTGGCGCATACCGCCCTTAATCCCATGATTCACGCAGGGAGCATAAGCAATAATTAACGATGGACCTGGATAAGCTTCTGCTTCAGCGATGGCCTTGAGAGTTTGATTGCGATCAGCCCCCATGGCAATTTGTGCAACATAGACATATCCGTACGACATGGCCATGACCCCGAGATCTTTTTTGCGTGTTTTTTTGCCGCTGCTGGCAAACTTGGCAATTGCCGCCGTAGGAGTGGATTTGGAAGATTGCCCGCCGGTATTGGAATACACTTCCGTATCAAAAACTAAAACATTTACATCTTCACCGGAGGCTAATACATGATCAAGACCGCCATAGCCAATATCATACGCCCAGCCATCGCCCCCAAAGACCCACTGGGAACGTTTGATAAAATAATCGCGCAACTCATAAATGCCGTTTAACAAAGGGTCGCTGCCTGGCAAATTTTCCAGGACAGTTGTCAGTCGATCCGCCCGCTGCCGAGTCCCTTGCGTTTTTTCTTTATTTGCCAACCACTCTTCGATAGCGCTTCGCAATTCCAAGTCGAGGTCCTTTGTCAATGCCTCTTCCATCTTGATCGCCAAAGTGTCTCGCAGCTGTGTTACACCCATGTGCATACCGTAACCGTATTCAGCATTGTCTTCGAAAAGCGAGAAGCCCCATGCCGGACCTTGGCCTTTGGCGTTCGTAGTATAAGAGATCGCCGGCGCGCTGGCCCCCCATACGGTAGAACAACCGGCAGCATTGGAAATCATCATCCTGTCGCCGAACAGCTGCGTAATCAGCTTGGCATAAGGAGTTTCACCGCAACCGGCGCAAGCGCCGGAAAATTCTTGTAAAGGCTGCGCAAATTGACTTCCTTTTACGGTTAATTTCTGCTTATCGTCAATCGATTTACAAGAAATTTTGTTGGCAAAAGCCCACCATTCGTTATTCTCTTCCAGTTGGCTTGATAATGGTTTCATCTCCAACGCTTTGTCTTTTACCGGACATACCTCGACGCAGTTGGCGCAGCCGGTGCAATCCAAAGAAGAAATTGCCAAGTGGAATTGCTTCTGCGGATAGCCTGTTGCCGCTTTTACCATCAAACTCTTGGGCGCATTCGCCATCTCGTCTTCATCAATCAGCAATGGCCGAATAACAGCATGGGGACAGACGAAAGAACACTGGTTGCATTGAATGCATTTATCCGCCTTCCATTCCGGCACTTCGACAGCAATGCCGCGTTTTTCATACGCGGAAACACCCAGCGGAAAGGCTCCGTCTTCCCTTCCATTGAAGGTGCTGACTGGAAGCTTGTCGCCTTCCTGGCTGGTCATGGGAAGCACTACATTCTTAATAAATTCAGGAAGTTCATTTTCGCTGGCAGCAATTTCATCTTCCGCATTTTTCCATGCCGCTGGCACATCGATCTTCACTAAACCATGAATTCCCTGTTCGATGGCCGAAAAGTTCATATCTATTACAGTTTGCCCTTGCCTGCCATAGGAATCGACCACTGCATCCTGCAAATAACGGACCGCCTCGTCTATGGGGATAATGCCGGCCACCTTGAAGAACGCCGATTGCATCACCATATTAATCCGGCCGCCAAGACCAAGCTGGCGAGCAATCCCCACAGCATTGATGGTATAAAAATCGATATCATTTTTCGCTAGATACTGTTTTATCTTGGAAGGAAGATTTGCTTCCAGCTCTTCCGGCGTCCATTGGCAGTTCAAAAGGAACTTCCCACCCTTTTTTAACCCGGCCAGCAAATCATATTGTTTAACATAAGCCTGATTATGACAGGCAACGAAATTAGCCTGATTGATGAGGTACGAGGACTGGATCGGCCGCTTTCCGAACCGGAGATGGGAAACCGTGAGGCCGCCGGATTTTTTTGAATCATAAGCAAAATAAGCTTGCGCATACATGTCCGTATGATCGCCAATGATCTTGATCGCGCTCTTGTTGGCGCTTACCGTCCCATCCGCCCCCAGACCCCAGAATTTGCAATTTGTCGTCCCCGGTGGAGTGGTGTCAAATTTTTGTGCATATTCTGGCAGAGATGTAAAAGTTACATCATCCACAATTCCAACCGTAAAGCCATGTTGCGGATTGTCATTTTTAAGATGTTCATAAACTGCAGCTACTTGCGCCGGTGTGAAGTCTTTGGAACCAAGTCCGTAACGTCCACCGACAATCAAAGGAGCTTCAGCCCGTCCATAAAAAGCGTTGCGAATATCAAGATACAACGGCTCCCCTGCAGATCCCGGCTCTTTTGTACGATCTAAAACGGCAATTTTTTTTGCGCTTGCCGGGATCTCTTTAAGAAAACGTTCTATTGCAAAGGGGCGATATAGGTGAACCTCGACTAAACCAACCTTTTCTCCATTTGCATTTAAATAATCGATGGTTTCACGGATAACATCACAAGCTGATCCCATTGCTACGATGACCCGCTCGGCATCGTCTGCCCCATAATAGTTGAACAACTGATAGTTCCGTCCCGTCAGTTTATTAATTTCATTCATGTAGTTTTCAACCGTGTCAGGAACTAATTGATAAAACTTGTTTACAGACTCACGGGTCTGAAAATAAATATCCGGGTTTTGTGTTGTGCCGCGAACGACCGGGTGATTCGGGCTCAAAGCCCGGTCACGGAATTCTTTCACTGCAGCGGTATCGAGCAATCCGGCCAATTCTTCATATTCCAGCACTTCAATTTTTTGAATTTCATGGCTCGTTCTAAACCCGTCGAAAAAATGCAAAAAGGGTATCCGGCTTTTGATAGCAGACAAATGAGCTACTGCCGCCAAATCCATAGCTGACTGTACGTTCCCTGACGCCAGAAGAGCAAAACCAGTTTGTCTAACAGCCATAACATCTTGGTGGTCACCAAAAATACTGAGAGCATTTGCTGCTAGTGCGCGGGCACTGACATGAAAAACCGCAGGCAGCAGTTCTCCGGCAATTTTGTACATATTAGGAATCATGAGCAATAGACCCTGTGACGCCGTGTAGGTTGTCGACAAGGCACCGGCTTGAAGCGAGCCGTGCAACGTTCCGGCTGCACCCCCTTCGGATTGCATTTCGATAACACGTACCGGTTTCCCAAATAAGTTTTTACGTCCCAATGCGGACCATTCGTCTACATGTTCCGCCATGTCAGACGATGGAGTGATGGGGTAAATTGCAGCTACGTCGGTAAATGCGTACGAGACATAAGCGGCTGCTGTATTACCGTCCATTGTTTTCATTGTTCGCTTTTGCATAATATTCTTTTATCCCCCTCTTAATTATTGTCCATTTCCGAAAATTTGCTTAGAATATAACTGCCCTCCCATCTCCAACAGTAACCTCAAGATAAGTTCATAATGAATAGAGTTAATTGTTCATATACCCACTTTGTTCGTAATTATGAACAAAGTTCATAATTACGTTTAATAATATAAGGGCGATCCCCTTTTGTTGTTTTTGTTCACTATATTGAACAAAGTTCGTAATTATAAGCAAACAAAATAAAATATTTTTATTTTGTTCACAATCATGAACTTTGTTCATGATTGTGATGACATTTATACTCTACTCTTTTCACGATTCAATGTCAATAGTGAACTTTTCTAACAATTCGATTTATACTTTCCCCAATCTCGTGGAAATATCCTTGGCAGCAGCTTTTACTCGTTGAATCAATAACTGAAAATATTCATCATTAATTTTCGCAACTAAGACGCTTACACTGACTGTAGCAATCATTTTCCCTGTTTTATCGTACACAGGCGCAGCCACACAAAATCCACCCGGAACATTTTCCTGATTGTCTGTTGCATAACCATTTTTCCTAATCTCAACTAATTCTTTTTTTAAATCTTCATAGTTGGTATTCGTAAATTCCGTATATTTCTCCAGTTGAACTTTTCCCAAGCGCCTGTCCAACTCTTCTTTATCTAACGACGAGAGCAGCATTTTGCCGCTTGCCGTGGAATGGGCCGCTAATTTATAACCAATGTTGGTAATCGCACTGACTTCGGTTGCTCCCCTGTATTTAGCAATGAAAACAGCAAAACGATCTTCCAAAATTACTGCGTGTGTCGTTTCGCCTAATTCTTCACCAAGCTTCTTAATTCCCCGATAAAGTTCGTCAGACAAATTGGAATTACTGAGACAAGTAGCGCCAATCGTAATGAGTTGTATTCCCGGATAATAAACTTTCATATCACTATCAAATTGCAAATATTTTTGCTGCACTAATTCTTGCAATAGATACGACAAAGAACTTTTGGGTATATCCAAGGCTTCTTGAATGACGGTAAAGGATGGCGACTTGGGAGACTTTACAACGAAATTAATAATCTCCAATGCCCGGGCCACCGATTTCACGAACGCAGGCTGTTCCTTCTTTTTTACAGCGCCGGAAATCTGTTCTGCTTTTTGTATATTGTTAACTGACATAGTATGCAAAATTGTCCCTCCGCAAAATAATGTTAATTTTTTATTTATTTTATATTATCATCATAGAATAAGTTCGTCTACCTAAAGTTGGAACTGGGTATTGATCTATCTTCCGCAGCTTTTCAAAATACATTCGTCATTGCCTTGGTTTTATCAAGAACGAAGAAATTAATGCGATTGGGAAAGCTGGACAATGGAATAAATCCAGCTTTCTATCCAAGAATTATTTAAATATAAATAATTAAAAGATATGTTTGTAATTTTTTAAAAAATAGCAAACATATCTTTTAAATTCAGTCTAATATTTTATACAACTCAGCCTTACGCTTAATGAAGAATGTCATGCTTACTGCGAACGCTCAGCTAATAAATTATATATCCAGATTTTTTACAGTATGGGCATAATCTTCAATAAACTTTCGCCGCGGTTCCACTTTATCGCCCATCAACACGGAAAATATTTCATCGGCATCAATGGCATCTTCCATCGTCACCTGCAGAACAGTCCGGCCTTCCGGATTCATGGTAGTTTCCCATAATTGCTCCGGGTTCATTTCCCCTAATCCTTTGTAACGTTGGACCGTAATTCCGTCTTTGCCAATTCTCTTTAATAATTGGTCCAATTCCCTATCACTGTATAAATACCATTGCTCCCGGCCTTTTTTCACAAGGTATAATGGCGGTTGCGCGATATAAACACGGCCATTTTGCAGCAAAGGCTGCATATGCCGATAGAAGAACGTCAAAAGTAACGTTCGGATGTGGGCCCCATCGACATCCGCATCCGTCATAATAATTATTTTCCCGTAACGGCTTTTTTCAATATCAAAATCTTCGCCAATACCACTGCCAAACGCAGTAACCATGGCACGAATTTCTGCATTGCCCAGCATTTTATCCATGCGGGCTTTCTCGACATTCAAAATTTTACCGCGCAACGGTAAAATCGCCTGAAAACGGCGGTCACGGCCTTGTTTCGCCGAACCTCCTGCCGAATCGCCCTCGACAATATAAATTTCTGCCTGCATTG
>Ga0316604_10001542_pt1 | contig 19823 bp, 14 predicted proteins | sample OWC_soil_day20_C_FD_207650 | JGI IMG/M metagenome (GOLD analysis project Ga0316604, IMG submission 207650) | Wetland soil microbial communities from Old Woman Creek delta, Ohio, United States - OWC_soil_day20_CT | ecosystem: Environmental > Terrestrial > Soil > Wetlands | place: USA: Ohio...
CGAACGTGCTGCGCCTGTCGGAAGACGGCTTGGCAATGTACCCAAAAATCCGCGATGGCCTGGACTTGTTCGCAGCAGGCGTCGAGGCCACCCAGCACAGACGGGCCCAGGCGCTGAACGTCGTCGCACCGCCCTCGTTTGCGACGCGCTGGTTGGTGCCGCGTCTGGCCCGCTTTGCCGCCGCCCACCCGGAAGTGGCGATCAGGATATCCAGCAATCCCGACAACATCGATGGCCCGTCGAGCCAGTCCACCCTGCCGAAGTCATTGATCGACCCGCGCAGCGAGACCAGCGAGGTCGAAATCCGTTACGGCAGCGGACTCTACCCCGGCTATCAGGTCGAAATGATGTTGACGCCGGACTACGTGCTGGTTTGCAGCCCACGCCTGATCGATGGCGAACCGCCACTGCGTGCACCGCAGGATCTGGCCCGCCACGTCTTGATTCACGATGAATCGATTCCCGCCATCGACAAGCGCCCCAACTGGGGCGAATGGTTGAAGCTGGCGGGTGTCACCGGCATCGACAGCCAGCGTGGCCCGCGTTTTTCCAACTCCATCCTGGCACTGGAGGCCGTCCTCGAAGGCCAGGGTGTCGCGCTGGCCCTGAAGCAGCAGATCGAAAGCGATGTTGCAGCCGGCCGTCTCGTCACCCCCTTTCCGATCAGCCTGCCTTCGGCCTATGCCTATTTCCTGCTCATGTCGAAAGCGGCAGCCGCACAACCCGTGGTTATTGCTTTTCGGCAATGGCTGCGCGCCGAACTCGGGCCGGAGTACGGTCACTGAACCAGCCAGGGTGATCTCAGTGATCTGCCAAGGACGAATTTCCGCTCCTGGCTGCCCGATGACATGGGCCAGCATCTGATCGAACGCTAGGCCGGGCACGAACGGGCCATCGCCACGGTGCGGCAGATGGAGCTTTGCAGGGAGAAGCGCGGCGGCTGAGTCAGGCTGGCCGCTGGCCGTTTTGACGGAGGGCGGCGAGGAATTCGCTGAACGAGGTTTCGCGCACGGTCATGTCAGCCAGGGCATCGCGCAGGTCGAAATTCGACAGTTCGGCATCGCCGGCGCGGGACGTTTCCCACCCCGCCGGAACACCGGCAGAGGGCGAAGCACCTTGATTGCGATTGAGGGAGGCCATCTCGGTCGTCCTGTCGAATTGAACGTGAGTTCATGATGGCGCGACGCCTCCAAACTGTCTGTGAATCAATTCACGATGCGGCAATTTCAGCCAGCCCGGCCGCGAGAAAGTCCATCAGCACGCGGACCCGGTGCGGTACGTGGCGGTTACTCGGCAGCATGGCGTAGATGCCGAGTTCGGGAATCGGAAAGTCGGCCAGAATGGCTTCGACGCGGCCGGCGGCGAGGAAGGTATCGAGGATGAAATCCGGCTGGCAGGTCAGCCCCAGCCCCTGGGCGGCGGCCTCGGTCAGCACTTCGCCGTTGTTGGCGTTGAGGCGGCTGTGGATCGGGTAGCTCGCCATCTGGCCATCGACCATGAACTGCCAGACCTGATTGCTGCCGGCCGCCGTATAGCCCAGGCATTCGTGATGCGCCAGTTCGGACGGATGCTGCGGTCGACCGTGGCGGGCGAGGTAATCCGGCGCGGCGACGACCAGCATGTGGCCGATGCCGATCTTGCGCGCCACGTCGCCCGGCTCCAGGCGCCGGGTGATGCGGATGGAGAGATCGATGCCCTCCTCGATCAGCTTCACTCGGCGGTCGGTGTAATCCATGTCGAGCCCGACTTCCGGATAGCGCCGGGAGAAATCGAGCAGCAATGGGGCCAGCCGTTTCAGGCCGAAGCTGAGCGGCAGGCTGATCCGGATATTGCCGCGCGGCGTCAGGCGCTCCTCGGCGACATCGGTTTCCGCCGACTCGACCAGGTTCAGGATGACCCGGCACTTTTCCAGGTAGGCGGTGCCGGCCGAGGTCAGCGCCAGGCGGCGCGTGCTGCGCACCATCAGCTTGACGCCGAGGTGGGCTTCGAGGGCGGCGATCTGCCGCGTCACCACCGAGCGAGCGACGCCCATCTGCTGCGCCACGGCGGAAAAGCTGCCGAGTTCGGCCACCCGGACAAAAAGATGCATGGCGTCGAGTCGATCCATTGTTGCAAATCCAGCAATAAATATTTGCAGATTGTCGGCTATTTCGCTGCAGAAAGGGGGAATAAAGTACGCCCATCGCTTCTGGAGTCATTCCGATGAACGCCTCACCCACCGCACTATTCGTTCCCCACGGCGCGCCGACCTTTGCGCTGCGCCCGGGTGCGGCCGGCGCCGCGCTGAGCACGCTGGCCGGCACGCTGCCGACGCCGCGCGCCATCATCATCGTCAGCGCCCACTGGGACACCGCCGTGCCGACCGTCGGCTTTGCCGGCCGACCGGAGACGATCCACGACTTCTGGGGCTTCCCCGACGAACTGTACGCCATTCGCTATCCGGCCACCGGTTGCCGCGAGGCAGCCGACGAAGTGGTGGCAGCGATTGCCGCCGCCGGCCTGCCGGTCGCCAAGGATGCCGAACGCGGCCTCGACCACGGCGCCTGGGTGCCGCTGCGCCTGATGTTCCCGGAAGCCGAAGTGCCGGTCATCCCGCTCTCCATCCAGAGCCGGGCCGGTGCCGAACAGGCCTACCGCCTCGGCCAGGCGCTCGCCCCGCTGGCCGCCCGCGGTTTCCTGGTCATCGCCTCGGGCAATGTCACGCACAACCTGCGCGATTACCAGCGGGCCTACCAGAGCGGCGGCCAGACCCCGGCCTATGTCCGCGAGTTTTCCGACTGGCTGGCCGGCCGCCTCGCCGCCCACGACATTCCTGCCCTGCTCGATTATCGCCAACAGGGACCGGGCGCTGTCCAGGCCCACCCGAGCGATGAACATTTGCTGCCGCTCTATGTCGCACTCGGGGCGGGCGGCGAGCAGGCGCAGGCCAGACGCTTCCACGCCGGCATCGACGATTACGTCATTGCCATGGATGCCTATTCATTTTTGCCCCAATAAGGAGGTCGACCGTGGCAACTCACTACACCAAAACCGCCAAGAGCCTGCACTGGCTGATGGCCGTCCTGCTCTTCGGCCTGCTCGCGCTCGGCTTCTACATGCAGGACCTGCCGCTGTCGCCGGAAAAGCTCAAGCTCTATTCCTGGCACAAGTGGGCCGGCGTCACCGCCTTCCTGCTCGTGCTGGCCCGCCTCGGCTGGCGCGTCACGCATGTTCCGCCGGCCCTGCCGGCCACCATGCCGAAACTGATGCAACTCGCCGCCCATGCCGGCCACCTGGCGCTGTACGGGCTGATGCTGGCGATTCCGCTGTCCGGCTGGCTGATGAGTTCCGCCAAGGGCTTCCAGACCGTCTGGTTCGGCGTACTACCGATCCCCGACCTGCTCGACAAGAACAAGGAAGTCGGCGACCTGCTGCAAACCGTCCATCAAGGCCTCAACCTGCTCTTCGTCGCCACCCTCGCCGCCCACATCGGCGCCGCCCTCAAACATCATTTCATCGACAAGGACGACATCCTGACCCGGATGCTGCCCCAGCCCGCCAAGGAGATCTGACATGCAACGTTTCGCCCTCGCCACCGCTTTTTCCCTGCTCACCCTGGCCGCCGCCTCGGCCCAGGCCGTCGAATACAGCCAGGTCCAGGCCGACAAGAGCGCCATCCACTTCACCTACAAGCAGATGGGTGTCGCCGTTGATGGCAAGTTCAAGAAGTTCGCCAGCGTCCTCAGCTTCGACCCGGCCAAGCCGACCGCCGCCAAGGCCGCTTTCGATGTCGACCTCGGCAGCGTCGACACCGGCGCCGCCGAAGGCGACCAGGAAGTCGCCGGCAAGGCCTGGTTCAACACCAAGGCTTTCCCTAGCGCCCGCTTCGTTTCCGGCACCGTCAAGCCACTCGGCGGCAACAAGTACGAAGTCGCCGGCCAGTTGAGCATCAAGGGCAAGACGCAGGACGTCGTCGTCCCCGCCACCTTCACGCCCAATGGCAACAGCGGCGTCTTCGACGGCAGCTTCACCATCCGCCGCGCCGATTTCTCGATCGGCGAAGGCAGCTGGGCCAAGTTCGACATCGTCGCCAACGACGTCGTCATCAAGTTCCGCATTACCGCAGCAAGCAAGTAAAACCCCACCCCAACCCCAGGAGAATCACCATGCAAAAACTGACCAAGCTCTCTGCCGCCCTCGTCCTCGCCGCCGCTGCCGCCGCCCCGGCCCTGGCCGCCCCGGAAACCTACGTCACCGACGGCACCCACACCTTCCCGCGCTTCTCGTACAGCCACTTCGGTTACTCGACCCAGCTCTCGCGCTTCGACAAGGCGAGCGGCAAGGTCATCCTCGACAAGGCTGCCAAGACCGCTTCGGTGGACATCGTGATCGACACCACCTCGGTCAACACCGGCTACGCCACCTTCAACGAGCACATTCAGGGTGAAGACTTCCTCGACACCGCCAAGTACCCGACCGCCACCTTCAAGTCCACCAAGGTCGTCTTCGAAGGCGACAAGCCGGTCAGCATCGACGGCAACCTGACCCTGAAGGGCGTCACCAAGCCGGTCACGCTGACCGTCACCTCCTTCCAGGCCATGCCGCACCCGATGGTCAAGAAGGACGCGATCGGCGCCAATGCCTACACCGTCGTCAAGCGTTCCGAATTCAACGCCGGCAAGTACGCCCCTCACGTCGGCGATGACGTCCGCATCGACATCGCCATCGAAGCCATCAAGCAATAAGTCTTCTCGGCTGAAAGCAAGCGGGCCGGACACCTTGCGGTGTGCGGCCCGTTTTTCGTGCACGGCAGCCGCCCGGACCTGCCGTGAAAAGGGCAAGAACGGAATTCGGTTTTTGCCCTTTTTGACCGGTCGACCGCAGCGCTCAGAAGCGGAAGATCGTTTTCAGCAGCACGCTGCGCCCGAGCTGCGGCATGCGCCAGCGAGTGATCGGGAGCTGCTCGTCGACCGAGACCGGATCCTGGTAACGCTGGTCGAACAGGTTGTAGATGCCGAAGGAAACCTCCCAGGGCTGCGTCGCCGGGGCATAGCTGAAGTTCAGATTGGCCAGGCCGTAAGCCGGCACTTTCTCGCTGCCGCCGGCCGCCCGCCGCTGACTCACCCACTGCCCTTCGAAAGCGGCCATGATGCCGGCCAGGCCGGTCGGCACGGCGAGGTTGAGCTTGAGCATGTGCTGCGGCGAATTGTCCATGCCGCCCTCGGCATTGGCGGCATATTGCGTCGTGTAGCCGGTACGCAGCCGGGCGCGGTTGCTCCACTGCTGTTCATATTCCAGTTCCAGACCGGTCGCCCGCACCGTGCTGCCATTCATCGCCTGGCCGGTCGTATCGGTCGACACCAGGCGCTGCAGGTTGAAGGTGTAGAGCGCCGCGGTCAGACGCGAAGTCAGGCCCAAACGCTTCTCCCAGGCGAATTCGAGCGACTGCATTTTTTCACTCTGCACGTCCGGGTTGCCGTAGGAATAGCTCGGCGCGACGTAGAAGCGCTCATAGACCGACGGCGTCCGGAAGGCCGTGCCGTAGAGCAGCTTGAAAATACCGTAGTCGGCCGCGTCATGCACCAGACCCAGGCGCGGGCTCCAGAACGACTCCTGGCCGGGAACCTGGTCGTAGCGGACGCCCAGGGTCAGCAGGTTGGCACTGCCGAGCTGGATTTCGTCCTGCAGATAAAGGGTGCCCTGCCGGCGCTGCCGGCTGTCGTTCAGGCAGGGCGCGCTGCTGACGCCGTAGCAGCCGTAGCCAGGGTCGTCGTTGAGCTGGTACTGGCGGGTATCGAAGCGGTATTCGAGACCGAGCGTCCACCGCTGGTCGGACCAGGCGGTGGACACCAGGCGGTTTTCGAAACCCCACCAGTTGCCGCGCGCCCGGTCGCGGTTGATCACCCGGGCGACATCCGGCGAATAGTCGTAGGGGAAATTCGCGTCGTAGCCGTACTCGCCGACGTAGAGGCGCTGGTAGAGCGCGGTCCTGGCATTGATCTGCCAGTCCTTGGCCAACTCGGCCAGCGAATAGCGATCGCTTTCCCGGTGGCCGTGGTCGTCGAATATGGTGCCGTAACTGGCGGTCGGCACCGTCTTGTCGCGCTCGCTGTGGATCAGCGTGAAGCGCCAGTCGCTGCCGCGGGCCCGGACGAAGAGCTGGCCGCCGTTCTCGGCGCCGACCCCGTGCGCCCGCTGCGGCTCGCCGCTGGCGCTGACATCGTCGAAATTGAGGCTGCGCCCGCCGGCATCGAAACCGCTCACCGAAAGCAGCAGGTCGGTTTCCTTGGCCCGCCCACCCCAGCTCAGTCGGGCCCGGCCTTCCTGACCGCTGCCCAGGGCGAGGCCAAGCTCGCTGCCCTTGAGGCTCTGGCCACTGCGGGTGATCACGTTGATCACGCCGAACATCGCATCGCCGCCGTAGACCGAAGCGCTCGGCCCACGCACGACTTCGATCCGCTCGACGAGGTCGAGATCGAGCGGGAAAGCACTGTCCACCGGCGCCCCGGCGTAAATATTCTCGTTGATCGGCACCCCGTCGATCAGGATCTGCAGGCGCGGCCGGTAGTCGCCCGGCGCCGAAATGCCGCGCACTCCGGCATAGGTGTAGGTGTGGTCGTTGGTGACATTGAAACCCTGCAGCGTGCGCAAGGCGTCGCCGAGGCTGCGCCAGCCGTAGAGGCGGATGTCTTCGCGCTTGAGAATCGAGACGACCGAGGGAATCGCATCGGCATTCTCGGCAAATTTCGGCGTCGACATGATGCGCACATTGACCAGATCCTCGAGCGGTATTTCGATCGCATCAAAGTCGGCCCGCGCCAGCCCGGCCGCCAGCAGAGCCAGCAGCAAGGCGCTGCCACGGGGCAGCAGGCGGCGTGAAAACAGCATGCTCATTGCTCGATGGCCTCCGCGGCGATGGGCAGTTGGAAAGCGACAAACTCCGCGGCCGGCATCGGCCGGGCAAACAGGAAGCCCTGGAAGATATCGCAGCCCATCCGGCGCAACAATGCCGCCTGCTCTGCCGTTTCAACCCCTTCGGCCACCACCTTCAGGCCGAGGGCATGGCCGAGATCGATCACCGCCTGGACCAGCGCCCGTTCGGTACGGTCGCTGGCGAGATCGGTGATGAAGGAACGGTCGATCTTGATTTCGTCGATGACAAAGCGGTTCAGGTAGCCGAGCGACGAGAAGCCGGTCCCGAAATCGTCCAGCGCGATACGGACACCGAGCGCGCGCAGCGCGTCGATGACGCGACGGGCGGCTTCGGCGTCGCGCATCAGCACGCTTTCGGTCAGCTCGACGATCAACAGGCCGGGCGGGATGCCGTGCCGGGCCAGAGCCTCGTCGATCAACTCGACCAGGCCGCGCTCGAAGAAGCTTTCGGCCGACAGGTTGATGCTGACGCTGGCGAGCGCCTGGCCTTCTGCCAGCCAGTCGGCCAGTTGCCGGCAGACGGCGTCGAGCAGCCACTCGCTGATCGGGTGGATGAGGCCGGTTTCCTCGGCCAGCGGGATGAAATTGACCGGCGAGATCATGCCCATCTCCGGATGCTGCCAGCGCAGCAGGACTTCGGCCCCGACCAGCTCGCCGCTGGCGGCGGCAATCTTGGGCTGGAAATAGGGCTGCAACTGGCCGCCCTGCTCGACCGCCTGGCGCAGGCCGCGTTCGAGGATCATCCGCTGCGCCGCTTCGCGATCATGCTGCGGGTCGAAGAAACTGACCAGGGCGTGCTCCTCGGCATTGGCGGCATGGGTGGCGACCAGCATCGCCCGCCGCAGCAGTTCGAGCGTATCGGCCGCGTCCTCGGGATAGAAGGCGATGCCGATCGACGTCCGGATCAGGAACTCTTCGCCAAGCAGCACCATGGGCTGGGCAATGACGCCGACGATGACATCGGCGAAGCAGTGCAACTGCTCGCGCCCCTGGCTACCCGGCAGAACAATGACAAAGGACTGCTCATCGTAGCGCGCCAGCTTGGCGGACTGGGCATGGCAACTCAAGCCACTGCAACAGGTCGGAGGCGTTTCGAGCACACCTTTGAGGCGGCCGGCCAGCACCTTCATTGCGGCATCCGCCACTTCCTGGCCGGAAACGCTGGAAATATCGCGCAGACTGTCGATATGGATGAACAGGGCCGCCATGTATGTCGGCTCGCTGCCTCCCTCGCCGCCGCCCTCGATATCGCGCTCGATCAGCTCGACCAGGCGACTGCGGTTATTGAGGCCGGTAACCTCGTCGTGCCAGGCCAGCTTGCGGATGCGCTCTTCCTGTGCGACGCGCAGCGTGATGTCCTGGGTAAAGCCGCTGCTGCCGCAGACAACGCCTTGCTCGTCGAGCGTCGGGAAAGCCGTTTCATGGACATGGAAGCATTCCTTGTCGTCGTTCAGGCTGCGCAGCCGGTAATCCAGCCGGTAGGCGCGCCCCCCCTGCAGGCCGGCCCGGGCCTTTCTCAGCATGGCCTGGTCCTCGTCGTGCACGCGGCCGAACAAGCGCGCCGCATCGACCGGTACGTCGGCCGCCCCGATGATGTCGAGATACTGGCGCGAGGCCGCAATCACCGTACCCCGACCATCCATCTCCCAGTTGCCGAGCTGGGCAATGCGCTGCGTGTTGATCAGGATCTTCTGGCTATCGACCAGCTCCTTGTAGGTCCGGGCCGAACGCAGCAGGTAACGGACGCGGTGCGGCAGCAAGGGCATGTTCAGTGGCTTGGTGATGAAATCGGTCGCACCGCAGCGATAGGCCTGGTCGATCGAGGCCTGGTCGTCGAGCGCCGTCAGCATGATGATCGGCAGGTGCTGGCAACGCTCCTGATGCCGCAGCAGGCGGCACATCTCGAAACCGTTCATGCCCGGCATCAGCACGTCGAGCAGCAGGAGATCGGGCACTTCGCCGGCCTGCATCAACTGCAAGGCCTCCTCGGCCGACTCGGCGACGCTGACTTCGAATTCGTGCTGGGCGAGTACCGAATGGGTAATAGTGCGCATGACCGGCTCGTCATCGACGATCAGGATGCGGGGTCGCCTGTCCATTAGATTCACTGCGCACCTCCATGGGACAACTGCTTCAGCCATTCGCCCACGACTTTCTCGATGGCGGGAAAATCGGCCACCAGACGCCGGATCAACGGCCGCGCCGCAGCCCAGTCCCCGGCCCGGGCCAGCGCCTCGGTCTCTTTGCAGAGGGCCGAAAAGCCGACCAGCCCGATGGCGGCGCTGGCGCTTTTCAGGTTGTGCACGATACGAATGATGCGGTCGACCTCGAATTCCCGGTCAATATTGTTCAAGAAGGCAATCTGCTTGCTGCCCTCGCGCAAATAGGAGCTCAGGACGACGGGAATCACCATGTCCGCCTCCTTGCCGAGACTGGCCCGCAAATCGGGCAGGCTGAGTGCCGGTGCCGGGCCGCTCGCGGCAGGCAATGCCACCTCGAGCGGCGGCGTATCGGGCGCCGCCGGGCTGGCCGCCGGCGGCCGACGCACGGCCGGCAGCCAGCGCAGCAGCGCGCTGCGCACCCGGGCGATGGTCACCGGCTTGCTGACGTAATCGTCCATGCCGGCCTGCAGGCACATCTCGCGATCGCCAGCCAGGGCATTGGCGGTCAGTGCGATGATCAGCTGACGCGACAGGCCGCCCGCCGCCTCACGTTCGCGAATCAGGCGGGTCGCCGTCAGGCCGTCCATCACCGGCATCTGGACATCCATCAGCACCAGATCGAAGGATTCGCGCTCCAGCACGGCCACCGCCTCGGCACCATTGACCACGCCATGCACCGAGCAGCCCAGCGTGGCGAGGATCTGTTCGAGGATCAGGCAATTGGTTTCGTTGTCTTCGACCATCAGAACGCGGGCATTGAACTCGACCTCCCCCGTTTCTTCCGGCTCGCTCGGCTCGTCGGCCGTCAAACCCCAGAGGATGGCCAGCTCCCGCCACAGCACCAGGTCGCTGAACGGCTCGCGCAGTTCGCCCCTGGCCCAGGCCGGGCGCGGCGCCGGCTGGCTGCCGGCACCGGCAAAATCGCGGACAAACAGGATTGGGGGCTCGAAGTCGCCCGAGGCATCGGTCAAGGCTTTGACGAAGGGATCGCCCTCGGCGACCAGCAAGGCATCCGGCATGCATTGGCCGATGGCCTGGATGACCTCATCGCGGCCCGACACCCGTTCGGCCTCCAGGCCGGCCCAGCGCAACATGGCCAGCCAACTGTCGCAGCGCGGCCCGGCCGGGGCGACGACCAGCACATAACAGTTGCGCAGCATCGGCATCCAGCTCGGCAGCTTGCGCGACGACTGGGCGATGTCGACCGGCAGATCGATGATGAAGGTGGAACCTTCGCCGACCGTGCTCTGCGCGCTGACCCGCCCGCCCATCAGGCCGACCAGGTCGCGGACAATGGCCAGACCGAGGCCGGTGCCGCCGAAACGGCGGCTCATGCTGTTATCGGCCTGCCTGAAGGGCGAGAATATTTCCTCAAGCGCCTTCGGTTGAATGCCGATGCCGCTGTCGCGGACGGTAAATTGCAGCGCCGGCAACGACTTGTCGGCCAAGCGGCAGCTAATGGCAATGCTGCCGCTTTCGGTAAATTTGATGGCGTTGCTGACCAGATTGGACAACACCTGGCGCAGCCGGTGCACATCGCCGAAGATGTAGGCGGGCACGTCGCCGCCCACCTCGAACCACAGGGTCAGCCCTTTCTTGCGGGCAGCCTGGGCAAAGACGGCGACGACCTGTTCGACGACCTCGCGCACATTGAACGGCAGGCATTCCATTTGCAGGGCACCGGCCTCGATCCGCGAAAAATCGAGAATGTCGTTGAGCAGGTGCAGCAAGGTGTCGGCCGAGGTGCTCAAGGTCGCCAGCTGGCTACGCTGCAGGGCGGTCAGCTGGCCAGCCGCCAGCAGGTCGGCGACGCCGATGATGCCGTTCATCGGGGTCCGTATTTCGTGGCTCATGTTGGCCAGGAACTGGCTCTTGGCGCGATTCGCCCCCTCGGCCGTCTCCTTGGCCAGGCGCAGCTCCTGGGTCCGCGCCTCGACCATTTCTTCGAGATGCACACGATGCTTTTCCAACTCGCGGTCGCGGTCGGCCACCTCGCCCAGCATCAGATTGAAGGCATCGGCCAGTTGCCCGATCTCGTCATCGGCAAAGCGCGTCGCGCGCTGCGAAAAATCCTTCGATTCGGCCACTTTGTGGGCGGTTGCGGTCAACGCCGCCAAAGCAGCCAAAATGCCCTGCTGCAATTTACGGGCAATCAGCAAGGCGACGACAAAGGCGATCAGGGCAGCGAGCAGGAAAAGCGCCGAATCCCGGATAACTTCGCGCCAGACGCTGTCGAGACTGGCCGTCAAGGCCACCGAACCGATCACCGCATCGTGCAGTTGAATCGGAACGATGACCGTGGCGTGGGCAAAATCGGCCACCCGCAGCAGGCGCCAGTGCAAACGCTCCCCCTCGCGGACCTGGAGCGGCAAATGCGCGCCCGGCCGGTCGTAGCGGAAACTGAAGCCGCTTTCGCTCCCGAGCAGGCGGGCCGCGACGATATCGGGGTGCCTGGCCAGGGCGCTGAACAGCCGTTCAGCCCCGGACGTGTCCTGGAACTCGACGACTGCCGAGGCGTTGAAGGCAATCACCTCGGCCATCGACTGCAATTCGGTCAGCTTGCCTTCGCGCCGGTGCTCGATCTGACGCCAGGCAAACAGCACAAAAACCAGCAGCAGGCTGACGCCGACCGAAATGGCCAGAATCTGCGCCAGCTTGCGGCGTATCGGCTGGTTTTGTTTCATCGTGATCCTCCGCTTACCTGGCGGGCCAGCCGCAACATCGGCGAGCCGGCCTTGAGCCCGGCGCGATTGACGGCATCGGTGTTGATATCGAATTGCAGGCGCCCCTCGCCCCGGATCAGCGCGATCGCCCCGCCCTCCCGGAGGAAACCTTCGCCATCACTGACAGTCAGGATCGGCAGCTTGTCGGCCCAGCGCAGCACGGCGGCAAACCGTGCCTCTTCGCTTTCCGGGACGAACAACTCCTGGCAGTCGGCCAAATGCTCGGCGCTGCTCACCCGGCGCACGCGCAGTTCGCGACCGGCGACCTGGCGTCCTTCGTAACTGGCCAGATAGGGGGCGATGCTGTCGCGACCGAACAGGCAGATGGTCAGCGTCGGATGGCTGTCCGGCCACTCGACGTACTTCAGGAAATTGACCAGATAGGCCGCCTTCAACTGCGCCTCCGACGCCGCCTGGCCAATGCCCGGTGTCCCGGCCAGCCCAAGCATGGCGAAGGCGAGCGGGAAACGCAGCAGGAGGAGCAGTTGCCGGAAAGTCATGGGCTCCGGTCAGGATCTCCAGCGCACGGCCGAGCTCGGGCCGGCCTTGTCCAGTACGTCGCCGCTCGCCGGCATCATGATTATCTTTTTCATACCTTTACCCGATCGACGCTGTGCAGCCAGGCCGGTGGAAAACGGAAGACCGCAAAAATCGATATCAAAATTACCACAAATGAATGTTTTTGCCACTTTAAGCATTACGACAAATGACAGAAGTGCGCCGCACGACGATCACCGTGGGCAGAGCGAAAAGCATTGTGACAGAGGCTTTTCATGGATCATACCGAGGCTGACGAAATGACAATGTTAAATCTGCCGGCAGATTGCCAGCCGGCCGGGAAATTTCTTGATTTACCTCACCTGAAGCGCCCTGGGTGCGACCTATAATCAGCCGCTTATGAAGACTGCCGCCACGCTCGCCGACCACCTCCGCCTTGCCGCCAGTCAGGCGCCGAAAGCCACGGCGCTGATCGCTGGCGACCAGCACTGGTCTTTCGCCGAATGGCTGGCCAGTTGCGCAGCCCTCGCCGCCGGCCAGGCAAATACCGGCCAGGCCTGGTGCGCCAGCGGTAGCAGCCTTCAACTGGCCAGCCTGGCCTGTGCCGCCAGCCTGCAAAATCGTCCTTTCTGGCCGGTCGACCGCAGCCCTCGCGACAATCCGCCGAATTCCGACCTGCCCGCCGCCACCGCGCTGATCATCTCGACCAGCGGCAGCGAAGGCAAGCCGCGCGCCGTGCTGTTGAGCGCCGCCAATCTCGATGCCGCCGCCGCCGCTTCCAACCAGTGCCTGCCGCTCGGCCCCGGCGATCTCTGGCTGAACTGCCTGCCGCTTTACCATATCGGCGGCCAGTCCATCCTCTGGCGCTGCGCCCGGGCCGCGGCCGGCGTCCTGCTCCATGAAGGCTTTGCCGCCGAGCGGGTGGCGGCCGATCTGGCACGCTACCCGGTCAGCCATCTGTCGCTGGTCCCGTCCATGCTCGCCTTGTTGCTCGACAGCGGTGCCCGGCCGCCGGCCACCTTACGCCACGTCCTGATCGGCGGTGCCGCGCTGTCGCAAACCCTGTACGCGCGGGCGACGGCTGCCGGCTGGCCGCTGACGCCGAGTTACGGGATGAGTGAGACGGCGGCGCAGATCGCCAGCTGGCAGCCGGCCGACGGCCCCTGGCAGCAGGGGCAAGTCGGGCGGGCGCTGCCCGGCAGCGAAATCGGCATCACCAGCGACGGCCGCATCCGCCTGCGCGGGCCGCAGCTCATGCTCGGCTACCTCAACGGCGGCGGCCCCGATGCCGACGGCTGGCTGACAACCGGCGATCTCGGCCATCTCGATGGCGAGGGCCGGCTGACCGTCATCGGCCGCGCCGACGACATGCTGATCAGCGGCGGCCGCAATGTACATCCGCTCGATGTCGAGGCCTGCCTGGCCGCCTTTCCCGGGGTCAGCGATGTCGCCGTCACCGGCCTCCCCGATCCGCTGTGGGGCGACCGGGTCGTTGCGCTGGTGGTTGGCACGGTCTCGGCCGAGGCCTTGCTGGCGCATGCCCGCCTGCACCTGCCGTCGGCCGCGCTGCCGCGAAAAATGGTCTTTCTCGACCATCTACCGCGCAACCCCGCCGGCAAGCTGGAACGGACCACACTGCGCCGGATCGCCGCCGAGGCTGCGGCATGATCGACCGCCTGCGCCAACAACTCGCCGCCGCCGACCTGCCCGACCGGCTCCGGCAACTGGCCGCCGGCGCCCCGGCCGCCGCCCCGGTCAGCCTGACATTGGACCTCGGCAAGCTGGATAGCGACTGGCTGCACCAGTTGCCGGCCAAGGCCCCCTTCTGGTATCGCGCCCGGCCGCAGCGCGGCGAATTCCGGCTCGCCATCGGCCATGCCCTGCAGATCAGCAGCAGCGGCGGCAACCGGTTCGCCGCCCTCGACAACGCTTTCAGCGGCCTGTGCAGCGACTGGCGCCATACCGCCGGAGAGCCACCACCGCTCGCTTTCGCCGGCTTCGCCTTCGATGCGGCGAACCAAAATCCGCTCCCCAACGCGCTGCTCGCCGTGCCGGCCATCCTGCTCGAAAGCCTTGCCGGCCATTGCCGCGCCGTGCTCACCGTGCCGGCAGGACGGATCGCACAGGCCGTGGACGAATGGCGGCAACTACTCGCCCAGCCGACCCGGCCCAGCCACACCCGGCTGCTGCCCGCCGCTCCGCAGGCACTGACCCAACGGGCGTGGACGGCCCGCGTCAACGCGGCGCTGCGCGACATTGCCGGCGGCCGCGTCGACAAGCTGGTACTCAGCCGCAGCCGCCACGTCGAAGCGGCCGGCCCCTTCTCGCCGGCGCTGATCCTCGGCCAACTGGCCGAACAGCAGCCGGACAGCCTGCTCTACGCCCACGGCCAGGGCGAACTGTGTTTTCTCGGAGCGACGCCGGAACGGCTGGTCCGGCTCGATAACGGTTTGGCTGAAGCCGATGCGCTGGCCGGTACCGCCTGGTCCGGCTCGCTGTCGCTGGCCGAACAGAAAAACCAGCACGAACAGTCACTGGTCGTGCAAGCGGTGGTCGATGCCCTCGCCCCGCTCTGCGCCGCACCGCCGCAGGCCAGCCCGGCCGCCGAACATCCGGCCGGCCACCTGACCCACCTGCGCAGCCGGATCAGCGGCCGAATCGCCACCGGCACGACGCTATTCGATCTGGTCCGCACCCTGCATCCGACGCCGGCCGTCGGCGGCTACCCGAGCGCCGTCGCCCAGGATTGGCTGGCGGCCCACGGCGAGCAGCGCAGCGGCTGGTACAGCGGCGGTTTCGGGATTTTGACGGCGGCCGGCGACGGTGAGTTTTCGGTCGCCCTACGCTGCGCCCTGCTGCATGGCCGGCAGGCCGAACTGCAGGCCGGCGCTGGCATCGTCGCCGGCTCCGACCCACAGCAGGAACTGGCCGAAACCGAAGCCAAGCTCGGCACCCTGCTCGCCGCCCTCGGCCCGGCCGGCGAACGCGACCGGAACGGCACCAGAGACTGAAAAGTCCGCAGTCATTCCCGCGTCCCACGGGGATGACCGCTCTCCCTTCAGCGAAAGAGGCGTCGCCTTTCTAGCGATTGACGTCGACGACGATGCGACCGCGCACCTTGCCTTCAAGCAGTTCAGCGCCGACGGTCAAGGCCTCGGCCAGACTGATTTCGCGGCTGATCGCATCGAGTTTGGCAATTTCCAGATCGCGACCGAGACGTTCCCAGGCTTCGAGACGAACGGCCAGCGGCGCCATTACGCTGTCGATGCCGTAGAGCGTCACGCCACGCAGGATGAAGGGGGCGACGGAAGCCGGGAAATCCATGCCTTGAGCCAGGCCGCAGGCGGCAACGGCGCCCCGGTATTTGGTGGTGGCGCAGGCATTGGCCAGGGTATGGCTGCCGACCGCATCGACGACGCCGGCCCAGCGTTCCTTGCCGATCGGCTTGCCGGGCGCGGAGAGTTCGTTGCGATCGATGATGGCGCTGGCGCCGAGCGCCTTCAGGTGTGCTTCTTCGGCGGCACGGCCGGTCGAGGCGACGACCGTGTAGCCGAGCTTGGCGAGCAGCGCGATGGCGACGCTGCCGACGCCACCGTTGGCACCGGTGACCAGGATTTCACCATCGGTCGGCTTGATGCCGTGCTTTTCCAGGGCCAGCACGCAGAGCATCGCGGTATAGCCGGCGGTGCCGATCGCCATCGCCTGGCGGGCGCTGAAGGCCCTCGGCTGCGGTACCAGCCAGTCGCCCTTGACCCGCGCCACCTGGGCCAGGCCCCCCCAATGCGTTTCGCCGACACCCCAGCCGTTGAGAATGACCTTGTCGCCGACCTGCCAGCCGGCATGGCTGCTCGCCGTCACCGTGCCGGCGAAGTCGATACCGGGCACCATCGGGAAGCGGCGGACGACCGGCGATTTGCCGGTGATGGCCAGGCCATCCTTGTAATTGAGCGTGGACCAGTCGACGCGGACGGTGACATCGCCTTCCGGCAATTGGGTTTCGTCGATCTGTTGCAGGCTGGCGCGGTAGCCGGCCTCGTCCTTGTTGATCAGGATTCCGTTGAACATGGCTTCTCCTTTGGCGAAATTGAACTGCAGACTATAAGGCAGCGCCGCGACCGTGCGGCAGGTCGCTTGAAAAATGGCCATTTTCGACCGTCAACCGCAGGCCTTTGTTCAGCACTATCCCGGAATGCTTCACTGTCATTTAACTGAAACATTTATGCAACAAAATGATGGGCTTGGGGAATATACTTGAGATAACACATGGACTGCGCGCGATGAACCACACTTACCTGACCCCACGCTTCCCGACCGAAAACTACCTGAACCGCGAACTCGGCCTGCTCGCCTTCAACCGCCGCGTGCTGGCCCAGGCGCAGGACGAACGGGTACCGCTGCTGGAGCGCCTGCGCTTCCTGTGCATCGTGTCGAGCAACATGGACGAGTTTTTCGAGATCCGGATGGCCGGACTGAAGGAGCAGGTCAAGGCCAATACCCGGATCATCACTACCGACGGCAAGACGGCCCAGGAAGCCTTCCGGCTGGTTTCGGCCGAAGCCCACGCCATCGTCACCGAGCAATACCTGCACCTCAACGAGGTCATCCTGCCGGCACTGTCCGAGCAGGGCATCCGCTTCCTGCGCCGATCGACGTGGAACGAGGGGCAGCGCGAATGGATCCGCAACTACTTCATCCGCGAAATGGTGCCGGTGCTGACGCCGATCGGACTCGACCCGTCCCACCCCTTCCCGAAAGTGCTCAACAAGAGCCTGAATTTCGCTGTCGAACTGGAAGGCAAGGATGCCTTCGGGCGCAGCTCCAACGCCGCCATCGTCCAGGCGCCGCGTGTCCTGCCGCGCGTCATCCAGTTACCGGAAGAACTGGCCGGTTGCGCCTACGGCTTCGTCTTCCTGTCCTCGATCCTGCACGAATTCGTCGGCGAATTGTTTACCGGCATGACCGTACTTGGCTGCTACCAGTTCCGTGCGACGCGCAACTCCGACCTCTTCGTCGATGAGGAAGAAGTCACCAACCTGCGCACCAAGCTGCAGGGCGAACTGCCGCACCGCCATTTCGGCGACGCCGTGCGCCTCGAAGTGGCCGACAACTGCTCACCGGCGATGACCGAATTCCTGCTCGCCCAGTTCGGCCTCAAGGCAGCCGATCTCTATCGCGTGCACGGCCCGGTCAACCTGGTTCGCCTGATGCAAGTGCCGGACTGGGTGGACCGCCCGGACATGAAATTTCCTCCATTCACGCCCGGCCTGCCCAAGGCGGTCGGCAAGGGCGCCAACATCTTCGAGAGCATCCGCCGCGCCGACATCCTGCTCCATCACCCCTACCAGTCGTTCGCACCGGTCATCGAACTGCTCAACCAGGCGGCCAGCGATCCCAATGTCGTCGCCATCAAGATGACGGTCTATCGTACCGGGACCGACTCGGTGCTGATGCAGTCGCTGATCCGCGCCGCGCAGAACGGCAAGGAAGTCACCGTCGTCGTCGAACTGATGGCGCGTTTCGACGAAGAAGCCAACATCAGCTGGGCGACCAAGCTGGAAGAGGTCGGCGCCCATGTCGTCTATGGCGTCGTCGGCTACAAGACGCACGCCAAGGCGCTGCTCATCGTCCGCCGCGAGGAAGGCGGCCTCAAGCGCTACGCCCACCTCGGCACCGGCAACTATCACCCGCGCACCGCCCGCCTCTACTCCGACTTTGGCCTGATGACGGCGAACGACGAAGTGACCCGCGACGTCAGCGAAGTTTTCAAGCAACTGACCGGGCTGGGTCAGGCACGGACCCTGAAGCACCTCTGGCAGGCCCCGTTCACGCTGCAGCCCAATGTCGTTGCCGGCATCCAGGCCGAGGCAGCGGCAGCCCGCGCCGGCGGCAAGGGGCGCATCGTCGCCAAGATGAACTCGCTGGTCGAACCGGAGGTCATCAACGCGCTCTACGAAGCCTCGCAGGCCGGCGTCGACATCGAACTCCTCGTGCGCGGCGTCTGCATGCTGCGCCCGGGCGTCCCCGGCCTGTCCGACAAGATCCGCGTCCGCTCGATCATCGGCCGCTTCCTCGAACACCACCGCATCTTCTACTTCTACGCCGGCGGCAAGGAAAACGTCTATCTGTCCAGCGCCGACTGGATGGAGCGCAATTTCTTCAAGCGCATCGAACTGGCCTTCCCGATCCTCGACCCGAAACTGAAGAAACGGGTCATCACCGAAGGCCTCAAGTTCTACCTGGCCGATAACCAGCAAGGCTGGGACATGAACAGCCAGGGCGTCTACCAGCGCCGTCGCTCAAGCCGCGCCAAGCCGCACAATGCGCAGGGCGAACTGATGCTGACGCTGGGCGGCGGCTAAACCGGCCAGGCCTGCGGTCGACGGCTGAAAAAGGCAAAAATGCGGCGGCAACGCCGCATTTTCTTTGGCTGGCAGCGTAGCCGCTCAGCCGCCCCGGGCCAGCCACTTGAGCAAGGTGGCGAACAAGGCGGCCGGATCGACCGGCTTGCCGATGTGGTCGTTCATGCCCGCCGCCAGGCAACGCTGGCGATCCTCGTCGAAGGCATTGGCGGTCAGCGCCAGGATTGGAATCTGCCCCCGCCCGGGCAAGGCCCTAATCGCCCGCGTCGCATCGATGCCGTTCATTTTCGGCATCTGCATGTCCATCAGAATCAGGTCGTAATCGTGCTCGGCAACCAGGGCCACCGCCTGCTCGCCATCCTCCGCCAGATCGACCTGCAGGCCGACCGCCTGCAGCAATTCCCGCGACACTTCCTGATTGATCGGCTCGTCCTCGACCAGCAGAATGCGTCGGCCGGCATAGGCGGCCTGCAATTGCGCATCGGCACCATGGGTCGGGGCCGGTGGCGCCACCACCGGCAGTGGCTGGCTGCGCACCAGGCGGGCGGTAAACCAGAAACGGCTGCCCACCCCGGGCTGGCTGTCGACGCCGATGCTGCCGCCCATCATCGCGGCCATCCGCTTACTGATCGCCAGGCCAAGACCAGTGCCGCCATAACGCCGGGTCAGCGAACCATCGGCCTGTTCGAAGGCGGCAAACAGGCGCTGCTGGTCGTCGCGAGCAATACCGATGCCGGTGTCCTGAACCTCGAAATGCACCAACACGTCATTCGCCGATTGTTCGGCCAGCGTGATGCGGATCGTGATGCCGCCCTGCTCGGTGAATTTAAGCGCATTGCCGGTCAGGTTGAGCAGGATCTGGCCGATCCGCAACGGGTCGCCCTGCAGTGCCAGGCCGGCCAGTTCCGGTGCTATCTCGGTACGCAAGGCCAGGCCTTTGTCGTGGGCCTTCTGATTGATCATGCTGCCCAGATTTTCCAGCACACTGCCCAGCTTGAAGGGAATGATTTCCAGCTGGAGCCGCCCGGCCTCGATTTTTGAAATATCGAGGATGTCGTTGATCACCGCCAGCAAATGTTGCGACGCCAGCGCCACCTTGCTCAACTGGGCTTCCTGCTTGGGGTCGGTCGCCCGCCGCAGGGCCAGTTCGGTCATCCCCATGATGGCGT
>Ga0316604_10001544_pt1 | contig 19786 bp, 18 predicted proteins | sample OWC_soil_day20_C_FD_207650 | JGI IMG/M metagenome (GOLD analysis project Ga0316604, IMG submission 207650) | Wetland soil microbial communities from Old Woman Creek delta, Ohio, United States - OWC_soil_day20_CT | ecosystem: Environmental > Terrestrial > Soil > Wetlands | place: USA: Ohio...
ACAATAAAAAATAGTCTGGGGGATGAATGATGATTCTGGAAGACGAAAAGAAACTGCTGATCTTTTCCGGCAACGCCAATCCGGCGTTAGCTGCTGAGATTGCCGCTTATCTGGGGACAACGGTAGGCAATGCTTTCGTGGGGCGGTTTAACAACGGCGAGATACAGGTCATGCTGGAAGAAAGCGTTCGGGGGTCGCACGCCTTCATCATTCAGCCGACTTGTAATCCCGTGAATGATAACATCATGGAATTGCTCATTATGGCGGATGCGTGCCGCAGAGCATCGGCCCGTAATATTACGGCGGTGCTTCCGTATTATGGCTATGCCAGGCAGGACCGCAAAACCCGTGGACGCGAACCAATTACCGCAAAACTGATTGCCAACCTGTTGACGACATCGGGCATTACCCGTCTAGTGACGATGGACCTTCACGCTGGACAGATTCAGGGGTTTTTTGATATCCCGGTGGATCATTTGCCAGGAGTACCTATCCTTGCGGAATACTTTGCCGCCAAACACCTCGAAGATCTCGTGGTGGTTTCTCCCGATCTTGGTGGCGTAACTCGTGCGCGCCAATTGGCGGATCGTTTGCATGCCGATATTGCCATTCTTGACAAGCGGCGTCCAATGCCCGGCGTTGCCGAAATTATGAACCTGATCGGTTGTGTGGAAGGGCGCAATGCCTTGATTATCGATGATATTGTCGACACGGCGGGCTCTCTGGTGGAAGGGGCCAAAGCGTTGGACCGTCATGGAGCGAAAGCCGTGTATGCCTGCTGTACTCATCCGGTGCTCTCAGCGCCGGCTTGCCAACGGTTGACCGATTCGATCATCAAAGAGATTGTGGTGACCAACACGATTCCTATTCCGGAGTGCAAGTGCTTTGAAAAACTCAAGGTTCTTTCGGTTGCTCCGCTCTTAGGTGAAGCTATCATCCGGATTTACGACGATCTGTCGGTAAGCCGTCTGTTTGACACCTGAACCGGAGGGACATAACGTTGAAAATTATTGTAGGTCTGGGGAATCCAGGCGCCCAATATAAAGATACCCGCCACAATATAGGATTTCAAGTGCTGGATGAGTTGGCGCGCCGCTGGAACGCCATGCCATGGAAACGCCGTTATGAAGCGGAAGTATCGGAACACCGGGCCATCGGCCCGGTGTTGCTTGTCAAACCGCAGACGTTTATGAATCTGAGCGGAACAGCGGTTCGTGAGGCGGCAAAATTTTATAAGACGCCGTCGACAGATATTATTGTGGTTCATGACGATCTCGATCTACCGGCCGGTCGCCTGAGGATTCGCGAGCGGGGAGGTTCCGGCGGGCATAAGGGCATCGCATCCATTCTGGCGCAGCTGGGAACCGATGAGTTCGCCAGGGTGCGCTTCGGCGTGGGTCGACCGCCGGAGGGGTGGGAGTCAGCCGACTACGTGTTGGGGAGATTTGCAGCAGACGAGCAAGTCTTGATCAAAGAATCTATTGATAAAGCGGCGGATGCCATTGAAGCCATTCTCAAAGAAGGAACGGCGCCGGCAATGAACCGGTTCAACCGCTGAGGGACAAGAGATGCTGAATAGTCTGTTTGCGGATGAACGGGGAGAAATTTTTGATGCGCCCGGTTGGGGAGCGCTCGGACAAAGCGGCAGGGAGCTCGTTTCCTGTGATCGGACGAACATGATTCCGTTGCCGCCGGGAAGCGAGCTGATGTATCTGCCGGGGCGAACGGCCATGGGGATCAAAAGAAACGGCAAAGTTCCCATGAGTCGCGCTCATCAGGCGGTGGCGGCCATCCTGCCGGTCGGCTATACCCGGCTACTGCTGCCTGCATATGAAAGAACGGCCGGTGCGCCTGTCCTGCCGTTGTTCGGTTACACGGCTGCAGCCTGGGGGAATGGACAGATATGGGTTGCGGCAACGCAAAGCGACGAGAACAGCAAATGGGATCCGGCGAAATATAACGGTAGGGACCTCGCCCGCCGCATCGCAGCGGTCCGCAAAGACTTGCCGGAGAATCGGCTGGTGGAACATCTGGCGCACTGCTCCAAAGAATGGCATTGCTGCACTGCCCAAAACCTGTTTTACCGTCGCTGGGAAGCGGGAATCCCCACCTCCCAGACTTGCAACGCCAACTGTTTGGGCTGTATCTCGCTGCAACCGGCCGAGTGCTGCCCCTCGCCCCAGAGTCGCATTACTTTTTCACCTTCTGTGGAAGAAGTGGCGGCAGTCTCGTTTTATCACCTGGATACAGCGCCGGATGCGATCATCAGTTTCGGACAGGGTTGTGAAGGTGAGCCCGCGCTGGCGGCCGGCATCATCGCAGCAGCCATCAATCAGGTCAGGCGGAAAACAAGCCGGGGCATTTTCAATATCAACACCAATGCCGGTTACACCGAAGGAATTCGGCAGATCGCCGATGCAGGGATCGACAGCCTGCGCGTCAGTCTGATCAGCGCAAGGGAAGAGACGCATCAGGCCTATTATCGATCATCGTATTCGCTGGAGGCGGTCCGCGCATCCATTCGCTATGCCAAACAAAAAGGCTGTCACGTTTCGGTCAATATGTTGTTGTTTCCAGGCCTGAACGACCAGTCGGCCGAAATTGAGGCCTGGCAGGAATTTTTGCGGGATACCGGCGTTGATATGATTCAACTGCGCAATCTCAATATGGATCCAGACGAACTGCGCAAGGCAGTACCCTTTTTCTTAGAACCGGGCAGCGGGGTCCCCGTCATGGTCCGGCAGCTGCAGGATGCCGTGCCTGAGCTGCAGTTCGGCAGCTTCAGCCACTTCCGGTAGTAGGCGGGGACATCTACCTTTGCACCCAATTTTCTGACTTGAGCGGCCATTTTTCAAATTAACCAAAAAATATTTTTTAAAAAGATTCCATTTGGCAAATATTCGATATATAATAATCGTGAAAAACAAGAACTGCGTTTTACATTATCGGACAAAGGGGTTTGCATATGAAAGATAGTGCTTCGTCCGGAGGCAAAATTATTCAGTCCGTATCCAGAAGTCTCGAAATATTGGAATTTCTAGCAAAATGTCGAAATGGAGAAAGATTGACTACAATCAGCCAAGGGTTGGGACTGAATAAAAGTACAACGCACAGTCTCATTAGCACTCTTGAGCAAATGGGATATGTTCAGCAAGATCAGGAAACCGCCAAATATTCATTAGGGTTAAAGCTTTTTGAATTAGGACAGGTTGTTCATGCCAATATGGATCTCAGAAATATCGCCATGCCGTTTCTCCGGGAGTTAGCCCTTAAATTTGGCGAAACGGTTCATTTGGCTATTTTGTCCAAAGGTGAAGTTGTATATATCGATAAAGTGGATACTTCCCGTTCGATCCGGATCGGGTCGCAGATTGGCGGGAGAAATGCAGCTTACTGTACTGGCGTGGGGAAAGTTTTATTAGCGGGATTATCCGATAATGAACTGACCGATATTTTGAAAATTATGAAGCTTGAAAAATTTACCGCCAACACAATAGTCGACAAAGAGATCTTGCGCAAGCTTCTGGTTCAAGTGAGAAACAATGGATTTGCGGTGGATCAGGGAGAAATTGAAGACGGCTTGAGTTGCACTGCTGCACCGATCAAGAATCATCGCGGAAAAGTGATTGCGGGTATTAGTGTCTCTGGTCCTACAAGTCGTATGCAAACGGAAAACTCCAACGAACTGACAAAAGAAGTGATGGAAACAGCGCTGCAAATATCGCGGCGACTTGGCTATAAAGGATAGAAAAGAAAGAGCCAGCGTTTTCGTATGCCATAACAAGAGAACATCGTGCGACAATGTCGCACAAAAGGAAAGAAGCGAGGGGATGGTTTGAGAGCGTAATTGTATCCGAAAGACTTTTTGCGCCAATATCAAGAAGGAGGAGACGGCAGATGAAATTGATCTCGGTAAAACCTGTGGTAGACAAGGATAAGTGTATTGGTTGCGGTATCTGCTCCAAAGTGTGTCCGTCGCTCGCTATTACTCTTGTTGAGAGAAAAGCCGTTGTAAACGAACAGGACTGCAGGGGATGCGGCGGCTGTAACCAACGTTGTCCCGTATACGCTATCGAAATGGTCAAACTTGACCATCCGTACACGGTGTCGGTCGACATCAGTGATCTTTCATACGAAGCAATTACTGAGCTCTGCCAAAAAGCGATGTTGAATCCTGAACAGGTTATCTGCTACTGTACGGCAACCAGAGCCGAAGAAGTTGCCGGTGCTATTTTGAAAGGCGCAAAGTCTCCTGAAGAAATATCAAGGCTGACAGGTATCAGGATGGGTTGCAAGGTGGAGTGTATTCAGCCTATATTGCGGTTGCTTGATGCAGCCGGAATCAAACCGGAAAGGCCCGCCGGGTTTCAATGGTATGGGTTAACTCCTAAAGTTTGGGAAATATCGGAAAAAATTAAAGCGAAATATGCAGAGAAAGGGTTCTATTTCGAGGAAGATATCAAACTCTTGAAAGAGGTTGTCTCGGCAACGCCTGAAAGGGGACTTCAAAATGACGAATAAACCGATTACACCTGGAACGAATTCGTTTTGCAGCGATGAAATGGCCGATCGCGGCTGTATCATGCCTATGGCGCCACGGGCGTCCCAGTATGGGATTGCGCCTGAATTTGTCAAGAAGCGGCTTGCTGAGTATCCTGAAATGACTTCTTTGACAGTAAAGGAATTGTTCCCGGACTCCCCGGATGTCATATACCCTGGAGACAAAGGGATGGCCGGGATCCGCGCTGCGGCGGAAAAGGCGCTGGCGAAAGTCGATATGTCCATGATTAAGCCAGGACAGTCCGTGAATATCCTTGCTTCCCATCACGGTTTTACTCTCCTCGGCGGCGAGCCATACGCCGAATTGCTTCGCGTCGTTTATGACGTGATCGCTGCCAAAACAGGGGCCAAGGATATAAGATTGCGCGCAGGCGTTGGCTTGCGTTTCAGAGAAACAGAGGAATATATTAAACGCTACAAATTGGATGAACATTTTAAAGGCAAGGCCAAAGGCATGGCCCCGATTGACGAGGGCATCGCAATCCAGACGGAGATTGGAACGTTGTATGGACTAAAAGCCGCCTATGATGCGGATTGGATTATTCACGTCCACAATAGCGATGTTCGTGAAGTTCACTTCCATCGGCAGGTCGATCGGGCCGTCAAGCCTTTTGGAATGTCTTACGCCCGTATTGAAACACGATCCACTTATCACTGGAACATGGGCCCCAGAGGCGCTAACTTTACGGCACGATCCATTTTTGATTCCGAGTTCGTTAAAAGCAAGTTTGCATTTGCTGCCTTCCTCGATATGTGTCCGAGCGGAGTGGTCGGAGTCAGGGCGGAAAACGACCTATATGCTCTCAATGATCAGCTGACGGTAAATGGACTCAAGTACTATGGAAAAATTATGACATTGCTGGGCGAAATTGATGAGTGTATTGTTGGGCTTGATTTTCCTTGTCCCGTTCCGTATGTGTTTGCGGCGGGAGTAATTTACGCGAACTTTACGGGAGCCAATCAGGATCTGTTTGATCTCGAGAAACCGTTACCTCCTTATACTTGGTATACTGAAGCATTTTACGGCAAGAACGGCAAACCGTTGATCGCGGGAGTGTCTCCCATGAATCCGGCGATACGCATGGTTGTTCACAATTATGCGTGGGGAGGATATCCAAGCGCATTTTTCTCAGAACACATTCCAACCATTGTAGTGGGACAGGAGCAGGCCGAACTGTTTGATCGGGATCCTCAGAATTTACAGTACATGAGCCATGCTGTAACTGCGAGCAGCTTAGACTCGGCTATGCACTTTGCTTATGAAACGGCCAAGACGGACAAGGTAGTCATTTTTGACGGGGCAATGGGGGGGATCAATGTGAGCAGAAGTTTGGCCGAAATGCTTCTGGAAAAGGCGCCTGCGGTCTCTGCACGCGTTGACAAGGAACTGATGCCAAAATGGCTGAAACAACGGGGAATAAAGCCTGAAAAAGAAAGTCTCTAATCTCCTTCAACAAATGGATTCAGCGAGGTAGTACAACAATCCAACAGACTTTTCGGTTGGTTATAACTGCCATACGGACTGGTAAGGTCTGCCAAAATCAGTCCGTATGGTAACCTTGCAGATGAGAATTGATTAGAAATTTATAAAAAGGGAGATTCAAATTATGATTTATGAAAAAGGCCCTGGTTTCGCATCCGGCTTGGCAAATCTGAAGGAGTCCCTCCACGCAAAGGCCCTCACTGCAGGCTTTGTCGCTGCTGTTTTCGGTTGCACAGGCCCTGCGCTTATCGTCATGAGTGCGGCTCAAGCCGGCAATTTGACTCAACCGCAGGCAATTTCATGGATTTTCTCCATCTATTTCTTTGGAGGTCTTATTAGTATAATTTTGGCTTTGTATTATAAACAGCCAATTAACGGGGCTTATTCTATCCCCGGCGCGGTAATGCTGATCGCTTCGCTCAAGGAATACGGTTTTCAAGACGCTTCAGGGGCTTATCTGGTTGCTGGAATCATTGTGCTGGTTCTGGGGTTATCCGGTCTGATAGGCAAAGTCATGAAGTGGCTTCCGGTTCCCATTGTAATGGCCATGATTGCCGGTGCCATGGTGCGGTTCGGAACAGGCATAATTACATCCGCTCAAGCGGCGCCTGCGATTGGCATTGCCACACTGGTCGGTTATTTTGCAGCTCCCAAAATATCGAAAAAAATACCCCCTATTCTATTATCTCTCATCGCGGGCATGACTGCCGCCGCAGTGACTGGTCAAATGAATTTCGCAAACGTAAAATATACTATGGTGGCTCCATCTTTGGTTATGCCGACATTCGACATTGGCGCTATTATTTCCATTGCGATCCCCTTAGCCGTGCTTGTCTTGGGCGCGGAAAATGCTCAAGCTTACGGAGTGTTGCTATCCCAGGGATACAAACCACCCATCAACGCTATGACCGTCATCAGTGGACTCGGCGGAATAGTCACCGCATTTTTTGGCGGGCACAACGCCAATATTGCCGGGCCGATGACAGCCATCTGCTCTTCTGACGAAGCCGGCGAGGATAAAGAAAAACGCTATGGCGCCACAGTGGTCAATGGCGTTCTGTTTGGCGCTTTCGGTCTTATCGCGAGTATTGCGGTCGCCTTTGTGGCAGGGTTGCCGAAACATCTGATCGGCATCATCGCCGGGTTGGCGATGATCGGAGTACTGATCAGCTCTTTCGAATATGCTTTCGCAACCAAAAAGTTTCGCACGGGCGCATTCTTCGCTTTGATGATCGCGATATCCGGGGTTGCCTTTTTCAAAATTGCGTCGCCTTTTTGGGCATTGATAGGTGGCGTAGTTGCCTCCCTGATAGTGGAACCCAGGGACTTTCAAGAATAGTTACCATCGTATGGTTTCGATAATACACCCTGGAGGTAAGATTGATGAATTCGACTCAAGCACCCATATTTCAGGATGTTAGAGACGTATTCCTGGCATCTGTGATGAAAGAACTATATACGGCGGACATTGTTGCCGAGGGGACCGGCGTTATTTCCGGCGCAAAATCATTAGTCGAAGCCTTGCGGGGTATCGGAATTCAACCGGACTATGTCACGCCTGACGGTATCGAAGCGGTCAAAGGTACTATCATTGCTACACTTTCCGGTTCTCCAAAACAAATCGCCATGGCTGAAGAATTTTCCATTGGCCTCTTGGCCAAACCGTCCGGCATTGCCACTGCGGCTTGTCGGGCGGTTGCCCTGGCGGGCCCCGATCTTCGCATCGTCTGTGGAGCATGGAAAAAAATGCCGCCTGCGATTAAACACACGGTGCGCGAAGCGATCGCCTGTGGTGGAGCGGCTTTCCGCATCAGCGACCAACCCTTCGTATATTTGGACAAGAATATAGTGAGTATGTTGCACGGTATTGAGGCAACGCTTGCGGCGGTCCGCGATATGAAGGAGAGTTTGAAATGTATTCAGATTAAAGGCTGGCAAAGAGACATTGCAGAGGAAGCTCTTATTGCTGCGACACTTGGCGCTGATATAATTATGGTAGATACTGGCCGGTTGGAAGATGTAGAGAAGGTTAATAAAATGTTGACTGAAAAAAAATTGAGAACCCGGGTGCGCCTGGCCTTTGCGAAAGGAATTCGGATTGAGGACATTCCCCAATTGACTCGGTGCGGTATTGATATTCTCGATATAGGCTGTGCAATTTTGGATGCTCCCATGCTCGATATGCGTCTGGATGTCAGACGGGGAGGGTTGCCATGGAATTGAATCTTCTTCATAAGACCGAACTGAAAATCATGTCAATAGGACTGTGTTCGGTGAACTTAAGCGACTTGGCGTCCGCGGTTGCTGAAGTATTGGAATTGCCTTCATCACAAGTGTTGGTAGTGGATGTCAGAGAGGATCATGTATGTCTGGATATTTTGGAAGAGTCTCTTCAAATTGAACAAATCGTCGGCAAAGAGCGACTCTTGCTCGATCGGTTGACGCAAATACCGGGGTTGCGAATCAGTCCTTCCACCTACGTCGATTCCACAGGTATCCTGGGGCTGATTGGCTGTGATGAGTCGGAGGCTAGGTCTATACCCAGGAATGTTCGGGAAGTGGCTGATGAAGTCAGAAAAAAAGTGCTGTCGCGAGCTATCGTGTATTCTACGGGTTTTGAAGTGAAGGCGCAGATGATCGAGGATACCAATGCTCCATTCTTAATGGATATTCTGAAAGAACAAGGCTATAAAGTCGAATTTGGCGGGATTATTGAGGACGACATCTCTTCTTTGGGCTATTCTCTTTCCGATGCCGCTGACAGGGGTTTTGGGCTGGTTATCACTACGGGCGGTGTCGGCGCGGAAGATAAGGACTTCAGCGTCGAAGCCCTGTTGACCCTTGATCCGGATGCCGCGACTCCGTGGTTGGTTAAATTTGAAAGAGGAACTGGCAGGCATGTAAAAGACGGCGTCAGGATAGGCGTGGCCCAGATGGGATTGACGACCTACGTCAGTCTGCCTGGACCGCACGACGAGGTTGTTGCCGCCGCCGCCGCGATCCAGACCCACTGTCGGTGTGAAAGTATAGACAAGACTGTATTGGCAAACGACATCGCTGCCATTTTGCGAGGTAAACTGACCTGGAAAGAACACAAAGCAGTACATGGGGAAGAGCATGGGAAAATGCATCATTAGAAGGGGAGGAATAATTGAACATGAACGAAAAAATCATTGCTGAATTGGCACAGGAACTCTACAACGCCGATCTTGGGAGGAACCCCATACAGGCTATTACAGATCGATACCCTGATATCGGTTATGAAGAAGCTTATAAGGTTCAATTGGTTGGTATGAAGCTGCGCCTAGCTGATGGACATGTGATTGTCGGCAAGAAGATCGGACTGACCAGCAAAGCAATGCAGAACGCACTGAGCGTTTTTGAGCCGGATTACGGGTATATCACAGATAAGATGATGGCGTTTGAAGGCGAGCCCATTTCTATGGCATCCCTGATTTTGCCGAAAATTGAACCGGAAATTGCCTTTATCCTAAAATCGGATCTGTCTGGACCCGGTGTGACGGTTGCCGATGTTTTGCAAGCTACTGCCGGAGTTATGCCTGCGATTGAAATCATCGACAGCCGAGTTAAAGATTGGAAAATAAAGATCCAGGATACCATTGCCGATGGCGCTTCGATTGGACGCATCATTGTCAGTGGAAAACTCTCGCCAATTGATGAAATTGATTTACGATTTACGGGACTAGTCCTGGAGAAAAACGGCGAAGTTGTTGCAACAGCTGCCGGCGCCGCAGTTTTGGGCCATCCGGCGAACGCGGTGGCATGGCTGGCTAATAAATTGTCTCAATATGGCATGAAACTCGAGGCCGGAGATATCGTGATGTCCGGATCTCTTACCGCTGCCTGCCAGGTGGCGTCGGGGGACAATATCCGTGCAACGTTTGACCGAATCGGATCGATATCGGCAAGATTCATAAAATAGTCTGTGGGGAGGAACTTATTGTGGATAAATTGAGGGTCGCTGTGTTGGGGCCGGGAAATATCGGCATTGACCTAATGATGAAATTGCTGCGAAGCAAGAAGTTGGATATGGTTTTGTTGGCAGGGGTGGATGCTTCTTCCCACGGATTGAAGATTGCGGCGGAAAAGGGAATAGCAACTTCCCTTGAGGGCATTCACGGGATATTAAAGAGTGGAGATATCGATATCGTATTCGATGCCACCGGTGCCAAGCCCCATCTGATTCATGCTCCATTATTGAAGGATGCCGGAATTTTTGCGATCGATTTGACGCCGGCTGCAGTGGGTCCTTACATCGTACCTGCTGTAAATCTGACTGAATGCCTCCGTGACCATTCGATTAAGAATGTTAACATGATCACTTGCGGCGGTCAGGCAACTGTACCCATCGTTAGAGCAATCAGTCGGGTGACGCGGGTCGAATACGCCGAAATTGTTGCGACGATCAGCAGCCTCAGCGCCGGTCCGGGAACACGGCAGAATATTGATGAGTTTACCGAAACCACGAGTGATGCCCTCGTCAAAATTGGCGGAGCGGAGCGGGGAAAGGCAATCATCATTCTCAATCCGGCCGATCCACCCATCATGATGCGAAACACGGTTTACACGAAATGTGACTCCGGCCGTATCGACGAAATTAAGGCATCGGTGCTGCAAATGGCTCAGACAGTTCAGCAATATGCTCCGGGGTATCGCCTCAAGGTTGATCCCTATGCGGACGGGGAACGTGTCGTTTGTGTAATTGAAGTGGAAGGCGCGGGAGATTATTTGCCCAAGTATTCCGGCAATCTTGACATTATTACTTCAGCGGCGGTTGCGGTTGCTGAAAGGTATGCCCAATACAAGCTGGAGGAGGCGAAGGCATGAGAAAGATACGCCTGATTGATACAACTTTGCGTGATGGCATGCATGCTGTGAGCCACCAATTGACCCCGTCCCAGATGGCAGGTGTTGCCGCGGGAATGGATGAAGCTGGTGTTGGAACCATTGAGTTGGGTCACGGGGACGGGTTGGGAGGTTCATCCTTTCAGTATGGTTTTTCCAGAGCAACCGATCGGGAGTATCTGACGGCTGTTGGACGGGTATTGAAAAATGCAAAAATGGATGTCTTACTAATTCCGGGCATAGGAACGATTGAACATTTGAAGGAAGCCATGGAATGCGGAGCCACAACCGTTAGGGTTGCCACGCACGTGACTGAGGCTGACGTGGCGGAAGAACACATCCATTTTGCCAAAAGGAACGGACTGGAAACGGTCGGATTTTTGATGATGTCCCATATGGCATCGCCGGAAAAAATAGTCGAACAGGCGAAAAAGATGGAAAGTTACGGTTCAGATATCATCTATGTGACCGATTCCGCAGGCGCGATGGTTCCCGACGATGTCAAAGCACGAATTTCAGCGGTGAAAAATGTCGTTGCAGTCCCTGTGGGTTTCCATGCCCACAACAACTTGGGCCTTGCCATAGGGAACACTCTCGCAGCCATCGAAACCGGAGCAGAAGTGGTGGATGGATCCGTCAGGGGACTTGGGGCAGGCGCCGGGAACGCCCAGTTGGAAGTTCTCGTCGCTGTTTTGGCTAAAATGGGTTATGTCACAAACGTTGACTTGTACAAAATCATGGATGTTGGCGAACAACTGGTCGAGCCGCTTATGCACCGACCCATAGTCATCAACAACGCCGCTCTTTGTATCGGTTACGCCGGCGCGTACGGCAGTTTCCTATTGCATGCTTGTCGGGCGGGCGAAAAATTTCACGTTGATCCAAGAGATATTTTGATTGAGATGGGACGGAGAAAGACGGTTGGCGGGCAGGAAGACATGATTATCGACGTTGCCGTGGAACTGGCCGAGAAAAAACACCAAGGTGGAAGGTAAGATCGTCAGAATAAAAAGGAGGCATTGATAATGGAAAAAAGTAATCTTTGCTCAACCGAACTTGACGGAACAACCGACCAGGCAACTGCACGAATCAGAATCCCCTATGAGACGGCCGAAGACAGAGGCGTTTATCTAGACTTGGAGCTTGACGGCCACAACCTTGCCGCAACATTTATTCCTGAAGAACAGGCGGAAATTCCAGATATTCGCAGTGCAGTAGCTGCGGCTGTGGAGAATCCTGTTGCGGGAAAGAAATTGTCGGAGTTGCTTGCGGGCGCCGGAAAAGTTGCCATAATTACTGAAAATCAGTTCCGGCAGGCTCCGGTGGCGGAAATTGTTCTGGATCTGTTGCAAAAGAGTAAAGCCAGTGGAGCCAGTGTGGCCATCATCATTGGTTGCGGCAAGGTCCCACCCTTGTCTCCTGAAGAAATCGCGGAGAAATTGGGCTCCGCAGTGGTTGACAGTGGTGTCGAAATCTTTTGCAATGATGTCAGCAAGCCGGAAAACTACGTTTTTAAAGGCATCACAAAAGCGGGCGTCGCCGTATCTGTACACAAAGCCGTTGCGGAAGCCGACGTAATTCTCACCGTGTCCACTACCCAGGCTACCCTATGGGGTTACGGCGGGTCCGGAATGATTATTCCTGCCGTATCAAGCAACGACACCATCGAGTATAACCATATCCTGGCGCTGGCGCCCGATTGCATTCCCGGCAACAATGAATGTCTGATGCAACTGGACAAGTATGAAGCGGCCCGGATTGTCGGAGTGACCATGGGCATCAACCTGATTGTCAACAACCAGTTTGAAGTTACATACGTGAATGCGGGAAGCTTCGAAAAAGCACATAGGGAAGCGATAAAGATTTATGATCAAGTGTATCGTTTTGATGCTGCAGTTTTTCAAAAAGATAAAGCCGATATCGTAATAACCGGGTCGTCTGCCCCGACAAACCACTTGTTTTTTCACACCGGCTGGGCCGCGATGAATTGTATGCCGATTGTCAAGCAAGGAGGTACGATCATCTTTGCGTCACCATGTCCCGGTTATCATGGCTGGACAGGTTTTGCGCTAATGGATCTCTTAAAGCCGTTCATGCCGGCAACGAAGGAAAATCATGAAAAGGTTTTACAATCTTTTTATGACAAGAAGAGTGAACTATGGGCCGGCTGTATCTGGTATAAGGTTTACGTCGCAATGATGCATGCGGATCTTTATATCGTGACATTGCCGGAGAATCTGGAAATGGCACGAGACATCGGTTTGACAGCTTTTGAAACAGTCGAAGAAGCCTATCAGGCGGCACTGAAAAAACAAGGGCGAAATGCCAGGGTGGCCTTTGTCCCCTATGGCAGATATTCAGTTTTGGACGCCTGAAAGGCGTGTTGCTTGTAGGAGTAGAGCGGTCGAATTCAACGTCCGGGAAATAATGTTTGAGGAAAGAGGTGTTCTGCAATGGGGGCGCGATTTGCGAACCGGATAACCAATGCGCAAAAGCTCATGACGGAGTCGGGACTGGACCTTTTGATCGTGGTGAACAGAGAAAACCTGATTTATTTTACCGGCATGACCCAAATTGAATGTCTGGCGATCCTGATTCCGAAGGAAGGCGACCCCTGCGCGGTCACCTTGTGGTTGGATGAGGAGTTTGTTTCGAATGAGTCCGGCATCAAGACCTATGGATATTTATTCCCCAAAGAAAATCTCGTGGGGAAAATGATTGAGCGAATCAGGGCCTTTGGAATGAAAGAACCGAAAATCGGCTTTGAACGCTATTTTGTTGATTATGGGGTATATGACGGATTGCGTCAGGCTTTTCCCGAGCGGTTGTTCACCGGTGCGGGTGAACTTTTCTATCGGCTGCGATCGATTAAAGAAACACAGGAAGTCGATCTGATGCGTCATGCCGGCGAGGCTGCCTGCGCAGGAATGGATGCGGCGATCAAGGCGGTTCGCCCCGGAGCAAAAGAATTGGATATCCTTGCGGAAGCGGAGTATGCTATGCTCAAGGCTGGTTCCGGCGGATCCTCATTCCGGCCGCAGGTGGTTTCAGGCGCCCGAACTTTATTGACGCACCCTTGCGCAAGCAATAAATTGATTGCCGGGGGAGAAATCGTGATCATCCATGTTGGTTCAACCTATGAAGGATACTGTTCCAAAATGTGCCGAACGGTAGCTGTCGGTTCTATCCCAAAGGAGCAGCAGGAAATCTACGAGTTGGTATTGACTGCGCAACAGGCGGCGATCGATGCGTTGCGGCCCGGCGTGACTGCGGGGCAGGTCGATGCTGCGGCCAGAAAGGTAATAACCGAGGCCGGCTATGGAAAACATTACCTTGACCATATCGGTTATGGCGTAGGGTTGCGTCAATCTGAATTTTACCCCATCATCGGCAAGGATCGCCCTGAACTGATTCAATCCGGTATGGTCGTTGATCTATTGTTGTCGTCAGTTTACGTGAAGGATATCGGGGGCCCGCGAGTGACCGATGTGATTCATGTGGGTGGCGCGGAAAACGAAATATTAACCCGATACCCACGAAATTTGTTTAGAGCATAAGTGGTTTTTGGCGCTTGTAATTGGGTGGAAATTTGCGTGAGGTGGTTTCATGGGCAGAGCGATATATCTGGATTGTTTTTCCGGCATCAGCGGCAATATGTTTCTCGGTGCCCTGCTCGACGCCGGAGTCCCCTTGTCATATTTAGAGTCGGAGCTCGCGAAGCTTGATATATCGGGATATGAGCTGGTAACCAAAGAAGTCGCCAAGGCAGGAATACGAGCCACGTACATGGAGGTGAAAACCCAAGCCGGCGTTCAGCCTTCCCATACTCTTGACGACATCCTGAACATACTGACGGGAAGTGATTTGCCGGACAGCGTGAAGAGTGGCGCGAAAAGAACTTTTTGCCGCTTGGCGGATGCAGAAGCTAAAGTGCACGGTGTTCCGGTCAACCGGATTCATTTTCATGAGGTAGGCGCTGTTGACGCCATAGTGGATGTTGTGGGAACCATAGCCGGTCTTGAATATCTGGGAGTACAGACCGTAATGGCCTCACGGTTGCACGTTGGCAGCGGGTTTGTCAAATGCAGTCACGGACGCATGCCGGTTCCTGCTCCAGCGACAGCCGAACTGCTTGTGGGCTATCCGTTTTATTCAACGGACATCGTGGGTGAACTGGTGACACCCACTGGAGCAGCGTTGGCAACAACTCTTGCAGAGTCGTTCGGACCGATGCCCAAAAGCTTTCGGGCCGATAGAGTCGCCTATGGCGCCGGCTCAAAGGATCTCGAGATTCCCAACGTGCTGCGGCTATATATAGGTGAAAAGCTGACTGATGATATCCGCAACGGAACTCAGATCATTGAAACGAATATCGACGACCTCAATCCGCAAATTTATAGTTATCTGATGGAAAAACTGTTTGCGTATGGGGTAGGTGATGTTTACCTTACGCCGGTAATTATGAAAAAGGGTCGCCCGGGTACCAAGCTCAGTATTACGGCACTCGGTTCGCAAGTCCAGGATGTCGTGGATATCATTCTGCGAGAAACCAGTAGCTTGGGAATAAAAGTATACCCCTGCGAAGCTGTTCATGCCGAGCGGGATGTGCTCGCGGTGCTTACGCGTTGGGGTGAAGTGCGGTTGAAAATAGGTAAGCAGAATGGAAAAATTATCAATGTGGCGCCGGAGTATGAAGATTGCAAGGCAATTGCCGGAAAGTTCGGAGTGGCATTGAAAGCGGTAATTGCTGAAGCTATGCGTAATGCACCTGAGCTTTATGACCGGTAGAGAAAACCTATTAAAATTAATGCGTAAATAGAAGCCGCCAACCTTACGCTCTCACTTTTGAAATTTCAGATTCCATTGTCAGTAGCTATTGCAATCTCAATATGGATCCGGACGAACTGCGCAAGGCGCTGCCGGTTTTTTCAGCTGCAGGAATCGGCGTTCCCCAGATGGTCCGGCAACTTCAGGAGGCCCTGCCCACGTTGCAATTCGGCAGCTTCAGCCACTTCCGACCATGAACTTTTTGTCGTGCAGGGGTTTCTTTCGTCGAAATGAAAAATTTACCTAAACTTAACCCTAATGTTGTTTCATGCGGACAAGGTCCCATGCGATAATTTATGCAAGGACGATATTGTTATTTTTCGTCCAATACGGTGATGACCAACGCATCATGGGTTGGAGTGAGTTCGCTTGCAAAACGATAATCGAAAAACTATAACCTTTATGAGTGCCCCGGCTATAGGGAATTTGGTTGAATACGTCAGGAGTGCGTCAAATATCTGAAGAGGTATTTGACGCACTTTTTTTATAAGGAATGAAGTTCACTGCTTCGAGTCCTTACCTTACGATGAGCTTCTCATTATTCGCCATAAAAGGGGTGAAGTCTGCATGCAACGTACGCCTTTTGACCGTTTGCGACCAGGGATGATTACTGCGGCGAACGTGTTCAGTGCTGATGGAAGACTGTTGATCAAAGCGGATGTGCCTATGACTGCCCCTTATTTGCAACGGTTGATGCAACTGGGGGTTCCATCCGTGTATACCCGAAACTCCTTGTTTGAAGACAATTGCGCGCCGGAACTTCTTTCCGAGCCGACTCGTGTGAGCCATATCCGCAGTCTTCAGCAGCAATTTCTGTCTGTCCAGGCCGGCAGCTCATGGGACACGCGATGTTTTATTGAGATGGCGGAGAAAATCGCAACCGAGGTTCGCCAAAACACTCAATTTATGGTGCAACTGACGGATATACGTTTGTGCAACGAGTTTATTTACGGGCACTCGGTCAACGTGGCGGTGCTCTGCACTTTAATCGGGATGGTGCTGGGCTATCCAAAGCGAAAATTGCAGGAATTGGCGCTGGGAGGTCTATTGCACGATATCGGACAAATGAAAATTCCCCCAAGCCTCCTAAATAAATCAACAAAATTAAGTAGCGACGAGTTTTCCGTGTCGCAGACGCATACGACTCATGGCTTTGACATTCTGCGGCAGACAGGTTCTGGAAGAATTCCGCTATTGGCGATGCATATGGCGCTTCAGCATCATGAAAAAGTGGATGGAACAGGTTATCCCCGCGGCTTACACGATAAAGAAATTCACGAATATGCCAAAATCACAGCGGTTGCCGACGTGTATGACGCGATGACCTGCGACCGGCCATATCGCAGGGCTTTGTTTCCTCATGAAGCTTGCCTGATCATGGGGCGGGAGTTGGGACGGCACTTTGACGTGGATATTCTGACGGCTTTTTTGACACGGGTGGTGATTTATCCGATTGGTAGCGTTGTGTTGTTGTCGACCGGACATATCGGCGTTGTCATTAAAATGTACGAGGGAATGCAGAACCGTCCGACTGTGCGGCTAATACTCGGTCCGGGTTGCCGGACGCTGACGCAAAAAGAACTCCTGGATTTGCGGGAACATCAGGAAGTGGAAATTAAAAAGGTGTTAATTGAGGAAGAGGTATCTGAAGTTTGTGAGCTGGTTCGACGACAACCCAGTACCACGACTAAATATTAATAAGAGATACAGGGATGTTTTTTTGCCTAAAGTGGTGTTGCGCAGGGTAGGACCCTGTGTTATAATAACCTACGCATGACGAAACTAAAAGCGTCCATCAAAAGTGAGGTGCAAACGATAATGAGGGAAAAAATTCATCCCAAGTATGAAGAAGTCAAAGTAACGTGTGCCTGTGGAAACACATTTTTGACGGGCTCGGTGAAAAAGGAACTGCGTGTCGATGTCTGCTCGAAATGCCATCCTTTCTATACCGGACAACAACGACTGGCGGCAGCCAAGGGCCGGGTTGAAACGTTCAATAAACGATACGGAACACAGAGCTGACGAGACTGCAGAGCAGAGATGCTCTGCAGTATTCATATCCGGGAGGATATTGCATTTGAAGAAAAAAACGATGATTGGCGGACAGGCGGTCATTGAAGGTGTCATGATGAAAGGACCAACCCGGATCGCTACGGCGGTCCGCGAACCGTCCGGGAACATATCGGTGCGTGTGGAACCTGTGCATTCGATCGGTGAGCGCTACCCACTGCTGAAAAAACCCTTGTTGCGCGGCGTGGTGGCACTGGCGGAGGCGTTAATATACGGACTGAAAGCGTTATCCTTTTCGGCGCAGGCTGCGGGAGAAGAAGGGGAAGAGCTCTCAACCAAAGAGATTGCGATGACGATGGTTGCCGCCTTTGGACTGGCTGTGCTGCTTTTTGTCGTACTGCCGACCTATGCCGCAAAATTCATTCATGGCGCCGTCACGGATTCGCGTTTGTTGAATTTGTTTGAGGGCGTACTGAGGCTGTGCATCTTTTTTGCCTATGTGGCGGCGATTTCTTCCTTGTCCGACATCCGCAGGGTATTTCAGTATCACGGCGCCGAGCATAAGACGATTTTTGCCTATGAGGCGGAATTGCCGCTGACCGTTGAAACGGTTCGGCCTTTCGGTCGGTTGCATCCACGCTGCGGAACCAATTTTTTGTTTATTGTGATGCTGGTCAGCATATTCATGTTCGCATTTCTTGGCTGGCCCGATCTCTGGCTGCGTATCGTGTCTCGCGTGATCCTGTTGCCGCTGGTGGCGGGAATCGCTTATGAAATCATTCGTTACGCCGGGAATCATTGTGAGAATCCCTGGGTGGCATTCTGTATGAAACCTGGATTATGGCTGCAATACATGACGACACGCGAACCCAGCGACGATCAGATTGAGGTTGCTATTCGCGCGCTGGAGGCAGTTCGACCGGAATCAGAGAATCCAGAGTCGGCTGAAACAGAAGCGGTTACACCACCAACAACACCCCCGCTGGAAGGGGAAGAGAGGGAAGAAGTTGCTCGAAAAGCTGCAAACGCTTGAAGAAAGATATAATCATCTGGAAAGACTGATCAGCGATCCTGACGCCATGAAAGATATGGCAACCTGGCAGAAGAACTCCAGAACGCATTCGAAGCTGACGGAGATCATCACGACCTTCCGCGAGTACAAAGTGTGCCAAAAGACAATCGAAGACACGCTGGAACTTTTGGGAGAAAAACTTGATGACGAGATGCACGAACTGGCCCAGGCCGAACTCAATGAGGCCAAGGGAGTCAAAGAGCAGCTGGAAGCAAAATTGCGAGTTTTACTCCTGCCTAAAGACCCATTTGACGACAAAGATGTCATTATGGAGATTCGGGGCGGCGCTGGCGGTGACGAAGCCGCATTGTTCGCCGGGGACTTGTTTCGCATGTATTCGCGCTATGCCGAGTCACAGCGCTGGCGGGTCGAAATGCTTGATTCCAATCCCACCGACCTCGGCGGTTTCAAGGAAGTTGTTTTTAGTATTGCCGGAGCGGGAGCTTATTCCCGCCTGAAATTTGAAAGTGGCGTGCACCGAGTGCAAAGGGTGCCGGATACCGAGTCTTCGGGACGTATCCACACATCCACGGTTACGGTGGCGGTGTTGCCTGAAGTTGAGGATGTTGATGTGCAGATCAATCCAAACGATTTGCGAATCGATACCTATTGCGCCAGCGGCGCCGGCGGACAGCACGTAAATAAGACTGAATCCGCAGTGCGTATTACTCATTTGCCGACAGGCGTGGTAGTACAGTGTCAGGATGAAAAATCACAATTGAAGAACAAAGAGCAGGCCATGCGTGTGTTGCGGGCAAGGGTGCTGGAACTAGCGCAGGAGGAACAACGGGCTGAGACGGCTCAAAACCGCAAGAGTCAGGTGGGTACCGGCGATCGCAGCGAACGTATCCGTACCTATAATTTTCCGCAGGGACGCATGACGGATCATCGCATCGGACTCACATTGCATAAACTGGATTTTATTATGAATGGCGATCTCACTGAAATGATTGATGCACTGACGGCGG